>VOFH01004145.1_pt1 | contig 185788 bp, 250 predicted proteins | sample 5384091 | NCBI WGS metagenome assembly VOFH01 (sample SAMN12384727, study PRJNA508395) | human gut metagenome | isolation source: healthy gut G | host: Homo sapiens | reverse complement strand
AGATACTATGGACTTTTGATTTTTTTTCCTGTAGCTTGACTACTCAACTGGAGTGTATTGCCGCTACCTTTATCTGAATTGTTTATCAGCTGGATGTTGCCGGAGTGTTTTTCACTCAGAGTACTTATTTCTATCAAGTCTACGATGATAATCGATGGTGGACATCATGGTATCAGACTTTATGAAAGGGAGGTACAACCTCATGAAAATTTTTGTAGGCATTGATATTGCCAAACTCAACCATTTCGCCGCTGCGATTTCTTCGGACGGTGAAATACTCATTGAGCCGTTCAAATTCACAAACGACGCTGATGGCTTCCAACTGCTGGTCTCTAAGCTCGAATCATTCGATAAGAACAGCATCATCATCGGTCTTGAGTCGACGGCACACTACGGTGACAACCTTGTTCGATACCTTGTTGCTGAGTTCTACCAAGTGTGTGTGTTGAACCCCATCAAAACCTGTCAAATGCGTAAGAACAATGTTCGTAAAACAAAGACAGATAAGGTCGACACATTTGTTATTGCTAAAACTCTTATGATGCAGGATGACCTAAGATTTATTACCTTCTTTGATCTCGATATGATGGATCTTAAGGCCTTGGGGCGCTTTCGGCAGAAAACCATTAAGCAACGCACCCGATTGAAAATCCAACTGACAACCTATGTTGATCAGGTATTCCCGGAGATTCAATACTTTTTCAAATCCGGTCTGCATCAGAATGCTGTCTATGCTCTTTTTAAAAGAAGCACCTTCTCCAAAAGAGATTGCTTCCATGCATATGACTCATCTGGCAAATCTGCTCAAAGTGAACTCGCACGGACACTTTACTAAAGAGCAGGCCAAAGAATTAAGAGTTCTCGCACAGAAGTCTGTCGGTGCCAACGACAGCGCTATATCTATTCAGATAACTCAAACCATTCAACAAATCGAGTTACTGGATAGCCAATTACAAAAGATTGAAGCTGAGATGACGGATATCATGAAATTCAACGATTCTGTCATCATGACCATTCCTGGTATCGGTTATATCAATGGTGGAATGATTCTTGGTGAAATAGGTGATATTCACCGTTTCTCCAATCCAAACAAGCTGCTTGCTTTTGCTGGTCTGGATCCTTCTGTTTATCAGTCTGGTAACTTTCAGGCTAAGACAACAAGGATGTCCAAACGTGGCTCTCGTGTTTTACGATATGCCCTTGTAAATGCAGCTTGGAACGTTGTCAGAAACAACGCGACCTTCAAGGCTTATTACGATGCCAAGAGGGCTGAAGGCCGGTCTCACTACAATGCGCTTGGACACTGTGCCGGCAAGCTTGTCAGAGTCATCTGGAAGATGCTCACTGACGAAGTAGAATTTAACCTCGAATAAGAGGTCTGTATACCAATATCGATAGATTTTGAAAAAAGCACCTTAAGGGAGCTCTATTAAAGTTACCCTTTTTTACCACCGATATGAAAAAGAAATTTTTTAGCTAATTTATGGTTGACTTTTCATAGCTGGTCTCCACCAAAATTTTCTTTAGTTAATTCTCTTCCACACCAAAGAAAGTTAAATTTCATTTCCAATTTCTGACCGCAATAAATATCTATCTTCCATGTTATTCCTCCTTTTGACCGCAATCTGAGGCATCTATGTTAATGCCAATTTTTTCAAAATAAAATTGCACAGGTTCAATGCTCTCTTGTATAAGTCCATATTTAATCGCCAAACGATACTGAAATGTTTTCTGCAAATTTCTCATTAGTGTGCTGGTTAATGATTCCCGAAAAGCTTCCAGATTACCACATGACTTATAAAAGTTATGCCGACATGCCGGAAGCAGGTTTTTTCCGAATACATTTCCTCTTCTGTCATTGTATGACTGACATCGTTGTTTGCATAAACAGATTTAATATGATCAACCTGCATATCTTCATATTTTAAATCACAGCCACAATAGGCACACCGATGGTTACATTTTTCGTATACTGCAAGCCGAGTTTTCTTTGGTATCTTCTTATGTGTAGACATTGCTTCGCCATCCTTTATTTTATTACATCAGCTTTTCAACATCAGTTAATGAAATTACACCGTGTATCATTTTTGCATGAAAAAATATCGGGCGAATAATATCGGACCTTGAATAATCATAGTCAAAAACATATATCCCAAATCCTTTGTATCATCAATCGTTGGAATATTGTCACCACCATTCCACTCCCGAAAAGCAACAGGAAACTCTCTGCAACCAAAATAAGGTTCTGCACTACATCGGCCTTTTTCAAGTCTCTTACGCGTTATTGCATAGAATTTTCCCGGTGTATCCTGCGGATTCGCATTCTTTGTCATTTGGAAATGCGCTTCCAGGACATAATGTACATTCTTTAAAGCCTTCGTTGTTCGCTGGGTTCGTTCTGCCACAGCATCTAAAAAAGAGGCTTTCACATCCTCCATTCATCATTTTGATAGCTTTATTTCCGTTTAATCTTGTTTTTTACCTCATTTCTCTTAAAATCTACATATTTAATAGGATTAAGAACATAAATGCGATCAATCTTCCATTTCAGACCAGGATGCCAGTACACACAATCTAAAATGCCTCTTGCAGCTGATGGAGTAATCACATCATAAGATATCCTCTCAACTTTAAATTCAGGGCGAGTAAAACAGGCTTTGTCTCCCCAAACCTCAATCCGAATCATTTATACCTCCATTTCTCTGTGGTACATTTCCAATGTATCACTATAGCGGATAAGCTTAGCAGTACTTTCTAAAAACCTCTCAATATTGTCAACGTTTTTTCTGCGTGATTTTTCAATAATCATCCCCATCTTTTAAAATATTCTTTTATCATTTTTTCACACAAAGTAAGCTCTATTTTATTATTACAAAAAAATCAATCTATCATCCGACATTTTTCCACCATAAAACCAAAGAGAACCAACCTCGATTTTTATTCTTTCTGTTTCATTATTGTCAAATAAAGTTGTCTTAAACTCTTTAGTACATTCATTCATTTTCATAAATTTATTCCTCTAATCTTTTCTATTTCTTTGATATAAAATAAATTTTTTTGTCCTTTACTTTGAAAGAATAATCAAGTAGATTGGTTCCTTTAACATTGAAATTATTAGATACAGGTTCATCATCAATGTAGATATCTATGCCTTCATTGTAAATAGTTTTAATAAACTTTTCATCTGCTTTATGGATACTTTCTGCTATTTTTTTTGCACGGTAGTATAACATGAAGATAGAATGTAATTGGAGGAACAACAGCAGATACAAAACAAGTGATTCCTACCAACATTAATAGAAAACCATCCAGATTTCCATTATGAACATCCAATAATCCAACACTTATAGTTAATAAACAAATACATATAATAATTGCTATTTTACGCATATTACTCCCTCACTTTTTCTCCTGTTATTTCCTTTCCAACGCCCATTTTTTGCTCTCGTTTCCGTTAATGCGTGGTACCCATGTTCCTTCCGCCACAGTGTAAGATCTACCTGCCAGTTTTCCGGAAGCTTATCCATATATTTCAGCAGCATCTCTTTTTCTTTCTTTTCTCTTTCGTCAAGGTATTCCAATGCTTTGTTAAGATACTGAAGAGCTGCTGCATAATCCACATGGCAACCACCGATCTTCCATGCTGTTACCTTACGGTTTATAATGGCATACCGTAAACGGACAGAATCCAAATATGTAAGATTAAGGAACTCACCCTCATATACTTCCATGTTTGCACGAGACTTCTTTATGTCACGTCCTAATCTCCAATCGTATCCAGAATCCTTTTTTTCTTCTGATATGAAGTAATGTGCTTCTGTGGCAATATGATCAGCCTTGTAAAATTCTCTGCGAAAACACTTTATTGAATCATCATGACTGAAAAAGCTGTTTTTGCTTTCGCGGTAAATAGAATCTTCATGATAATATGCCTCTTTCCATTTTACAAAATTTTCAATATTATCTTCCGTAATCTTGCCATATACCGAGTGAAGACCATTTTCGAATACATCGGCGTCTTTTGTAAGCACCGGTGGTCCTTGAAGTTCAATATATTCGTAGCGGATTTCATAAGTTATTCCACCGTTTTTATGTGGTCTTTCATTGTATTTATGTTCAACCGCAGCATATGGATAGTCAAGATAATACAGATTGTAACATTCATCCTTATCAACCAGATTGATTGGATATACAGTACAATCGCTGATACTTACATCATGCGTCCGGTTTTTCTCGCCGCGGCCCCTGTCATTGTTGTACTTTTCATATCTCCGTTTAAAATCACCGGCATCATCCCTTGTAATCCGCTGCATCGTCAGTACCATATCACCTTTTTTGATTTCTCCATTGGAAGAATCAAGAATATCCTGCCATGATCCATAGGTGTTATCTTCAATCCACCCATCAGCCATGGAAAATACCACATATGGATTTGGTTTCGTAACGCTTACCTTCTCCGAGAGCTGGATCAGCTTTTCATCATTCACAATTCCCTGCAGCAATGCAAAGATAAAGAAACGAGAAATTTTCTCCTCACGGGAAGTTGACTTGTAAGTTTCTTCCGTTTTCTGTGATATGGTTTCTTCCTGTGGTGCAAAGAAGATATTTTCATCCTGGATGTTAATACGGTCTTCATCCGTCCACCCCATGTACAGGTTTTCTCCATCTTTTATAAGGATACCAATGGTATGTCCATGGTATTTCTCATATTTTTGAAGCATGTTTGCAAATTTTTCGTGGTTCTTATATCCGATACCGCTCCGGCTCACTTTAACAAAGGAGACTGCTTTTTTCGCCAGGACAGAACAGGTCGCGCAGATCCTCACGGTTCTTAAGAATATCCTCAAACAACCCGGCATCATCCCCGTCCACGTCATACAATGCCAGGTACTTTCCGAGTTCTTCATCCATGTAGCGGAGTTTCTGGTAAATCACAACCGGGGCGTCTGTATCCGCATGTCTACCGGTGACAAGCTGTGTGAAATCCACAACCTCGCCCGTAATACACCGGATGGCGTAAATCTGCGTATCCAGCACCGTAAGCTGGTTTTCCAGTTTTTCTTCTCCTCTTCCAGTTCTGCCTGCTTTTTCTCGATCATTTCCCGGAGCGGGCGGTACTGTTCCATAAGCTGGCGCTTCATTTCTTCCAACTTTTCTTCCTGTTCCTGCTGTAATTTTTTTTTCAGGGCAGTTTCCTGTTCCTTTAACTCCTCTTTCTTACTGTATATGTCTTTCTTAACGTCTGTGACGGAAGAAAATCCCTGACCGGCAGGGATGATGGAAGACAATGTTTCCCCAGCGATGGAGCGCATCTGATCCGGCGCGTAGTCGGAGTAATCCTTATATTCCTCAATTTCAAGAAACCGGCATGGAAGTGTATATGCTTCTTCCGTGTCCGCGCCGGAGATCACTGCAAACCGGTGCTGATCATCCAGATAGAGAAGATTAAGAGACTGCCCGATGGACTGCAGGTACTCTGCCATTTCAAGCAGATCACTCATCCATGAGCCTGTCCGGTCAAGGCTCTTGGAAAGTTCAGGAATCTGATTCTGCATCTGGTAAAATGCGATCTGGTCGGTATCTTCCCATCTGACATGATTTGCGGCAGCACAGGATGGTGACCAGTTCCCTTTATCCCACTTCTTGAATTCCCCGGATGTATGCCATTCCCTAAGAGCATTGATATCTTTGATATGTACTTTTCCGATTACTGAAAGTTTTCCCATCATTCGCATTCCTTTCTATGAATCCACATGAATACAAAATCGAGTACAATCGGCATAATTAGCATGATGAGTGAAACCACTCCTTTTGTATTAAGGGTAAATGCAGTAAACTCACCCTTGCCTCTGTAAAACATAGTTGCATATGATGTCATGAAAAAACACAGTATACTTCTGATACCTTTTTGTAATATATCCGGGTCTTTCTCGATTTGTCCAATTATGTAGCACACATTTAGTTTTAACGCAAAAAATGCCATCGGGACTGCAAACATCAACTTTGTCATTGTAATACTCATCTTTTTTCATATCTCCTTCGCTTTTAACGTTGATATTTTTAATTTTACTTTTTCCGATTGCTGAAAATTTCTCCATAAATTATCGTCTTCTCCTCGAATCAAACAAGAACAAAGTCCAATCATTTTTGATTTTCTAACCCCGAAGAGTCGATATTGTTATCTTACTGGTACAAACACAGGGAAAAATTCTTTCTCATTTTTTTAATTTTAGGATATAACTTTCCCTCCTCATAAGATACAGTGTAACTATCCAAGTCAATGCCATAAATATCAAAAGAGTCGTCCTGCTTTACACCATCCACATAGCAGATACCACCATCAGATCCATATTCAGCAATGGCATGATCCCTATTTTTTCTATTGAATTCATATATTGAGCCACCAACAGACCTATAGCCAAAATCAGTATAACAACAGCAAGAATTTAATATTTAATCTTTTCACTCATCCTAATATTCTCCTCCTTAAATTATGTTTTGCTTAATTTTCATTACAGATACACAAAGACTGTCTGCACTGTCATTTCCGATATTATATGGCTATTTCTAAAAATCTCCAACTAAAATAGAACAAGATATTATTTTTTGTTCTCATATCCGGCATCATCATAAATGTTTCCCGCGATACAAAGCCCATGCTTTCTACTCCAATAGCACAGATCTTTTACACTGTTTTTATCCTTTTTCCAATCAACATAAAATCCCAAATGATAAACTCCTTCTGAATCCTCCGGATTTCTAAATCTTCCAAAACACACAATACCTTCTCCCTCTATCTCTGGTGTTTTGACAATATCCCCACAAAAAATCCATTTTCCATCAACAGAACATCCGCTGCATTTACCAAGTGTTTCAGGGTTTATTTCTACTAGCATATGCAGACTTGGCATCCCAAAATCCATCACTTCATCATACGAAAGAAAATGCTTTTGCATTTTTTCCTTTTCTGCTGCATTCATACTTTTCCCATAAGGGAAATCTGTCTGCATAGAATAAAACCCCTCATACCATTTTGATCAATCTGTTTTTCCAATTCCTTTAGCCCGATACAGAGCATATTCTAATTTATCCATTTTTTCTCCTTCTAAGACTCCATACACAGATAATCCCATGTCAAAACCATTTGCAATCATCGTCTGGCTGGTAAATATATTTCCATTTGAAGCCCGGACAAATAATACCCATAAACCCATAGAAAAAAGTCAATAGCTATAATAAAATTTTTCAGCCATTTGAAATAGGGCTACCGCAATCCCACTGGCTTTAGACGGTGGGTTAAGGTAGCCAAAAATCAGAAATTATTGTATGCTCATGGTATGGGACCATGGAAATCTAAAAACAGTCACAAATATCTATTACAATATCACATTATTTTTGTCTGCAAATATAGAAAGAAATTACTGGTTTCGAGGCAGATATCAGATGATATAAAACAGTTTTCGTATGAGATATGTCAGAGACACAGTGTGATAATAAGATATATGGAAAAGATATCCTCAATATTTACGAAAACAATTCTGGAAAGAACATACCTTTTGGACAGATGGATATTTTGCCTGTAGTGTTGGAAATGTATCGGAAGAAATGCTGAAAAGATATATAGAAAATCAAGGTTGAGAAAGAGGGTGACAGTGGATGTTAAAGGCATATAAATACAGAATATACCCTAATAATGGGCAGAAAATACAGATTGCAAAAACATTTGGCTGTTGCCGTTTTGTGTATAATCAGACGCTGGCATACCGGAAAGAAGTATATGAGAAAGAGAAAAAAAAAACAGTTAGTAAAACCGACTGCAACAATTACTGCAACAGACAATTAAAGAAAGAATATGAATGGCTGAAAGAAGTGGATAAATTTGCTCTGACAAATGCGATTTACAACATGGATGCTGCATACCAAAAATTTTTTAAGGAACATGCAGGTTATCCGAAGTTTAAGAGTAAACACGATAATCATAAGTCATATACAACAAATTTTACGAATGGCAATATAACAGTAGATTTCGGGTGCAATAGAGTAAAACTGCCTAAATTAAAAGGTATGAAAGCAAAACTGCATAGAAATTTTAGTGGACAGATAAAATCGGCAACGATATCACAAGTTCCGAGTGGAAAATATTATGTATCAATTTTAGTGGAAACAGAACACACGGAACTGCCACATACAAATCAAAATACCGGAATAGATTTAGGTATCAAGGAGTTATGTATTACTTCTGATGGAAAAAATACGAAAATCCCAAAATCATCAGAAAATACGAAAAGAAACTGGTGAAACTGCAAAGACAGTTAGCGCATAAAGAGAAGAGAAGCCGAAATTACTGCAAGATCAAAAAAAAGATAGCATTATGTCATGAAAAAATAACAAATAGCAGAAAAGACTATCTGCACAAGATTTCCCACGAAATTGTCAGCGAAAACCAAGTAATAGTTTCGGAAAATCTGCAGATAAAAAACATGGTAAAAAATCATCATTTGGCAAAGTCCATAAGTGATGTATCATGGCATGAGCTGACAAGACAGTTAGAATATAAGGCCAAGTGGAATGGCAGAAAATATGTCAAAATAGATACATTCTATGCCAGTAGTCAATTGTGTTCAGTCTGTGGATACCAAAATACAGAGACGAAAAATCTATCAGTAAGGGAATGGATATGTCCTGTCTGTGGAACAAATCATGACAGGGATATCAATGCAGCAAAGAATATACTGGAAGAAGGATTAAGACAAATAGCATAAAAATAACAATATAGGGCAGTGACTGCCCGAATTAACGCCTGTGGAGATAGTAGGTTACGAGGTCTGCAAAGCAGGAAGCCCATTGGCTTTAGACAATGGGTAGTTCTTATTGTAAAAAGAGCCGTTGCAATATTCGCAACGACTCCTTTCATATCATTCATCCAATTCTTTTATAAAACTCCTCTTCTGAAATTTCCTTAAAAGGAATATTCATCGGAAAGTTGGAAAACTGCAGACCATCTTTAACTGCGTCCTGCATACAATCATATACACGCTCGCGGTATTCAACATATAGTGAATTGACTAAATTCAATCAAGGATTCACATGACAGATCATCCGATATCCATCCGGATAGAATTTGGTAGGAACAATTTTGATATTTCCCATTATGTGCCGAACATCCTCGTCAGAAAGAGACGTCAACCTTCCATTGTCGTCAGCCTCTCCACATACAACCAGATTTCCAACACTCATCACATTGCCTTTATCATCAATAGATGAAATTTTCGGATTTTCAAAAAATAGTCCCTCTTCATCACAAACAATATCAAATCTTCTATCCATGATTTCCCAATTCACAATTTCAATTGTCCTGCATCCGATGAGTTTATAATAATCCTCCAATTCTTCCGCATCCACAACTTCCACTTTGTCATTCATAACATCCAATAATACTGCCTTCGTAATACTCCTTTCCAAAGAGCAGCACTAACTGCTGCTCTTTTTTCATAAAACTTCCTAAATACTAATCAAAACGTTTGATAATGCGTAAAGTTTTAAATTCTACAAGATCCGCATGAATATCTCCATTTTTTATAATCCCAATCGCTTCTCTTATAGCATTATCCCTATATTTTGATTCTTTCAGAAAACGTATGTATTTCCTATGTCCTGTTTTGGTATAAAACATTAAACCATACCCTTCCCTGATAAACAGATCCCTGTTTTTTTTACCCATTCATTAAAGGCAAGAACAAGATTTGCTCCAAGCATTGCCATAGTCCGGTATGCTCCTGCATCGTCCTCTAGTGTCTTTGCGGTCGCAATTTTAATCTTTATTTCCTCATCCCCACTGAAATCAATAAGATACAATTCCGTGTAGATTCCTTCACTTCCCCATAAGAGATATCATAACTTGCGCAAATATCTCCAGATTTGAAAGTATAATCTTCCGAACAAGGAATGATATAATCAAGAATTACCGGCCAACGACCATCTTTCTTTAAGCTGTCAACAATTGCATTTATAGCATCTTCCGCTTTAAATGGCTGTGGAGTTTCTTCAGGATCTCTTGCAATCTCAATTCCATTTCTCGTAACAGCTTCAATGTCTGTCCGGGTAAACTGGATTTCTTCTCCGTCATTACAATCATATCCTGTTAATTTTCCCCTGATATTCTGATCGTCAAATATATCAACAGCGTGCGGACCGATATATACAACATCCCCCTCTTTTATTTTCCCCAATGCTTCAATTGCTGGAACCTGTCTGATTTCAAACATAAAAATCTCCTTTCTTGGAGAATGTCTGTACTGCTGCACATTCTCCTCTTAAAAAATGTTAATAATTTCTAAGTATCCACTTTAAGACTTTCTCCATACCAAGTTCTTCCATGCAGTATTCGTATAAACGCTTGTTGTACTGTTTCAGTCGTTTGATCTTCGCTCCACGATCAAGGTGGGCACCGACAAGACAGAATATGCATCCTGTCCTCTTTTCACCTGTACAACATAATCTTGTGTGATCAATATCCATCTCATCTGCTGGAAATAGGTAAGTCTGACCACAACAGCTGCCACATGGACATATTTCTCCATAAGGCGGTGCCACAACAAGCCCTCGATACCAGATATACCTAAGTACATCCTGCTCCGTAAAAAATGAAATTGGTTTCGACACTGGTCTGTTCCCATCAAAGGAGTTACATCCTGTTCTTATCCACGCTTCTGTGCGTCTGGCACTTTCCTGTGCAAGCAGCCCCAGAATCGGATGTCTTCCGGTTTCCCTTTCATATCTCCTTATAGGTTTCTCCTTTTGCTCAATACAGCAATATGGAGAGATCAAAATGTCGGAATCCCAGCAGAGCTTGTTCCATTTTATGTACTGTTTCCGGTACTCCGACGGTTTCCCGTTTTTATCAAGACCGTTGAGTTTATTGATCGCCCACTGTTTTCCATTTCTTGCAGCCCAGATCATTTCCGATACATCCTTGGATGGAAAACACCATCCAAATCTGTCAATAATATCTTTTAAAAGCATATCCGGCTTAACCCGGTCCACATTTGAAAATGTGTTAACATAGGCTCTCAAGGATGGATACTCCATCCATGTATCACAAAATACTGCCTTAATGTTTGGAAACAACCTTCGCGCAATATCCAACACGACAAGTGAATCTTTTCCTCCGGAGAAAGAGATATATACTCCACTTTCTCCATAATATTCTACAAACTTCGAAATCCTCATTTCTGCCATTGTTATCTTCATATCCAACGGATAACTTTGACGCATTGTAAGGATCGCCTTTTTGTAGTTTGAATATTTCATACCAGCCACTGACCAAATCTGATCGTGGCAAGTAAAAGTTCCTTCCCATGCTACTCACCGGTTAAAATGGAGTCCATCCTATCCAGCTTTTACGCTATTATCTTTTACTTTTACGAACTGCATTACAACAGACATGCAGCCAACCTATTCTACTAGGATTCGGTATTACTCCTTTCTGTTTTTTACAATATTGCATACCCCAGCAGCTGCTGAAGCATATCTTTTTAATATAAATCTCCCAAATTGTGACATATAAAGCCCCTTTCCTATAGAAATATGTACCGTTTATACCTATCCCAAAAGTCTTTTAAAATAAGACTTATGAATTATTTTTCCATCGTTGGTACATACATGCTCATATGGAACCCATAATCCGGTCTGAACTTTATCAATTCGTCCCATAATGCAATTTCCAAAATCAATTGTCCTGGTTTCTTTATTATTCTGAATCACAATTCCGCTTTTTCCCATGAATGCCGGATCAAGACCATTTTTGAATTCATCCATATTTTTCTCATTAACATGCCTCCTTGCGCAAAAACAAATTGCATTCAAGCATTTGAGCTTCTCTACATAGCGAATTTTTTAATGAATCCAGCATTTTGCAAAATTAGGATTTTTTTCTCATGTTCGGTTTTATCTTCCGCTTCCCACCAGAAATCCTCCATTTGGGTGTTATATTCGCGTGGAATTTCAAGGTCCAAGGTTAAAAGCGGGTTTCCATCCCATGTTACTGAAAATCCTGCTATGTTGGAAAAATATATGTCACGGCATATCCTTTCACCAAAAACGACATACAACAGATCAATATATGCCATATCCTTTTTCTTTCCTTCCATACAGATAATCCTCCCTTTTTTGTCTGCCAGCTGAAAAATATTTCCTGGATAGTGCGAAATATATTCATAGGTTCTTATATTCATAAAATCTCCTTTCCGGGGAAGAATTACTTCTTCCCCTTAAAAATCTTCTGTTTAAGCCATTGCAGCTTTTCTTTCAATACGAATCCCAAATGGAAACCCGATTGCATTTCTGTATCCGGCTGCAATTCTGTATAGATCTTCCTGATCGGTGACCCACCAGCCATTTGCTTCCTTACGAAACCCAAGTTCAAGCACGGACTCCATGAGGGGAAACTGTCGATACAGTTCTGGAAGAAAATTTTCTTCCTTCCCTTCATCATTTGGAGGCAGCACATCCGGAAGATCATTATCCTCTACCTTAATCGGCCGGGATTCCTGAAATTGCGGAACATCCATTTTGAATTCCTCATTTTCAGATTCGCTCTTATCTTCCTCTTTCGGGACGTTTGCTCCCTGTGATTCCTGCATCTGGCTAAAATACATATTTGCCAGTTCTTCCTCTCGCTGTCTTTCCTGCCAGGCTTCTTCTTCGGTTTCAATAAAATCGTTTTCTGTAAACGCTGAAACAGGTACCTCCTGGGTTTTTTCGAGATATTCTTTTTCTGGTACGTCAGCTTCCTCCGCAGTCTGTTCTTTGTCCGAATTCAGATTTTCAGAACGTTCATTTCTTTCTGAAACTACATTTTCCGCATTGATTTCCTCTGCAGATTCCTCTTCAACCGAAAAAAGCCCCAACAGATCGAATACATCCAAATCATCAGATGCAGATTTTTGCTCCTGATTTTCATCTGTTTTTTCAGATTTCGACTCAGAATCCTTTACTGCATCTCCTACATTAGAAGATGATTTACTTTCGCGATTATTTTTGTTTCCAACCTGCTTTCCTCTGGTTCTCCCTCAAGTGCTTCTGGAATAGTTGCAGCATTTTTATTTTCAGAGTTTTCCTCACAAACATTTCCAGGAACATCCTTTGACACACCAGAAACGTCCATTGTCTCTTTCACTTCTTTTCCACAGCTCATTCCTGACAATTTTCCACTTTCGGCGCAGCCTGAAAGCAGCTCCTCAACTCTTCGCTCTAAGTCAGTAATCTTCTGTTCAAGATACCGTTCTTTATTCTCCGGTTTACTCATCATTGCAATCAATCCACAAATGAGAGTTGCCTCATCCGGGGTATACTGCAAATCTGAATACACTTCTTTCAGTCCCTTTGCAAGAACACCAAGAGTTGTTAAATCTGTGATCATACACAAAGCTTTAAGTAAACTTCTATAATGTTCTGTTCCACGGTCGAATTTCTCTGACGTACTACAGACAATACCATCTGCAAGCACTGACAACATATCTCCCACCATAGAAGCAGGATTTGCTCCTTCATCTAAAAGTTTTCTGATTCTTTTGACCATTTCCGGAATATCATTGCCTACAATGGTTTCCATGACAGCAAACAAAGCATCCGGCGATGTAAGTCCAAGCATTTTTGTCACATTTTCTTCTGTAACTCCATATCCGGTGGTGCCAGACTGTTCCAGCAGCTTAATCGCATTCCGCATACTTCCGCAGGAATTTTTTGCAATAAGGAAAATACCATTTTCCTCATATGAAAACCCATATTTCACAGCAATCTCTATAAGTCTTCCTGCAATTTCTGCTTCTGAAATCTGTCCAAACTGATAACAGGCAGCCCTGCTTCTTACAGTTGCCGGTATTTTTTTGATTCTGTGGTACACATGATAAATACCACATGTTCCGGCGGCTCCTCCAGCACCTTAAGCAGTGCATCAAATGCACTGCCCGAAAGCTTCTGAACCTCATCAATAATATAGACTTTCTTTTTCAGCTGTGATGGCAGAAAATCAACGGATTCCTTGATTGCCCGGATACTGTCTACTCCTGTATTGCTGGCAGCGTCCAGTTCTACAATATCTGAAGAACCTGAAGAAACCGCCTTACAAGATTCACAGCATCCACATGGATTACCGTGTTCATCTGGGTGCTCGCAATTGATAGCACGCGAAATAATGCGCGCCATTGTTGTTTTTCCAGATCCAAATTGTCCTTCCAGAATGTAACACTGAAAAAACTCTTTGCGAATAGCCTGCTGACGCAGGTTTTCCACAACCGTCTTCTGCCCTACCATCTGATCAAAGTTCATAGGGCGTTCTACATTGCAAATATTAATATTCTTAGCCATAACCCTATACCTCCTTGATCTTTCTGGTCTGTAAGATGCCATCTGTCTGTGCAGTCCGATGAATGCCGGCATTTATGTAAATTTTTTATAATCTACACAATTACAGGCAGAAATAACATTTTTCCCACGCCCATAGCCGGATGTAACCAGCCATTCCAAGACAGGTGCTTTCTCACAACCATAATCTGCTGAAATTTTTTCTGCAATCCTTTCACAAAGCTGAATTCTCTCAGCTTCTTTAATAATTCTTACACAATTAAACATATAAATCTCCCTTCCTGGCGGAATAAATTTCCGCCTTAAACCTTATCTAACTCCCTACTCCGCTATAAACCGGAGCATATCAAACCAGTCGTTTTTATTAAATCGACCAGCTGAAATCATTCGCTCCGCATTTGAGAGTACGGACACTGCAGCCTGAATTGACAGGATACTGTAGTGCTCTGATGCTTTTGAAACATCAATACCCGGGGTAAACCCGAACTCTATGCCGGAAGCTCCAAGCAGGATTTTATAAAAAACCTGCCGGAGATAAGCAACAAAAGCCCGGATAAGTGATGGATCATAGGTTTCATAAAAGGATGCTTTATCCTTTTCCCTGATCACATGAAGGCAATCAAAAAGATCCGCTTTATTTCCATTTTCAATGAATTTTAAAGCATTTTTGACCGTCCCGACATACCCATCGGATGCAACCATTGATTTATAAAATCCGATTCTCCCACCGGACAACTCTGCCACAAGAGGATCAAAATCATCTATGACTTCCTTCATTTCTTCCCTTTGCAGAGAATAAAATGGGATAAGTTTCGCCCGGCTCTCCACCGTATCAATAAGATGACGATGCGCCACAAGTATGATAACCACCTGCCCTGCCTGCTCTTCCAAAAGCTTTAAAAGTGCATTTTGTGCAGATTCTGTAAGCAAATCAGCATCATCAATAACGCATACTTTATAGCTTGCATTCGCAGCCATCTGCCCGGTAAACACAAACAGGTCCTCAATATCATCTATTCCAATCACCTTATTTTTTTCTTTTGGCGATATCATAAGATAATCCGGATTCGCTGATAATCTGCTTCCAAGCATTTTTTCTGCCACAATTTCTGCAGCAGTCCGTTTTCCGATGCCCCGCATACCAAAAAACTGATATACACCCGGCTCGTCAACTGCCTGCAATGCCTCAACAGTACGCGCATCATACGCGTATCCTTTTAATGTTTTCATATACTGCTCCCTTCTGACGGTTTTCCGTCATAAACCTACATATTTGTCTCTTCAAGTTTTTCCATGGTTTCCGCCGAGGCAACTATGGCTATCTCAGTAACCTCTCGCTCATCCAGATCTCCTAAAAAATCTCTGAAACATTCTGAAAGTTCTTTAAAACTTTCTTCCTTAAGCAAAAACGGAGATGGAATATCAAAGCTTACCTGATCCTCCATTTTTCTCTCATTCATAAATGCGACATGTACAATAACAAACTGATGGTCATCTTTCACATCACATTCCACGTTCCATTTGTTTTTTCAAAAAACTCTTTCATAAATCTCCTTTCCGGAAGAAGAAACAATTTCTTCTTCTGTAAAAATCACTTATTAAAAAAAATCACTTATTAAAAAAACTGTTAAAATAACTTATTATCCTGTCATTGATAGCAATGTTGTCCGGATATGCGAAGTCATTTTTCGGATCTGGCTCAACAACAGAATTCCTGATTCCGCAAATACGTGTTAAGTAAATCTCTCCACATCTTGCAAATGCCTCAGAAGATTCCAAATAATAATCCAGATCGTATTTCCCCTTAAGAGAATATCCTAAGTTTTCTACGGATCTTTTTACCTCTTCGCGGTACAATGCAAGCACCGGATAAAATGCTGCACCTCTGGATACATGGCCATGCTCATAATCAAGCATGTGCATGCACTCATGTGCAAATGAAGCAGGATGGCGCACATCCACACATAAACATTTTAGGTATGGGTAATACAACCCAGTAGCCTTATGATTTCCAAGCTTTCGAAATCTAAGGCTTACCTCTTCATGCATATTTAATCCCATAAATTTGGCCAACGCATGAAATTCCTCATAAATACTCTTCATGAGCGAAAGATCAACTTCCTCATCAAATTCCACATAACCAAAATAGTTATTAAATTCTGATGCTTCCATTGCTCTGAGGATTTTCTGCGGAATGTTGTGCTTGGTTTCAAAAGACGCGGCATAGCTTTCCCTATTTGCCTTCCGGATCTTCTCCTCCTGCTTATCTTCCTCATACTCATAGATCATCTTATCAATAAGCATCACCATGAGTTCCGTGGAAATTCCAGCATCCAAAAACTGCTGGTAGCTTCTTTTTCCGGTTCTTAAATGCCGGAATTTTAATTCCATGTCTGATACCGGTAATTCATCCGCAAGAAACAGAATTGCGCCAAAATAGGAAGAATTTTTCATAGCCTCTCTTTTTTCAAATGGGAAAAGGATCTCTTTCTCCTGTTTTGGGACATTTTCATATTTTTCAACTTCATAACCAAGATCCTGAAAATACTTCCTTACATAAGGAAAATCCTCATTCTCAAACAGAACAATTGACTTTCCACCCTTTCCCGTATATACCTCATGTGCTGCAATAGCATCACACAAAGCATCTTCAAGAGTTTTATGTAAAATATCATCTTCAAGTTCCTGTGGTGACAGATTTTCCCACCGCATACGGATTTCTCTCCGCAACTGACAAAATAGTGCCATTGATGAAAACACCGCTGACATATCAGCCATTGCATAACGATGATTGCGATCTTTTTTAGCATCCAGAATCCTGCACCATGCGTTTTTGCAGGCAACTTTGTCCCTCCGGTAGGCGCATAGATCTTTTCAAATCCTTTCACTTCCACCGCAATGCAGCCCTTATAATCATCCTTACAAAGCCCTTTCAGTATTAAAATTGCATTTTTTCAGGCTCTGCCGGCTGCATACAGTTCTCCATTCCCGGAAGCTGTCTCAAGATTTCTCCAAGATCTGTCTGCCCATCCACAATCTTGTCTGTGATCGGACGAAGCACCTTATTTCTCATGCACTGCAGAACATAAGCCTGTCTGTCATATGTGTTTTTGGAAAAATAAGTTTTCGGTACCAGCGCATCCAGAAAAGGAACTGCATGAAACTCTTTTCTTTTTCTTTCCCTTAAAAGGGAAAGTATCCTTTCTCCTTTATGAAGGTAATCCTCCATACTGGCCGGAGCCGGTTTTTCCGAAGGTACACTACCTCCGTTAAAGATCTCGAACAGCTCATAGAAATTCATATTAAGATCTAAGCCATTCTTTTGTTTGTTTTTAACATATAAACCTCCATTCCCGACAGACATCTATGTCCATGCCGTATAAAAACATAGGATTTATGGCAATAAAAATGCTCCTGCAATAATGCAGGAGCATTTGAATCACTCAAATCCTGAAAACCACCTGACTGCTGCCAGATGTAAATCTATATAAAATAATACATCAATTTGCGTTCTCAATATTTTGTTTAATCTTTATTTAACTTTTAATACTTTTCCTATATTTTCTTACGCTTCATACATACAGCTGACCCTACATGTTACATGTTTCTGGCATTTCAATTACTCGTTTTTCATTCACGCTCAAACTTCTCATTTTCTGTATGCCACCATTGTCGCATTCCACATACGCGTAACTGAGCTGCACTTCTCCCTCTTCACTAATCTTCACATTTAATATCGTGGTTCAATACAATTCAGATACTATGGACTTTTTTTCTTATTTTTTTTTCCCTGTAGCTTGACTACTCAACTGGAGTGTATTGCCGCTACCTTTATCTGAATTGTTTATCAGCTGGATGTTGCCGGAGTGTTTTTCACTCAGAGTACTTATTTCTATCAAGTCTACGATGATAATCGATGGTGGACATCATGGTATCAGACTTTATGAAAGGGAGGTACAACCTCATGAAAATTTTTGTAGGCATTGATATTGCCAAACTCAACCATTTCGCCGCTGCGATTTCTTCGGACGGTGAAATACTCATTGAGCCGTTCAAATTCACAAACGACGCTGATGGCTTCCAACTGCTGGTCTCTAAGCTCGAATCATTCGATAAGAACAGCATCATCATCGGTCTTGAGTCGACGGCACACTACGGTGACAACCTTGTTCGATACCTTGTTGCTGAGTTCTACCAAGTGTGTGTGTTGAACCCCATCAAAACCTGTCAAATGCGTAAGAACAATGTTCGTAAAACAAAGACCGATAAAGTCGACACTTTGGTGATTGCTAAAACCCTTATGATGCAGGATGACCTAAGATTTATTACCTTCTTTGATCTCGATATGATGGATCTTAAGGCCTTGGGGCGCTTTCGGCAGAAAACCATTAAGCAACGCACCCGATTGAAAATCCAACTGACAACCTATGTTGATCAGGTATTCCCGGAGATTCAATACTTTTTTCAAATCCGGTCTGCATCAGAAAGCTGTCTATGCTCTTTTAAAAAGAAGCACCTTCTCCAAAAGAGATTGCTTCCATGCATATGACTCATCTGGCAAATCTGCTCAAAGTGAACTCGCACGGACACTTTACTAAAGAGCAGGCCAAAGAATTAAGAGTTCTCGCACAGAAGTCTGTCGGTGCCAACGACAGCGCTATATCTATTCAGATAACTCAAACCATTCAACAAATCGAGTTACTGGATAGCCAATTACAAAAGATTGAAGCTGAGATGACGGATATCATGAAATTCAACGATTCTGTCATCATGACCATTCCTGGTATCGGTTATATCAATGGTGGAATGATTCTTGGTGAAATAGGTGATATTCACCGTTTCTCCAATCCAAACAAGCTGCTTGCTTTTGCAGGTCTGGATCCTTCTGTTTATCAGTCTGGTAACTTTCAGGCTAAGACAACAAGGATGTCCAAACGTGGCTCTCGTGTTTTACGATATGCCCTTGTAAATGCAGCTTGGAACGTTGTCAGAACAACGCGACCTTCAAGGCTTATTATGATGCCAAGAGGGCTGAAGGCCGGTCTCACTACAATGCACTTGGGCACTGTGCCGGCAAGCTTGTCAGAGTCATCTGGAAGATGCTCACTGACGAAGTAGAATTTAACCTCCGAATAAATAAGAGGTCTGTATACCAATATCGATAGATTTTGAAAAAATTCTTTTGCACCTTAAGGGAGCTCTATTAAAGTTACCCTTTTTACCACCGATATGAAAAAATTTTTTGCTAAATTTTTTTTCTTTTATGGTTGACTTACTTCACTTCCCAATTCCTTATTTTCCGGCTCTGTCTGGGAAACTTCTTTTACCTGTGTCTTTACGGGCAATTCTGAATCTTTCAATTCACCTGATACAATAATTTTTTATTTTCCCCTTTAAGCTTTTCTTCTTTTTTTTTTTGCTCTTCTGGTCTGCGCACTTTTGATTTTACGAACCTCTGCCTTGATCCTTGAAATCATGACATCCTTTGTGATCAGATTTCCATTCTCATAACGGGATATATCCATTTCCCTGCAAATCTGCGTAAGCTGAGTCTTGTTCATTGATGAAAGATCTCCAAGAGCAGTTTCAGGAATAACACGATCCGCTGTTTTAATTTCCTGTTTCTTCGCATTCTTTGGTTTTTTCTTTGCAGCCGGTTGCTTCGATATGGGTTTACTTTCTGATTTATCCTGCTTTTTTCCACTGTTTTAGAAAGAGACGCTTCTTTCCCCCCTTTTCCCGCAGTTGCCGGAATCTTTTTTCCCTTTGCACTTGCAGCATTCTTTACAAGCTCCTTTTCTCCTCCGGCTTTTGCAGATACAGTGCTTTTTGGTGGAGTAACCGCCTTTTTCCTGCCATTCCTGCTTTTTCTACTTTTTTACCTTTCCCAGAATATGTACCATTTCCATCACCTGCAGTTTTTGAAACCTTATGATCTGTCCCTTTCATATCCTCAATGATTGCGGTACTCATGTGCCATTTTCCTCCTGCTCATTTATTTTGCGCATATTTTAGGCACAAACCCATGTAAAAAGTCAAGCAAAAAAAAAGGAAAGTATGCAATTCACATACTTTCCCTTTTCTGACAACTTCAATCATTCTAAACCATTGACGCTGCCCTTAATTTTTCCAGATTTTTCAGCTTATCCTGGAAAATCTTTAAAAACCTCTGCGCAAAACAAAAATTTTGCACAGAAAGGATTGCAGCAGATTCATCGAAAACCTCTCCATTTTCAACAAACCCGGCAATTTCCTTTACTTCTTTTTCTGAACTCAAGGAGTTGTCCGGCAACACGGATATTTTCCTTTAAAGTCTGCTCGTCATCTCCCAAGTCAAAATAACGATCAAGAAAAATTTCAGCCATCTCATCAATGTAATCCTGCGTCATGCCGCCTCCTCCTTTCCGTCTACAACTTCTTGTGCATAGGCATAAGCATCACACCGCAAAACTTTCACCTTAAATATCCTGCGGAATGGGTTTCCTTTGTTAAATGAGGAAATCCACTGAAGAAAGATTTCTCTTGCATTTTTCTGCCCATCCTCTCCATGCCACCACTGGCACGAAGAAAAAATAAATTTTTCATGTACCCTCGTCTGTCCTCTCCTTGTTACATACGAATAGGTAATACGGAAACCACTTCCATCCTCAAAATCTTTAATGATTTCTGATCGATGAAGAGATGCCAGTTTGTAAAGTACCGACTCTGTGATGTCTGTCCCATAAAAAGGATCTAAATATCTAACCAGTCTTTTTCCTCCTTAAACTTCGATGGATACGGCAAACCATCGGTTATTCACTTTAACCAATTCCCAGTTACCGTTGATCTGTATTTCTTCCGATATCATATCCCATCTTAAATATTCTTCCAGTTCATCTGAATATTCAAATGGCAGCTGATACATTCCATTTCTAACAAGATATAATGCCAGATTCTGTTCACACATATCTCTGTTTTCCGGATTTTTCATTTCTTCTGGTGTAATTAGTGAAAATTCTCCTTCTGAGATCTTCCCAACTACATCAGAAAAACTTGAAGAATCAGCAGCATTTATTATTGCTACCATTTCATCTGATTCCATCGGATATGGAAGCCCTGCATGATTAAGGGTTCTTATTACATCCCATATGCTGGAATATCCCCACGGAAAGTTCCACGGAGAATCATCATCACAGATTAAATACTCATGCTGATTATTCAGCATTCTTTCTTCATTGCTTACAATGGTTCCATCTTCTTTCTGTACTACTGTTACCTCCGTATAAGTATCAGCAGTAAGATCTTTTAACGTAAAGATCATATAAAACTCCCTTCCCGAATCACAACTGATTCGTAAAAAACATAGGATTTCGGCAATAAAAAAAGCCCCTGCAATAATGCAGGAGCATTTGAATTACTCAAATCCTGAAATACGATCTGACTGATGCCAGATCTAAAACATATAATATAAAATAATACAATTACATCATATCACATGTTCAAATACTTCACAATCAATTTATTAATTTTAGGTTTAATTTTATTATTGATCATTTCATACATGCCACTTCCATTTATCACTTCTTCGTCTTCAGAAAGCCATATCTTTATCTTTGCGTTTCATTACCTTTTCAACCAACGTATAAAGAGCCTTTTCTTCTTTTGTGATAGTTCCTTCCTCTGTTTTCCTTGAATATTTTGCCTTGATACGATACAATTCCGGAATACTACAGTCATAAAGTTTTCTGTAAAGAGCCATCTCCTCTTCGGATGCCTTTAATTTGTCAATAAACCATTCGCAATCTTCAAAATCCGGACTTTCCTCAAATGTTTCTCCGGTACCTGGATCACATGCCGGATTCCCATTTTCATCAATAATGGAATATAATTTTCCATTTTTCCAGCGGTTGCTATTATTTCTTGTTATATAAAGCCCTTTATATCTATGTCCAAAAATCCCATTTTTATACTGTCTAAATCGAGCCATATATTAAAGTCCTGCCTTTCTTACCATGTCAAGTAGTTCATCCTCAAGCGATGTTGATGTATTAGCCGTGGAACTATTGCTTTCATCATTTGTTTCATAATTTACATTTTCTTCCATTATTTTATCAGAACTATCCACCTGATCATCTACATCTATATCATACACTATATTTTCCGGAATGTCTTGCTTTATGCTCTCATTAATTCCGATATAATTTGTTCCAAGTTGCACAGCATATGCCTGATAGTCATTTCTCACATATGCAAGCAGTCTGGCAAACTTTGAGCGTCTTGTTTCACTTTTTGTTGCTTCAAGATAGTCATTGTAGTAACTTATAAAATCACATACCCACAATTCAGCATCAGATGCAGAAAAATCCTCTGTCATGTGATTGCGTGCGGCATGGTCCAACATCCGCAACTGTTCTTCTGTAAAATCAAAAAGCATATCTTTTAGAAGAGGAAAATCTGATTTATCTATTTCTTTCTCACGTTTTTCATACTCTTTCCGTTTCGCCTCTCTTTTTTCGTCTTCAGAAGCATTCTCATATTGCAGATCTTCCAGGGAAAGCTGCTCATGCTGTGTATAATTATTATATTCCTGATCAAGAAGGGCATTTTTTCGTCTCTTTTCATCTTCATTCTTCTCTATCAGTGTAAATTTTATCATAACATATCGGCGATACTTTTTCCCGGCATAGTCTACCTTTAAAGGCGTATAATCTATCGTAATGTCCGTGTACTTATTTCTTTCCTCTTTTGCCGGTTTCAAAACATTCCTTTCGAAGATTCCCCAGTTTGCCCATCCTTTCGGAACAACTGTATTCCCATTTGCGTCCATTGGGGCAAGCATTACCTGCAGATCTCTTTCCGTTCCTGTTCCATTTTCGAACACCCATTCCAAGTTATTGCATTGATATGTCTTAAGATATTCAAAAAGTTTCCCTGAATACTGGGATTTCATGATCGCGGTTGCATCAACGCTCCAAGATGCTATGTAAACTTTTCCATCTTTCTGCTGCTTTTTAAATTAAACAGGTATGGTGTTATTGATCTCGAAAATGTGATGGTTATATAGCCGGCAGTCTCATGTAATTCTACAATATCGAACCAGTGGCGGCTTGTATATTTTACATTTGGGGTATTTTTTTAACACTATACTCATTTCCATCATTCCCCACATGGATAACATTATATTCACTATACTCTACATCTTTAATCCACTGAGTCTTTTGAGACAATTCCTGTAACATCTTAAGCATTTCCGGTGTAGAATAACGGGAAGACCAACCTATCATCCGGCAAAATTCTCTTACGCTAAAATCATATCTTTGCATTGGATCATCCGTTGGCTTTATTTTAGAAATCATATAATTAACAGCCTTTTGTTCTACAAGCGTAAGATTATTCCTGCCAAGTTGAATCAGATCTACTCTTTTTTGCAACAACCTGTTTTCTTGCCTTTGCAAAGTTGATCTCTTCCTGCGTTGATCCGGCAGAGGTGGTGCCATTTACAGCAACTAAATCTGTATTCTGTTGTTTTTTCTTCCGATCCGGCATAATGACACCCCTTTCTGAAATGATTATATTCTATTTCTTTCCCAAAAGTCAACGGGGTTTCCGACTTTTAGCGCATAATTCAAGTCAATTATCCGATGAGCAGCGCATAAATCAGGCGTTTATACTTAATTTTTAGAATATATAATAAAAGTTGCCGACACATAGCGCACTTTTTTAATAAATTTTCCTACATACTCGTCATATTTCGCTTGAAATTTATATCTATTTCAGAATATATAATTAAAGTTGCCATCTGTCAGCGCATATTTCAAAGAAAAGTTGCCGACATTCGAAGCATATTTCGAACACATATTCTATATTCAAAGGACGGCAAATTTTTTCCCAAGTTACTTCTTGCCGACTTTTTTATACGTGAATTAAATGCAAAATTCTGATAAACCCCGATAAAATCAGCGGTTAAGCTATATTTTGCAAACAAGGACGGCAAGTTTTTTGATGAAAACTTGCCGTCCTATCATGCTTTCTTTCTAAAAACTTGCCGTCTTATAAATTTGCCGTCTTTTCAATTCAAAATTGTGCGCATAATTGAAAATTTGCCGTCTTCAATAAAACCCCTAAAATAAGCCATTTTTTTCTTTAATTATTAAATAATGACCCTATATTTCATATTTCTTATTGGTCAATCATATTTAACATCTAATCTCCTGAAACCCTTGATATCACTGGGTTTGAAATAATATTTACAAGAAAGACGGCAAATTTAATCTTCTTATCCAATTGCCGTCTTGGTAAAGACGGCAAATTTTTCAATTATTTCTGTTTGCTAAATTTAATTGCCGACTTCGAAAAAGCCCTGGTTTTCCCATTTCTTGAAGTATACCGTTCTTCAAAAATTAAATTTTTGCGCATAGTTCACATACTTTTCCGCATAATTTATAAACTTCTGCGCATAATTCGTCAAACTTTTGCGCATAGTTCGCATAACTTTTCCGCACAGTTCGCACACTTTTGCGCATAATTCATTTCTCCAAATTAAATTTTTGCGCATAGTTCGCATACTTTTCCGCACAGTTCATCAAATTCCGCGCACAGTACATCAAATCCTGCGCATAGTTTACAAATTTTTCCGCACAACAGCACGAGTTTCTTCCTATATACATTAATAATATATTTATACTGTACCAATAAAATAACATAACAGATAATATCCTTATTTGCCGACTTCGCTTACGCTCAGACGTCAAATGGCTATTATCTGTAAGTATATATACACAATAAATTTTATAATATATGAATATAATAAAAAATAATATAAGAAATAATATATCAAATAAAATAGATATAATATAAACTACTACGTTGTTGTCTCTTTCTGCTTTCTTTTTATTATATGCAATTATTTTAAATTTACAACAAAAAGAAACGCCCTTTCGGACGTTTCTCTTAATAACAGACTTTATGTACTGCACATTCGATGCCAGTTATACTGTCTTCTTTGATATATTCGGTTGCAAGATAAAAGGCTTGTTGCCTGCTATATGCATATACCTCCAGACAGTCTTCCCTTGCATCTCCTTCATCATCAATTTCTTGATAGAAAACGACATATTTATGAAGGCTCATAAAACCTCCCTTCTGAGAGAAGAACAAGCGATCTCTCAAATAAACCTGGTTTGTAAATCTAATGGAATGGCAATTCTTCATCTGGAATACTCATAAATCCATCTCCTGCAGTTCCACTTGGGGAAGGCACTGCAGATCCTCCATTGGAATTATTATTGCCAGAGGCGGCATTTTTGCTTTCTGCAAACTCTGCATTTTCTACAACAACATCTGTAGTGTAAATGCGCTGCCCATCTTTATTTGTATAACTGCCCGTCTGAATACGCCCTTCAAGAACAAACTTAGTTCCTTTGCGGCCAAATCTCTCAAAAAACTCTGCCGTCTTGCCAAATGCAATACAACTTATGAGATCAGCAGTCTGCTCATCACCGTTCCGACGGAATCGGCGGTCGACTGCCAGCGAAAATCTTGCAATTGCATTGGTACTCTCTCCCTGAGAGTACCGGACCTCTGCATCTCTTGTTAATCGGCCCATAAGAATTACTTTGTTCATAGTAGAACTCCTTTCTGGGGAAATTTCCCCTATAAAATAAACTATAAAATGTCATAGGATGGCTGGAATCCTTTTGAAAGAAGATCATCCAGTCCCTTTCCACAGGATTCATCCCAGTTGGCTACTCCAACATAGAATCCTTCTTTTCGTATGGCATCCAGAACCTTGTTCTGAGCGTTTAATACGCTCTCATTTACCGCTTTATCCGCATCATAGGCAATAATAAACATCTTTGTCCCTTTTTGCTTTAAAATGTCGATTAAGCGGTGATTTTGATCACCGGTAAATAAATCTCCCCAACTGTCAACGCCGGGAAATGTTACCAAAGGTGCATCCATTGTGTGGTTGGCAAATATTCCTTTCTTCTCCCCTTCCGTCAGGTAACAGATAAGATAGGAATCGTTTTCGTCTCCATACAAACTTGTACCAGACTCGAGTGCACAGCCACTGTCATAAGAATTGACAATACGGTGGTTTTGCTCTTTTTCCTTTTGATCTTCAAAAAGGATGTTAAAGGGCGGTATTTACCGCTTGTTCTTATGAACTTTTCCTGACCGTTGTGCTCGGTGAAGTATCCCTGGTCTTTTTTGAAAGAAAAATCTTTTCTCCTTTGTCAAAGACATACCAGCCCTTAAATGGCTGCAGGTAATACTTTTTCCCATGTTCATAAAATCTCTGTCCATAACGGTCTTTTTCCAGCTGGATTCCGCAATCGGTGAAATCCATTCTGATACGGATTCCATAGAGGTATCCGTCTGCATCGTAAATTGAAAGCAGATTCCGCTCGGACCGGCAAATGTCCAGTTTCCGCTCTTATCCTTAAAAGCTCCTGGAAGGCCAAGCAGGCTATCGGAGCCGAGTTTTGCCATTGTTTCCCTGGCAAGTTTTTTTTCTGTAAGGATTTCGGCAGAAGAAATTACTGTATTTTGCCCGGATCACATCCCGCATTGGGAAAGATCTGATTTTATGTTTTTCGATCAGATCGTCTGACCAGCCTTCCTGATGAAGATATTCCCTGTGGTAATCTTCCAGTGTAAGGCAGGAAAGCATAGCCTTATAAACAACATCCCGATCCTTATGGGACATTGGCTTAATTGATTCCACTATTTCGTAGTGGATTGGTTCGGGAACGACAATATTTGCCGCCACAGGAGAAGATGTTTTACTTTTATCCTGCCATTTCCCGCGACGGTTAGGATTGTATGGTTCCTTTTTGTTGGCCCGCATCCAATCATCCTTCTCTTTTGCCCGGATTGCTTCATACAGTTCTTTTTCTTGAAAAACTGAATTCTGCTCCTTTTGTGTAAGGCGAAGAAAATGATAAATTCTGCCATCCTGTCCGTAAACGTCTTGTTGTGATTTAGTCCGTTTACAGATTATTTCCGTATATCCCTTGCCATTTTTGTAAAAGCAGCAATAATCTGGTTTACCACAGATTGGACAAGGGCGGGAACTTGATACCTCTGTACATCCTTTTCCCATATAAAACTCCTTTCTTCAGCTTTCCGCTGATAAAAAAACATCCATACCGCAATCAGCATGGGAATGCTCTCCACATGGGGGAGCTTTTGTTTTGTCCTGTAAAAAGAACAAAAAAATGCATCCATATGTCTCTATGACATATAAATGCACGACAGCTCCGAACGAAGCATTTAAAAAATATAAATAAATACATTTATATCTTACCTTATTGAATTTAAAAAATCAAGGCACGATTTAATAAATTATATAAATACAGATTTTATATAAAAAAGGGAACTACAAAAAGGCACAACCAGATTTCTTGTCTGGAATGTGCCTGGTAGTTGTTACCTGCATGCATGTATGAGGGATAAAGAAACAGTTCTGAAAAGAAGGTGGTTTACACTTCTTTCCGGTTAAATGTTTTATACGGAAATATCCGATCAGATCACAGATATCATTTCTCCGTTTTCCAGTTTTTTCATCCATTCATTATTCTCTTCCTGCGATACAGCTATATGCCCTGGGACAGCTGTCTCATCTGTCATGGAAAATTTTGCTTCGTTCCTCGGACAAAGATTCATCCCTTTCCCGTTTGCAAACCGTATGCGCCAGATAGGGCGATTCGTATGATAGTATCTCTGTCTGAAATCCAGGCAGAAACAATATTGGACGATAGCTTTTTTTCGATGATATATTACAATATCCCGCGGTGTATGTTTTCTAATTTAACAGATTTCATAATCTTAAACCTCATTTGTAATAGTAAAATCCGGATAATCTTATTGTTCACTGTTTCGGATATTAAGCCTGAAAATTGATCTTTTACTGTAGTCATTAGCTGGGAGCACATCAATCAGCCGGTTAAAAACATCACTTTCCGTGACGAATGATACGTCTGTCGCGTAAAAACATCAAGATTTTTAAGATCATTCTCACAACATCTGACACGTTCACATGCCATGGAAAACCATTCGCTTTCCACGATTACCATAATACTTGCATTTTTAATCTGGTGCTTTTCCATAAAGGTACGAAGATTCCTGAGCAACATAAGGTATCTGCTGCTCCATTGCGGGTCTTGACGTATTGAAAGTGCAAACAACGCAATCACATCGTTAGATGGTAGTTTTATTCCGTAAAGCATCCTTATCCCTGAATTTTTATAGACAAAATCAGAGAAATCACAGTATGTAACACGCCCACAAGGCTCGTACTGTTCTTCAAAAAGTATAGAAAATTGGTTTTCCGACAGAATGCGCAACACCCGTTCGCATTCAAAAGGAATGCTTTGTTCTTCATTTTAATAAATTTGTAAGGACGACTTTTTTTGAGATATTTGTAACCAAGAGGGGAAACAGCATATATAAAAGGGCTTCCTTTTTATCGACTGATCCTCGCCTTTGTGAAATAGTTCATATTCCAAAATAAGTCCTTTTTGGCGCATGGCATTTAATGTACGTCTCATTCCGGTTATAGACATCTCTTCATGATTTTTCAAATAAGCAAGTCTTTTCCTCAGCAGAAAAGAATTCAGATAAGTATAATCACTTAAGATGCAAAGCAGATCAAAATACAATGAGGGGAGATTTTCTTTTAAAATGGAGTTTAAAAGGACGAAAGGGACATCCTTACGTCCTTTACATTTAAAGTACATTCCGTCATGGTAAAGGTAGGGTGAAACTTTAAGGTTCTCTTCATTATCCTCAATTTCTATATCGTCCACTTCTATTCGTGCAGCTCCCGGAAGGGCTGTAAACATTGATTTTGCGTTTGATTGAGACATATTTATTCCTCAGCTGGCTAAATATTGGTATAGCCATTATAAGTTTTAGTTTTAATAGGTTCCTTTTTGTCCCCATTGTCATTGAAAAGAGTAGATTGCCCCTCTACTGCTGTATGTCTGGAAGGCTTTGGTTTCCTTCTCTTGGATTTCTTTTTATCAGAAGTATCTGTGTCAGTCTTTTCCTTAGAGTTCTTCCCTTTATCTGATGAAAGAAAAATTTCAGATTTTGAATAATTATCAGTTGCGGATACTTCCTTTGCTGTGGATATAGAGGAAGAAACGTCTGAAACTTCAGTATTGACCAATGAAGCCTGCAAAGATTCATTTTTTTCTACAGAGTTAGCGGTTACACCTGCGTCATTATTAACAAATAAAGGTGTTTTCGTATGCTTCTGTGCCGATTCCAATGTAATAGGACGGGGGGGCCAATGTTCCACCAACAACAGAAATATTTTCTTCATGAGCATTGATGCCGGCAGCAGTTGTATCCGAGACATCATTAGCTGCAAGGGAAACGATCTTTTCCTGCTCTATTGGAGTAAATGTGTTTTCCTGTGTTTCATCTTCCTGCGAAGTACCTGTAGAATTAAGAATCTGATCAATGATTTCAATTGTCAGATCGTCTGAGTCATAAGAATCAATATCTTCTACATCCTTATTTTCCGTCTCAGGAAAAATATCAGATGGAGGTGCATTTTCTTTGTCTGGAGCATGGCCCTGAAGAGAACATAAATGTTTTTCCTCTTGATTCCGATGAATCATATTTTCCCTTATTGCTGGTCGATGATGGGCTGTTCTCATGCGATCCGGCATTATCAATGGAATCTGCTTTAACAATTCCGAACAGATTCTTTTTTTTCATGCTGGAATCTCCATTGTTAAAAGAATCCGAATGAAATGTATCTGATCCAATTTCGACCGAATGGAAACTTGGGAATCTTCTTCTACCATATCTGCAGATAAAGTATGCAGATTTTCTGTACCTGCTGCTTTAAGTGCTGGATAAGCGGACCAGTCTACAGAAAATCGTTTCTTTTTCAGTCGCCGGTAGCTTGGAAGGAAAGATACTTTTCCCAGAAAAGCGTCCACAGCACTTCCATTATCAACTGTAACCACAGTGACTTCCTGAAAATTACGGTACCTTTCATCAGTACCGGTGATATTTGATTTTTCCTCAATTGTATCCCTCCTATCATACGAAAGGTTAGGATTATCCGAAAATACGGATGTTCCACGTTCGCCCTCCATATGGGTTACCTGCAGGGACATGCCGGCAATGGATTCGTAAAGCTCCATTTCCTGTGCTGCAGCACGTCCAAACACAAAGTGATGGGCACAGTTTCCGAGCAGTACATCTTTTAAGAAAGCGGTACTGTTTGATTTTTCCATCTGTGCCAAAGACTGTACAGCAACAAACATGGCAACACGAAACTGACGGAACAGAGAAAAACAGCCTTCGATTCGTGGATGCAGCAGCACTGGAAGTTCATCGATATAGAAAAAGTGTGGAAGTTTTTTAATTTCCCCGCCAGGACGGCGATATACCGCATTGATCATAGATAACATGAAGAACAAACCGAATACAGTAGAATCACTTCCAAGTTCCAGTGCATAATTCACCAGTGTAATTTCTCCATTTTCCAAGGCATCGTCGAGACAGATAGAATTCTGTGTACATAGGATATTTTTGATCAGTGGATTTTGAAGGAAAGAATTTATAATATTTCTAAGTCCACGACACTGGTCAAACAACTGATCGGCCCATCTCCTAACAGGTCCTTTCGATGAAATCATAGATTGGCTGGTAAATAACCATATCTGGATTCATTCGGTTGTAATTGCCATTTTTCTCTTTTGGCATAATGCTCGACAAAGATTTTTTTAAGGGTTTCTGCCTTTTGAAAGTTGTTAAGGATGTTCTGCACATCAGTAGGGTCTGGCTGTGAGCGCCCTGCTTTTTTCGCTCTCAGGAAGAAATTCAAAAGTAAGCAGTACAAGCATGGTCACGGATGTAGTAACGTTTTTGTTCAGTCCTGCAAAATATACGTCTGACTGTCCGGACGCATCATAGACTGCTTGTGCAACATCTGCAAACAGAACCGATATTTCATTTCTTTTTATGATCTGTTCCATAACAGGTAATCCGGGTTTCATGTAGAGTGGATTGAATCCTTTAAAGCCTTCTTTCAATCTTCCATCTTTCCCAAGAGTAGGATCTACACGGTTAACTTTAAGTCCCTTTGCACGTGCTAAACCGTAAATTTCATCTGAGAAAGAGGCATTAGGTGCCATGGCTGTAATGCCAGCAATTGGAGCCTGAAATTTGAGATTGTATAAGAGCTTTTCGTTTTTGGGATTATCGGGAACAAAATTATCTACTGTAAAATCGCAATCCTTCATAGGCATTTTCATATGAATTTGCCCTTTTCAAGGTATTCCATCACTTTTTTCTTCTGGTATTCCAGGTTATAAACAATCTGATCTATATCCGATTGAATTGCACATGTAAAACAACCTGATGTTTTACCAGTTCCTGTTGTTCCATTCGCAACAGCGTGGAGAAATCGGTCTCTTTCTTTGATGTTTTTCTGTTCACCTGTCTCCAGATCCTTTACAATAGACATATCGTAGGCAAATTCTTTTTTCCTTTGATGAACGCAGATCAAATTGTGTATCAAATTTAAAACGTACCAAGGTGGCTTTGATGATGGGGCTGTACAGGTTTTTGCATATTGCCGTCATCATCAAAGTACAAGTAATTGTCGGAGTGAGTAAAAGAACAAGTCTTGCAAAGGCTCTTATTCTTTCCTCATTTAGTGCAATGGTAGGTGTAAGTCCTGCAAAAAAAGGAATTGAGAAGGTGCCAGATATACGAAATACTATGCTGCATAAACACAAAACTGCATTGAAGCAGCAAAAAAGTAAAGGTGCGCATTTTCCGGTTATGGAAATTCCAGTATTCCTGGTCTGTAGATATCATCCATAGAAGATATGGAAATAATGACGCAAACATATAATAAATAAGATTTGAGGAAACGCAGGAAGTAGTAATACCTGTAATGCCTGCTAAAATCTTACCCAAAAGAAGCATGCAGTTTGCAGCTACAAGGAAGAATCCGGCACCGCAAAGGATTGTTTTCTTATTATCATGCAGATATGCCTTTATAAGAGCCTTCCGGTATTGTGCGCCTTCTAATCCATCATTTTCGTTTTCTTCTTCAACATTGACATTGAAAGCAGATTTCATGGCGCTATCCATGAGATCGTATATGGTTACCTCTTTTTGGGGGGCTTATGGGGTGGACTATTAGCTGAAATATCTTCATCATCCAGCGGATCTTCTATTTCAAGATTTTTTTGGATGACATATCATTTGTTTTGTTTGAAATCTTTTTCATGTTCTCCTTTCTTTACGGACGGCAGTCCGGACAAGGATAGGCTCCTTGTAATGCACATTCCTGCCTTGAACCGTAAACCTGAGATTTTACTTCTGGAGTTGCATTTATAACTTTTTTGCACGAGGAAAGGTGATATAACTTTTTCCCATTTTCTTCCGTGATGTAATAAGCATCCGGTTTGACGATTCTGGCACCTCCAATTGCATAAATATTTAAAAATCCAAGTTTAGTGTTCGTACTGACATAAGGATATCCCTGAAAAACAGAGAACAGACTTATATCGTTAATTGTTCGTGCCCAGTCATCTTCTGAAATAAATGGAAGAGAAAATTTGTAGGATATTCCATACTGTCGGGCAATTTTGTTATGCTGGTTAATGTAATATTCCATTGTTTCGGTAATCTTATTGATTATGGTTGTCCTGCGAATGGTATCAAAATTACCATCACATAAAAGGGAACTGCGATAGCAGTCATTGTCTGGATCATCTAATTTAAAAGATGATATTTTGGCATAATCATGGTAGTCACCACCTGATACAGAATTAGTGTGGGGGTCATAAATTTTAATGTTATCATCCAAAGAAAAGGTGAAAACCCTCCCACTATTCGCTTCTGTATATGTAAACGGTATTTTTTTTGACCAGTTTTTTGTTATGATTTTATCACCGTTGCTGGTTGTCACAGTTGTAGAATAGTTTACATAAAAACCGTCTCTGGCAACAAGAACAGTTACGGGAATATATGCTTTAACGGCATTCTGTTTAATTGTGTCGTTTGGACAGCCAAGGTTAATAAAAAGAGTGTGGTAAAATTTGTCAATGATGTGGTCTTTATTTAAGTCCACATCATCTCCGTGATCGGATTCAACGGCACTTTCCATGGCATCATCTATAGCGGTTTCCATGGCATTCGAGTAAGACTGTTTTACATCTGTAATGGTATCCACCTCGCTAGACTGTATCTTCAGTGGAATTAATAGTGCTGCAACTAAGATTGCAGCACATGTAACGTAATTACAAAACACTCATTTCTTATACTTCCCCCATAATATGATGTTATTGTCCCTGTTGGGGAACCTGTGTGGAATATGAAGTTGCGTACTTTTGTGGCTAAAGTTACATTTTTGGAAGAAACTTTTACATAGAAATAGTCACCTTCAGACATTTTGAAATCCTCGCCATCGTCATAGATTGATTTAAGAATATCTTTCTTGTAGGTTTTGATATATGATTCCTGATAGTCATTTTTAAAAACCCCATCATCCGTGTAAACCGGAATGTAGCTGACATGCTCACATGTCATAGTAATGTCATAAAGATTTCCTGTAATTTGAAGCTTTTTAATAAAGTCTTCGTACATTCTTTTGGACATATAGCCGCTTTCGCGGATGTTGTCCAAAATTTAGTTGTGGCAATGTCAACATTTTCCTGGGCCACATGGTCTGTCTGTTCTGATACTACAGACATTGATATGCTAAAAAGTATAAAAGTTCCAACAATTATTGCAAAAAACTTGTCTACCAATGTGTTCCTCCTGCTTACGGTGTTTTTTGTTTTGATAATTACATGTTCCGCATGATCATATGGCAGAAACTACTGACTGGTGTAGAACACCATTTTGATACTCCCATCATCGTTATACTGGTAAGTAACCCTATAGTTGCCATCTTTAATTACGGAATAATCGAAGTTTACATAGAAATAATCTTCTGGTTTGATAACCAGCCCATCAATGTTTACTGGATAATCCAGATACTGCATTAAATTGCTTATAAGTTCGTTTTTGCCGATTACGACATTCGAATAATCACTTTCTTTTTCGTCTGATAAACCACCGGGTTTGAAGCAGCTTCTATTTCCTTTTGGGAAATAATGCTGTTTTCAATTACCCGGAAAGAATGAAAGGAAAGGTATAAAAAGTAATAAGAACAAAAGCACCTAAAGCAGCTTCAAGGTAATCACTTATAACTCTTCCCATAGTAATGTCCTATTTCCTCATTTTATTTATTCCTGCGTAAAAATACATGTAGCTACATCATTGGAATCTTTTAATATGCTTCCCTTAAAGCTGCCAGTAGGATTGATATACTGGTTGTCTGTTATAGATTCCGCTTTTTTTTAGAGATCCGGTAGCTCCGGTAGTAAGGTTATTGCCGGCATCAACGGAATATCCATAATAAGTCGTAGATTTTTAGTAACGACTTTAATTGAAACTTTCTCCTCAGAGTAATTTTTTATTACATTGAGAACTTCGGAACCACTAATGGCGATTCCGTCATACATTCCTGTATCGGAATCCTGTAAGTCGGAATTCAATTTGCTTAATTTCGACGAACCGATATTCATACTCTCCTGACTCTGATTATTAAGTTTTGTAACAGCAGCAATAAGCACTACTGTCATTAGAACAACTGCTCCAACTGCGATAAATTTATGTATCACGTCTCCCATTTTTTATTTCCTCCTATAAATCAAAATTTTATGATATTGTTGTGTTTAAACCATTCATCGAGCCAAATGCGGTAAGCATCATTGGGGCGATCATATACCCGAAAAGCAGTAAAAGTAGCGGGATAAATACCAACATAGAAGCTAACCCGGATTTCTTGTTGATATAGGTGTTAGTATCAAGCTCTCTTTCTTTTTTGACACTTCCATATCTCCGGTAAGTTCCACGAAGGCTTTTTCTACGCCAACCCGGTCTGCATCAATTAGACTGTCGACAATCCTTTGAAATGGAATAAATGGTTCATCTTCTTTCAGTTCTTCCAGAGCGTCCGTGTCACCGGCACTCAAGCGAAACTGGCATTTAGTAAGTGAATCCCTGAAAATATTTGAAAAACGGCACATCCAGTTTAATATCACATCTGGGGTCATTTCCGGAATGTGCATAAGCATACATATAATACTTTGGAACTGTGTCACTTCACTTTCCTGTGCCATTTGCATCAGGGATTTTCTTGAATATAAAAGTAACAGGGGGAGAGAATATCCAACAGCCCCTATTCCCAAACATATAATTAAGTACCACCACTTAAAGTAGGTATTTTGATATTTTACAATTCTTTTTTTACTACATCATTTGCCAAGAGTTCGATCACGTCATCATCAGAGATGGTTCCATCACTTTTAATTACTTTCTGGATGTCATCTGCTGTAATGTTCTGATCAAGATATCCTTTCACCAAATCAGTCGAATAAGTGACATATTGTTGCAATTTATCATTATCGTCAACGATGTAAGTAAGTGATGATTCCAAGGAATCCGTTGTTGTAATGACCAGATTTTTACTCGATGAAACTATGGCAAAACATAAAAAACTGATAAAAAATACATACCAATCATTGAAAATATTTTTTCAATCTGCAGCATTTTGGCATTCATGTTTGATCCGGAACGTCTCAGCATACCATTTAATTTCAGCGTTTTTCCATAATTCTTATCTTCCCATGCATCAAGAAGCCCTTTAATTATGGGTATGTGGCAAATATAATCCAGAAAAATATGTTCTCCAGATCTTAAACTCCAAATCCTTAAGGCTGGATGTATAAAGATATAAGAGAATAACGGAAAAACATATTACAGCGGACATGATGATACCATATGGTCCTTTGTAGTAATGAGCTGTTTCTTCCCAATTATTTACCATGTATAAGTAAATAGGACGGATAAATAGCATTGGCGAAGCAACTAAAATTTCCATAAAACGAAATTTTTCTTCCAGTGTCTTCTGGGTTAATAACCAGGATGATATAGAACTCTTAATGCTGTTTAAATTTCTTACGAAAAGTGAAAATCCCTGTACTATTTTGTCGTCATATTCATTTACCAGTTCACATGCAGAAAGAAATAATTGCAAAAAAGGGTTTGTGGTATTATCCACATAAGTTGCGGTCTGTTCAGTGGAATCGCTGGAATCAACGATCTCACTGATTTTCTCCATGTGGGATCTAATTGGTTCATCTGCGTAGGTGATTGAGTTTGTGATAGCAGATTCAATCATATTGGTCGCAAAATATGCATGTTCAGTGCCCCCTATAAACTGAATCAATTGGTTATTAACCAGTTTCTTCTTCTTGTTTATATTCTGGAAAAGAAGGTATGTGCTTATTATGTAAGCCATGAATCCAGATACAAGAATGGTGTATATAGAAAAATCAATAAGAGCTCCGACAGCAAAGGACATTATACTTATGAACCATATAGTTAATGCTGTCTGAATCGTTTCATTTTCTGTTTTTTCTATATCGCCGGGTTCAAGGATTTCATACCGTTCCCTTTATTTTGCGTATGTATCGCCGGGTTAAGGGAAATGAACTGAAAAAGGAATAAGCGGCATGCAAAAATCGTACCTTCAGCTTTCCTTTTCCAGTTACATATATGGAGTTGCTCATTTTTTACTGAGCTGTTTTTGATAGAATCGGATGGCAAAAAATAATAACACAGCCGCCCAGATCAAAATCATGACCAATGAGATTATAAAATTGCGGGTAAATGTCATTTTTAAGCCACCTCCTTAATCTGTTCAAAAATACTAAGAAAATCCTTTGCTTCATCTTCATGCAGGTTGGCCAGTATTCTTTCCTGCATTTGTTTTGAAAGTTCATGTGTAACTTCGTACCGGTTTTCTTTCTTATTAAATACAATAATGTTGACAAGTTTGTACGGCTTTTTATCATCTTCTACTGGGATGATTTCTGTTATTCTTTCACAGTAAAAGTGACCAGATGGTGTTTTAGCCATATGCATATCAAATTTAAGAGCATCTACCACCTGTTCCATAGCGATCAATTCGTTTGAAAACCCTGCACACATAAGGAGTGCATTTCGATACCATTTAAGCAGTTTTTCTGTAGTTTCTGCGTGGTTTGTTTCCATGTTGAATGGACCCCTGTTTGGGATGCCTGGATTTTCCATGCCGCAACAGCAGGATCTACGGTTTCTCCAAAGATAAGGACGTCACAGTCTGTCTTCTTAATGAAATTCAAGGCCTCCTGACCAGATATAAGGTCTGTCCCGGAAAGTTACAATGTTACGATCCTGCATTACCTCATTTAGTTCCAACTCGAAAATAGTTTCTTCGCTTCGAATCGTTTTGTATTTTCGAATAAAGGTTGCTGCCCGGCGTAAAACAGTTGTTTTACCACAGCTTTGCCCACCGGTGATTTCCAACGGCTGCTCTCCCAAAAGGTTGTATTTCAGAAGTGCGATTACATTTTCTGCGCCTGTATCTGTGAGCTCTTCTTCCAGGGTAAGTATTTTTCCACCGGAATGCTTTCTTACAATTGCGCTCCAGGAACCGCAGAAATTTGGTCTGGCAACAGTAACACGGCTGCCATCTTTCATATCGTTCAGGACTCTTCCGTCATTTGCACTTGCATTCTTTGGGGCATGGTACCTGTACAGGTTTTTGCAGACACGAATCAGCTCCTTCTGGGAATGGCATCCTGTGCACGACATGTAAAACTGCTTACCTTCGAAATTCATCCAAAAACTGTCATAGCTAAAGCGGTATGCCGTTTTGTTATTTGCCTGGCTTTTGGAGGCTCCGGCAAAAGAAAAAGTATCTGCGGAAATTCCGGAAACGCCAAGGCTTACACCAGATACATTCAGATCCCTTGTACGGTCAGCGCATCCGTGACCGGAACGTGTCTGATAAATACGGTGTGCCAACACATCCATTTTGTCTGTAAAAGAAAGATTCATTTTAGGTAAAAGCCTGTGATAAACTTCTTTTTACATCTTGTTCGTCTACATAATATTGCTCATTTCGGAGTTCATCAAAGTGGTTTTGGCAGATAAACTCATGCATTGCATCATGCATTCCATATTCACGTGTGTAATAGCAGAGCAGAATATCATATTTCTCATCCGAAGAAAGCTGTTCTTCATCATGAAATTTGATAGGACGGTTGATAGTAAGTGCATCAATTCCATGTTTTCCTTGTAATAAGGATGAGATATAATCAATGACAAACATTTTTGCTCCATAGTCACATGCAGAACATGTTTCCAGATTCCGCATAAGATTGGTTTTCTGCTTTTTATGCTTTTCCGTTTCATACTTGTTCAGGTTCATATCTTCCGGACGCTGCCGTTGCGCATTATAGATGTCGTTCCACACTGCATTTACCAGATAATCAAAGGAAAAAATATCTTCATCGAGTGAAACTGGGACAGATGGGGCTTTCCGGAAAAATGTAAAGAATATTAAGGCAGCCATTACCAAAATGATAAGAACAATCATAATGGTGTTAAATTCCATTAGGATTCCTCCTTCCTCAAAAGCCCAAACTTATCCAGACAAGTTTTAAGGGACTCAACAAACTCGTAGTTTGCACTTCCATAAGCACAGTTATAATTCTTCAACATGAACTGTACTGCCTGTCCATCGTTCTGCGCATCCATAAATTCCGCGTTATGCGCAATCATTGCTGAACGTTTTCGTAATGCAGGATATTTTTTCTGTAGGTTTTTAGTGTGAATTTCGAATTTTCATCGTAATTTCCAAACAGATAGTAAACGTTAGTTGCATCAACCGGTTTTGCAAAATAACGATCAATTACATGTGTATTTTGGTTAAGACACACTACTACTACATCCGCGCATGAAAGTATGGATTGTGACACTTCCCGGTATCCGCTTCTTACGTCAATGAATGAAAGATTGTGAAACTTATCAACAGAATCGTAAATGTCCTCAAATACTGTTAAAAGTTCTCTTTCGTAATCCGCTTCATTCTGACGGCCAGTACCTATGTACAGATCACATCGTCTGTTTAAGTTTGGAACAGTGATGGCATCTGTCCTGATCACATCCTCAGACAGTGCACGTGATTTATAGTCCCGGATCAACGCATCAATTCCCGTGTCCCTGAATTCTTCTGGATTGACATCTGTGCCAACAAGGGGTTTAGACATGTTGTTGAGAACGAAATGACTCTGCAGCAATGCCACTTTCTTCTTTTCAATTGCGGCCATAAGTGCAAGTGCAATCACATTACTGGTTACTCCAGTCTGCCCATGTACATTAGACCAAAATGCTACCTTCATGGAATTATTTCCCCCTTCTGCCAATTTGTATAATTTGCGGTATTCACGTGGTGTCAATTCGATTCCACAGTCTTTTAAAACTGTTAAACATAAACGGTCAATCAACTCCTGAAATTCAGGGGAAATTCCGGAAAATCGAATTACATTATCATACATACAATTGATACGACATTCTGCCGTTTCTGCATCATATGGGACAGCTATTGTGTCACGAAGTGAAAATTCAAGCTCAGAGCTAATGAATTTTTTCTTCTTGTCCGCGAGAAAACCAAGGATTAAGAGATACGTGTGGTTTCTTTCGAAAACCTCTTCTACCGGCTCATCTTCTTCGCATTCCGAATCGTCTTTTAAGTAGCCTAATTTTGAAAAATTTATAGACTGGGATTTTGCCTGTTCTACTTCCTGCAGTTCGGTTGATGTCACAATAAATCCGTAATTCGCATAAAAATGTTCAAGTTCGGTTGATATTCTGTGTCCGATGTAATAAAAAATAACATCGTAATCAAAAGACATACTTTTTCTATAGTTGGTAGATACATCCACACCTCTATAATCAATAACCTCATTTTCCTGAATTCCGGGGTTAGGAATCGACTTATAAAGTGATTGGTCAACAGACCAGTCAATCATTATTGATGAAATATTACAAGCTTTCAGCACCCGGGAAACGTAATGAAGGAGATCAAAGCATTTTGATCCATAAAAGGCGATGTTAATACTCATAATGGCTTCCTCCGTCTTCATTCATTTTGTTACCTTCATCTTCATATGATCCTGTTGATTTGTCAGAGTATGTGTTTTCTCCATTGTCAGTGTTACTACTGTCATTCCCAGAAGTATCAGAAGAATCTGTATTTCCTGAACTCTCAGAGGAAGTATCAGAAGAATCTGTATTGTTCATTGATGAATCGTCTGCAGATGATCCCGATGTGGCTTCTGGGTCAGATGTCCCGTTTCCGGATGTAATAGTGCCAGTAAGGTTTACATCTTTTTTCGTCGAGTTTTCGTCTGACTTTCCGTTATTGAGTCGTGATTCAATTGACTCTCTCATGCTTGCATTCAGAGAATTTGTAGCTTCTGTAAGCAGGTTTGGATCATTTGCCATTGCTGCCATTACATCACTGGACGGCTGGTAGTTCACTGTAGTTGCTTTCTGGCCATCTTCTATATATTTGGTTGTATATATGATGGCGCCCTCATTCATGTAGGTATCAACAATGGCTGCAGACATGAGCATTATGTCTTTCTCGTTATTCCAAAGGTAGATCTCATTGGTATCAAAATTGATGCCCTTAATACATTTTTTGGGTAAGATTGTGTAGTTTTCTCCATTAGTGTACATAATTCGAACATCAATAAGATCATTTTTTTAAGGTTAGAATTCAGAGTGATAAGTGCATATTCACATTCTCGTAAGTAAGCAGCATAGTCTGTTCCAACCATGTTTGAAAAAAACAGATTGTCCTTGGCTGATGTTAACTACTGCTATTTTTCCGAGATCGTCATCAGTAATGTAAAGGGAAGTGTCAATGCTTGTTGAAATTGCTGTTTTAGAGACACTATCCTGATCAATAACACCACCAGCAGGAATATCTTTAGTAGCCACATATACCATGTTCTGGACAGAATCAAGCTGATTCTGGATCGCAAGGTTTTCCGCCTCATAACGATTTTTGATCTGGCGGACGGAAAAAAAGAATGCAAGACCAAATGCGATGCCAATTACAAGAACGCAGATGAGTATGGTAGTTGATTTTTTCTTGGTTGCTCGAGAAAATCTTCTCATTTGGTGTACTCCTTTGTTAAAATTTTAAGAAAATCAGATAATTTATTCCGCAGACAATTACTGAAATTACGATATATGCAATTACCTCGGGATACTTTTTCTTCTTTTCAGGGATATAATCACTTGAATACTCTTTAATCAGGTTACTTGTTGTTTTTGGCTCTAAGATCCTGCGAAGAATACGAAACAGGATGATTGCCGTAACAACCATGGCTGCTGTCATCAGGATGAAAGAGATGTTTAAATTCTTCAAATTATTGCGCTCCTTTTTTTCATATTGCGAATTTTACCCATAAACATATGAGAAAAGTCAAGCCAAAAAAAATTAAAATTAAATTCTATTTAATTGATATATACTAAAAACATGGAATAAAAAGAAATAATTAAATTAAGAAATAATAAAATATGATGAACAATAAAAAGACCGGGCTAAAATGCCCGGTCTGTGTTTGCGTAATTTAGTCCATACGCATTCCAGCTGTTAAAGCAGCTGCTCTTGATTTTTTTTGTGTATGTGGCGACTTTTGATTTTCATCTGAAGCATGATTTGAAGGTTTTGTTTGTGGTTTTTTAGTCATAGGTTCGCTGCTTTTAGTGGAAATTGGCAATGAAGTGGAGGAAACAGGAGCTTCATTATCATTATTTGCGGTTTCAGTTTGTGAAATAGTCTTTGGAGATGAGACTCTATCTTTAGCCTGAAACTGTGACCCCGTGAGACCAAGGTTATGCAATTTCTTCAAAATAGAATCATCTGAAGCTGCTTCCAAACAACTTGGAATCCACTCTTCGTCAGATGAATCTACTTCAATAATGCTGCCTCTGAGTATTTCCCTGAATATGGGTGAGATCTGGATACCTTCATCTGATAATGCAGATACCCAGTTTGTAATCTCATCATCTCCATTATAAGAAATCATGATTCGCGGCTGCATCTCCATTATTTTGTTTACATCCAGACCTTTAATGCATACTTTTCCTATGCAGTCAAATTTTTCATATCTTATATAATTTTTAATGGCCTTTCGCGCCATAATAGACATTCCACCACGCCATGACTCTCTGATTTTAATTGCCCAAACGGCAATTTTCAAATCCGATGGCTTGAGATTTACTAATGAATAAGCCATAGTTTATTTCCTTTCCAAGATAATCACTATGCTGCTTCGTTTATAATGACACCTTTGAAAAGACCACATACGATTGCATTAACAGGTCCTATGTTGTCCTCTCCCATCTTCATATCTTCGCCTGCAAGAACTACTTTGATATATGGCCGATATTTTTCACAGTATTCTTTAATGAATGGATAATAAGCTTCACCGGTTCCGCCGGCCATAAGAATATAGCGAATATCTAAAAGATCACCGTAATCTGAATTAAGCATTTTAATGAATTTTTCAGCCATTTGTGCAATTACTTTTTCTTTTTCGGCTCTTACATCAATGGAGACAACTTTATTGGTTTCAGGATCAATATAATTGATTGGTTCACCATTTTTGGCAAGGAGTTCAACCAGGTATCCAGTATATTGCTTGCCTGTTTGTGCAGAAATAGATGCAGCAAGTTGATCATTGATGTTCATCATGGCAAAGTCTGTATCAGATTTGTCATTCGTAATTGACTGGTCACGGGCGAAGCCAAATAATCCTACTGTCTTATATCCACCATCGACAATTAAGGCTGGAAGATAATCATATGGTGATCCGGCAATATCATTACCAAATTCATCCGAAGACTGATTGATGAGGGCACATATGATCTGAGAATTAATGTATTTAGATCCAATTTCATATGTAATAACACCGGTTGAGATGTCACCAATCAATAATTCAAGTTCCTGAGGTTTTTGAGATAATCTCTAACAATAGGTCCGTATACATCAAGATATCCGTGAGGAAGTGCTACAGCCACGTCTATAACCCACTCTCCTATTTCACTTAATTTGAACGGGTTAGAACTGTTTTTTACTTATATCTTCATATCTGTATAAGGCATAGGCAATAAATGCATCTAATGCTGTTTCAAACATCGACATGTTGTACCGTTCCAATGTATAAAAAGATTCTAATTCTGACTGACGCTCTGCTCTTCTTCCTTCGTCCATGATAAATGTTTTGGCTACAGCACCTAAAAGATAAGTACGTCCATCTTTGACGCAACGAATAAACTCCTGATCATTTCGCCTAAGCTGAAATTTATCTTTTGTTTCAGTAATATCCTGGATCATGAAAGGAATATTGAGGACGTGTTTATTAACACATATTTTCCCACCGTCAAAACCTGTATCGATTGCAACGATAACTCGTCCTTTTTCTTTTCACCGCTTGTCATTATTTTAGAGTTCTCTTCCATATATTAAATGCCCCTTTCTTTCTATGAATATATATTAGAATAAACCAGAACAATATAATTGTCAATAAAAATATATTCTAAACATTTGAGAATACAAATAAATATAAGAACAATTTATTAGAATACAAATATAATACAAGAAAATGAATTAAATATAGAAATAGACTACAAAGATATATAAATATAAGATACAAAAATACTAAAATGTTTTAATATTATACTATAATATATGTATATATTTAAAAATATACAAGAATATTATAAAATAATATAACCTAAATAAATACAAATACGAATATATAAGACTAATCTAATAGAGAAGATTACAAATCTAATAAAATAGAAAATTCGAAATCTGGTTTGTAAATCGAATAGCAATTAGAAAACAAAAAATATACACAATAAAAAAGCTTAAAATAAGGGATTGCGAGAAAAATGAAAATCGAATAGATATTAGAAAAAATAATTTTGTTACTAATTTAAGCTATAAAGACGATAGAATACAAACTGAAATAATTCTGAAACGTATCTTATAGAATAGAAAACGATAATGAGAGCATAGACGTTAAAAAATTACGAGAGAGAATTAGAATTAACAAATCACTAAAATAATAAAACGGGCGAAATGCCCGTTTTATTTGAAGAATGAAAAAAATCCTTTTTTCTTTGGTTTATCCAAGGATTCTATGATTTTTTCTTTTAATTCCTCGTTTGATTTGGTTAGATCCTGCAAAAGTTGCTCGTTTTTGATGGAGGTTTTCTGGAGCATATCGTATGAAGATTGCAGCGCGTTGATTTTTTCTTGCAGTTTATTGTTTTGGTCAATCAATGCTTTGTTGTCTTCAAGAAGCTGATTATCTGGCTTCAAATGCTGCTGAATCATTTTTTCAAGCTGTTCCATAAGCATTTGATTACTTTTGCTAAACATCATTGCCAGATGCTGCTCAAAATCTTGAGATTTTCCAAACAAACCAGATAGATCCGGATTGTCCAGAATTTCCTTTACTTCGTCAACTGACTTGGTTTTACGCAAGTTGACGATCTTTTAAGCAGATCAATACTTTCAGAAGGAAAATAGAGCCTTCCATTTTTACCGGGTTTGCTGAATTTTAATTCAAAATACTCTGCGAAGTTGTTAATATGAATGCGAGCCATATCGCTACTTATTCCAAGTGCATTTCCAACCTGTCCGGTTGTCCAGTAGACCTCTTTACCTTCAATGGATATATCATCATTTGAAAAGGTGTCACTTTCAAGATCTGGATTGGCATCTACTTTTCCTAACTCTAATGGGTTTTCGGTTTCTTCCACAATTCTTTTCCTCCTTTCGTACAAATTATGTTATCTACTCGTATTTTAATACAAATGGATTCGTATGTCAAAAGGCGAATCTAAAAGATTTGTCTCATTTTTATTTACAAAGTCTAATGCATTCGATATTTTTTTCGGGTAGGAGGACCGAAAATATGGATGTATATTTAAAAAGATCAGAAAAGGTATTCGATGGAAAAAAGGTAAGGGAAAAGAGAAAAGAGAAAGGTTATAGCCTAAGGACTCTTTCTGCCAAAAGCGGATTATCAATGAACACAGTTCGATCTATCGAGAGTATGGTTAAACCCACAAATGTGGAGAATCTTGTGATTATTGCTGATGTATTAAATTGTTCTATACAGGATTTTTGCGTTTTTGGTGTGTCATTACGGTTAAAAGATAGGGTAGACGATGAAATAATCGCATACAGAGCCATTTCAAATGGCGAAAATCTCTAAAAAGGACATTTGCATGTAGGATAGAAGAATGGTAACATAGAGTAGAAACCCATCTATAACGTTATGCCGATGAGGAGTTTTAAATGAGTGATAAAAAAATTGAGATTATACCTAATTGTTATGCCTGTGAGCACTTTAGGAACCGGATAAGGTGGGAGAGGAGACCGCTTCATTTTTCAGATGCAGCATACTGTGCCATGGCTGGAAATTCAGATACAGCACCTGTAATAGAGGATAAGCAGTCGCCAAAGGAGTGTTGCTCTTATGATATAAGGGTAATATCTGCTCTTGATGAGGAAATTCGTAATGCGAAGCAGGAGCAGAAGGCAGAAATGTTTAAGAAAAATATTTATCAAACGAATAAGATCATATTCGGCATTAAAAAGGCATATACGGATAAAAAATCTGTATATGCCTTTTTATTATGCAATGATAGAACAGATTGCACATACTTTTGAGGTGTTCTTTTCACGATATTCATAAATAGGAATAGAAGAAGACGAGACATTGCTCGCTATTCCACCACTGATCACGACTGCATTCCGGAAAGAACCACAAAGAGAATTTATAATCTCGTAAGAGAACTGCGTGCTGCAGTCATTGTAATCTCGAAATCCTTTCCAAACAGGTGTTGCACCAACGATATTTGTAATTTTCTGTCCAGGAATTGCACAGAGTCCCTCTTTTAAGCAGGATTTAACCAGTGCAGTTATTTTTTCTTTTTGCTTTTGCGTGTAGGGCATTTGGGGAATATCCTCAATAATTCTGTTACAATCATATAATATCTGTTCGTCGAAAGCATAATAACAGTTATTTGTGTGTAAATATTTATCTTTATCGACATAAAGGACAGACTCTCCAAGGGTTGTACTTACTTTTCCAACTTCCGATACATCAAGTTCTTCGAGTGATTCATAACTGTAATCTTCATGAATCATAAGAAAATCAATTACATCCCAGCTTTCCGGATTAAGAAGATGATATGCGTAGTAGTTTCCTTTTTTACTCCATCAATTAAAAGGGATCTTTGGCGCAATCGTGGAATTTTTTCATACAATGAAATGATTCTATTGATGTAGGGATCTGCTATCACAACAGAGCCTGATTCTAATTTACACATCCCGATGTAAGATAATACTTTGTCCATATAGTTAATTCCTCCAGAAATATGTTTTCGTGATTATAGTTTAGATTATCTATTAAAGGAGATAAAATAGTCAAGCTGAAAAGGGCTAATTTTATAAGAATTTATATAAATTTTAAATTTCCCTTGCAATTTTTATGATATGGTATTATAGTTTATGCAAAAGAGGTAGCCCTAAAAAAAAGACATAAGGGGAATAAATATGGTAAGTACGGTTGTAATAACGGGAGTAGACAATTTTAAAATTGATAAAGAAAAGAATGAAGTATCGTTTTGGATGATGGTTAAAAATTTGCCAGAAATGGTAGTTGCAATTGCAAAAACATAGATAAAGAAAATTATGCACCTGATTGCTTTGGCTTTCAGTATAATTATGGAATCCTTAATAAAAATTATTATATTAAGAAGGAAAATGGGCTTTCCTTTATTATCTTGATAATGAAGGTGAAAAGCATTACATTGAATATGAAATACCTGATAATTTGATTAAAAGTGCAATAAAAAATGCAACAAAATCCTTCAGGAGAAGGGGATAAAGAAAAGAAAGAAGGTTGCAGTTTCTTCCAAATTAGCAATGAAAAAGAAGAAAAACCTAATGTAGCGGTAAATGTGACACCTAAATTATATCTTTCTATGATTGATCCAAATGTGGGGAAAAACAAAAGTGTAACTGGCCAATATACATTATTTGATTTAACTAAATTGTAGGAGGTTAGACAAATGAAATATAAAATAGACCATCCGCGGGAGATTGTACATGAATTTACATCCATTGCTGATTCCAGAAAGATGTACTCATTAGAACAGTATCTTTTCAAACAAAGGGAAGATGGGGAAGTTTCCAAAGATGGAATTATTCATCTTCCGAATCCCTTGGAGATATTTTCAGATGAATCACGTTTTCTTGTAACTATAGTGGATGGTGCATCTAGCACCTTTTGTAATGCAAATATTCCGCTTGCTGATTTTTATGAAATAGAAGAGGAAACAAGGTATGCTTTTGATCAAATTTTAAAATGTCGTCATAAAGGAAATAGCAACACCAAAGATGATCCGTCGAGTCAGGTGGCATATAACGTGTTGATTGAGTTTGGGAAGTTTAAAGGGAAAAGTCCTGCACAGGTATTGCAGGAAAATCCCGATAATCTTGTGCAATTGAAAAATAGTGAGAACTGGCTAGCAGATCGCATTGGACAATATAAGAACAACCAAAAACAATATGAGGCGATTAAAAATGCAATAGAATTATTTGAAGAGGGGAAGCTGATCGGCTCACCTGTTTTAAATGGCGATATATTTTCAATATATGATTCCGGATTTAAGTCTCAGGTAAGACAAAGAGGAGAAGACGGAAGATGTCCGGTTTACCAGATAAAAATTAAGTGTAACACGGCTAAAAACTACCCAATTTCAATTGAAATACAAAATTTTTATACGTTTTGTAATGGTATCATTCCGGATCTTAAAAAAATGATTAACAATAAAGAAGATACTTTTAATATGGATTTAAAGACCTGGAAGAAATCCGTAGAAGCAATGAGGAGAACCATTCACATATGTGAACAAATGTGGGGAAGCTACGAATGGAGCCGAATGGAAAAATATATTGATATATACAAAAATAATACAAAATAAATGTGTAATAGTACAAAAATATTATAAAAAAATATATGAGGATATAAAAATGTTAAGGGATAGGTATAAGCCTATCCCTTTAAAACTGCCCAAAGAATAGATGCCAGATTTTTTTCTGGAGTTCTTTCTTTTGCCTACGAAGCAGTTTCATCTGCGAACGATAGAGTTCGCGTTTTTCCTTTGTGGCATATAGGCCTGGATTTTCTTTTTTTTGTGAAACCCATCATTTTCCTACATGCTACATCCAGGCCCCAGCCACAAAAAAGGGACCCGTAATAAGCATAAATGCTATTACATCTCCTTTGTTACTCATATAAACCTCCATTCCCGGATCAGCAATAGACCCGTAAAAAATAGGATCTGAAAAATAAAAAACCTCTGCACAATAAATGCAGAGGATCAGATCCTAAAACACAGAAAACGTTGTTTTCTGTTAAAAACATTAAAAATTATATCTACATTATATCATTATTTTTTATAATGCAATGAGATTTTGTTAAATTGGGTTGACTTTTTATCTGTGTTTGTGACTATTCTTTGTTAAGGAAAGGGAGAAAATGTGATATGGGACTAATTCGTATACTTTTAGATGATTATATCAATGAAATGAAAAACAAAAAAGTAATAAAATGTTTTGGTGAATCTCTGGGAAAGACAAATCAGAGAATTACAAAAGACAAGTACAACAATGATACATATGGTGAACAAACTGAAAACAAGTATAAAACTATAGAAATTAAATCAGAAGATAATAAAAATGAGGACACATTTTTAATTCGATGGAAGAATATGATAAAACAGGGCAGCTGGACAAAGATACTGAAATGATGATAAAAAATGAAGATTTCGATTATCTCTTCTCACAGGCTGTAACTTTCGGGTCAAAATACGGAATGAAATGTGAGGAGAAAAATGAAAATATTTGCATTACGACCGAAGCCGGGAAATGGTATTTTAAGCCTAAAATCAGTGGAAAGGTTACTTTGTACCACAAAAATTATGAATTTCGAATGAACCAGACAGAATATTATCACAAGCAGTTTACCGTTGAATGGTCTGTTAGGGAAATTCTCGAGTACATAAACAGACATGATCGGAAAAAAGCTTTTAAGGGAAAAGAGGAAAAAACAAAGAAATGAGAATTGATATAGATCGTGGAACTGTGGAAATATGTGGCAAAAAAATTTGCCGGAGAGAGACCTCAAAAGTTGTCTACAGAAAATTAGAACAATTTATTGTAAGAGAGACGCATAGTGGGAGCTATTATCAGATGCAGATAGAACCAGATCTTATGGGTGGTTTTCCGGTTGATTCCTTTTTGCTTTTTCGATGTAAAAAGCTTATATCCATTAAAATTCGCCCCTGTTGGAGAAAGATAAGCAGAATGGATATAACATGGCCGGACAAGACATTCCCAGAATTGGTTACTATTTATGCAAAAAGTTTTGGTGATTATCTCGGGAAGACTAATGGACTGCATACCTCAACAGGACCAGGTGAATATAAAACATTTGGACGAAGAATATGTGTTACTGAAAAAATTATAAAAGCTAATCAAGATTATCTTATTTTTCTTGAATTTTGACAAAAGGCATGGTGCATTTTAAGACCATGCTTTTTATTTTCGAACTGCTCTTTTCGTGCTTGACATTTTAACTATATTTATGACTAAGATGGCGCGATGCCGGGAAAGGAGTGAGTACATGTTATCGGCCAGAAGGCTGCGGCAGTCTGTATACAGAAAGGAGCAGGAATATTTTTAGCTTTTAGGAAAAGAAAAGTTCGTCTGACGGCCGTATCCCTTGCAATACTGGTTATTATGGCCGCAATATCCCAATATGGCGATGCTGATATGGACTATCCATGGGTATCTTCCAGCCCGCAGGATGTTACCAGTTCCAAAGGTCAGAATGAGGATTTTGGAATAACGGACAGCATAGAAAAGGTTTCCGGCCATATAAAGAAATCTGTAGAAAAACAGACGGATTCTTTAAAGGAAAAAGTCTCTGAATACAGTAATACCGGCAGCAAAAAAATCACGCATCGATTAAGGAAACGATAAAAGATGTGGTAGATAAAGTTGCCAATGGGACAGGAAAGGCTTCCACCAATACAACCTCAAAAAAGAAGGATGCATATGTACATTCCCTTAAAGACACAAAAAAAGGGAATGTGATCATAGATGAAATTCCAGCATATTCTGGGGAATCCTATTGTATCTTAAATAAGAACATTCCGGATTTAGATCTTTCAGATGCATCAAAAGGCACTTTTAAAAGGTTTAGTAAACTTGATAAACTTGGAAGAACCGGCACGGCATATGCATGTATTGGAAAAGAGTCTTTGCCAGAGGAAGAGCGTGGTGAAATTGGGATGGTAAAGCCATCTGGCTGGATACAGAACAAATATGCGGGAGTGGTAGAGGGAAACTATTTATATAACAGATGCCACCTGATCGCATATTGCCTGTCAGGGGAAAACGCAAATCCCCAAAATTTGATTACTGGAACAAGGCAGCTTAATTCTGGTAATGATGCTCTAAAAATAGGAGATGGGATGCTTACATTTGAAACAAAAACCGTTCAATATATTGAACGAACAGGAAACCATGTTCTTTACAAAGTCACTCCTTTATATGAAGGAGAAGATCTGCTTACATATGGAGTTATGATGGAAGCGGAATCCGTGGAGGATGATGGAAAAGGTATTTGTTTCAGCGTATTTATATACAATGCACAGGAAGGTGTATCCATATCCTATGAAACCGGCGATAACAGATTGGATGTAAATAAATAGGAGGAAAACGGGAAATGAAAAGGAAAACAAAAATGTCCTGATAGGTGGATGCATTACCTTGTCCCTTGCCGTGGTAATACTGGTGACTTTTATAATCGGCCAGAATACGGGACAGAAAGCTGTTCTTGCAGAAGCATTCGTCGACAAGGTGTCTGATCAGGTTACCGATCAGATGGATGATGATGTGACCGGGCAGATTGCGGAAAAGGTAATATCAGAGAAGGTAGGTGACTATGTATCATCTGATATGATCGAACAGGCTGTAAGTGATCATATCAAAGACAACTTTCCGGAGGCAACGAAAAAGGAACTTATCAAACAGGTTACCCAAAATGTGAAGCAGACTGTGGAAAAGGCTGTTGCAGAGGAAGGATCTTACAGTATGGACTCACTTTCCGAAGGACAACGTTCTGAGGTCAAGGGAATGATCAAATCGGCTGTGAAAGGTGCAGTCGCAAATACAGATGTTTCCAAAATATCCGATGATGATGTGGCTGCCATTCAGAACTCAGTTGAGAAGAATATCCAGAGCAGCCTGCAGAATACCATAACAAAATACATCAAAGGGAATGACGTAACGCTTTCCCCGCAGACGATTGAGCAGATCACAAAGCAGCTCAACGTCACCAAAACGGTAAAAGATGTACTAAAGAATACGGATACCGTGGTGAAAGAGAAGGAACTTACCAAAATCCAGAATGACATTATTAAGCAGGTAGAGAAAAATGTAAAGACACCGGTAAAGGGAACCGACTATTTTACATCTGCTGAGATTAGTGAGATAGAAAGCAGCTCTGCCAAGAAAGCGGCAGAATCAGTGGCAAGTGATATCAAGGGTGTTAAGGATTCTGTGAATTCCATAACTTCCAATATTAACAGTATGCAGTCACAGATTACTTCTTTAAGCAGCCAGATCAAGGATTCACAGAAGGAATCAAGTTCAAACCTTGATAACAAGATGGCAACTGTACAGCAGTCAGTGACAAATATCAATGAACAGATCAAACAGATCAATCAGAACGCGGACGACCTTGGTGGGAAGATCAACGTAAAAATGCTTTCCTGCGCCGGATCACCGCAAAGAAAGGTTCCATTGATAAAGCGGAAGTTGTTGATACTTCTGATATGACGATAGCACAGTTCGTCGGTGTCCTTTCCGGAAATGAGAAGGAGTATACGAAAGCAATCAACCAGCTCAGCTATGCTGTGACACAGATTGAAAACATTATCGGGGAGAATTTTAAAAGCCTTTCCGATGAGTGTGCATCCCTATCACAGACGATTGATGCAAATGGTGACAACATCACGACACTTCAGGAAGCACTGAATGCAGAGAGCCAGAAGAGGGAATCTGCCATCACGGATATCAAGGGATCAATCGCTGATAACATGTCGGATGTACAGGAGAAGCTGGATGCCTACAAGAAAGCAAGCCAGGCATATGCCGATGATCAGTCAGAGTCGAACCGGACTGCACTTGAGGATGCAAAACAGGCCCTGCAGGATTCCCTTAGTGCATATAAAGGCAACCTTGATTCCCTGTCTGACACTGTGGATGGGCTGGATAATGCAACGCAGAAGAAAGTTGCAGATATCAACCAACAGATCGCAGATGCACTGGATGCACTTAATGCCGGTGACAGTTCGCTCGACGAGAAGATCACCCAGCTGTCCGGAAGCACAACTTCCCTTACTGATGCACTGCAGAAAGCCATTGATAAGGAGATACAGGACAGGAAAGACCAGATTGACCAGACAAAAAAACTTGGTGACAGTATCAATGACCAGATCAAGAATGTAAATGATAAGATGTCCGAGGTTGAGGCGGCACAGAAAAAATATACGGATGACGCCAGTGCGGAGAATAAACAGGCTCTTGCACAGGCAAAAACAGATCTGCAGGCTGCCCTTGACCAGCTGAACCAGACGTTATCCGGAGATATCAGCAGTCTTGACGCTGACACGCAGCAGAAAATTGCAGACGTAAAAGCCACGATCAAAACACTGGATGATCAGCTGAAACAGGATGGTACAGACATCACAACGCTTAAGAACGGGGTGGCAGGGCTTACCACAAACCTTTCCGATGTAACAAAATCCATAAAAAATGAAACCACTGCCCGTCAGAATGCGGATAATGCCATTAAAAAGACAATGGGGGATTCCTCAGACGCGGCTGATGTAAAAGGCGATACCATTTTTGCAAAAATTGCTACACTGTGGCAGAAAATCACAGAGGTATCCAAGAAGGTTGATGATACAGACCAGTGGGCAGACAATATCGTGCTTATGAACAGTACGGGATCAAATGCAGATAAAACGGTGCGGTACGAGAATGTGACCGCTGGAACACATGCCGGCGGCATCCGGGGGAAACTTGATGGAAACCTTGTGGGGCTGACCAATATCAAGCCAACAAGCAACATCACCATACAGTATGGTTCATCGACCCCGGATATAGTCTGCAGCTATGAACAGGGCAGTGGATATCTGTACATCTATGTAGATGCGGATTACAAGGCAGCTGCACTGGCCGGGAATATTACAATTGATTCCATCCATGTTGAGTCAGAACAGTAAGCAACAGGCAGTGTAGTAGAAAGGAACAGAAAAATTATGAGAGTTTTAGTCCAAATGGACGGTGGAAACCTGTCAATTATCGAGGCATCCCGACTGGAATACACAGAAAACAAAGGGGAGGATGCAGTTCATGGTATCCTTATTTGTGAAATGGGAAGCGAGGAAAGATATCTGGTAAAAGATGTATCCAAAGCTGACTACAATGAAATCTGCAAAACGTGTGTAACAAATACGCATATGGATTTTGTACGTTACGGTAAATGCGTTCCATTTATTGAAACACCGTGTGACCCATATTTTTATTCACGGAGACGTGGTGGAGCACCATGTGACCCATATTTTCTTGTACGCGCGGGATGCATCAGGGAACACCGGGCATAAGATGCTGTATATCCAACATACGGTTATAATCCAGCAGAGTGGCAACATGAAAATCAGGTTCTGCCGGATATAACATAAATTTCTCCTGAAAATGAAGTCTGCAGTTATATGGGGTTCCGTGAGGAAATAAGGACATTTGAACATCAGAGTATTATCGGAAGAAAGGGAGTACAGGACTTCCAGTGTATGATTACAGGTGTGTAATCTTACACAATTCACCGCGAGAAAAAAGAAGTAGTGGAATCCTGGATCAGTCTTTTTACCATAGGAGAAAAAATTTAAAGCAGGCGCATTTTTAAAAAAGACATCTGGCTTTACTGTGGAGGTCAGTCCGGGAAGATCGGAAAGCAACTATTGTAAAAATAATTTTTACACCAGTCCATATAAACACCGTGGTTCCTGCCAACTAAGCACAGTATTGGGGAAGTGGGATCACAAAAGCCATAAGATATGGGAACAGGCAGTTTTGAGAAATTAACAGATGTTAACAAGTTAATAGATGTCAATTTGCAAAATTACAATTCAACTGAGAAGCCCGGAATTTGTTTTTAAATTCCATAACATACGCATTAAAAAGAAAGGAGCCCGGAAATGAAACATTTATTTACAAAAGTTTCGCAAATTTTCGCTGGGGGTAAAATCAGATTCTCTAAAGCAAGGGACAGAACACGATAATCCCAAACACAAACCTAAAAACTTAATACACAATCATAAAGGATGGATAAGGACAGTTGCACTACTTGTCGCATTTGCTCTGATCTGGGGCCAGGTTCCGGTATCTGGAAGTGTCACCGACAACATGCCGTCTGTGATCCAGAGAATTCTTGGTATAAGAGAAGATACCGTTGCGGATTCATTTGAAGGTGCAAGCACAAATGCCAAGATCAATTACATGGAGAAACAGATGGTTGCCCTGCAGTCCTCTGTGGAACAGATCAAGGGGCAGAACAGTGCCTATTCGCTTTACTGTTTCATCCAAAGCGCAGATACCCGGTACGAGGGATGCAGCTTACACTTACATCCGGATCTGGGAACCAGGCAGCAACCGGAAACCTGCACCTGGATAAGAAGCTGAATAAGTATGTTGCGAACATTTACAGTAACTTTAACGGGAACTGTACACTGCAGTATGGATCGGTAAAAGAGAGCATTAACCTTGGTGCGACCGGTCAGGAGCACCAGTTAAAACCGTACATAAGTGACCTTACGGTATGGATCGACAGCAACAACAGTGCCTATGCCGGCAGAAGTGTAGTCTTAAAAGACAGCGGTGGCGGTACTGTACAGAGTGCAGAGCTGAAACTGGTAAATGGCCACTATGAAGCAACAATGACCGCGTATGCAAATGGTAATTACACCATTGCGTACCCATATGTGGCAAGCAGCAAGATCTTAAATCTTACCACCGGTGTTACTTTAAACGGAGCAGTGAAGAGACAGCAGCTGTTTGGCGATCTGCAGCAGATGACGATAGCAGATATCCAGGCATGTTGTAAAGCCGGTGCCATTACAAGTATTGCAAAAGTGGGTGATACATTCTCCGATGGAACTTATACATATACAATCATCGGTATCAACCAGGATAAGCCAAGTGATGCAAGCGGCAATGTATTAAATAAGAGCCAGTACGGTGATGTACTTACCGTTATGCCACTTGGAGCACCAAAAGGGGCAACAAACGGTCAGCCGGTAACAATGAATGCCAGTGCGACGCCTTGGGGTGTAAGTTATGCATCGATGAATGACGATGCCAATAACTATGGAAGCTGGGCATCATCGAAGATGAGAAGTACCACGATGCCGCAGTACCTTGTCAAGTTACCGCAGGCTACACAGAATGCCATTGGACACGTTCAGAAGGTAACTGGAACTTATAACGGAGATTCCAGTGGTGGAAATAACTCGATAACAGGAGATAAATGTTTCCTGCTTTCCGGCAAGGAAATCTTCGGTGAAAGTGGTGCTGGCAATGGATCATACTGTACGACAAACGAAGCAAATGCTACGTTCCAGTACCAGTATTTTGCAAACATTGCAACAACACCTGCAAGCCGAGATATTAACAGTTCAGGCGGCCAGTGGTGGTGGCTCCGCAGCCCGCGCTGCAGCTACAGCAACGATTTCTGTGCTGTCGGCACGGGCAGCTCCAACAAGGACAACGCGTACTTCATGCATGGCGTCTTTGCCGCGTTCTGCATTTACTGATATCTTTATTCCATTTGTATGATCGTGTATGCCTTAAATGAAGGGAGACACGATAGCATGTCTAAAAAATACAACGAATATTTCGGGGGGTAAAATCCCCTCCGAGATAAAATCTCAATCAAAATCACATAAAAACTTAATACACGATCATACAAAGGGCAAGCAATTTTATTGTTAACGGTATTGGGAATATTGATAGGAACAATGCCTGTTGCAGCAAATGTTAATGATAATCTTTCTGGACAATTTATGCATCTGCTTGGATCGAAAGAAGCAATCACTAATGCATCTGACTACACCAATGCATCTGTAAATGCAAAAATTAATTATCTTGAAAAAAGGATTGAAAATTTGCAGAATAAAACAGAAGTTTTGAAACAAATTATTGATGCAAAGTAAGGATGGTGGTTGTATGAAAAAATCTAATGGTAAAAGAAACATAGTTATTACAGCAATAATCCTTACTTTTATTATCTTCTTTAATCAGATCCCGGCAAATGCGGATGTAACTGACAATCTACAGAATTCAATTGCAATTATTCTGGGACATGTGGATGACACGCTTGGAACATCATTTGAACAGAGTACAACCAATGGTAAATTAAACCAGATGAAAAAAGTGGTAGATACTCTTGATACATCAATGGATCAGATGATTTCTCCATATGTAGGCAGTCTTACCCTCTGGGTTGACAGCAACAGTGGCACATATGCCGGACAGACAGTTACGGTAACCAATGCAAAGGGGCAAAACCAGACTGGACAATTTGTTGCACGAAACGGACATTATGAGGTGGATTTTCCATCACTCACAAAAGGAAGTTATACAATAGCTTATCCATTTTATTTGTCCAATGGAAAGAAATTTGATCTTGGATGCTCCATTAGTGTGACGGGATCAATAAAACGGCAGCTGTTTGGCGACTTGCAGCAGATGACGATTGCAGACATCCAGGCATGTTGTAAAGCCGGAGCGATTACAAGCATTGCAAAAGTCGGTGATACATTTAGCGACGGTACTTATACATATACAATCATCGGTATTAACCAGGATAAGCCAAGTGATGCAAATGGCAATGCATTAAATAAGAGCCAGTATGGTGATGTACTTACGGTTATGTCATTAGGTGCACCCCAAGGAGCTACAAACGGTCAGCCGATAACAATGAATGCCAGTGCTACGCCTTGGGGTGTAAATTGTGCACCGATGAACAACAGTAATTCAAGTGATGGAAGCTGGGCATCATCGCAAATGAGAAGCACCACGATGCCGCAGTACCTTGCAAAGCTGCCACGGGCTACGCAGAATGCCATTGGTTATGTTCAGAAAGTAACTGGAACCTGGAATGGAAGTACCAGTGGTGGAAGCAACTCTGTAACAGGAGATAAATGTTTCCTGCTTTCCGGCAAAGAAATATTTGGTGGAAGTGGTGACGGCAATGGATTACGGTGTACGACAAACGAGGCAAATGCCACGTTCCAGTACCAGTATTTCCAGAGCATTGCAACAACACCTGCAAGCCGGAACATTAACAGTTCAGCCAACCAGTGGTGGCTCCGCAGCCCGGACTACGGCTACGACAACCGCGTTTTCTGCATTGTCTACGCGGGCATCTCCAGCAGTATCAGCGCGAGCAGCCTTGGTGGCGTCTTTGCCGCGTTCTGCATTTACTGATATCTTTATCCCATTTTAATGATCGTGTATGCCTTAAATGAAGGGAGACACGATACTATGTCTAAAAAATATATCAAATATTTCGGGGGGGGTAAAATCCTCCGAGATAAAATCTCAATCAAAATCACATAAAAACTTAATACACGATCATACAGAAAAAATCAGAACATTTGCTTTTTGCATTATTTTTGCTCTGCTATGGGGGACTTCTCCCGTGGGTGCTGCTGTGAATGACAATTTACAGACTGTAGCTCAGGCACTGCTTGGGCCGGTCGATGCACAGGTAACAGGATCTTACGAATCTTCATCTACAAATGCAAAACTTAATAGTTTGCAGAAGCAGGTTACAACGCTTCAAAATTCTGTAAATGAATTGCGGACAGCATTGGGAAAGTAGGTGGATTCACATGAAAAATGGCGGGATATTAAGAAAAATTGTATTTTTGGTTATTTCGTCTATATGGATCTGCAGCATTCCGGCTTTTGCATCTAATGTACAGTCTAATGCAAACAGACAGGAGAACAGGCTCGTATCGACAATTGGGCAGACAGATGATGTTGTGGCAACTACTTATGAAGCAGCAACTACTAATGCTAAATTAAATTTCCTAAAGAACAGTTTTGGTTCCATACAGGAAAACATTGATTATCTAATTCAAAACTGCAGTTCAAAACTTACAGTATGGGTTAATTCTCCCGATGAATATTACAATGGAAAAACAATAACGCTGACAAAAGATGGCGTGACTGTCAGGAAATGTCAAATGTATAGTCATAACGGGCGTTATGAAGCAGAATTTCCAAAACTGGCAGACGGCGCATATCAGGTTGATTATTCTTTCAAAACCGGAAACGGTGGCATATTACATCTGAAAACAAATGTAACGATCAGTGGCCAGGATGTTTTGAGACAGCTATATGGTGATCTATTCCAGATGAGTATGTCGGAAATACAACAGGCGTGCAAAGATGGAGTTATAAATGATATAGCAAGTGTAGGAGATACATTTAGTGACGGATCGTATACATATACCATCATTGGGATTGACCAGGATACACCATGTGATGAGAGCGGAAATCCACTTGATCGAAGCAAGTACAAGAATGTGCTGACTGTTATGCCCATGGGAGCGGCGGTTGGAAAATGTAATGACACAGCCATAAAAATGAATTATGATAAAACACCATATCCGGTTACGGCAAGTCCAGGAACTACAGATTGGTCTAAAAAGTACGATACGTCTGAATACGCTGAAAGAATATTTGAATCAGTTACCGCAGGAAACACAGAATGTAATCAGTTATGTGAAAAAAAGCACAGGACATTATCTTAAAGTAACAGATAACTACAAAATCGCCGAAAACATTGTGACAGGGGATAAATGTTTTATTTTATCAGTCAAGGAATTAACCGGTTTTCAGGAATCATCTCCAATTGAAGAGTATGAAAACACTTTCCAGTATCAGTATTTTTCAGATATTGCGAAATCAGACAATGATCGGTACCAGATTGGGTCATGGTTAAGATCACCATTCACGATAAACGGTTGTATTTATATAGATACCTTAAACTGTCGGATTGGAAACTGCGGATTAGTGGGTTATGGCTCTGACCCTGAAAGCGGATATGGATATACATATCCGAGAAAAAAGCCAATTTTACCTGTATTCTGTATCTATTAAATCATATCTCTTTTATGTATGATCGTGTATGCCTTAAATGAAAGGGGACACGATAGCATGTCTAAAAAATATAACGAATATTTCGGGGGGTAAAATACCCTCCGAGATAAAGTCTCAATCAAAGAAACCTAAAAACATAATATTGCACGATCATACAAAAATAAAACGATTCATTCTATACACCGCTTTTGGGGTATTGGTAGGCAAAACGCCTATTGCGGCCAATGTGACAGATAATCTTTCCGTCCGATCAAACAACTGCTTGGATCGAGAGAAATGCATACAGATGAATCTGCTTACAGTTCGGCTCCGGCCAATGCAAAGATAAACTATCTGGAAAAGAGGATAGTGGAATTGCAGGATAAAGTAGATGCCCTTAAACAGATTATTGAGTCAAAGTAAGGCGGTGTGTATATGAAAAAGACTGGTTTGAAGAAACATAAATGGAATATTGGAATTATAGCAGCATTTCTCGTTGCAATAATTCTCTTTAATCAGGTACCGGCAGATGCCAGTGTCACTGATAACATTCAAAACTGTGTGGCTGCTATTTTGGGTCATGTGGATGATAAGCTGAGTGGTACATTTGAGAAAAGCTCAACGAATGGAAAACTTAATCAGATGAAAAAGGATGTGGATGCAGTTAATACATCTCTTAATCAGCTGATTTCCCCATATATGAGTAGTTTAACGGTATGGGTTAATGATTCAAATACGGCATATAACGGAATGCAGGTGTCTATTACTGACAGCAAAGGAAAAGTGAAGACGGCTGGTTATGTGGCTCGCAACGGACACTATGAAGCAGATTTTGGTAACATCCTAAGAGGAAGCTATACCATATTTTATCCCTACATTATATCTGGAAAGACAACAAATTTATCAGTACCAACTACACTGAGTGCCGGTTTAAACAAAAAACAGGTATTTGGGGATTTATTCCAGATGTCAATAGCAGATATTCAGGCATGTTGTAAAGCCGGCGCGATTACAAGCATTGCAAAAGTCGGTGATACATTTAGTGACGGTACTTATACCTACACTATTATAGGGATCAACCATGATACACCATCTGATTCAAATGGCAATGCATTAAATAAGAGCCAGTATGGTGATGTACTTACTGTTATGCCACTAGGGGCACCGGCAGGAGCTACAAACGGTCAGCCGGTATCCATGAATGCAAGTGCCACTCCGTGGGGTGTAAATTATGCACCGATGAACGACACTAATTCAAACAGTGGAAGCTGGGCAGCATCACAAATGAGAAGCACCACGATGCCGCAGTACCTTGCAAAGCTGCCACGGGCTACGCAGAATGCCATTGGTTATGTACAGAAAGTAACTGGAACTTATAACGGAAGTAACAGTGGTGGTGGTAATTCTGTAACGGGAGATAAATGTTTCCTGCTTTCTGGAAAGGAAGTATTTGGTGGAAGCGGTGTCGGCAATGGATCGTACTGTACGACAACTGAAGCAAATGCAACGTTCCAGTACCAGTATTTCCAGAGCATTGCAACAACACCTGCAAGCCGGAACATTAACAGTTCAGCCGACCGGTTGTGGTGGCTCCGCAGCCCAAGCTACAACAACAGCAACGATTTCTGCATTGTCTACACGGGCAGCTCCAGTAGTAACAACGCGAGCCGCAGTTTTGACGTCTTTGCCGCGTTCTGTATCTATTAAACCATATCTCTTTCTGTATGATCGTGTAAGCCTTACTGAAAGGAGACACGTTATAATGTCTAAAAATTATATTAAATATGCTTTCGGGGGGGTAAAACCTAACCGAAAGACATAAGTCCGGCAGGACTGACAATTTAATAAGAAAAAATTATTTGATAAGGCTAAATTGCTGCTCGTATGCATCATTTTCGCTTTCGTCTGGAACACCGTCTGAATACAATTCCTGTGACGGCACAGGTTACGGATAACATTTCAAGTTCCATTCAGTCATTGCTTGGAGCAAAGAATGCGCAGGTAACAGGTTCTTATGAAGATGCTGTTACAAATGCAAAAATCAATTTCCTCGAAAGCCAGATAACGGCATTAAAGGGAGATTTGCAGACATTACAGACAGTTCTTGATTCAAAGTGAGGTTAGCATATGAGAAAAAGCAGATCATACAGAAAAGAAAAATCAAAATAGAAAAAGCAGAAAAATATATGTGACAGCCATAGCTGTAATGCTTGCGATTGCAACATTTGTCGGAACATACCCGGCAACAGCAAATGTGGCAGATAACCTGGCAGGCAGTGACATAAGCATTCTTGGAAAACTTAACGATGTGGTTTCCGGAGACTTTGGAACAGCGACGACCAATGCCAAACTGAACCGGATGAAAACAGATGTGGAATCTGTAAGAAGTTCGGTGTCCGGGATGATCCAGCCGTATGTAGGCAGTCTTACCCTCTGGGTTGACAGCAACAGTGGCACATATGCCGGACAGACAGTTACGGTAAGCAATGCAAAGGGACAAAGCCAGACGGGACGATTTTTTGCACGAAACGGGCATTATGAAGTAGATTTTCCATCACTCATAAAAGGAAGTTACGCAATTGCCTATCCATATTATTTGCCAAGTGGGAAAAGACTTGATCTTACATGGCATGTAAACGTTACCGGAACAGTAAAACAGCAACTGATGGGCGACATTGTACACATGAACATGTCTGAAATCCAACAGGCTTGTAAGGCTGGGATTATTAATAACGTTGCGCATGTAGGAGATACCGTAAGCGATGGTACTTACACATATACGGTTATTGGTATAAACCAAGACAAGCCTTCTGATGCGGATGGAAATCTGTTACCGGCAGATAATTACGGTGATGTGCTTACGCTGATGCCGTTGGGAGCTGCAGCTGGTGCAAGCAATGGAACACCGGTAACAATGAATGCCGAAAAAACACCCTATGGAACAGATACAGAAGTAATGTATAAAGGTGATGGATATTGTGCAGAATGGAAAAATACACGTATGCGTGTTACAACAATGCCACAGTATCTTGCAAAGTTACCGACAGAAACACAAAAAGTCATTGGCTATGTTCAGAAGATTACTGGAATATATAATGGCAAAAATGATGGATTGGCCAATTCCATTACAGGAGATAAATGTTTCCTGTTATCCGGGAAAGAAGTGTTTGGAGAAAAAGGAGATGGCGCATTTACCAGCAGGGTACCTTGTACGGAAAATGAAATGGATAAAACATTTCAATACCAGTATTTCGCAGACATAGCCACAACTTTATCAAGCAGAAATGTGTACGGTACATACTGGCTTAGAAGTCCGACATATTACGAAATAGCTCACTGTGTTAATGTAGACAATGGCAAAATTGAAATTACACGGATTATAAATACAGCTATTGTGTATTTCCGGCTTTCTGCATCTATTAACTTTTTATATTTATTTAGCCTTGTCAAATTTCATAATAAAAATCTTGATAACACAAATAGTTGAGAAAAGGAGAAAACCGTATGATTTTTGACAAGAAAAATTCGAAATCGGCAGATTTGCCACGGGAAAAGAAGAAACAGATGCCAACGTGGTTTAAGTCCAAGGTAAAAATTGTTGCCATGATGGTCGTATTCGCTTTGATTTGGGGACAGGTCCCGGTAAGCGCAACAGTTAATGATAACCTTTCGTCTGTCCTTCAGAAGCTGATCGGTGCAAAGACAGATACTGTAACGGGAAATTTCGAAAATTCAAGCGCGCATGCAAAAATAAACTACATTGAAAAGCAAATGGTTGCGCTGCAGACATCCGTAGAAGAAATCCATGGACAAAACAGTGCGTATTCCCTGTACTGTTACATCCAGAGTGCGGATACCAGATATGAAGGGTGCGAACTTACTTTAACTTCTGCATCCGGGAACCAGGTCGCAACCGGTAAGTTGCATCTGGATAAGAAGCTGAATAAATATGTAACAAACATCTACAGCAATTTTAATGGAAACTGTACATTAAGATATGGTTCGGTGGCAGAATCCATAAACCTTGGTGCAACCGGGCAGGAACATCAGCTGTTGCCATATATAAGCGATTTAACTGTATGGGTTGATAGCAACAACAGCGCATACAACGGAAAAACTGTAACATTAAAAGATGCTAACGGCACACCAGTCCAGACAGCAACATTCAAGGCGGCAAACGGACACTACGAAGCGTCTATGACAGCATACGCGAATGGTAATTATACCATTGACTATCCATATATATTATCAAGTGGAAATCAATTGAATTTATCTGCAGGGGTAACATTAAATGGTGCGGCTAAGAGACAGCAGCTGTTTGGCGATCTGCAGCAGATGACTATGGCAGATGTGCAGGCAGCATGTAAAGCAGGTGTTATTAACCAGCTCGCAAAAGTCGGGGATACCTTTAATGGTGGTACAGGTTACACATACACGATCATCGGTATTGACCAGGATAAGCCTTCGGACGGAAACGGAAATCTTCTTCCATCAAATAGTTATGGCAACGTACTCACGGTTATGCCTTTAGGCGCTGCAGCCGGTAAGGGAAACAACCAGCCAGTAGCTACAAATGCATCAGCTACACCATATGGAACCGCAGCAGCATCGATGAATGGCACTAACACAAACTCAGGCGGATGGGCGTCATCACAGATGAGATCGTCCACAATGACGGATTACTACAATAGACTGCCAGAAGCCACGAGAAAAGTTATCGGTCCGGTTCAGAAGATAACCGGTACATCTGGTGGTGGAAACCAGACTACCGGAGATTCCGTATTCCTTTTATCAGGAAAGGAAGTGTTTGGTGGTACAGGAAACGGAAATGGATCGTACTGTACGGCATCAGAAGCATCAGCAACGTTCCAGTATCAGTATTTTGCGAATGTCGCAACAACAACGGCTAGTCGTACAATTACAGGAAATAATTGGTGGTGGCTCCGCAGCCCGAGCTACAACGACAGCAACGGTTTCTGCGATGTCGGCACGGGCAGCTCCACCGCTAACAGCGCGGGCAACGGCAATGGCGTTTTTGCCGCGTTCTGCATTTACTAATCCGTAGGATTAGCCAATCCCTAAATCCCGCTGCTGTATGCAGCGGGGTGACCGGGCAGCCACAACACTACAGCAGGAGAAAACCCAAAACATCCAGACCGGTAGAAAATCTGGGGGAATGGTGAAAGGAACAAAAAATGTCAGTAGACAAACTGCACAGGACAGAATCAAAATTCGGGGTGTATGACAGGGCACGGAGAATCCGGAAAATGGTGAATGATTTTTCTGGACCAGGGATTTCGGGATAAAGGTATGCAAAAGGGATATCAGAAATGCTGCCGTGGGGAAGTACCGGCGGTGAGAGGACGGAAGCACGGAATTTTATGTCCGGATGCCAAAACAGGCAGAAAAGCACAGCCGGATCGAAGATTATTATATTTTCATGCCCGTGAATGGGAGCACAAGCGAAAACGGGGAACTCATGGTCAGGGAAATCCCGGAATGGAAACTGGAAAAATACCGGGATGAACTCTGGGAGAATGCAAAACATATAGCAGAGGATGTCCGGAGGGCAAACAGTATCTACGCCTATTATCCAACAGAATACTATGAGAGAAGAAAACTGCAGGATATGGCAGTGGCACACTGCTTTAACCTGCATGATTCCCTTCTTGAAGTTGCAGAAGATCTTCCGGTTACACTGGAAAAAGTGATGCCGGTCATTGACGAGGTGAAAAAAGAGATTTCTGCAATCAAGGATTGGAGAAAAGGGGAAAATGCGGTATTGCAGATCTGTATGGGACATGTGGAACAAAGAAAACGTGCTGCGGAAAAGAAAGCAGCAGAAGCCGCAAAACAGGAAGAATCAGGACAGGAAGAAAATACAGTGGATGGGGCAGTAACAGACAGCCAGGCCACGAAAGGAAACAAAAAGACAGGGAGGGAAATGGATGGAAAAGCAAACAGTGGATAACCCATACCAGAACCATATCCGGGCGCCGTCCCGGTTATGGACTGCCTGAACAGGCGGTGAAACAGGCATACGCCTGTTTCTTTGTAACCGGCAGGGAAAGGTGCGTTTAAAAACAGACGTCTGCGTATTCCATTGTGGTGGTGGCTCCGCAGCCCGAACTACAACAACAGCAACAATTTCTGCAATGTCAACACGGGCAGCTCCAACACTAACAACGCGAACAACGGCAAAGGCGTTTTTGCCGCGATTCTGGATCATGTAAACCAGAAGGGAACATGTAATGCAGAAGGGCACCTTTTCCGTTTCCATGGGGAATCCCATGGAATGAAACCAAATGCCACGACGGGAGGGACGGACGCTTTCGTGCATGCACACGGTCCAAGGACAATCCGTGCGTATCATGTCCCAAACCCTGTGCAGCCATGGTAAAGTCCTGGGTATACCTGCTGTGCGTGGCATATCAAAAATAGCAGAGGATTGGCAGTTTGGTACCAATGACTGGAAATGAGAAACGTAAAAAGAAAAGATACGCCAGGCGCGTAAGAAAAAGACAGAAAAAAAGAGAAAAACAGGTAGGTGAGTATGATGACATAGGAAGGGTGATCCATCCGGATGCCCTGTTTGATGCTTTCCATGCATGCGAAAAAGGTGTGGCATGGAAGGCAAGTACACAGAAATGCCATTATAACCTTCTGTTTGAAATAAGCGGCTCATACGAGTCGCTTTCTTTGCGTAAAAGCATACAGAAGGGATTTTACTGTTTTAATCTCATGGAGCGCGGGAAATTAAGGGATATTGCAAGTGTGCATATATCCGAAAGATATGTGCAGCGGAGTCTCTGTGACAATGCCCTTGCGCCGGTGTGCACCCGCTCAATTTTATACTCAAACTGTGCCTCCATACGGGGAGCCGGGTTAAAAAGGTCCGAGGAGGTCCTTATAAAGCAGCTGAGGAGATATTACAGGAAACACGGAAACAATGGGTATATTGTGCTGTTTGATGCAAAAAGCTATTTTAATAGCATTCCGCATGAAAACATTATCGCAGATATCGCAAATTTGTTCTATGATCCGGATATTATCCGGCTGTATCAGGAATTTATGGGAGCATTTGATTCCATTCATCCGGAATGCCAGAAGGAAGGGGACTCGGGCTTGGCAGCCAGACATCCCAGATATCCGGGGTAATGGCTGCCAATCCAGTGGACCATTTCCTGGCAGAAATTTTCTCCCCTGGGATATGGGAACGGCCGGTTCATGGATGATAGTTCCGTAATTGTAAAAGATAAGGCATCAGCGGTTCTTGCCATTAAAGTGGTGGACCTGCTATACCGGAGGTATGGTCTTGCACTTAATAAAAAGAAGACGAAAGCGGTACCGCTCAATCGTCCATTTATATTCCTGAAAAGGAAAGTTATAGTTCGAGACTCAGGAAAAATAATAATGACGCCAACTGCTGCCACGATAAAAAGGGAAAGAAAACGTCTGCGCCTGCATAAAAGATATTTGATGGAAAAACGCATGACAGCGGAAGAAATCAGGGAACAGTACATATCTTTCCGGAGACAGAATGAAAAATATAGCTGTGCAAAAGCTTTGTGGAGGCTCGATAAATACTACGGTTTCCTGTTTTCGGGGAATGCTGATATGATGCTTAAGAAAGAAGAAAAAAAGAAAAAGAGGAAAAAAGATAAGATGGAAACGAAAAAACAAATGCTTATGAAGCAATATCCGGAACATGTGATTATAATGATAGAAGGAATGTTTTATGTTGCACGCGGGACAAGTGCACGCATCCTGTCAACTCTTACGGGATACAAGTTGAAAAACATAGGGAATGGAAAGGTCCGTTGCGGGTTCCCTCCTCAGTCTATGAGCAGGGTCGAAAAGATGTTTGCACGGGCACATATCAACTATGTGATCTATTCGGGAGATCTCATGGAAGCACATGGAAAATTTCCGGACAATGCTTTCCGGTTATTTACTGACCGGGTGGACTCTGGCAGAATAAAAAAGGAAGAACCGCCTGTGATTCCGGTTCCAGGAGATAATAAAAATGTGCCATCCGTCCGTCCGGCCAACACAGAACCTGTTGACCCACTGATTGAGTTCCTTGAAAACCTTGAGATAGGAAAACATCCATTTTTTGGAGGATGTTCGGACACGCTTGATTTGGGGGATAAAGAGATCCAGAAGTATTTCCACGAAATTAAAATGAAATTAAAATCTGTTTCAAAAAATGAAAAATGGGACTGGTGATCTAGCTATCACGACAGACAGGAATTTATTATAAATTCAAATTTTTTCATTCTGTTTTCCTTCCTGTGCTTTGATAGTTGTAATATATTCTAAAAATAGAATAATATCAATAGAACATTACTCAAAAATTAGAATATTTTTTAATTGACTTTTTACTATATATAAAGTATTATTATTTAATAAATCATATAAAAAGGAGTGACGGAAGTGATAAGATACAAAACAGATATATTTACCTTATTAAAAGAGCATGGATATAACCAGACGCGCATACAGCGCGAAAAATTGTTGCCTGCTCAAACAGCGCAAAACATTAAAGCCGGAAAAAGCATCACATTAGAGACGTTAAATAAGATCTGTATAATGTGCAAGTGTCAACCGGGCGATCTGGTGGAAGTGATTCCGACGGACGAGGAAATAATAAAATATTATTAAAAATGTGCTTGACAATATTCTAAAATTAGAGTATTATAATATCCGATCAAGAAACCAAGCACCGAAAGGAGTACGGATGTTGAAATTAGAGGATTTGAAAAGCAAGCAGGAAAACGGAATAACCCTGTATTTTTACGCGGGGCTTGGCTGGGTAACGGAAGAACGGCTGAACCAGCCGGACGTTGCCAAGAACGAAGCAATCAAAGATTTTGATTGCAATCCGGAGAACAGTCACTGTTGTTCTGACTGCCCGCACAACCGAAATTTTTCGGATTGGCAAGATAGATTGCCGTGTGGTCAGTACTGCTGGGTTGACGTAACTTGCAAATAAAGGAAGGAGAACGGAATATGATTAGATGGAAGGCAACGAGTGTGAATGGACTCGTGGAATATGAGCAGGAAGCGGAATGTTTCAAGGAGCTTTTCGATGCGCTGGACGGAAGAGGAATAATTAGCGATCCAGATTTCCCCCTTTATGATACGGCACTCTTGGAAAAATACGGGAAATCATTTGATGATGCCGGTTTTAAAGACGAGAGTGGCGAACTTGATTATGAAAAAGTTGATAATTTCTTAGATGGAAAAGAGTTGTCCGATAAGGAGTTATACGAATTAATATGCTCCCGAAATGGGGAAGCATATTATCAAAAATTTATGAGAGAAACTGAAAACGACATCATTGAAATCGGGGAATCTGATTTTGATAAAACCGGAAAATACAAGTATTAAAAATGCCGGTGGATAATCCACCGGCAACAGTCACGTAAATTTGAAGGTACTAAACCTAATCTTCCAAAACTTACGTGGTTAAGAATAGCATATAATAACTCAAAAGTCAAGAAAGAGACTTTTGATTGACGCAAAACAATACATGGTATCGTTATACTTAAATATCATTGAATGGTAGAGATGGATGAATATAAAAAAAAATCCGCGTAGTTAATGACTATGATGTAGATGGAGTTACATCTGGTCATATACTGTATTCTGCATTGAAGAGGTGTGGCGCTGATGTGTCAATCCGTGTCCCGGATCGTATTAAGGATGGATATGGATTAAATAGGAATATCATTGAAGAGGCACATACAGATGGGATCGACACGATCATTACCTGCGATAATGGTATTGCAGCGATTGAAGAAATCGCGTATGCCAAGGATCTTGGTATGACGGTAGTTGTCACAGATCACCACAGTATTCCATCGGAGAAATCCGATATTTGAAGAGTGAAGCAGATGCAATGCGGTGACGCCGAATGCGGCGGTTAATATACGGCTGACTTTGCAGCCGGAGCGTGAGGCAGTGATCCCAAGCGGTCGCGTAAAGCACTCACGGAAACCTATGTATAAAGGTGTAGTTGAGGCTTTGGAAGTCTATTAAATCACATAGGTACAAAGCACTTTGTGACCCTGTCAGGATCAACCCCATGCTTTGGAAGTCTATTAAATCACATAGGTACAAAGCTATAGAGGTGCCAAAACATATGAGCCATATGCTTTGGAAGTCTATTAAATCACATAGGTACAAAGCGAATAGGAGAAGCTAATGTAGGAAGTGAATGCTTTGGAAGTCTATTAAATCGCATAGGTACAAAGCAAAATTTTTAAACACCAGCTTGATAAATAATCGAACGATAATATCGGAGGGAATAGATGGCTGAGAAAATGACAATGATTACTAAAAAATGTGTTCTGATTCCAGAAAGAAGCGATTCTTTGCTGTGGGAGAGAAGAGTGTATGATTTCACTGTTAAAGATTATGAACAGCGAATCAGTTTTTACGAAAGTCAACTTGAAAGCAAATAAGGAAGTTAAGCGGAATGCTAAAATTCGCCTCGAAATTTTAAACAAGGAATTAGATGCTTTTCTTGATAACCCCGAGATCACTCAGAAAGTAATCAATAATTATACATACGGACTCGTGCGCACTGCGATGAGCGAAGAAGCAGCAAGAAAGAATTATATCATCGAGTATGTTAAGTCAATACTCATTGCAGAACATGCATATGCTATGGACTTCAGGGATCGAAATAAACGCATCTCTCAGATTTTACAGTATGCATACCGAAAAAAAGGCTCCAGTAAGGGAAGTCTTTTGATGAAACAGAAATTGGCAATATCCTAGGATCGTATGGAATAGGATTTAGTCAAATGCTTACACGTAAAATTCAGGATTGCTGCAATAAGGGCGCTTTAGAGGGCAGAGGTAGTTTCCCTTTCTATAAAGAAGATTCTCCGTTTACAGTATCAAAGGCGGCTATGGGGTTGTCACATGAATATGATTCCTACGAAGAACTGTGCGAGCATGTTAAGGACTGTAAACTCTATTTTGACTACGGCGGTAATGGAAAGCCACATATTGCCCGTTTTCAAATCGATTTAGGGCATGGACGTAATCGGGACAAGCTCATGGCAACACTTCTTAAGGTTTATTCCGGAGAATATGCGTATTGTGGAAGCAGTATCCAAATTTCCAAAAACAAGATTGTATTAAACCTATCCTTACAGATTCCGAAAGAGGAAAAGGACGAGTTGGATAAGAATACTGTTGTGGGAGTTGCCATTGGATTAGTACAACCGGCGGTATGCGCCTTAAATAATGATCAGTACGTCCGACTGCCAATCGGTGATGAGCGGGATCTACTTGACAACAAACTTCAGATCCAAGAGCGAAGACGCCGGCTTCAGTCAGCATTGCGCGAAACTTCCGGCGGGCATGGGCGCAAGAAGAAAATGCAGGCGTTGAACCGTATAGCAAAAACTGAAAACAATTTTACAGAAACATACTGCCATATGGTAAGTAAGAGAATCGTGGAGTTTGCATTGCAGAATAATGCAAAATACATCAATATGGAAAATCTATCTGGATATAATACAGATAAATTTATTTTGCGGAATTCATATGCCAGCAAAATCATAATGTACACGACATATAAAGCCGGACATTATGGAATCGAGGTTAGACTCGTCAATCCGTGTTTTAATGCGCAGGTGTGCAGCATTTGTGGCAATTGGACACCAGAACAGAAAATTTCGCGGACGGAATTTGTATGTGCTGATCCGGACTGTAAGAGCCATACAAATTATAAAAAAGGATTCACGGCGGATTTCAATCATGCGCGAAATGTAGCAATGTCCACTCTATTTATGGAAAACGGTTCTTTCTCAAAGAAATCTATGGATGAAGCGGCTGAATACTACGGTATTTCTGAAAAATATAAGGCATAATACAATTGGTTTAGATTATAAATCAGATGGATTGTATGTAAGTGATACAGGGGTAGTTGCTAATGTGCCACACGAGCCGAAAATAGAATAATATATTTTTTTATACGGCTGACTTTGCAGCCGGAGCGTGAGGCAGTGATCCCAAGCGGTCGCGTAAAGCACTCACGGAAACCTATGTATAAAGGTGTAGTTGAGGCTTTGGAAGTCTATTAAATTCATGGGTACAAAGCGAAACTAGAATATATCAGAAAAGCAGCAAAGCTTTGGAAGTCTATTAAATTGCATGGGTACAAAGCTGCATTAGACAATATAAAAACAAAGGAGGAGCTTTGCAAGTCTATTAAATTACAGAACTTTCGAATGATACAGTGCGAACAATCAATGATTTTGCAGGAACAAGAATCCCATTGAAATAGGGATACCGCAATCCCACTGGCTTTAGACGCTGACTTGAAAAAGTAAATTCCAGTGCAGGGGTAAATTCCACCACGCTTTAAAATACTTTGATTTTTTAGAATTAGGGGAGGCTAAATCCTTATAAAACTGCTATAATTAGATTAACTTTCCATAAAACATCTTACTTTCAGGCATGGCAAACAAGCCTCTGGATAGTTTCTGTGCGAAACTAAATTCCACAGGCCGCATTCAAAAAATGTGAATTGTTAAGTTCCAGCCTGACAGCAGATTTTTATGCTAAGTTAGTGGTTAAAGCGTATCAGCTTAGGCGTCAGATTGACCTCATCGGGTGGAATCGGCCTAAGCTGAAGTGCTTTTAAGATGTCTATACCATAGTTTTCAAGTGCTACATCATACGGTGTTCGACCACCAAGGCTTTCTCTTGGGGTTGAATTTATGTGGTCTACGATAGTTCTTAAATCCCACTGGGTGAGATATTCAAAGCTGGTCTTTTTAGGAAGAATCATTCGAAGCATGGTATGTGCCTGTTCGATGCCGCCTTTTTGACCGCTTCTCATCGGATCACAGTAATAGATGCTTGACCGCATAATGCCATTAATGCCGTTTTCGAGAGACTCCGGATCTCCGAATTCGGATCCGCGATCCGTAAGAATCGTGTTGAATAAGTTTAAAAAATCATATATGCCAAGCTGGTGTTCCAACTTGTTAAAAACAAGTTTTACGGCACCTTTGGTGCATCTGTTCATAATGAATGCAAGAAACAGTTTTTCACGGGTTAAGAAGAATGTCAGGATGACACGCTTTGAGTCCTGTGATGAATGAACGGTATCCATTTCAGCAAAATGGTCAAGTTCAAGGGCTTGAAAATCAGAAAACATACGTCTGATAAAAACGGATCTGTCTTTGATCTGGGTCTTGTGTACTTTGCGGGGTTTGAATTTTACCTGACGTTTCAGATCGATGTTTCTTGCGGACAGGATTCCTTTATCAAGGTAAGAATATAGAGTTCTCACGGACATATCGAGTTCTGGATGATTCGTTATAATCTGATATGGAGACTGGCCCTGAAAAATCAGGGGCGTGATGACCATATCTTTCTGATGCAGTTCGTGTCTGGTCATGTTTATACCGGCCTGGACTGTGAAAGACATTCTTTGTTTGCGGTCAGCAAAAATAGCATCATAGCGGTATTTGTGGGCAATCGTGCAGTGATTGATTGCTTTTGGACAACCATTACACACATAAGGTGCTTTATCGAGTCGGTTACATCGTTCTTTGACAAAGTCTGGACATGTCTGGTTGCAGGTTGGACAGGTGGTACATTTGACACCGCAGAGAATGATCTTGCCACAGGCATTGACTTTTGCAATGATATCTGTGGACGCAAAAGTTATGTGCATTGTTAAAACAGCCTTTGTGATACCAGTCGCTGAGCCTGTGCAGCCTGATTTCTTTTGAGATTGTTGTTGGATCTTTACAAAGATATCTTGCAATGTCTTTAAAAGAATAGCCAGCGTTTAGGGATTTTTCAATGTATTTGCGATCTTCGAGAGTAAGATGTTTTTGATTACCGGGAATATATTTGCTCATGCTAGTTCTCCTTCTACTGCTTTCAGAAGGCCAACATGAGCATACCATTTATGATATGAAAGATTAAACTCCACTTGTGCAGAAGAGAATTCCACTGTATAAATGGATGGTAGAATTAAACTTTGCAATTTTCAACTGGCTTTAGACGGTGGGTTAAGGTAGCCAAAAATCAGAAATTATTGTATACTCATGGCATGGGAACATGGAAATCTAAAAACAGACACAAATACCTATTACAATATCACATTATTTTTGTCTGCAAATATAGAAAGAAATTACTGGTTTCGAGGCAGATATTAGATGATATAAAACAGTTTTCGGATGAGATATGTCAGAGACACAGTGTGATAATAAGACATATGGAAACAGACAAAGATCACATTCACTACATGATAGAGACAGAACCAACAATGTCTATTAGTAAAATTGTAAACCTGATGAAGAGCTATACAACATACCATATATGGAAAAGATATTCTCAATATTTACGAAAACAATTCTGGAAAGAACATACCCTTTGGACAGATGGATATTTTGCCTGTAGTGTAGGAAATGTATCGGAAGAAATGCTGAAAAGATATATAGAAAATCAAGGTTGAGAAAGAGGGTGACAGTGGATGTTAAAGGCATATAAATACAGAATATACCCTAATAATGGGCAGAAAATACAGATTGCAAAAACATTTGGCTGTTGCCGTTTTGTATATAATCAGACGCTGGCATATCGGAAAGAAGTATATGAGAAAGAGAAAAAAACAGTTAGTAAAACCGACTGCAACAATTACTGCAACAGACAATTAAAGAAAGAATATGAATGGCTGAAAGAAGTGGATAAGTTTGCTCTGACAAATGCGATTTACAACATGGATGCTGCATATCAAAAATTTTTTAAGGAACATGCAGGTTATCCGAAGTTTAAGAGTAAACACGATAACCATAAGTCATATACAACAAATTTTACGAATGGCAATATAACAGTAGATTTCGGGTGCAATAGAGTAAAACTGCCTAAATTAAAAGGTATAAAAAGCAAAACTGCATAGAAATTTTAGTGGACAGATAAAATCGGTAACGATATCACAAGTTCCGAGTGGAAAATATTATGTATCAATTTTAGTGGAAACAGAACACACGGAACTGCCACATACAAATCAAAATACCGGAATAGATTTGGGTATTAAGGAGTTATGTATTACTTCTGCTGGAAAGAAATACGAAAATCCAAAAATCATCAGAAAATACGAAAAGAAACTGATAAAACTGCAAAGGCAGTTAGCCCATAAAGAGAAAAGAGGTCAAAATTACTACAAAACAAAGAAAAAGATAGCATTATGCCATGAAAAAATAACAAATACCAGAAAAGATTATCTGCACAAGATGTCCCATGAGATTATCAGCGAAAACCAAGTGATAGTTTCGGAAAATTTGCAGATAAAAAACATGGTAAAAAATCATCATTTAGCAAAAGCTATAAGTGATGTTTCATGGTATGAGTTGACAAGACAGTTGGAATATAAGGCAAAGTGGAATGGTAGAAAATATATAAAGATAGATACATTCTATGCCAGCAGCCAGTTATGTTCGGTTTGTGGATACCAAAATACAGAGACGAAAAATCTATCAGTAAGGGAATGGATATGTCCTGTCTGTGGAACAAATCATGACAGGGATATCAATGCAGCAAAGAATATACTGGAAGAAGGATTAAGACAAATAGCATAAAAATAACAATATAGGGCAGTGACTGCCCGAATTAACGCCTGTGGAGATAGTAGGTCACGAGGTCTGAAGCAGGAAGCCCATTGGCTTTAGACAATGGGTAGTTCACCGAGAAAGGAAGTGTGGTTAATATGTGCAAAGCATGCAGAGATCAATTTGATTCAATTACAAGAAACCTTATCAAATGTCAAAAAGGTATTTGGTGAAAAAGGACGAGGGATTGCAGATTAAACTTTTCCATGCATTCTAAAAGGCTTAAAATATCGCGGTTATGATATGCTGGTAGTTGGGAAAGATAGAGAGTTCCCAGATCGTGAAAAATGGGACTGGTAATCTTATAAAATATGGTTTATTATTATCAAAAGATGTTTGATTATGCACAATTTTGAGAAAACCAAAAGAGATTAAATTTATTACAAAAACATTTTAAAAGGATAAAATTAAATGAAAATGCAAAAAAACGAATTTGAAACAATATGTGATTCACTGGAAAGGGAATATTTGCAGGAGGCTGACGAAAATAGATTTCGTTATGCAAAACATTATTTAAAAAATCATACAGGCAATAATTATGATCGTTTAAAAAGTATACATGCGGAAGCAATGGACAAAATTGGGGATACATATGATAAATATTTATCTATGTTTTCTTTGATTGTATCAGTTCTTTCGTTTATTGTGGCTGCGTTTGCCCTTATAATAACTGTTGTGCATAGGAATGGTTTATTGATTGTGTTTGCAATTATAGGTTATCTCATTTTGCTGTTAATCATTTCGGTTTTGTTCATGAAGTTTATAAATGTCAGTAGAAGTGTGAGCCACTGGCAAAAATATGTAGTGGAAGCTGTGGAGGACATCCTGGATGATATGAAGAATGAGAAGGATAATCGAAAGGAAGTTCATCTTCCAGACAATCTGTATGAAAAATTAGATAATCTCGAAACAAAAGTTGATCTTCCGGATCGGTTGTATAATCAGCTGGATTCTATAGAGAAAGCATCTTCTGAAAATCCGCTGAAAAAGATAATATCAAAAAATAAATGCGTAAATAGCAAAAAGTGCCTCAAAAAGGAGAGGCACATTTTTTAGAGATAGATACGGATATTTCGTATTCAAGTTTTGTAATTAAGCATCTTGCTTACCGATATTTGAATACAAAACCAATGATCACGGTGTGTGAATCATCTTCAATGTAATACTTCATGTGTTGACCGGAAACTGACAACTGGTTTTCTTCCACATAAAGCGCATTAAACTTATACTCATAATTTGTTATAACATCAGTATCTGATAATGCAAACCTAAAAGACAGTGTGGTGTTTTCAGGTTTTTCGGGCGTATAATCAACGGTTGCACTTAACATTTTCCCGTATGCGCGGTTTCCATTGTTGAAATTGAGTTCCACCTGCAGTTTTTTGCTAATAGCTTCTTCAACAGTTGCCAGAAACCATCCAAAATCCTTTGTGTTGGGAGGCATGGTCTGCTGCAATAACTTTGCTGTTTCTGGATTGTTTTCAATATTATAAATCATGTGTTACTCCTTTCATTTTGATGTTACATTTATCGACACAAAAATAAGAAATTTTTATATGAATTTACTAATTTATAAAAATTTTATATTTTTGTAAATTGGTTTGAAAATGAGTTTGTCTTTATGCTTGACAAAAATATGCGGTTTATGTTTATCATAAGCAGTGTCAGGGAGATCATCTTCCTTATTATTATTTCTTCGGGGCGATTTGACACATGCCCCATTTATCCTGGCGGTTTATCCACCCCCTTGGGAAACCGCCAGTTCTACTAAAACATATCAGATCCTTTTTTTATGGATCATACTTAAACTTCCACAACAAATTTTATGTGTTTCCACAAAGCTATTGACTTTTTATATTGGTTTATGCCTATAATGCTGATTTGAAAGAAAAATTTATGAAAATTAAATGAAAATTTAAAATTTATGGTCTTGCACAAATATGTTTGCTCAGAAAGGATTGAGTATGGAAAACATGGATTTGAATATCGAGGTAGTTGGGAAAACCAGGGCTTTTGCCATTGCATTATCGGTCGAGGTAAGAAAATTTTTCCAAAACCGAGTGTCAGATTTCTTTTTTCTCTGCCATCTAATGAGGGAGAAGGGAAAATTAGCATTATTTTTAAGGCATATGATTTTTTTGGATCAAATTGCGTTATGAGAATAAAAAACTAACCTGTGGAATTGAAATGGGGACAAACTTCTATATTTATGTGAGTCAGAAGTTTCAAACACTGAAGAGTTGAATGGGATTTTGAAATTCTTGAGATGCAATTGGAACTCCGGATTCCAGATAAGTTTCGAAAATCGAACCATTGGCTGAGATGGGAAAAGGTTTCCTATGATAACTTTGAAAATTATCACGAGGGGAAATGCGATTTTTCTTTGGAAGATTACATTTCATTGTGTCCAGCCTTCAATTTCCGGCACGATCACACAGAATAGTGGGCATTTTGCGGTATCATATGGAAAGATTATTGATTATCTTTATCCTCTTCTTCATGCTTAATTTCCACAATATCAGAAAGCTGGCATTTTAAGAGTTGACAAATTGTATCCAGAGTTTTAAGTGATACACTTTTCCCTTTTCGGATATTATCCAGGGTAGCAGATGACAATATTTTTTCCCGACGGATTCTACATGCGGAATATCCCATTTTACTTAGCTGATTCAGTACATCTTTATATACAAACATATTTTCTCCATTCATATAAGTTATTTCGTTTAAAATTTGTTTTAAATATAACACCGAAGTGATAAGACAACAATAGAAATGGAAAAAAATGGAAAAAATTATTTTAAAGGAAAGGAAATTAGAAATGGTCTGCACATTTAACATAAAAACGGCATTTATGCAGGAAATATTAAATGTAAAAAGCTGACTTCCGGAGGCACCGGTGATACGTTGGCTACGATTTTGGCGATTATAGTAATTATATTTATTATTATTCGGTTTATAGATATAAGTTATAGAAAGAATATACTGGAGAAGGCTCTTGACTTATATATTCCGGAAACCCTTACTGAATGGGAAAATAGAAATATCCGTGTCGCCGGAAGGGATTCTCGCAAAGGATGTTTTTCACAATTATACATGATGATTCGATAGATTCGGATCTTATCACATATATGTATCTGTATGCAATTGCTGCGAATCTCTACTTTGAAAAAAAGGGGTTACGATATCGGGGAAGATGCACAGAATTGATACCGGAAGATGTCAAACATCTCCCGCTTGTTGAGGAACTCATGCAGAAAGATGCAGTTATATTTGATAAAATTCTGCAGAAAGAAAATCCTGAACTGGAAAAAGTCCCACATGTGTTCGTACATAAACATACGAGAAAAGGGAGAGAGAAAGATGAAAAACATAAACGTAATTGAACCTTTTGGCATTATCATTTATGCATTTTGTCTTGTAATGCTGATAGTTTATTAAATAAATGTTCTATTATTCTTTGGTATTGTGCATATGTGTGATATAAGTGTTTCATAAGAAAAAGAAAGAGGGAATAAAGTATGATGTTTTATTACAAAGACATAACGCAGGTGTGTACAGCATTTCTCCGGATGATAAATGCGGTATCTATGTGTGGCATGACTGCTGCAGTCGCACTAAGGGTTTTACGCAAACTTTGCCGGATCAGACATAAGGGGATTTCAGTTTTAAAAGGGGTTTGTGTCCTTTGTTTTGTTTTCTGGCTGGTTTCCATGTTTGGGGAAGTAATTTCTGTGCAGAAGGTTTTTCTGATCAAGGATATGCCATATGCTATGGGCATGGCCTTAGCCGCGGTCATCACGTTTTTAATTATTAAAATTTTCGGGTCCAACTATAAAAAGAATGAAAGGAGAAATCAAAAAATGCATCAAATTTATAAGATAAACGAAATGAATAGGACAGAAGCGGGGCTTGTGGAAAAAACACTGGACCAGATTCGAAAAGAAAAGGTGCAGCGTACGGAGAATCGTTTAAAGTACGGTTTATTGATATTGAAATGCGTAGCCATCTTGGACGTCCGCACGTGCGTATGTGCATAGACGATCTTACTGCCAGTGGAAAAATTGATTTTATATCCAGCAAAGGAAGAGGAGGATGTACATGCTCCATGATAGGTCCACCATCCCAAACAGTGGGTTTCAGAGAAGAATATGGATATCCCATCATCGGAAAACGGAAAGAGATGTGCGACAGGAATGGAAATTCATAGATATTCGACGGTAAAGCAATCCGTTGCAGTGGCCAAGGCATCGGGAAAATATAAGTCTGTAAGGGATAGAATGAATGAAAAACTCGCTAACACCGATCAGGAGGTACATAGATATGGGAAATAACCATAATAATAAATTCCCTTTTTTTGAAGCTATTGTTCTTTTAGTCGGTATAATTGCTGTGACGATACTTGTGGGTTATTTGTTAAACATATATGGAATAAAAACTAAAATTTATCCATTTCATCCATTTCGGATGATTCCGTCAAAGGATCTTCCAAGACCGTGACCTTTTTTGCAACACGAATTCAAATTCGTAAATATAAAATTGATTTCTGTTAATACCTGATTTTATGGGCATTTAGATAAATTTACAACACGAATGTGATTAGAATAATACAAAAAAGTTATTTCGTGATGCGTAATTAGGAAGGATAAACAAAAGAAATGGAAAATTATGGAGATCTATATTGGAAGGGGTTTAAATTAACTGATGGCAAACAAAGGTGGCTGTGCACAAGCGATGCGGATCAGGTTAAAATATTAAAAGCAGAATGGTTTAACCAGCAGACAGAGTATGTAGTGATCCATAAGGGATGTGAGACTGCAGAATCCAGTACAACCCCATATCTGGGATTGTATATATAATTACTGTTGTGTGTTCGGTCAGAAATTATTTTGGAGACAAAAGTGGACACCATTACAGAAACAGGGATTATGTTTACAAAGATGGAACATTGTATAAATTAGATCTCAATCAGGGTATTAAGGTAAAAAAATTCACAAAAGAGCTGAGAGGGATATTAAACAGCATCAGTTGAGATAAAAAAAGAGAGGATGTTTATATATGAGTAAAAGAAAGATACCAACAACTCGTACAACGGCTGAAGGAATAGGAGAAGTGCTAGAGACATTCAAGGAAAGTTTTGTTGAACAACAGGGCGAACAAAAGGTTTGTAATGATGTACAGGTAGCAGCAACATTCAACATCATTACCAACGGACAGTTGGTCGAAGATATGCAATAAAAAGGAGTAAATGCGATGGCTAAAATGATGTTTTTTAAATATTATATAGAATTATGTAAAAAAATAAATCGACGATATAAAGAGAGAAAAATATCCGATAACTCCAACACTCTGGAAGTTAACATTACAAGAGAATGCATCAAGGAATTTTTAGAAAATCCTCCAGAATTGGTGAAAAGGTGTGATAAACATATTCTTTTAGGGCTGCTGTATCTAACAGCGTTTCCATCTAAAAAGAAAGTAATAGCATCCGCAATTTGTTTTGTCACAGGATTTTACTTGGGTGGCATGGCTGTATTTATAGTAGGATATGATAGTCTTGCTAGTATTATCTTCGGATTATTGGCAATGTTGTTTCTTAGTATTTCATTTGGACTTGTTTGGATCAAGCAAAGTAGGTGGGGACTATATATTATTTTTGTGACAACTAATTTCTATAATTTTAAAGAAAAAAGCGATGTGGTCACATAAGTATCGAAAAATAATACATTTGGTAATGGTAACATCGAATGAACTGGACAAATATCTGAATGCGGTAACCTGCGAAAAATGTAAAGAATTAGGAGTCAAAAAGGGAAAATGAATCAAATTGAAAAGAAAGCTGCTGAATGGGATGGGGTTGTAGATGCCGTTCAAGATTCTTCCAGCAGACGAGAAAGGTTAGAAAAACGACTCATATATTTAAATGATTATTTACAAAAGTACGATGATGTGAGTGAACAGATTTATAATAATTTTAGCAAAGAAATTGCAGAAATAGAAGAAGAACTGGGAAAGCTTGGAGGTTGATACATATTCGCAACTTTTTTGGGTGTTTTGATATTTCTTAGCTGAAAAGATATTTCTGATTCCTTTAATTTTGATTTTCATTTAAAATTTGCAAATTGGAGAGTATAATATTGTTTTAAGGAGAGATTTTTATGTTAGTAAGACTTATACCGAAATTGGACAAATACGCTATGGATTCATCAATAGCGGTATATTTATTTTTACTTGTGATGGTGATGGTGGTTGCGAAATACATTCTTGAGCAAATGATGCTGCTAAAAAGATATGAAGCTTTTTGGGTATACCATTTCTTAAGTGTAATATTGCTGATAGGACTTGCATTAATTCAAGACGTGTTGATTGATTTATATATTGTGATCGACTTAGTTATTTGTATTTATTCAGGAATAACCGAATACAGACGGCATAAGAAATCGAGAACTGAGAGGGGAGTATGTTATTCAAAAGAATTTTTAAATCAAAAAATCCTGTGAACAATATTGGAATTTCTTCATCGAAACAGTCAGTTCAGATTCCAAATATACATGAGATAGCCTTAAAAAGAGCATTTTTTGTTTATTATGATGATAAATTTTCCCACATACATCGTTATGCATGTGGTGAATCAGGGATAGATGAGGCTATTCATGATGCTATTAAAGGTATGGAAATTTCAAAAGAAGAGATCATTTCTGTTAAAAGCGAATTAATGGACATATTAGATGATATGGCTCTGCCGGAAAGAAATTTTTCATTTTTACGGGAATGGATCGGGGATGCATATGATCGAATTAATGACTTAACTCTGTGGATGAACAGATAATAAAAGATATGAGGAAACAAATACAAATACGTGATGAAGGAATGAAAGAATATGAGAATCATATGAAAGAACGAGAGGAATTTGTGATTATCTTATAAAATTTACAAATTGGAGAATACAATACTGTTTTAAGGAGATTTTTATGTTGGTAAAACTTATACCAGGATTAGAAAAATATGCTATGGATTCATCAAACGTAACGCTTTTACTTTTTGTAGTATTAGCGACAATTGTTATCAAGGATATTTTTGAGCAGAAAAAACTGTTGAAGGAGTATGAGGCTTTTGGATATACCCTATTATAAGTGCTATATTGTTGATTGGCATTGCTCTAAGTCCGGATATAGTATCAGATTTATTTATGATACTTGAACTTTTCTATAGTGTAAAGATGGGGGCGCTCAATACGAGCTGAATAAGAAATCGAGGAACAGAATGGGGTCATGTACGATTTATATACTCATATTGCCGGATAATACGGTAATTGTTGAAAAACCCATGTATGAAAATGAAATGCAGTTGTCAGGATGTATATTTTATAATCCAGAATCCAAGAAATATGAAACTTATGGGACTGTATCGGATAAAACAATTACGAATGTAAGAGATAATGAGCCAGAACTATATAAAAAGATAGTCAATAATGAGCCGGTTAATGCGCAGGATTGTCCTTTATCATGTGTATGGGAAAATAATATTCCAAAGGAACATGATGAGCTGCTGCAATACATAATCGAAGAGTGTGCTTATCTGTATTCAGATCAGCTTATAGAGTTTGGAGAGTACATGGATAAAGAGACAAATATTATTTTCCAACTTTACGGGAAAAGAAATGATGTAGTCAGCATAACACTTGATGAGTATTTTTCAGCATTACCGATAAATGAAATTATAGACAAGATTAAGGCAGAGTTGGATAAACAGTCCTCAGAGAAAGACGCATAGGTTATAAAATAAATTGGAACATATATAAGAACATAAAATTCAATACTAACAGACCATTTAAATAAACTATGAATGTTAGTATAGCTGCTAGTGAAAAAACATTTTGTTTGTTTTACAAATTTTTTACGGAAAGTGCCGGAGAAGATAGTATTTTATGGAGTTGATGGAGTGGTGGTCAATATGTTGAACGAGTTTGGTGTTGGAGGATATAGAGGATTAAAGGATTTAGAATTAAATGACTTAAAGAAAGTAAATATTTTTATCGGATCCAATAATTGTGGCAAGACATCTATTTTGGAAGCAATTATTTTATCAGGTTTGTTTGATGATCTGGGATTACTGTTGGATGCGTTAGTATCAAGATACCATGGGTTTTCAATGGATTTGTTAGAGTCACTTTTCCCAATTGATTTTGATGATCCTATTATTTGTTTGAAATCCAGATGGAATGGAGATGAGGAGATTCTGCATACGCATTTGACATTTGATCAGGAACAGGTTATTGATAAAAAAGAACCTGGAGTGATAAATGAATCTCTTTCGTTATTTTTTAACTATTCATATGGAAAAGAAAATTCTAATGATACATTGAAGGGAAACTTTAAAATTCGACTTGAAGAGACAGGTGATAATTTCAGGGTTGGAATAGGAGAGTCGGAAAAAAATACATTTAAAATGAAAATTCCATGTAAGTTTATCTCTTTTTCAAGATTTGATAACTCAAACCGGTTTTTAAAGGATCTGGACAATATTCTGGATAACAATTTAAGACAACAATTGATAGAAATTTTGCAGATTTTTGATCCGGGTATCACGAATTTCGAATTAATTGGAACAAATCGTATTATCAAATTATTTAAAGAAGAAAATAAGAAACCATTGACATTATATGATTATGGCAATGGAATGTATAAGGCTTTTTATATTGGAATGTCAGCATTATTGGCGAAAAAATGGTATCTTGCTAATTGATGAGGTGGAAGAGGGAATACACAATAAAGCTCTTCGAAATTTTATTTCAACACTTATGCAGGTTCGTGAAAAAAATATGTGCAGTTATTTATGACAACACATAGTTTGGAAGCGATAGATGTGTTATTGGAAGATTGTAAGGAGCATTTGGATGATACTGCGATCTATCATATTCGTAAAGGCGAAGACAAAACTATTGCTAAGAGATATAGCGGAAATAAACTGTTGAATTTGAGGAATGAGATAGGGTTTGATGTACGATGAATATCAAAAATATAATATGTTCTGATAGCTGATGGCATTGCGAACGTGCAATGAAGAAGTACAATATTTTTTTTGGCAGTTCTTAATATTTTTGCAATGGGTTTCTTTGCTTATTGTGTATTTGTAGAGACAGCCTCGATCCGGTAAATGTAAATTTATGGAGGAAAGCAGAGTGGAAGTCATTATTTCATATGTTGGGAAAAAATACAGAGAAGGGAGACATTTATCCGTAAGGGAACTTGCGAAGAGAGCTACAATTGCACCATCAACGATCTCCAAATGGGAAAATGGGCATGCGGTTCCGGATCTGCGTCAGCTTGTAGTTGTTTCAAAGGAACTTGGAGTTAGATTTTCTGATCTTATCTCCGTAAAAGCTGGTTAAATAAATAATATATGCTATACTTATTGTATTATAAATCACAGGAGGATAAAACGATGAAGAAAGAAACAGGAGTTTTAACACGGCGACAGGAAGCTTTGATGAATTTCTTGTGGGAAATAGATACTCCACTTACGGCAAATGAAATGGCAGGAAAGTTAAAAGACGAGGGCTGGAGCGCGGTTACACTTTTTAAAACAGTCCAGGCACTGGATGCGGAAGGATATCTTATGGTTACCGGAATTGTAAGCACAGGAAAAACATATGCAAGGAAGATGGCTCCTTCAATGTCTAAGGCTCAGTATTATGGTTCTCTTCTTGAAAAGAGAAATATTAAAACTGAGGATATCCCGGAAATTGTTTCCTTTATCATTGGAAAAGGTAAGGACGATGAAGAGGAAAAATTAGCAGCAGTCAGAGATGTGTTAGAAAAAGTGCTGGCATCTATGTAGCAGAAGATGGAGAAAACTACACTAGAGTATTCCAATCCGGTAATGGAAAATTATGTTGTCGAAGGACAACTTGATATTTTCGATTTTATTTCAGATCCGGAAAAAGAAAAGGAAGTGAACCAGATGAACACAGTAATTAAAGGAACGAAATCAATCACTGAATTCAAACGGAAAAAGTCAGAACTTACATCCATGGCCGAAAAACATTACGCAGATCACGTTGAAATATCTGAAGCGTGGACGCATGGGGAGCCGGTAAAAACATGGTACGGCAAATACCCGTGGTCGATATTTATCGAATATCGGGATGGATCAGTATTTTGTTACCCGGAAGCTATTTCTAAGGCTAGAAAAGAAGTGTAAAACATCTTAAATCAGGTTGTTTGCCCAGTAAGGAGATACTGTCTTTCCTGTTCTGTAGTCCGATATTCGATTGTCCATGTATGTCGGCTATAATTGTAACACAGAAAGAATTCCTGTTCCTGACCATATACGGCAGACACACAGAGAAAGTTCTTTCCAATTAAATTGGAATCAGGACTTTCTCTTTTTATGCGAAGATTTCTGATGGTAATAAGTTCACCATCAGAGTTTTTAAAACGGAACCATTGTGGATGAATTGTTCCATCGGTATCGGTTATGCTGGCAACCTGTGCCGGGAAACTTGTATTTTCATTCTGCATATCTGGATCTCCAGTCGTCCTTGGTTGTCCTTGGTGGTTAATGTGGCGGTAATTAAGTCATTGCAGGCTTAATACCTTTCATAGTATAGCACATCATAATAAAAAATAGACAAATATTGCAGACAGAAATTTGAATATAAAAATGGCAGCAGTTTGATTTGTTGTGTCATAAATTAAATATTGAGATTTTTTAAAGAATGAAATATAATGAAAAAGGGTAATCACTTAGAAAATGAAGCACAGGGGTTCATATGTATGGGTAGAAAAACAAAACAGGACATCATCGACAGACAGAAAAAAAACAACTGGAGACTTATGAAGAGGCAATTGAAAGGCTGCAGAAAAACTATCATGAGGTTTTGCAGAAGGAAGATGATGATTTCAGAAGAAGTCCTTATTTCGTTCAGATGGAAGAAAAACTGAAATTCTGGGAAAATATAGGTAATCTGAGTGAATCTTTTGTATCTGATGCTGAAAAACGTCGTCTTAAAATGGACGATTATGTGAAGCAGATTTATAAGGATAATGAGCAGCTTACATCTGAAAATGCCGACATGGAGTATTTTGTGGGGATTACGGAAAATTATCACAGTGCCGAAGAATGGATGCATGTTCAGGAGGAGATTAGGCAGTTGAAAGCAAAACTTGTCCAGATGCAATTTTCCATTGATGCAAGAGATAATGAAATTTCAAGGCTTCTTAAGCAGGTGGGAATGTATGCACATAAAACTGAAAACGTTCACAATGCGCGTGGTGCAGGTCGAAAAAAATGGATAAGATCATGCAGGCGCAGTTAAAGCAGTTTATGGATCTTTGTGGAAAAGGATATAGTGAAAAGCAGATCATGGACGCCATGGAGATCAGCAGATCGACTTATTTCCGATATAAGAAGATATGCAGCAATAAAAATATAAGCGTAATAATAGTGAGGGGTAAAAGGAAAAATAAAAACGCATCAATTCGATCATGCGATTGAGAAATATCACTGGATAAAGACAATGCTTACTTACAGATGCCCGGAAAGAGAAGATGTAGCGATAAATGCATATGACCAGCTTGCGGGAACTTAGGTATGGTCGCCAGATGAGGATTTTTAAGTAATCTTACAGTGCTTGGAAAACTGCTGCTGTTACAAAAAAGGTTATGCGTGATGTTGCACTAAACAATATTTCATATGCTGGTGGAATTACAGATGTAACTTATAACGAAAAACGTTATACCTGGGATTATACTGGAGATAAGTATGAAATAGTATAATTATAAAATAATAAATTATAAGGGGCCTTTTATAGTGGCTATACCAGAATGACCAGATCATGAAAAATGATATGATCGACGGTTACATTATGATGACATTGTACAAATAAAGTTGAAAGAAACTACACGGCAAACCGTGTATTTTTATCTTGACTATACACGGTTTGCCGTGTATAATATAAGTATAAAGAAGCAGATGTCAAGGAGTTGAAATAAATTAGGAAATATACAGTAACATATTCCTGCGGTCATACAGGAACCGTTCAGTTGTACGGGAAAACAGAGGAACGCGAACGCAAGATCAAATACTATGAGGAATACGGTCTTTGCCCGGAATGCTATAAAAAACAGAAACAGGAAGAAAATGAAAAAATGGGGCTTTTATTATGCAGCACTATAGAATATGAGCTTTCAGGGAAAGGTGAAATCCAGGTTCGGCTGTCTTTTCGCGGAGACACGAAGCCGCACAAGGAAGAAATCAAAGCACTGGGGTACAGATGGACGGTTCTGGATGATACTCAGATTCTTTCTACGGCAAGACCAGAAATGGGATGGGTCAAAATTGTTCCGCATGAATGTCTGGAAGAAGAGAAGGGAAAAGCTTTCTCCATTGGTGCAAGGGAAGCCACAATGGAAGAAAAAGAAAAACTGGAGCAGAAGAGTAGGTTTGAAGAAATGCTTGCGGCTCAGATTCTCTTTAAAAAGCAGCACGGGAAAGAACTGCAGAAGCAGAAGGAACGGGAAGCAAAGCTTGCAGATCTGCTGAAAGAGGAACCGGATCTTATAAAAGGTAAGAGATGGAACCAGAAGATTTATGGGAAATCCGGAAATTATTCCATTTATCCAGATGGGGAAAAAGTGAACATTTCCGATGAAGAAGCGGAAGAACTGAAAAAATACCTGAAAGATTTCAGGGAGAAGATGAAAGAAGAGGCAGGTATTGACTAATGGATGGATTATTTTATAAAAACGTGGATATTTACGATTTACCATCAATACTGGAAAACGGATTGCTCAGTATGGATGAATCCGGCAATAATAATTGGCAGGATAACAACCGTGCAGACAACCGGACAGATGTCGTATATTTATTCCGGCCGGTAAATGAAGGAACTTTACAGGAAATTCCCTCATTCCCTGAATATGGTGCTGCACTGGTAGAATGTACCGCGGATGCCGAACCATCCAAAATGTCATTGCAGGACTGCCATTTTGGAAAATACAGGGAATATATTGCAAAAAAGAATTGCCCCGGAAAATATATTGCGTGTATTTATACCTAAACTTTTCGAGAAAAATATTGATATTGCATCGGATAAGATATGTTTATGCAGGATGAAAGCAAGTGTGTATGGAAAAGATGGACTTGTCGAGGCATCTGCAGATACTTTGAAACTGTTTGCTGAAACAGCACCAGTACGCTGGACACAAATTGACGGGTATTTCCGAGGAATATACAATGACGGAAGTGGAGTATTCGACCTTTATAATGTAAGATACCAGATTCCGGAATAATTTAAAAATCAAAGGAATGTGGGTAATTGTGGAAATATAACATGAATTCTAAAAAATAAAGGGATCAGAGAAATGCTTAAATATAAAATAAATGTTTTAGAAAAGCTTGTGGATGCCGGCTACAATACCTACCGGCTCCGTAAAAATTGCTTTCTGAAAGCTCAATCCAGTTTCTACGAAATGGTAAAATGGTTAGTATTAAATCACTCGAATGCATCTGCAGATTGCTTAAATTGCAGCCAGGAGATATAATCGAATATATCGATGATAAAAAAATAAACCATAACATATGATGTGACGCTGATGCGCAAATACACTACATAGCCGCTATGAACAGTGGCAGAAGGGAAGGACAAATGGGAGTAAGAATTACAGAAAATTTCATTCGTGAGACGGAGGCTTTAAGAAAGTGCCTCTTATATAAGGATGTAACGTGGGAAATCACCAAAAAGGATGATTATAACGACTGGGGAGATAAGACTCATCCGGAGAACAGTTTTGATATTCATCTCAAAGAGGTTGACCAGGCGGAATCAAGTTGCTTCGACAAACCGAACTGTTTTGGAAAAAAAGGGACAAGATATCATCTGGATGGAGGTTGGAAACCTTGAAGTGAAACAAAGAGCTTATCTGGAAAAGGCACATCCAGAACTTGATTTTACAGAAGATGAACTGGATTGAGTCCGTATATTTCAGAATCCATGAATGCGAAGCTTGAAATGGATGCTATGATGCAGACATATGTGGATATTGCTGAAAAGGTTGTGGCATATATCCGGCAGCAATTTGATCTTGATAAAGTAGCAATTTCCGTATATGCGAAAAATGAGCTGCTGATCGAGTCAGATCCAGAAAACAGTGATAAAGGTGAGACTGATCCAATGAAAGACTTCCGGAGATTTAAAACCATCTTAGAACAAAGATGTACAGAATACGAAGGTTGTGCGATTAAATGCTACGAGGGTTTTGTAGGTAAGGATTTAGAATATTACGGGGAAATGAAGAACCTTGTTTTGCTTGGCAAATTGCAGCTGCTGGACGACTGCTGCCGGAAGATATGTCAGGATGTGAGATAATTGAAGAAGATGGAAAAATAACAGTCAGGGAGAAAAATCATACTCTTACCTGGGATTACTCGTGCGATAAATACATAGAAAATTAAAGAAATTCAAACAGCATTCGGACATATCATACTCCGGATGCTGTTTTTATTTATCCATTTTCGATCCTACGCGCAGGCTGGATAATTTTAGAACACCGGTAATTATACGGATAAGGGTAAAAATATTTACAAACGCTACTTTATAGTATGTACGGGAACCCCCATGTGCCTATCGTCTGATCAGCAGGATGGCAGCAGTATACTCCAGGTTGTCTTACGGACCGGTAATGCATTAAAATAACTTTCCGGCGGCAACAAGTGAAGACCAAAATAAAACAGAGACTCTTCACTACGGACACTTGTGTTTTGCATTTACAGGAAACCGAAATAACATATTTGATAAGTGAGATAATGTCTATCTACATGATTTAAGAAATGATACAGATAATGGTGTCAGGCAGGGGTGTATTATATTTCTATAATACATCCCGCGACGTAAAGCTGATCGGAAAAGATGTATCCTTTGTTGAAAAGCGGCATCTATATAATCAAGGTAGAAATGTATCGGCTAATGGCTGAATCACCCCTCACGCGAAACTAAGAATCAGATTTGCTTCCACGGCTACGACCTACATTTTCCTGCCCCTATTTGTTGATTTCCTGGTGTTTGAATCCTTACCCAAATTCCCGTTTCCATCTGCGGGTTTTCCGGTGTTTGAATCATCACCAAAATAATCGTCGAGACAATTGATAATGAGAGATCTTATCCACTCTTCTGATCTCTTAGAGACACTTGCCTTGGTTGCTAAACCAACGCCCGAAACAAAAGCTAGAATTGTTACAATGTCCGCAATCATCGATACACTCATATTATTATCCCCTTAATTATAAATCGGGGATACATCTTTTCTTACATATAATTTGCCATAATATTACATAAAAATAAATTAAATATTACATTTGACTTAAAAAGTTGTAATGCAATCTTGAAAATCATTCTTCGATATGGTATATGTAAAATACAACTTTTAATGCATCAAAGAGAAATACCAGCAGATCCACAAAGGGTTCCGGATATGGCATATTGCAGAAGGAAGAATAAACAGGAACAGGATTATGTAAAATGCGGCAGGAGAGAATCAAATGATAAAAATTACGGAAGAATTCATAAAGAAACTGGAAATATATAAAGAAATCAATCTTCACAGCAATATGGGATGGACAGTTACACCAGGTGATCAGGAGCAGAGCACTGCTGCCGGTTTGGAATCCATTGGAAAACATCCGTTTGAACTGCATCTGGAAAAACCAGCACCAGGGAAAACGTTTTGTTTTTTGAAAACTTCGGGTGAAATCCGTGGGATAGAAAAATATCTCCGGGAAAAAGAAGAAAGAAATTACCGGGGAAAGGTCTGTCCGGTACCGGGCAGCCGGAACAGGGATCTTCTTAATGGGGATGAGGGTTTAAGTGAGGCCGTGATGGCGGAGCTCCGATGGAAGGCGGCATATGATACTTATATTTTTGTTGCGAAGCAGATCATTGACTATATCAAAAATAATTTTCAAATGAATGAAAGGAAAATTGCTGTCTATATGAAAAACGAACTTCTGATTGCAGAGGAAGATGATAATGCGTCCTGTGAGGATCATCCGGCAGCAGTTTTCAGACAAGTCCGGAGTATACTTGCCTGTCGCTGTGGAGAAAACAGGGATGTGGCAGTGGATGCGTATAACAAATTGGCAGGGACAAAGCAGGCATCATTCGGGTCGGATACGCTAAACAGTCTTGTGCTGCTTGGAAAACTGATGTTATTGGATGAACTGATAGGGGATACACCACCTGACTGTTTCAAAACCAGCCAGGGTGTTACCAGCGTCACACATCGTGGGAAAACGTATATATGGGACTACACCGGGGAAAGATAATAGAGAAAGAAATATAGACATTTCAGCATATTCTGCAGCAGGATAAAACTTTAGCATAAAAAAAGAAACAGTCTTTTGTATATTGTATACACGTATCTGCGCCGGAAGTTGTTTTGCGGCAACTGCTGCACTTACCGATACGGTGATTTATGTCACTTTACTTCTGGTGACTCTTGATTAGATATATCCTTTCCCTTCCATACCGGACAATGTGCCGGTTCCTGATATGCCTTATGTGTTGGAACTATGGCGTTTATATACTTGTTGGATAGAAAATAAATTTAAATAAAAATATAGTATGTAATAAAAATGCATAAAACTTTACATTCCCATAAAACAATTATTGAAAAGTGAAGATGAGACAGAGAGTATAAGGGAGAATATATAAGATGAATGACCAATTCCCATGCGGTACATGATTCCTATGGAAGTGGTATCTTGATGCAGTCGTGACTCTTGCGTCTTTCGAACCAGAACAACTGGCTGTCCGTACTAACAAAGGCTGTTCACGCAGCCACTATCCCTTTTACGGGAATACCTTTGGGATTCAGTTCGTGGAATCCGCACACTTCAGGTGATGCAAGGAAAGAAAAATCATCTGTATCATTCCACGCATCCGGAATAGCTTTACGCATGATGTTGGCAGCACCATTGCAGTCTGCATTGATGACCAGACCATTTCCACAGCGGTACAGACCACGGCTGATACGTGTGCCTGAGAATACTGCCTTGTCATCATCAATGCCGTATGCCGGTATATAATCCATTACTGTGATGTCTGCTTTTGAGGTATAGGACTCTTCCTGCATGATCACGCGGATACCGGCACCGGAAGCTTTGTAGATGATCAGCTGCTTGAGCAGTGCTATAGGCATGGAAACAAAGTTCTGGTTGTTCTGTGTACCGATGCCACTGTTCTGTTTCCAGAGCTTGTTTTCACCAAGTACAAGCGTGCCTGCCTGATGCCTGATGCAGTAATCAACGATACCGCGGCTGATCTTGTGGCACTGGTCTTTTACGAAGTCTGCATGATGTCTGCTTAACCTGCTAAGATACTTTGACTCAGCGTGCATGTGCTTATGTCCTTTTGTAATAAGGCCTGTGGCACGCGCTCTTTTTTATGAAACCACTGGCAGTCGGATAAGACAGCTTTGCCCTTGTAAAGCACTGATGAACCATCATTGCATACGACAGCTGCGAAGTTGTCTACACCGAAGTCAACGGCACATATATTTGGCATGTCCTGGCTGCTTACAGCAGGGTCTTTACATTCAATAGTCAGTGAAAGGATATACCGGCCGTAGTAGGGCTTTACCTTTACTTCCTTAAGCACAGAACCTTTCTCTACATTTGGAAGATAAAGGCGTTCCCTTATTCCAGGCAGCTTCAAAAATGTCCCGCGGTCTGTGAAATATAAGACAGCATCCTGGTTTGTGATACTGAACGTGATAATATCCTGCTTTCTGTAATGAGGCATCTGCGGTCTGCCAAGATACTTGGAAGGACTGTTTTTGTAATATTTCAGTGCCTTCAGCCAGTTTGAGAAATCTGTCACTGCCTGCTTTACGACAGCCTGAGCAGTCTGCATCGGCAGACCGGAAAAAAAAGTCGGGATTGCGTGTCACACGCATCAGCTTTTCGAGATGGCTGTAGGAAATGACCCGTTTTACCTTTATGGCCGGATAAGTCTGCTGAAGCAGCTTTACCTCATCAAAGACTTCTTCCTCGTGGTCCGTGCGGGAATCTTTATCATAACTGGTAAAGATCTGTCTTATGCGAAAGAGGGCAGCATTATACAGCAGTTTTGCAAGACCTGCATAACTGCCACAGTAATCATGTATTGAATTTCCCTGCGCCACCTGGCACTGGACCACTCTGTAACACATATGGGTGCGCCCCTTTCGTAATGATTGAAAATGCTGTATATCTCTGCTATAATTATAGCAAACATACATTTGGATGTATAGGAAATATACCGTTATGAAAAAGAAAACAGGATCTGATTATTACACAAACCGACACAGCTGTTTTCTGCTGCAGTATCATATCGTGCTCGTGACAAAGTACCGGCATCCGGTGCTTGCCGGCGGCGTGAAGGAAGCAGTCTACGAACGGATCCGTTACGTTGCAGAAAGCAGGGGATTCAATATACTTGAACTGAACGGAGAGGCAGACCATGTGCACCTGCTGATTGAAGCCGACCCGCAGACATCACCCGGTGAGCTTGTAAACGTGATAAAGACCCAGACGTCCAGGAGAGCCCGGAAGCTGTATGGAGATACGGAACTGAGACCGTATTTCTGGTCAGACAGCTACTTTATAGCAACCGTAAGTGAAAATACACTTGAAGTTGTAAAAAATATATAAAAAGATCAGGGGATAAAATAAAAGGCCATTCACCCACGCCTATGCAGGTGTTATAGACGTGGTACTCTGGCTGAATTGATAGAGGCATTCATTGGTATACGATGAATGTGCCAGGAAAAATATGTTCGAAGATCTGTTGAGCTGGTGGTGAATTTATGGTAAAATATCTATGAAGCCACAACAGGGGCGGCAGCTTCCCGACCGATATACAATGGAAGGGAGGTGCGTGATCATGACTACATATGAAATTATTATGGTGTTCCTTGGGATTATTAGTTTACTTATATGCTTTGGACAGTTACTGATTGCGTTGCTCACCTTTCTCGATAATAAGAGAAACAAGAAGCGCAAAAAATAATGCCTACCCTGCGGCCAACAAGGTAGGCGGTGTTCGTTGAACACATAGAAACGTTGTTGGGAAGCTCCACCTTTGGAGTGATGCTTCACCGAGTGTCTGTTAGCAGCAGGCACTCTTTTTATGTATTTATCATATCATTCCACGGTTGTTTTGTCAACTTGACAGGATATATGGAAAATGCGTTGTATATTGTATACACTAATCGAAACGAGGTCTCCGCTGCGCTCCAACGTGATCCATGTGAGAGATTTTGTCCTTTTATTTACTTATTTACATGCTGGCCATATATTGGATTTCCCGTGGTTGGAGATGCATAGCCTTAATATCTGGCTATATCTGTCGTTTCTATGATGATAAAGATGTAAAGATTTTAAAAATGATATACATTAAAAACAATAAGGAAAATACGAAAGAAAAATAATGGAAAATGATACAGATGGTGTAATACGATAAGAGAAGGTGCCCTGGAAGAACTCTACAATAAAACCACCTCTGCAAAATGAACAGAGCTCATAAATGTAGGTGGGTGGTATATGGTCTGTCCTGTTTTTCATTTTATCTAGGGAAATCTCATGAAGGTAAAAGTAAAAAGCAGCAGTGCTTATGACTGCTGCCGTAAGAATATTTATATTTTCCGGATTATCCGGGGAACCGGTATGTGGGATATAGGGATTCCCAAAAAAAGGAGTATTAAAGGTTAAGGGAAGATTGGTCCGTTTCCCGCTCCGGTTAATCTCAAACAGGCCGGCAGAATTTTCAAACATACTGTATGTGCAGAATACAACCCGCAGGGGAAGATCATGTTTTAGAGATTTTCCTTCACGTCTGGTTTTGCCAGTTCCTTGATCCGATGAGAGAGGAGAGGAGGAGGGAGAGATATTCTGGCTGTTTCCCGTTGCTTCATCCGAAGGATATGAGGTTTTGTCCTCACGGATGTAATACTTACATTTTGCCAGCTTCTTAAGTGTTTCTGTGTCTGTATCCGAAAGCAGGCAGATAAGATATCCTTTGCCGCCATTCCAGCTCATGTAATCGAGGTATCCTTTTACGCGATCATATCCCCCGAAGTCATCAGAGATATTTTCAACGAAAGCATTCGTCCCATCTTCCCATGTAAGTCGGTTCCGGAAAGAGAGTGAAAGTTTTGGATCATCCTGGTAGCTGGAATACACCGGGACATCTTCCCGGCTGTTCTCCATGGGAAAATAATTGATCGCAAAGCCACGCATAATCTCCGGGAGATCAAAACATACATTTGGCATGAGATAAGGAACTACGGAACCAAGGTCTCGGTTCGGGGCTGTACATACAGAAAAGCCCGCCTTAAACATCTTATGCAGATCCGGGATGCCGTCAATTGCGTGTTCTATGGTCTCCCTGCGGGCAATATAGCGTTTTGCATGGAGACGATTTCCTGCCACGGTCTGAGGGTTTGCGTCCGGGGAGCCGGAAAGCCTTCTCATTTCCCATACATAGGAGAGATATTCCCCGATGGTAAGATCACTGGACTGCTTGGCGAGTTCTAAGAGATGTGATGCGAGGTTCTCATAATACAATGGGTATTCTTCACACTCACGGGAAACCGCTGAACACAGATCGGCCACGTCAGAAAGAGTGGCTTCCCTCCAGGCTGATCCATATTTTGTAATGCATATTCCGGGTACCGCTATCATGGCATCCCGTTCCCTCCATGCACTTCTTTTTAAGTTCAGGCATGGGCTTATTACTTTGAAAACGATTAAACCGGCCGCGGGCGGAACTTCCGGGCATCTGTCTGCCTGACGGGAAACCATAACCACTATCTGTACTGCTATTTATATTATTATCACTACTGCTGCCCATAGCAGTGGGTTCCCGGTATGGTTTCTTAAGGCTCTTAAGGTCGCTTTTGGTGAGTTTGGTCTGCAGGGTAAACAACAGGGTATGTAATGCCGGATGTTTTGCGTGGCTGGCAGCAGTGTTCATGTAAGCATTCAATTTGCCAGAGATAACATTCAGCCGCTGTGTTGACATATCCTGTTCAATATAGGTATAGCATGTTTGATCTGGGTATGCGGCCATGCCTGGCACCCACATATTGTCAGGAACGTCTACAGCATCTGCCCCTACCCGGCAGTGGTTTTTCCCATCTGTGTTCCCACTGCTGCCCGGGGAGCCGGTATCTGTATTCCTGTCATGTCCCTGAGAGCTTTCCGGCTCTTTTTCTTTCGAGTTATTTCTCTCTGAATCTTCCTCGTTCGTATTCTCAGAAGAGATCCGCGCCCTGGAAATCTGCGGGGCCCGTCCGTGATGCTTGATCTGGTAAAAAGCGCATCAGAGAAAAAGACGGTACCCTCATGCAGACGGTTTGACTGCAGTGCAAGGATTTTCTCATGCAGATCGAGCACAATCCCGTCAGGTCCCATGCCAACTTCAGATTGAAAATGAAAACGGGGATCCTTCACGCTTGACAGCATAAAAGCGTGGAGATCACGCGCGGCAACAAAGTGGGATATATTGGTAGGGGCAGTGAAGCTGTCAAATCTCTTTCTGATTTCGTGAACGGCATTCTTATCAATATGTTTACCAACTACCGGGGTGCCAGACAATGCATTAAGCCGCTGTTCTACAAAGTCCGCTCCTTTTTTGGTAAGAAAGTAAACGTTTTGGTTTTCTCAGGCTGGATGCTCTTATCCACCTCAAGCACATCCTCTCTCACAAGCCGGTTTACAAACACAAGCTCACATTCGGGCTTTGCTGCGGGGGTGATTCCTGTGGCACACAGCTGCTGGACCGTGATCCCATAATAATACATGCAGTATGACAATACACATATCTGCTTTGATTTCCTGCAATGCAGATCAAATTCGGGATCGCAGAACATCATGTGAAGCATGTGCTCATAGGAATAGTGGCAGCGCTCCAGATAATAGGCTTTCTCTTTGGCATTCTGCTGTGTTTTCCGGGGAGCCGTTCTTCTTATTCGCTTTGAACTCATAGTGGGCATTATCCTCCTTATTTTCCTTCTGGGTTTCATATCCGGATGATAGGCTTAAACCGATAGGAAAAGTCAAGCAGGATAGGGAATTTCCGGGGAGCCGTAATAAATATATTTTCTTGGGGTTAGTTAGGAAAAATTAAAGGCTTTCCTCTGTGTACCGGGCTAACCAATGCATGGGGTGTAACAAGAGAATGTAATCTATTGTCTCGCCTCGTTTTTCCTATTTCCTTGATCTGACTTACAATACATCCATATAGAATAAAATGCATGTGTATCATAAAAAGAAATAGCGTTGTTTCCGGGATATTCTATGCTATTTGGTATTTTATAGGAAAACACAAAAGCAATTAAATGAGATGTTCAACAGATCATACGTGCATATCATTTCATGTTAGGATAGATAAACATGAAATTTGAAAGAGCTTACACTTTTAAATCCTCAAAAACCCTTCTTCAGTGTTTTATGGTAAAACAGTGACAAATAATGATAGTATGATTGCGCATCTGTTTGAGGTCGTATTAAATAAGAAAATATATAGGAAAATACAAAAGAATACAATAAATATAATGAAAAATACAACACCACAATAACGTATAAATAAAAAAATATGCAGCAGTTCTTTGATAAAACCGCTGCATATTTGATTAAAAATTAAATATTATTGTGCCAAAATCCGTAAGAAATGCAATAGGTGTGGCTTGATAATGGGATATTATATGCCTTAAGGAAAAGAGATTGTATGGCTGGCATTATAATGTCATAAAACTGATTTGCCAGCTGTTCGTTCCCGTCAAAGAAAAAATTGATAGTGTCCTGATATATGGATAAGATATATGCCTTGACGCGGTATCTGTGAGGTAGATTGTTCATCATCATAACCATACGAGATAGCAGGGTATCAGGGGAATAATTTGTATCTAATGATCCCGATGGAAGGCAGACAGTAATAATACATCCAATCTTGTGAATTTCCATTCCTGTTTTATACCGAAAATCGAATTGATAGTAGCCGCTGGTAATAACGTTGTCTGTTAGATCCTCATTAACTTTCTCAGGATGATTTGAGTGTGCCAGGACACTATAAAGGATGCTTGTCAGGTTTATTTTGCGTAAAACTTCTTTTGTGCATTTAGCTGCATAATTATTGTACCATTTAGGGTAGTCCGGCATGGTAGCATAAGAGATCTCTTTGATGCTCATGTGGGCCAGCAGATCCCGGAAGGTGTCCGCATGAAATATAGTAGCCAGCAGGATATCCACCGGGAAGACTTTTTTAAAGCTGCATCCGTGGTTATCCAATAAATCGGAACAGGCCATGGAATGGAAAGTACAGACAATTTGATCATGGGATGGATTAGTTAACAGGGCATCAAAATAAGAGCACCCCATGAGGTCCAGATCATCATAAAGTAATATTTCCCAGAAGAAGAAAAGTAAAGTACAAATCCATTTTCATCATACCAGATAGCCGGCAGTAGACATATGAAGTTGCTGCAGGAGGCTTCAGAACATATCGTTCGACCATCGGTTCTTTCCATGTGGATGATATCACCGCTTGAAACAAATTCAGTTATATTCTCGCGGTATGAAAAACCTGGTTCTGTTATAACTGGAGAATTTTCAGACTGAGCATCTTTCTTTAAACGTTCAGGCGATTTCTTCACTTTTGATTTTGGTGGTTTGTTTTTTGAGGAAGCAGACGAATCAATTACTTGGTCTTTTTCTGCATGCTGTTTTTTTGAATTGGCAGCAGCAGATAATGTCTCAGCGTTTGATGCTTCTTCAGATGGTGTTTCTTTTTCAATATGAACCGGCTCGGTGGCTATTTCCTCGCCTGTTGTTATGTCCGGGAACTCCTGTGGATCATAAAACTCAGGGGAGTATTCTGCAGGATCAGTTTCGGGTGAAGCAGCAGGAATGCCATATATATCACCCATATCCAGAGGAATTTCTCCGTCATAAATTTCTTCTTCGTAGGGCATAGCATCATATGGAGCCGTACATTCATAGGCATATTCCGGGATATCTAAAGGTGGCTCTACCTCATAGATTTCGGGGTTCGTATTTTCCGGTAAATCACGAACATCGGTATAAGATGGCTCTGCATCTGTCTCCTCTGAATTTAAAGTATCCTTATTGGATTCCTCTTTTATTTTGTCTATGTCTGTTGGAATATCGGCATTTGAAGTATCGGTTCGTGTTTTATCATCAGATACGAACGTGTCAGCCGTCTTCCTTAGAGTTTTTGTATCGTTTGATGGTTGAAGATTATACGATGCACTTGTAACTTCCATTTTACCATCTGGCTTCGTTTTATTTTCATTAGAAGCCTTATCGAGAGTCTCCCTTTTTCCATCATCAAACTTGATAGGTCGGCCCACTAAAGACGGAAGAGGAGGAATGTACTGATACATTTCTTGTAACTCTGAAACACTCTTTTCAAACATTACATCGGTTATGTAGTCGATGCTGATACCATAGATCGCTTCAAGCTTTAAGGAAATGAGAGATGAAAGTTCACCACTATATTCTGCTCTAAGTAGTGGGACCAGTTCCGTATCTCCAGCCTGTGCAGCATTTTTCAGGTAGGACACAAAATCATTTAAGAACTGTTCCTTGGTTCGGTCACCGTATCCCTTACAGTTCCAGAGATATTCATAAATATAATAATTCAAAGGTATAACAAGAGCATCTCCTATCATGTAGTCTCGAGCAAGACGATCACATGACCAAAACGCCATGCCAGGATTAATAAAGGGCATTTTTTCATATGAATAGTTTTCAACCATCATACGTCGTAATACAATATCTTCCTGTTTTTTCGTGCGTTCGTGTATCCACTGCTATATTTGCACATCCGGCATGCATTGCTTTCGATATCATAAGTTCTTACATATGAAAGAGCTTGTGCATAAATGATGGCAGTTTTTACATCCTGCTCGCTTTGAAAGCTTTTTTTTTCTTATCATCTGTAATTCTGCTTCCACCAAACAAATGGTATTGTGTGGAGTACAGCATATAATAGGATTCAAATTTAATTGCATCATATCCAAGAGCCGTGCACATTCGATAGTAAAATTCCTGCATTTGATCGACGGTGAGCTTGTCGGACAGATAAAACAGGCATATATGTTTATCCATGTTATTTAGGGAACCTCCTTTTGTTTTGTCCCATTATAGGCCGAAATATAGGGCAAAAGTCAAACAGGAATTCCTGTTTGACTTTTGCATGATATCTTAAAGTTGGTATGTTTTTTGGAACGGTTGGGAATTTCGTTGTGTAAAAATGAAAAAATGATATAATAAGACCATACAAAAAGCAGTACATGCATTAGCACGGCAGGCGGTTTGCCCTCATTACGGGGGCTATGTGCGCCCCAGTAAAAAGAAAAGGGGGCGATAGCATGGTTACATATCCAGAATTATTTCAGTTTTGCTTACTGATCGTTGCTATTATAAGTCTGATTATTCAGATTTTTAACAATAAAAAATAACCGCCCCTTCCAAAGATCGGTTATTTTTTAGCATCACTTTGGCAAACCGTCTACGGTATTGCTTTTTGTATTTTTATTATATTAGAATAGTTTCTAAATGTCAATAAGTTGACAATTTTGAGTGCCAAATACTTGACAAAATAGTTTTTATGTGAATAGCAAAGTATCATTGGAAACTTTTGCTTAATATCATTATGCGGATTTAAGGAATTATTTTTTCTTCAGGAGAACATAATTCCACACCTCGTCAATGCTGGCTGGAACCGGTTTATGAATTTTCGTGGTTAAAAAATCAGTAAGTCGGACACAATTTCCGAAGATGGAAACCGGACATTTGTGTTTTCCTGATCGAAACACAATGACAGTGGAATGCAGGTCTGTGATCTGAAAAATTTCCAATATATCCTTATACGGAATATCATATGTCTGCGTTTTTTCAGTAGCATCAGATGTGCATATAAAGCAGATGAAGTTTTGAACAGGAATATTTTGATCAAACAAATTCACTATCCGAATCATATCCGGAAGAAATTCTATCTTTGTAGTCGCTTTCACTGTTTCACATTGTAGTTCTCCATCAGTTCTTCGTTTGACGATACACATTATAATAAGAAAGAATACGCTACATATTAAGACGACAGGGCGTATTCCATATAAAGCAATCCCTATTCCGTTTGCAGCACACAGCGATATCAAAGTGATCAAAATCAGCTGTTTGGGCAGCAGTGTTTTTCGATAAAGAAAGCTTTGATCAAATCCTTTTATTTCTATCATTATAATTTCCTTTTTAAATAATCGAACTTCTATGTTTTTTTCATAATAACAGAAAAAAAGAGTATAAGAAAAGGAATTTGTGATATACATTTTATTTATAGGAACATATTACAAGTAAACTACAGAAAAATATTCGATATTAGATGCGGAAAAGCATCACCAATGTTATAATTAGTGCACCATAACAAAATATCATAAGGGATGACATAGATGAAAATCAACAATTTTGATGAGGAAAAATCAGAACTTTTAAGAGAAATTGCATTTGTAAAAAGAGAAATATATGAGCTGGAAAAGGAAGAGGATTTCAAGGAAGCCAGAATTTTTACAAACAATTACCTGAAAGATAGCTGCATATACAAGAGACTACCAATATCGTATTTAAAAACTGTGTATCACCTGAAAAATGACGAAATAGTAAATCTGCTTTCTTTTTCATTTGAAAATGAAATGATTATAAAACTTTTTAGCCAGATAAGGGAACACAATAAGTCATCTTGTATCGGTTTTGCAGTTATGAACTGTTCCGCAGTTTATCGAAAAGATGGGGGATATGTTTTGCAGCTTTCTGATCCGTTCTTTGATCTGAAAGGATTTGTGTATCATCTTCCGCGTGATCTCAAACCGGAAACAATTGCAAATACAATGGTACAGATAAAAATTGTGCTTGATGAAAATGTATTAAACACTCATAAAGCGAAACTTCTGGATATATGTCCGCTTCCATATTGGATATATGGGACTATAAAAGGGAATTCAAAAATTGAATTGGAGTCACCAGATTACGAGAGCACAAAATCCCTTGAAGCAGTAAGGGGAAGAGAAAATGTATTTCTGCAGGATTATCCTGGGCGCATGAAATGGTTCGTGAGCATGGAATGTATGAGCCTTCCCCTGAAAATAAAGAAGAATTTCTGAACCACGGTTATATATATGTAAGGGGACTGTACCGACAATATGTTTTGGTGTTTGTTGATGACAGGATAGAAGCTGTTGTTACGGAAGAGGGAAAATTGAGTGAATCATACCAGAAGCACTGGTATGATAATGGAATATGGGAATGGCAATGTCCTGAAGGGGATGCGGTTAAGTGTATTGATGTGTACCCACCGTTACTTAAGTATATTCCAAAATCGGAAATAAAAGAAATCAGAGCTGCAGTGCAAAAATGAACGTTTGCATTGCAGCTTTTTGTTTTGCTGTTTGACTTTTTATCTGGGTTTATGCCTATTATTTTAAAACAATACAACAAAAGGAGAATAACAGATGGAAAACGAAACTATTTCTTGCAAGGATGTCTTTAAATTTATTTTCTTGAAAAAACATAGTATTGCACAACTTTGTGATTACTATGGAAATCCTCAAGATGTAAGAGATCATTTACAACTGTTATCTGATAGCAATCGGTTGTTAGCTATCTCTTTAAAAAATAATATCCGTGTGCTTAATCAGATGATTGAAGAAGATTTTCGGCGATATCAAGAAGCCTATGAGGAATATCTTTCACAAAAACAAATTGGTATCAGTGGGTGCGTAGATTGTCCATTCGGTAACGGAGAAGGTGGATGTACTATACCTTCTTGCGATTTTCCATTTGGCGAGTTAACCGACTCCTGATGCTGTCAGGAGCTTAACTGAGCAGCTGTCCCTCTTACGATGAGAGCTACGGGGTTATCGCCCGGATACAGCTGGCACCTGATTGACACTAGGACAATTATATCATGGGCTTCCTAAGCCTATTGAACAATATTTATTTTGTAACTTATTAACCAAGATACATGTATTTATGTATCTAAAAGATATTATACGAGGAGGATTGCAAATGAAAGAGGTATTGGTCAGCTTTCCACTGACCGGAAGAAAAGGAAAAGATGTCAAAAAGAAAGGAGAATCAAATTTATTAGATATTTGTTCAATGATAGCTTTACCTTCTGATAATGGAAGATATGATTATTTAAAGTCTATCAGGCAAAATGCATCAGGCATTGTAGTAAAGGATCGCAAAGAAAACCATTATGAATTATCAACAATATGGTATCGCCCGTGGAGATTGGATGAGGTTTCTTTTATTGCTGCCAATGTTATAGAAGAGAATGAGTATGTAAAAATTGTGTTCATGTTCTGTGTGAATATTACGACAGCGGGAAAATCTACAAATGCTGTGTTGTTGTTCCACAAGAGGAATATTATGAGAAAATAAAAGATTTCCATAATGATGCAGATCATGAGAAATACATTATCGGAACATGTATAAGGAAAAATTATACGGTACCTGGCAAAAGTAAGTACAACAAACGTTCCCATTGTGTTCGTCAAACGGAATCCATTCAAAAGCAGAGAACGAAAATGTTAAATTTCTGTTTAATTGAAAGGGAAAAGCAGCAGGAGGAAAATTGAACTATGAATTTGATTGAAGCATATGGGAAAAAAGATTACAGCAGCCGAGTATGTAAAAAGAGAGGTACTTGCCTGCGGTGGAAAGGCCGCATGCTCAAAAGCGGATCTGGGAGCAATTGCTGAGGAACATGGACTGAAAATGCCAATCTGGAAATATTCAAAAGAAGAAATATATGATGCATTGATGGAAAGTGGAAAGTATACCCCTGAGCAGATTGCGGAAAAATATCAAATTGGAATTCCTGGAAAAGTATATCTGGATCGGTTCCGTTTCGATCCAAGACTTACTAAGCTGTTACGAAAGAGCGGATTTTTGAGAGTTGTTGGTTTTAGAAAATATAAAAAGAGGGAAAAAACTTTTTAAGGAACCTTTATATGATGCTTTTCAATATGAAAAAATGAACTCTGAGCAGTTAGATCCAGAGTTGGAAAAGGCAAAAAAACTACTTATAGAGATGCTTAAAAAATCGAATATTAGATGATAATTCAGAATTACTTACATCCAAAGCAAGGAATCTTGTAAAAAAATTGGAATATTTCAGGGTATAAAAAATCCCAGCATCATTTATATGTGGATGGTGCTGGGATTTTTATGTTTGCCAATAAATATTATTTTGATTGATTTACTATTATAAATTTTCATTTTTTTTGATCATTCCATTTGTTACGTTGCTTAGCCAATTTTCGGCTGCGGTGGAAGCTTCCCTTCTCTTTTCGTCACTTACGTTAGCATATCTTGCCGTTGTATTCACGGATTTGTGGCCAAGGGCATTTTGTGCTAGGTAGATGTCTCCTGTCGAGTTGTAAATGCCGGTAGCATATGTGCTACGCAACTTGTGTGGTGTTATATGTTTGTTCTTTACGGCGACGGAAGCGTATTTTTTTACCATGCGTTGCACAGAGCGCGGAGTGATTCTTGTACCATTACGCGATATAAAAAGGGCAGTAGTAGGTTCATCCATATTATATCTTCGCGCTCATCCATATATGCACTCAATAATTCAGCGCATTTTTTATCAAAATAGACATTCTGGAATTTTCTACCCTTTCTTTCAAGATAAACACTGTTTTCTTCCCAGTCAATATCATCTATGTCAATTCCAACACACTCCGAAATGCGGATTCCTGTGGAAAGCATTAGATAAACCATTGCCATGTCACGGGTTCTATATCTGTCGGAGAAAACCTGTTGACGTTCTGTAAGTCCAGCACCGGTAGTTATTACATCTAGCAGGAGAGAAATTTCATCATCAGAAAGGAAGGTGATCGGCTGTACGGTAATCTTTGGTGACGGGAAAGCAGCGGCAGGATTGTTTTTGATCAGGTTTTTGCCAAGCAGGTATTTATACAGCGCACGTATGGATGCCAGCTTGCGGGCACGGGAAGTATTATCATCCATAAATGTCTTCCCATTTTTCTCATAGCCATTTTGCAGTTTCATCATAATGTCCTCAAAGTCATCAGTATTCAGATGATCCAGAACATCCACGGTTATATCTTTTTTATTGTGTATAACAGGATTGATTTCTGTGATAATCTGAAAAATGATGGAAATGTCCCGTACATACTCATAGACAGTGAGCCGGCTGGAGTTCTTCATAGTGGACATATGCGAAACAAAACGTGTCATGTAATCCGGCAGATCATTTAAAAGTGATGTTGTTTTTTCTATAGCAGATAAGTTTCTTTTAACCTGATAATTTTTTTCTTCCATTTATTTTTCCCTCCGGTTAGTTTTCAGAATGCTATGCAGCAAAATTGGTATAGCATGATTGGTAAGGATAAAATAGACAAATTGTTCGTATAATGAGCATATTGGTACTATTTGCCTGATTTTATCAATTTGTGTCGCAAAATGATTATTTTGCGACACAATATAAATATATAATACCACTATCCCATCTGGGTGTAAATGCTAAATGTACATTGTCACTTTGCATATAGATAATACAAAGATGCTGATATTGCATTCTGTTAATACAAAACAGCTGATTTATTTGCGTATAAATGATACAAAACAAGATTCTGTATTGGATGACCCACTTGTGGTTGATTTTAAATTGCTTTCACCAGTTTTATAGTCGATCTTGACCCCTGGCTGCACATTATAGGCGTACACGCAGAAACAGATGCCTTTTCCTTTATCCTCAACAGAATATCCTTCCATAAGGACTCCGGATGCGAACAGATTGTTTCCCTTAAAAATCGGTGTTACGCGATACAAAACGTGGTTCCCAGTTTTCTCTATCCCTTTAAGTCATGATAGTTTTCAATATTGTACTACATTTTCGAGGTATTTTTTCCGTTCCGCTGCAAAAGAGAGCAGTATTGTTTTCTGTTGATCATCTGTCAGATGGTACCATTCTGCCAGACGCTCTTCGAGATGGTTTAATGCCGTCTGTAAATTTTCTGCTCTTGCAACCAACAAAGCCGGATCTTTGACTGCATAATCCGTTAAAAATCTTCAACTGCTATCGCACGTATATCTCCAGGTGAGCAGATGTCGACAATGGTGTCTTTTAGTTCTGTTCCTTCGTAAACAATAGTAGCGTCTGACAACTCAGTTGCATTGTTTAAACCCCAAAGACACGGGAAATCAATGCAGACAAAGATATCTCCTCCGTATAATGCAGGTTCAATATGCAGATTTCCTCCATCTCTAATAACTTTTTCGATCATTTCTAACATATTTTTTCTCCTTTTTTTTGCGAGGTATTTAACATTTGACTTATGTTCATAGACTGATGAGAGAGTAATATTGAATTGAATTTCAACCTACTGCACATATTTTATTCTTCTATTTCTGGATCACACCTTTCTCCCTCAAAAAACGTCCCTCAATGAGGAACGTTTTCAATGATTTTTATGCTTATTTTTCTGTCTTAAAGCTGTTATGCCCGGCAATCATCTTTTCTGCGAAATGAATCCATTCCTCATATGTCTCTGCTCCGCAGGCTTCTTTCCACCCATCCAGCTTGTTTTCCGTAAGGGGAAAGTAAATGACGGGATCAAAGTCCTCAAATGGTGTAAGGCTGCCGTATTCCATCAGTATTCTTTTTATTGTAATGTCTGCTTTACTTTATCAAGAGCTGGTTTTATTACAAGTTCTATAACTGCATCTCGCGTAATCTCTGCTGATTTTTCTAATACTTCCGTATCGGATATATCCGGTTCGTCAATGCCATGTGCAAATTTGAGATATTCGATGTCATCCAACTCAAGATATTCTTGAAGGGAACATGTTACTGATGAATCGTTATGCCACTGATCCACTAAATCTTCCCACTTTTCTCTTGATTTATCCAAATATTTTGCCATGAATTACTCTCCATTCAATTTCAAATAATTTATGCCTTGGAAAACCCAGACATAAATTATTATTTAGCATGGGCTTTTAGGCAAATTAATTCTATATATTCTGTTTCAACCATCGCCTTCATTACAGAAAGCGTCTTTTTGAATATTTTCATTAAACACAAGTTGCAACCATCATACAATGTTATTTTTAATACTTTTGGATGAGTATTCTATAGATTTTTCCGGATTTTTTTGATGATCCAAATAAGATCCCGGCTTTTCCATTGGTGTATACGGTCGTTCCTTTTTTGGTGTATTTTCCTGAACAACCAACAGTTACAGATTTTATTTTAACGTTTTTGGCATATTTCTTGGAAATACCCGCGTAATCATATAGATTGATCTTATTATCTTCCGTGCTTTCCATAAGCGAGAAGTAGTTTGATTTAGATACATTGTACCTACTGCAATCAGTAAATATGTAATTTGGGTATTTCCCATTCATATACTGTTTATGATCACATAAAAATGCATCATCTGCATACCCCTTCATGAAATAATCCATAGATCCTGTCTCATCATCCATGGAAACATCGCAATAATACCATTTTCCATCAAGTTTAACCAGATTCCACATGTGGCCTACAGAAGATCCGCTTTCAAATCCATCGGCACATACGGTTTCAACTCCAAGCTGGTTTAACAGGTTGGCATATATAATAGAATACTCGTCACATTTTGCAAGTCCACTCTCCAGACATTCAGATAAGGATCGGCCTTTTCCAAGATCATAACGCAGATGATCACATAACCACTGATGAATCCATACGGCTTTTTCGATACCTGTAAGATTATCAATTTTAAAGGATGCAGCTAATGTTTTCCAGTCAATATCATTTATATTCCGGTACTTCTCTACCGTTGAACAAACCGAATATATTGTTCCGTTTGAGACAATACGGTTTGAAACATAAATTAAGGTTTGTGGAAATGTCTTTCCATTATCCATTTTATGAATAATTTCCTTACCCGCCTTTTCTGCTTCACTATAACTATAATAGTTTCCATAAGAGACGGAATATCCTTCTTGCTGATGATCTACGGCATTTTGTAATTCCTGAGCGGCAAAATTTTCATTTACTTCCGCCGAACAAATGCTGGATGAAAATAATACAACTATAATTCCTGTTAAAAATGTAAGAATTGTTTTTTCATAATCAAGTATCTCCTTCCCTTTACCTGATTATGGTATATCATATAAATGAAGGAGATACAAGAAATATAGAACAAATAAAATTGATAACTATATTATAGTTTTACTTTTTTGATAGGACTCCATTTTCCGTAATAGTAGGTTTTCCCAATCTTTTTATAAGGACGCACGCGAACATAAATGGTTCCGGAATTTACCGTATGCAATTTACGGGACAGCTTTGTAGTACGCACATCTCCCCAGTTTTGAAAATTCTTATGGTGAGAATATCGGATCTGGTAACCGGTTGCTCCATTTGACTTCTTGTATGTAATACTAAAGTAGCTGGAATTTACTCTTTTCATTTTAGTAATTTTTGTTGCAGCTGTCTTTGTGGAAATCCATTTTGCATACAGATCGACAGGAGAATCTACCTTTTGCTAAAATTGTATTTAACCCCGGCATATGTATACCATCCGGCAAAATAATAGTTTTTAAGCTTCGGATTTGCAGGCTTCTTGATGCACTCTCCTGCTTTTACCGTTGCTTTTGTTTCGCGTCCGTTTACATTGACACGATTATCCCGATAGTGGAAAATCACCACATAAGTTCCGTTCCCAGTGGAATTTTCATTGTTTCCGATTTCGGATGATGTTTTGCCGTTCAAAGTAACATCTTTTCCATAGCTGCTCAATATTTTAGAGATTGTTGTATAAGTGTGGGAATCTGCAGGAACAAGAATATACTTTAGTACCTGTATAAGCATCTTTTGCACTTGATACAACAGAGGAATCTACCTTATTCTCTCCGGTTGCTGAGGTACAGTTGTAAAAGGCATAGTCCATCTTTGTAACCCCATATGGCACAGATGGAAGTTTATTTAATTTACTGCACCCATAAAGAGCATAGGAAATATCTGTTGCGTTGTATGGAAGTCTGTTAAGCGATGTAAGATTGCTGCACTGATAGAAAAGATATGACGCATCTCCGTCACTCGCTTTAACAGATTCACCAAGATTTACAGTGCTGATAGTTGTATTCCTGGAAAAAACTCCACTTGAAGCAGTTGATTTTCCGAGAATCGTATCATAACGTTTCCCATTAATTGCATAAGTATCTTCCACACGGACAGAAGAACTGTTGCCAGTATATTTTACGAGAGTAACTGTACCCTTGGTATCATTTACAATAACGTCAAACCCGTCAACAAGTCCAGAAACTACTTTCTGGTTATTAGATGTAGTGTTGTTTGTGTTATTGTTATTTGGATTGTTTGTATTATTGTTTTTATTGTTGTTTGCATTATTGTTATTATCCGGATTGGTAATAACTCCTGTGTAATGCACATATGCACTTAATTCCGGATATCCATATCCAAAAGTTGAATCTTTTCCGCTGCCACCGCCAATAAAGGTCTTAGAAGTATTGCGAATCAGAATAGATTCAGCATTGCTTGCAGAGTAAGATGGATCATAACTGTAAATGTGGGCAAGAGCTGCCGACACAAATGCTGTAGATTGGGAAGTACCAGACATAATGCATGTTCCATCACCCAGGGATAAGTATTCTGCACTCCAGTTATTGGAAGCAGATGCCTTTGACATATTCATGCTTGATGCTTCGATACCACGGATATAACGTCCAGGTGCAGTAAAATCCACACATGATCCGGTCAGAGATTGGGAATATGCACCCCAGCTTCCACCATTTTGCGCAATCCCGGATACAGCCAATGTTTTGTCATAATTTGCCGGATAGGAATCGTCAGCAGTCATTGCCGGATAAGAAGAATTTTTATTGCCGGCAGAGGTTACGACGAGAATCCCTTTGGAATACAAAGCATCTATATATGGATTGATATAAGATGCAATCTGATCCATCTGGTTGCTGTCAAGCGTGCAGATAGAAAGAGACAAGTTTACCACATTGATACCAGCAGGATTAGATACAATGTATTGTAAAGCTGCAGCAAGTCTGGAAGCGGTAAATCCTCCATTAGAATCCACTGCTTTAACAGGTACAATTTTGACATTGGATGGAGTGTTATTTGCAATGATACTTGCAATAAATGTTCCGTGCCCATAATCATCAATCGCGCTTGACGCCTGGGAAAGAACATTATAGCCGTTGATCACACGTCCAGGGAATCTGGAAGAAAAGTTACTTCCGCTGTCAACACCGGAATCCACTACTGCTACCCCAACCTGGCCGATGGTGGCAGCACTTTGCGCTCCAACGATGTTGTTTGAGGATACGGTGAGTCCCATGATCTCAGGGCTGGTTGTCAAAGAAACAGTATTTGTTGAATCTGATACAGTTGCCCCATATTCTCCGATGACATCTGGGGAATATGTGACATTTGAAGAATCTACCATATCATCATCGTAAAAAAGCTTATCCGGGTATACGGTATATCCATCAGCTTTAAAACTTTCATATGCTGCAGCGGCATCATCCGGAGAGTCAAATGACATAAGGGAAATTCCACCACTCGCAGAAATTTTTCTTGCACCATGGTAGTTACGGAAAGATTCTCCCGACACAAACAGGCGTTTTGATGAAAAAAAGAGAGGATACTTTAAAACCATCCCCTTCTTTCTCAACCTGGTACCCTTTGCTCTTGAAATATGAACTTACAGAAGATGCGCTTTTTAATGAATGAGCTTTTAAGGGCGATACCTTTACGATATCATCAAGATCAACAGATTCTCCATCGGCTTCGATGGACCCGTCTTTTAAGATTGTCAGAGTCTATCCCTGGCTGATCATCTGCAACCATATCAAGAATTGATACTTCTCTTGGAACAGATAAATTTGCTGCTTTTTCGCTGTCCGGAACTATAAAAGTGGCACACAGCGAAAAAGCCAAAAACATTGCTAAAGTTTTCTTTTTCATACTCTTTTACTCCTTTCGTATGGTGAAACGATTTTAACCATAAACCCATAGAAAAAGTCAAGCCTGATGTGAAAAATAATGTTCTATTATTCTTTACATTGATTCCTATGATGATATGATATAGACACAGCGTTGGAGGAAAAAATATGGGAAAAAATATAGATTTTAAGGAACATGTAAACAAATTTCAAGAAAGAGAAAGATCAAAAAATTTATTTCAAAATTTTATGGATGAGTTGGAAAAGGACATTGATCTTACCGGGGTATTGCAGAATTAAAAAATCAAAGAAGAATATAGATTTCTTGATTTCAAAGGATCGCCAGCTGATCGAATAAAAAAATACGCTCCTCTCATTAAAGAGGAAATAATCAGAATGCAGGATCTCTCGGTGGAGACTGAGGAATATTCGGTAGTATGGGATAAAATGAATTTCCTGCTAGATAAATATACACAGGCAGTTGGAGAACTGGTACCTTTTTCAGAAGATGAATTATCCACCCCATGCGTATGTAAAAATCAGGAAGATGTATTAAAACAAATCAATGAATTGATGGACTACTCCATGGAACAGGATATTTCTGAAAATAATCTGAAAATTTCAGAAAAGCTTACTTTGATTTATCCGTTGGGTATATTGCTGCTTGGATTATAGATTTATTTTGGAAACCAGCGGTAATACAAAAAGAAACTCCAATACTCCACCATCGCATATACCAAGAACGTCAGGGAAATACCTAAAATCGCCCAGACTTTTGTAAGTCTGAGCGATCCCTTTGAAACTATAATTTTTTTTAATTCCATTCTGATCTTAAGCTCAGAATGGATCTTTTTACAGTTTCAATCAAGTTTTCAAATTCCATCCGGTGGATATTATTTTCAATATCCATCAGATAGCCATGAATTTTGTTTTCGGAAGCGATTACTTCGTCACTTCCGTAACCAAAATCACTTTCATTTCTCAGGTGTTCCATAACAGAACGCACAGCCTCAATTGCTTCACGGTTGTTGCATTCGTTTACACCTGTATAAAGAATCAAAGCCTTCATATAGGCTTCTTTGCCGTGCAAAATCGCACTGTTATTATATACTTGCTTTTTTTAAATAAAATTTTTCCTAACATATTTTCCTCCTAAAAACAGATACACCTAACTTATAGGTGCATAATTACACCATGAGGTGCATCCGTCTTTATGACGGATTAACTAAAAAAACATAGTGATAATTACAAATCTTCTGGATAGTAAGTCTCAATAACATCATCGACTTCACGATCGTAAATTTCAACTCTCTCCTTTGCATTGAGAGTTTCTGTCATAGCATAAAAGCGTGCATCTCTTATATACGCACATTCCATGCTTCCGCTTCCACCATCCACGATAATGGAATATCGTAGTCCTTTTAATGCTTCCATAACAGCTTTTTCGTCCATAACGTCTATAACAACTTTCCTTTCTCCGGTATATCCGGTTAAACAACAACTGTTCTATGAAGCTAAGGAAACCATGCGTTGAAACTGCATGAGAATCTCTTTTGTGGTATTATCTTTGTATGTAGAATAATCCCACAAATTAGCCCTTACTGCCCAATTTGTACATCTTTGCACAAGCTGGGAAAAACGCTTATCAATATCACCGCCACACAGTATTTGTGTTTTGTTGTGGCGATAATATTGCATGGTTTGTTCCACCACCATATTAAAAGTTGCGGAACAATCGTTCAGCTTCATCATATAAAAACCTTCTTTCTTCCCGCAACTAAAACGGCGGGACCGCTAAACAATTTTTCTATTTACGCCATCATAAAAGCCTTTTATAGTTTTTACAGTGGCTTTGCTCACGCCTTTACAGACTTGAGCTTATTACACTCATGAGGTGCATCCGTCTTAACTAAAAAACTATTTAATCCATATCCATCTTTAATACGATCCGGGACACGGATTTTTGCAAGTTACGTCAACACCCAGCAGTGGCACTGACCACACGGCAATCTATCTTGCCAATCCGAAAAATTTCGGTTGTGCGGGCAGTCAGAACAACAGTGACTGTTCTCCGGATTGCAATCAAAATCTTTGATTGCTTCGTTCTTGGCAACGTCCGGCTGGTTCAGCCGTTCTTCCGTTACCCAGCCAAGCCCTGCGTAAAAATACAGGGTTTTTCCGTTTTCTTGTTTGCTTTTCAAATTCTCTACATTCATCATAAAAACCTTCTTTCTTCCCGCAACTAAAACGGCGGGACTGCTCTAAATAATTTTTTTATTTACGCCATCATAAAAGCCTTTTATAGTTTTTACAGTGGCTTTGCTCACGCCTTTTACAGACTTGAGCTTTTTACAGCCCTCGAAAATTTTGTATGCATTTCGAAGGTTATTTGACAACTTAACCGTTGTCAGGTTTTTGCATCCGTTGAATGCATAATTTGCATTGATTACAGATGCAGGCACACCGTTTACTTTTTTAAATTGGAACATCCATGAACGTTTTGTTCAAATAGGTGATGTCCCAAGGAAGGGATTTAACTGTAGTAAGATTCTTGCATCCAAAGAACATTTTATAGGCATTACCCTTGATTGTCCGGACGCTTTTCCCAAAAGAAACGGTTTTAATTTTGTTGTTGCCATAAAACAATGTCTTATATGCAACAACCTGGTAAGGAGTACCGTTTACTTTTACAGTATTTGGCACACTTACCGTTGACTTATTTCCAATGTAGGAAATAAGAGTTATTTCCTTCTTTGTATTGTTCAACTTATATTCCCAGGCTGAACGGACGGCAGAAGAGACACCGTCACTTGTCTGCTGTTTCACAGAAGCATTTGCCTCTGGCTTAACAGCAGGTACTACAACATCAGTTGTGGTACTTGGAGTGGATACATATATATATTCCACTCTATTTTTTCAGAATTACTTCCCGTAGGCTTTGAAGAATTCTGAGAGTCTCCTGATGGAGTCGGAGCCGGAGTTGTTGAATCTGCTTTTGTATCAGATTTTGAAGTATCCGGTGTTGGTACAACGTCTGTTTTGGTATCTGTTGTACCGGTTGCTCCATTATCCTTGTTGTTGTCAGGAGTTGGAGCCGGTGATGGTGTTGGTGATGGTGTTGGTGATGGAGCTGGGCCGAAGGACTCGGTTGCTGTATCCACACTATAACTTGTGGATGCATATACATTTGTAGCTCCACTTACCATTACTGTCATTACCATTACTGCTACCATTAATTTTTTCATAAAAACCTTCTTTCTTTCCGCATCTAAGACGGCGGAACTGCCATTAAAATTGACCTTTTTCTGCAAAAACTTCACATAAAACAAACAAGTATGCGAAAAACATTTATAACAATAAAATTATTTCCTGTTATCACCATCAAATGACAGATCAACGGGAATAATAAAACCGTTTTCAATGCTTTCATACTAATTATCTTTTGCTATGCTTTTTGACAATAAAAAAAGCCAGCCCATAAAACTGGATAAAAAAAAAAGCCAAATGTCAAGAACCTCGAAGAGATTCTTTAAAAAATTTATAAAAAGTTATACATATTATATATCATATTTAACTGAAAAATGCAACCTAGATTTAATTTATATGAAAATATAGGAAATTTGGGTTTTAAAGATAGCTGTTATTAAGATGGTTGATTAAGATTCGCCGTATTGGTTACCGTATTGAAATTTTTGTTGCCACCTGGATTGAGAAAAGAGCCATCCAGATGGATAACTCTTGAAATTCGTCGTTTATTAAACTGACTGTGTAAGCACCACCCTTTCTGCATCTTTGCCGCTTACAATGATCTGCTCTGCTGCCTTACCATTTTTAAACGGTTTACCACAGCTACAAGAAGATTCTATGTGGTACTTCTATGAATCATTGCTAAGGTTATGTTACAGATCGGCTAGTCTTCGTTAACTACCAGATCCGGCGAAATATCTGCGATTACCAGAGCGTCTTCTTTTGAAAAACCTCTCTTCCGAAGATTACGGTATACCGCCAGTCCTTTTTCGTTCTGACCTTCCGCACGACCCTCTGCACGACCCTCTGCACGTATCCCGTCAACAAATGATTTTTCATTATACTCAGTGATACACACGTCTTTCACCTCCGCTCTGTGTTTAAGCAAAAATGTCTTTAAAACATCATGCTCAATACAATAAGTTACCGCTGCATCGACAGCGCTCTCAAACTCCATGGTTTTACAATTTTTACGGATTTCATTGATCAGCGTCATATAATCCTTTAACGGCCGACAGTTGTTAAGTAAGTCGTCATTTACCAAAAAAAAGAACCACCTTGTGCGGAGATGATCCTTTTTGATAAAAACTACCTTTCTAAGCATATGTCGGAATTTTATATCCGGCAGATTCCATTGCTTTTTCAAACTCTGGAATGCTCATATTGGCTTTCTGTGCGCCACGTTCGACACTGTAATCTTCCGCTTGCACCGAATCAAAGATTTCGTCAAGGCGGCCTTTCTCTATGCCTCTGCGTTCAAGTCTTTCAGCTACATCACACATACAACCAACCTCCTTCTTATCATCAGATTCCAAAATTTCCTCATATCTTCGATCTTTTGCCATTACTGCCAAAAGCTTTAACATGGCATCGACATGTGTAATGACTGTTCGATCGTCAGGCACATAGTCCGGATTTTTCCTTCTCTCGGAAAAGAAGCGCGCCACAATTCCAAAATCGCTTTTAAACCTTGCAATCTGTTCATCCGTAAGCCATGCGATCTCAAATACATGAATGTTATAATCATCCACATATTCATCAAGTCCCTCTGGGATTTCCAAAAGCTCCTTGATGTTTTTCGGTGCCGTCCAATGTTCATTTCCAAAGTATAATACAATGGTAATTACTGGGACGATTTTATTTTCCTGATCCAATAACTGGCTCCGGTACGCAGTTCCGTCGTAGCTGAACACTCGAAATGGCATAAATTTTTCGACTTTAGTCTGATTCTCCATGCCACATAAGGCGATCTGGACATTTCCGTCCATCCAATACTTTGCAACATCACGCTCCAATTCATGAAGCTTTTGATCATCCGCTTTGTATTGCGAGTGAACAGAACTGTTTCTCAGCGAATCCGGATGTACTACATCTTTTCCTTTAAATACAAGAGCATTCATAATATCTGCAAAAACATCATTATAATCCTCAAGTATTTTTTCGGTTAAATCCTTTTCACCCATACTACCTTTCCTCTCTTTCCCTACTTATAAAAGCAGATATTTGTATTTATATAAACAGGGAAAGCGATTACTGCATTCCCTGATAGTTTTCCAGGGAATGTCCCTAACCTACAGCAATACGGAAGTATCGCTTAAAATTAAATAATATAATTTGTATATCTATATTATAGCATACGCCGTTCATTTTACAATATGCATTTACCAGCACTCATTCTCTGTTAAAAAATAACAGGGGCTCCATAAGTAAGAGTCCCTGTTAAGCAATTATATATATAACTGGTTAATGTGTACCGTAAGACCGGTAATCCTTTTTCGCTGATCCATCAAGCGAATACATCAGTACATCTCCATACCGGAAAGCATACTGTGCCTTATGCCAGTCTCTCCTCCGCAACTGCTGGTCTTCCATCTTATACATGCTGCAGTAGCCATAATCAACATTCTGCCGGTTTGTATAGGTAAGATGCGGGGTTGGCGTTTCGCTTTCCTTGTCAAAGATTTCTGCTCCCTCCATCCAGCCCATGCCGGTATCTCCATCGCCCTGGATATTTTCAAATCCGGCTTCAAAGGTTACGATCTCGAAATTGACTACAATGTATCCATCTTTTTCCAGAAGCCTTCTTTATAGTCAATCCCTCCGTTCTCATGCGCGTATTTCGTTACGTCAAATCCTTTTTGACCGCATGCACATCAGATGGCAGTGAGTATTCGAAGTACCATTTCTGTTTTGATTTTGTGACCCTGTCAGGATCAACCCCATCCGGAATTACCCCGTCCGGTGCACAGTCCATTCCAATATAAGTGGACATACGGGATGGGATGGTGATCTCCCCATATGTGTAGACATCATAGGTTGTGGACCTGATATCTTTTGGTTTGAGTCCTGCGATTTTCGCCTTCTGGTTGAATTCTTCATCTGTTACCCCGGTATATGGGTTTCCAAGCATCATCTTTTGACATTCTGTTTATCCAGATCACTGCCGACTTTTACAACATTGCGGTATTTGCCATTGATCGTGCCATTGTAGTAAAGGTCAACTTCTTCCAGCTTTGTAATATCAGATCCATTCACATTTCCCTTATTTGAAACATAATAAAATGTTGGATAGATTTTGATATAATCCGTACCGTGGTAAATATTTCCAATTGTTATAAGACTCATCCGGGATGTATAGCCCGGTTTTAACACACCGAGATTTCTGATATAAGGGTGGCTTCCATCCACGGTCGGAAGGGTAAATGCACTCCTTACTTTTTCCCCGTTCTGGTTGTTGAACCCCACATGGTACGCAAACCTTTTAAGTTCCAGTGATTTCGGTTTCCGGAAAACGTCAAGCCAGAACGGGTAATCCGAATAGTCGTACATATTCAGATTGTATAAACGTCCGGATACTTCGGCATTTTTGGTATCAACTGCAACATAATTGGAATTGTCTGCATTGGCACACACTTCTTCCATTTCCAGTCCATCGTTGGCATCACAGTTAATTGCACGTGCCCGGAAATCAATACCAACGGCGGCAGTTTCATTGACCCAGATGGGGAGATAGAACTTTGTGGAATCCTGGTACAACGTGATCCACGTATCCGCGTCATAATAGGTGTAATCATCCCCATTGCACATATATACCTCAAACGGGAATTTGACTTCCCGCGATTTAATGTATTTTGCGTAATCGCGTTCCCCGTATCCCTTCAGCGAACTGTGGTAACCACTGGTAGGCAGGTTGACGGTAAAATACCGGTCCAGTACCAGATGGTAACAGTTACCCGGTGACACCAGCTGGGTATATTCCTTCGCATCCGTAATCGTCGGGTAACATACGGTAGGGGTATGGATCACAACGTCGTTGATCGGATTTATTTCAATGTCAACATCCGGAATATTCGTATTATAATCAAACGATGGATAAAACTGTACATCACCACTCGAATTGAAGGTACCATTTGATTTTTCCGGCTCAATCAGCAGGTCTGGCTGATAAAGTATATCCCTGTCAATCTGCGTAGATTCCGGGATTCTGCCCGGGGTCGGGGTTTTTCTTTTCCACCGGGTCGGCATTCATGATGATCTTTCCGTCAAATTCAAGGTAATCATTCATGACAATATACTGCCCGACCGTCCATCCGTCTGACGGGGATATGCCTATTCTTCCACAGGACATAAATGACACATTTCCGACATTATAGGATGCATCCGGTTTTATGGTGACATGCTCATCCGGGAGGGAATAATTCATCACGGTGGCAGATTCTATTCGGTATATCACCAAATAATCAACTTTCCAGTAGGAATATTCCCGCCATACCAGTTCGGTATCATGATCGTGTAATTTTTTCCCATGTTTATCGGTGTGGCTGCAGCTAATATAATGGTTAAATTGCTTCTTTCCATATTTTCGGACAAACCGGTATTTATATAGGTAGGAATCCGTAAACACGTTGACATACTGCGTCTCGGATGTCGGAATTCCCTGTGTACTGTCAAACTGTTCATTGTCTCGTTTGTCTGACTGGATTACAGCACTTGTGCTGGCTGGTGTGAGCTTCTCTACCGAGATTACATCCTCATCCTCATGAGAGTCTGGTTTCGGTTTCGGGCTGTTTTTCTTATAAAGCACGTTGATAACAGTACCGCCATTGTAGACTTCAAAAGTCTGACGTGCTGTTTTAAGCCACTTGGTATAGCTGCCAGTCAGGTTTCCATCCTTGTCTGCAAAATTGCAGCTTTTAAAGATCGGAGCACTGGTTTTTGCAACTTTGTTCCGGATGGCTCCATTTTTTTGCTTTTCTGCTTCGACACAAACGTCTTATACAAATAATAATTTGATGTTTTTCCTTCTCCGGCGCCGACACCTGAAAGACGTGCCGGAAGGCTCTTTGAGGATGTTTTTATCTCCGAAAGGCTGATGTAGTATTTCTTTTCCAGTCCAAGTCCACGGTCACCACTGGCGATAGAGCCGGAACCACTGGTGCTGCTCCACTGGTAACCGGTATTCGCTTTATTCAGGTTTCTTGTGGCAGGATTCTTTTCAATTTTTCCATCATCTGAGTTTGTGACAGATAAAACCAGTTTCCATTTGCCCTCATAACTTTGGTAATAATTGATGGTAACCGGTGCTTCGACCTTCTTGTACTCAACCGCAATATCATACCGTGCCCGCCAGCCTTCGTTACAGCTGGCCGGCCAGCCGATGCCATACCATGTAGATCCGTTTACCCGTCTCGTGTTACGTGTGTTCGACATCTGCCTATAGGTATAGCAGCGTTCGGTAACGTTGCGCTTTGATCCGCCTTTGCCGATCCTGTATCCCTGCAGCACGCCCTGGATATATACCTTGCCACCATTCTTCTGCAATGTTTTCAGATTTACACCGGCTTTGTCACACATGCTGTTAAAGACTTCTTTGGAAATGGTAAAAGTAGTTGTGACAATTCCGCTTGAACTTGTATGGTCTGTTTTTGAACACCCTTTCGGAAGTTTGTCAAAAAATACACAATCTTTTGCTTTGGTACTTTCTTTTCCATTTCTTCCAGTTGGATCACTGGTAACATACAAGCCTACTGTTTTCCATCTGGTTCCAGATGATGCACCTACGGCTTTCACGGAAAATTTTAAATTTCCATTATTATCAACGATTGCAACCCTATCACTATCGCTTGTAATACTACTCTGTTAATGCCTGCATATGCTTTAACTATACCAAATGGTTCAAATAATGAAATTAAAATATAACATAGCAATAACGAAATAAACACAAGATTTTTTGTTCTTTTGTTCTTTTTTATCATGTTTTACCTCCACTTTATAGAATGGATCATTCTAGGCATAAAGGGTATTAAAAGTCAATCCAAAAAAGAAAAAAGGATCTAGAGATTAAAATTTCTCTAGATCCCCATTGTACTATTTACTCATAAGACCAAATACATTTGCAATATTGTCAGAATCCCATGCAACTCCATAAGAAGTTATTTTGTCTCCGGTATAAGAAAGAGCACAACCAATTTCATCAGCAAAAGTTACTGTTTTTTTAGACGATAGATTTTTAATAGCTGTATGACTTCCATATATGACTTCATTTTGACATAAAGTTTTTGGAGAAAGGACATTTCCGTGTTTTACCCGAAATTTTACATACACACGGGCATAACAAATTCCATTATCGCAAATCCATAACGAAGAAGGATCAACAATGACTTCACCGCTGCTAATCACGACTTTTCTTGCCTTTGCCGCCTTTATATATGCATTTGCCGACTTCTGTTTATTCGTGTCAATGTAAGTGTTCATCAGATCACTTTTCCATTTGGATGTGAATGTTTTTCTATAATCCACGTTAAGTCGCAACTCTACGTTCTTTTTTGATCTTTGCACAGATCATATCTTTATCTTCATCACTTAAAATCTTTGCTGTCTGTGCCGGGGTTTTATCATTTTTTGTCCGCTGCTTTGTATACCACATTTTCTTCTCATAATAAGAATTTGGAAAACTTGCAAGGATATATGGGTAATCCTTATAGTTCTTTGGCAGGTTAATGATTCTTAACACCTGTCCATCGTAGGAAAGTTTGAATCTCTTTCCTTTGTTTTTCAGGCGATTCATCATCTTCTTTGCTTCGTCCTTGGTGATCTTTGTCTTTGGCAGGAATTTCCGGGTGCTGGAATATGTTCCGTTACTCTTTCCTACCATAATGCCCTTGGTGAAGCATTTGTACAGGGATTCCTTATATTTGTCATCAGCCTTCTTGATATCACTGATACGGTTAAAGTATTTCACATAGCCATACAGATCGTAGTTATAGGAGTTCTCCTCCATTAACTGCGGAATCAGCTTCATTCAGGAGATATGCTGCTATCTCGTTTGTAGTAGCGGCAGCGGTATTTTTTATGCCGGCATTCTTTAATACATCTTTCCCTGTTACTTTCTGCACCTGGCTGGCAAAATCCTTGATGCTGATCTGGTTCTTCCCGATAGTAGTTATTTCTGTAGTCTGATTTGCTGTATCTGTCGTTGCTACCACACCGGTATCTGCAGTCTGTGTATCAACGGCCGCCTTTACACTCTGGGTCTGTCCTGCAGCCGCTACGGAAATTCCCATTACAAGGGCAAGTGCAATTCCGGATGCCTGACGCATGGAATATCTCAGGTGCTGTCTGTTGCTGTTTTTAACCATTTGTTTTTCATATACATTTCCTCCACTTTATACTCTGGTTTCCTTTTGGAAACACCTGTTTTCTTTGTTCTGATATCACTATAACTTCTTTTTTTTATACGAATGGCAATAAAAATAGGAGAAAAGAAATACCAGAATTTTCAAAAAAAAAGTATAAGAACAATCAAATGGTATTTGTCAAGCAGAAAAAGAAAACCATGCGGTATAAAAATTTTTAGTGATAATTTCATGAAATATACAATATGAGCTGTTTGTCGAAATCCGTGCAGATATTAGGATCGATAAAAGAGCCATCCAGATGGATGACTCTTTTATCTAGTGCTTATTTAATTGATCATGCAAGCGCTACCGTTTCAGCATCTATGGCGCTTGATTTAAAAAACTATTTTGCTTTCCACAATCAGGCTTTCATAAGAGCCAAAGCTTTTTCGTATTCCTCTTTGGAATACTGCGTAAGATCTTTTCCTCAGACGCACCAAGGGAAATTGCAAACTTGACTGCATTGATACGTTCCTCTGAACGACCTTCTGAACGACCTTCTGAACGACCTGCCTGAAATCCTTCCTGCCGCCCGATATTTTTTAATCTTTCAGCAACATCACACATGCTCTTCACCTGACCTTCTCTCCACTAGAATACGGATTGATAAAGGAATTTGAAAGTTTTAACAGAATAAAACCCAAGCTCTTATGCTGCTATATGTTTTCAAAACAGCAATTTTGCTTTCCACAATCAGGCTTTCATAAGAGCCAAAAGCTTTTTCGTATTCCTCTTTGGAATACTGCGTAAGGATCTTTTCCTCAGACGCTCCAAGGAAATTGCAAATTTGACTGCTTTGATACGTTCCTCTGAACGACCTTCTGAACGACCTTCTAAACGACCTTCTGAACGACCTTCTGAACGACCTGCCTGAAATCCTTCCTGCCGCCCGATATTTTTTAATCTTTCAGCGACATCACACATGCTCTTCACCTGACCTTTTCTCCACTAGAATACGGATTGATAAAGGAATTTAAAAGTTTTAACAGAATAAAACCCAAGCTCTTATGCTGCTATATGTTTTCAAAACAGCAATTTTGCTTTCCACAATCAGGCTTTCATAAGAGCCAAAGCTTTTTCGTATTCCTCTTTGGAATACTGCTTAAGGATCTTCTCCTCAGATGCCCCAAGGGAAATCGCAAACTTGACTGCATTGATACGTTCCTCTGAACGGCCTTCCTGCCGTCCGATATTTTTTAATCTTTCAGCGACATCACACATGCTCTTCACCTGACCTTTCATTTCATCGCATATAACTTTTTCATAGTCCCGGTCCCCTGTCATAACAGATAAAAGCTTTAAGACTTCATCTACGTGCTGGATTTCTGTTGGGTCATCCGCAACATAGTCAGGGTCCCTTCTTTTGTTAACGAAAAAACGTGCAACAACCTTGAAATCACTTTTAAACATTTCAATCTGTTCATCCGTCAGCCATGCGATCTCAAAAACCTCCATTTTGTAGTCATTGACATATGGATCAAGTTCTTTTGGGATATTCATCAATGACTTGATATTTCTCTCCTTGCACCAGTGCTTTTCACCAAAATACAATACAATGGTAACAACTGGAGCAATTGAAGCTGCATTCGCCTGCAGCTGGCTTTTGTAGCTTGCACCATCATATCCAATCAGACGGAACGGCATTTTCTTTTCTACTGCCGTCTGGTTCTCAATGCCTATGATAGCAAGCTGCACATTGTACCTTTTCCACTTTTTTGCAACATCACGCTCCTGTTCATGCAACTTAGCATCCTCTCCCTTATACTGGGAATGTACGGATATGCTCTCAAGTGCTGACGGCTCGATCAGTTCCTGACCGTGAAATAAAAGAACGTTTACGATATCGGAAAATACATCATTGTAATCTTCCAGAATCTTTTCTGACATGTCTTTTTCTCCCATGTCACTATACCTCTCTTTCCCTGCTTATGCAGTTTTTGTTATATATAAACAGGGAATAGTGGTTATCCCTGTTACATATCAGGGATAACCCTATATCCCGCAGAAAAACAACCGCGGTAAAAATAAAAAATCATACATCCGGAAGGACGTAAAAACAAAATAATATATTTACCTATATTATAACAAATTTTGATAGATATACAACAAATTTCAGAGGCAATGGTTTTATCATAATATCCTGGTGCATTTTCTTGCTCCATAACTATTGAATTTTTTGTAAAATTATGTAAAATATATCAAAAAGTGACAGGAGGTAATAGAAGTTGTTTTGGGACGTTGATAAGATCCGGCACATCCGGGAAGAAAAACATATAACAAGAGAAAGGCTAGCAACTATGACAGGTATACCAATACAGACTTTGGCAGATTGGGAACAGCACCGACATTCTCCGGTCAGGGTTAATGATCTGCAGAATATCGCAATTGCTCTTGATTGCTATTTGGATGATTTTGTTGTTGACGGAAAACACATCTAATTTGGGTTACGAAAATCCCTGGGTCTCATCAAACCCAGGGATTTTTACCTTATTATAATTATCTAAAGAACTCGACGCCTCCATCTGTAAAGAGATAGGTAAGAGCCCCATGGAACCATTTTACATTATCAGGGTCAGAGTAATCCGGATTCATAAAATACAATGCGCCCATGCTTCGATCCGCTCCATTTAAGGCTTTATCCACCGCATTTCTTGTTGCCTGCTGTATAGTTACTTTATAATATCTACCGTTCCATACAGGGGAAAACTGATGTCCGGCAAAAACTACGTCATGTATTGAGTTTGGAAATTTATCGCTTGCAACACGGTTTAAAATGGTGTCTGCAACAGCAATCTTAACTGATTCAGAGCTCCCTCCAGCTTCTGCTTCGACGATTCTGCATAAAATTTCGTAATCATCTTCTGAAAGGGAAGATGAATTTGAACGTCCAGCAATTATGCGTCGCGCACAAATAAAATCTTTTCGATATGTTACTTTGCTTATTTTAATTCCATCGCGTGGATTAGAGGCATTTATCATCTTTCCATTCCCAATGTAAATGCCAACATGGCCATCATAGCAAATTATGTCACCTGGAAGCGCGACAGACTCATCCCATGTATCCCCACATACATCATATCCTACACTTCTTTGGGCAAAAGAACTATGTGGGAGAGAATATCCAAAGTGTTCATAGATTTTCATTACAAAGCCAGAACAGTCGCAACCGTCAGTTAGACTTTCCCCTCCCCACACATACGGGTTCCCTAAAAACTGCATAGCGTAATCCACTACCTCCTGCATAAGAGAAGTATAATCATCATCAGATGGAATGTCTTCAATGGTTGGTTCCGGCTTCTGCGCTGCCTCATATTCGTCAGATCCACCATATGTAGGCAAGGCTTCATCAGCATATTCGTCCTCATATAATACAAGATCGGGTTCTTCTGCTGTTTTAAACAGGTTTTTAACAGATACGTCCGAACGGCTTATATAACCAGTTGTTTTACCAATTGCGACCTGATATGTTCCTTCATCGCCGGTCCCATCCACTTTCACCTTATTATTTTTTGGAAGAACCATAAGAACTGCACCGGTTCCGTCTTTCTTCTCATGAACAAACGATGTATTTACGCCGATAGTTGCTTCTTTGCTAAAATTTTTTTCGCGTATTCCTCTGCATCTTGTCCCGTCATAAGAGAATCCTTCGACATAAAACCGGTGTAATAGCCGGAATTAACAAGATACCAGTCCTTCCCTTCTCCTAGAATTTCTCCAGCTCCACCCGCAGGTAACATTCCAACAAGCGATCCTTTCAAATCGTTTGTCTTAAACATGAACAGCGATTTTTTGCTTTTGGAAACTACAAGTTTTTTCCTGTCATGTTCATCTGATGTGGACTTTTTTATTAGAATCTGTTGAATCATCTATAGAATTCATATCATTGACAGACTCATCAAGAAGACCAGATGCAGCTGCAGAAAAACCTGCCTGTGGAGAAACTATGTTTTCTCGAAGTAAATCGCTTTCCTTCACCTCGGCAGAAATCGCCGGAATAAAGGAAAACATCATACAGACTGAAATTGCTGACAAAATAATTTTGCTTTTCATTTTTTCCCTCTTTCGTTCATTGATGGGAAAGTATATGCACAAATGCTCATAAATTGTCAACACCAAAAAGATACTGATAATTATATATTTTTGAGTAATTACAGGTTCCCATGGGCAGCTGCATGATACTTCATTTTCTGTTGTCATTTGTGGCGGTGAGTGATACTCCTTTTCCAACAGACATCTGCGGCGGCACATTTACGACCTCGCAAATGATGCTCTTCCGGTCCAGGCACCGCAGTATTTAATTTACCGAATGAGAGATGCCGTGGATGCCATACCTGCGAAAATGCAGCCAAGCCAAGTAAAGCAAAAAAAGAAGGAACAGGGGTAATCCCAAATGTTCCTTCTTATGTGCGATACGGATAGTTATTGTTCTTACATAATAATTTCCATTTGATTGCTTAAGCTTACCGAAAAACCGGAAAATACAAAGGAAAATACCAACCGCTTCCATTATTCATTGACGGTGTATATTCCGATTTTTAATGGTTTTAAAATATAAACGATTATTTTTATATGAAATATCATAATCGTAGATATTAAGACCATCCGGATCAAAAGCTGAGTCTTGCTTTATTCCATCAATGTAACAAGTGGCGTTTTCAGATTTAGCTTTCTTAACAGTTTTCGCCTTTTCGTTTGCTTCTTTTTCAACAATTTCAGATATTTTATCTATTCTCTGCATATCTTTAGACCAAATTTTATCCATAATGCCTATTATGCATATTCCGAATACAAGTACCAATGCGAATATGACAATAAGTTCTAATAAAGTTGCCTTTCTCATAAATTACCCCTTTCACAAATTTCCATTTTTATTAAATCTTTCCTTTCGCATAAGTTTTTCCATTCAAAAATTTTTATGTAAGTATTTATTGATTGTTCTTCGTATTGTCATTGGCACAACAGCAGAACGCGTATTTCTTCGCATCCTGTATTCTGTTTTCTGCAAGTGCCCGCACGCAGGCAAGCATGTTTACATCCATTCCCATGATTTTCTTTCTTTGCCTCCCATCCTTTTTTCACATACGAATTTTTCTTTTGAACGAATGCTTGTTTATGTTTTCTCATCAGTTAGAACATGTTATAACCTCCCTTTTTTAAAATTAATTGCGGAGGAAGGAATCGAACCTCCGACACCCAGGTCATGAGCCCGGTGAGCCTCCTCTGCTCTGCTCCGCAAGAAATTACAACACACTTCCAAAAGCCAGCTATGTCAACGTAACAACAATTTGGGCGAGGATAAGAGAAATACCAAAGCCAATCTCCGTTCCTCTGTTTGCTTCGTTATAATCGTGACATCCGGAAATGATAAAAATTTAAGTATTTCTTTCTTTGCTCTCCTTGAAAGCATTTATTATCTCAAGTACTTCTTCTGTGGTCAATCTTTCTTTGTATGTCAATACATTAGATAAATGTTCAACTAATTTTATATTACAGCTAAGTAATTCTTTGCATTCTTGATAAAAAGTTTTTGATATATCTATAAGTTGATCTTTCAGTTCGTCATCTAATAGTGTTTTGCTCCGTTCTGGATCAATCATAGTAATGTAGCCCTTAATTAATTCCGTCGCATTTTTAAAATCTGAATTAGATCCGAGAAAAGAACCTGCATTATAATGTCCAAATATTAATTCTTCTGCTATTGCTCCTGCGTATTTAATAAGTATCATGCTTTTCACAACTTCTGCATTTACTACGCTATCATATCCCGATACTACATTTGGTTCGCAAAGAGAAGCATTCACAATAATTGTATCTGCATTTTTTAAATAAGACATTACTGCATGACCTGCTTCGTGAACAGTAATCATTTCTCTTATATTCTCATACGTTTTTTCTTTATTTCCTATTTGCGCTTTTCCATACGGCTTTGCATTTACAACGTCTTCCTTAATACTACCAATTAATTTTTTAAAGAAATATGTAATTACTACTGCAGTTAATAAATTCGTATATATTAAGCTAACTACACATTTAATATTGTCTTTTGTTGGTTCTAATTCATTATCATAAAAGAAAAATAGTAATAAAGATATACCACACGCCAGAATAAAATATTTAACCACTGTCGTAAAAATTACATATATTTTAGTATACATATCGCAATTAATATGATTACAATTTCTACATCTAAACATTGATTTTTTGCTACACTGATTCATACAATCCCTCCCTATTTTGATATCAAATAGACTTTTCCATTCTTAAATTTGATATCATAATCTTTTAATTTAATGCCATCAATATCAAACTCATCACTTGTTGGTTCACCATCTATTACAATCTTTGCTTTACCTGATGTAACAAGTTTATGTAATTTTTCCTCCTGTTCTTTTCTTGTTTGCTTTTTTGGATTAGCTTGTTTTTCTATCTCAACTACCTGATTCTGCTGTTCCGTATCAAGTTGTTCTTCAAGTTTGTGTAGTATAGCAACTCCATGACCCGCTGCACACTTCCCACAAATAAAAATAAAAATAAAAAACAATATTGTCAGAAATGTCACAATATACTTTGCAGCAGGACTCAGAACTTTGTCAGGTACTGCATTAATTGCAAATGTTACGAAAATAGCTATAAATATCAATACAACGTTATCCATGGTTAAAACCTCCAAGTGCTGAAATCTCTGTTATAATATCAGCAACTGCTAAAAACACGATACAAATGCAGGTCAGCAGACCGCTTTTTCTAATCCTTAACTTATAGGATGCAGTCTGCACAAGCAATCTGATAAAAAAGCAGAATAAAATTGAACCACCTACAAGTAAAATCAAAGGTACAATTTTCATAAATCTTCACCAGCCTCTCATTTAAATGCATATTTAATTCATTCCGTTGACTTCCCATAAAAATTTCCATCACTTTAATATTTCAAATAACTTTTCTGAACCGATTTCTATTTTGATGACGCCATTCTCAATGGATTGCCTGATTTCTTCCCGAATACGTTCCCGATCTTCCTTAACCGCTTCCCGTAATTCTTCTTCGGAACAAATCCACTCACTCATATATGACATTTGCATCTCCTTATTATTCGTTCTAATTTGTTCTTGCTAAGCACAGAAATATTGCGGTGCATACACCAGATGTGATTCCTACAAACAATGGAAAAGCATCATTTACAAGCGCCAATTTAAAACTAATCCATGTATCATGTTTTATTAATTTTACTAACAGAGAGCATATTACAAAGAAAATAATCGACAAAACGATGATAAAAGTAAACTTTTTCATGATCATTATTCCTTTCACAAATTTTAACATAAACAGGAAATTAGAAATATACCATTAGCACGATAACAATTTAAAATGTAAAAGGATATTTCACTATTATTTCCGCAAATATTCATAAGATCGGACAGACAAGAATCCATAGAAATCCCTAATGTGCGCAGTATGTTCAAGATTTTCTTGGCTTTTTAGGTTTTTGATATTTTTCCAGATATGCAATCAGATCAGAAACCATAAGATCATTTTTTTCACACTTGAATTCCATGTGGCTTGTCCGATACAAAATGTCGGATCAGACAGATCAATTATATTTTTGTCAGAGAGGGAGATAATTTTTAAAACCCTATCGAGTACACATATGCGATATTCCGAGAACAATGTAGAAGATCTTCGGAAAAAATCATCTGTAAGTAATCTGTGAAGACGACAAAATATACCATTTACGGTTGCCTTCGATACAGTTACATGCGGAAATTCATTGTAATTGATTCCAAATAATTCAAATGCTTCGCCTGGAGCCTCTCGCATACTTATAAAAGAAACAATAAAATCAGCAATAAGGACTGCCTGGGCATCTTCATACACTAGATTGAATGGTACGATGTTGTTATCGCCCAGATATGATTTTTTTAATACTACAAATATTTCATCGGAAATTTCCTCAACCGTAATTTCTTTTTTTGCCACAAGATGGCTGAAATAGGAATTTAATAAGCTGGCATTCACCTAAATGGGTGAGAACCGGTTCCTGTAGTTGGAACAGGATATGGAATTGTATCTGGGGGATTTGAAAATTTATTTTCCATTGTATTTTCCATGGGTAAAACCATCCTTTCGTTCAGATTGGAAAGATTATACCCATAAACCCCCATAAAAAGTCAATGATAATAGGGAATAAAATTGAAAGTTTCAAAAGTTAATATTTGATACTGATATGTGAATAGTCACAGGGAGCAAGATCCAGCCCATCAATAACACCATCAAAACGCGAAACCCATTTTTCGCTGGAGAGGCCGGCATACTTTACCAGATCTGCATTGGTAACACCACCCTGTCGCATATAGATGATTGCTGCATTTCTTATATCCTGAAAGGTAAAAGTTTTGGAAAGATCTGCCCGGTCATAATGCTCCTTAAACGGTATTGCAGAGTCCGTGTCAGTAATTTTTGATTTTGAATTCCGAAACAGAAAGTCTTCACCCGGATACTGATCGACATAACGGAAAAGAATCTCTTTTACATCATCTGGTATTTTTACTACCCTTGGTGATTTTGAACCTTTTACGATAAAACACATGCGCCCAAGATCATCTTCAACTACATCTGAAAATTTTAAATTGCATATTTCCGAAACTGTAAGTGCACAGCGGAAACAGATAGATATGATGGTAAACATCATTATATCATCTTCTGTAGCCGATAAAACCGTATTCATCTGCTTTATAGATGGAATATCTGATTTATGGATATTATCCGAGTATTCCGGAAGATCAACAAAAACAAATGGACTAAGATAGTTCTTAAGATCAAAATGCTGTGCGTTTTTCTCAATATAGGAAGCAACTGATCTGCAGGCACTCAAACGCAAATGGAGATATTTTGGCTCGTAGCTTTTTGTCTCTGCAAGCTGAGAAAAATAATTCTGTGCCTCTGATTCATCTATAGCCGTAAAATCCTTTTTAAGATAATTGCAAATATCTGAAATGTATTTGAAATAGCTTTTTCTTGTACGGACTTTCTTTAAAGTCATTTCATAACGCGGCCAGATTTTTGCGACAAAATTGTCAGATAAATAGCTGTTTGTTTGCATATCATTCATGGCAGATTCCTCCTATAATAGAATTATAACATATAAAAAGGGAAAAGCAAACATACATTCGACCATGCTTTTGAATATGAATATTGTTGATCTAATGTCAGACAAATTATTTTTTCTTCTCAACTGGATTTTTATTTAGTATTCTTCGCTGTGAGGAATGCCTGCTGACAATTTCAAGAGTGGATTTATTTTCAAAGGCTATTTTCCAGTTGCAGGGATTCAGGTGGTTTCTTTTAATAAGATCGGCCTGCTCTTTGGTTGGATAATCTTTTGTCACTTAACATCACCTTCTTTTTGTAATTCATATATTGTTCGTCATGTGTCTAAAAGAACGAATTCCCCACACTCTCCTCTGCACTTCGCAACTCTCTACTACCCCAAATCCTCTATACACATTCTCAAATAATTCTCATAAAAAGAGATCCAGACACTACAACAAATTCCACTACTGCTGCTCTTCCAAAGAATGGAATTAAAATGAAAAACGTTCCTTGTCTGCCCCCGAAGGGCCCTCTCCCGAGAATAAGAGAGAGAAAAAGAAAGAAGAATAGAAAGAGGTGCGTGCACACACGCAAAGGGAAAAGGAATAACAATCAGGAGAAAACGCGGCGTAAAGATATTTCGCAGCTTTTGTCACATGGCGAATTGAACACGAATTTGTTATTTTTTACTGTTATCATCTTTTTCACGTCTTTCATCATCACATTCCTCACTGTTGCTCTTCCGCGCAAGAACAATAAAAATAAATGCAACCCCTATGCAAATAAGCCATTCATGATTACCTGCATCACCTGCAGATGCTGGTCCACTAACAATTTCTTCTCCTAATGGAATTATTGATCTTGCACAAAATGTGCTATTACTACAAGACCTCCTCCCAGCACCCACAGCTTTAAATTTTCCTTTGCCTGCATTTTATTTTCCCGGAAAGCTTTTTTCCCTTCTTATCTTTTTTTTTTTTCACCTTTTTATTTAAAGATATTATGCGATATGCATAACAAATTACGGCCACACATATAATCACAAGACCAATCCGTAACCTATTTTAAAGAATTGGTACAATATACTCATAAACTCTGTTGAACTTTTACTTAACATAAAAATCTCTCCTTCCGGGTTTACAACCCCAATATCCGACAAATTTAATAATATGTCGGTAGTTGCGAAATATCAAGCTGCTTTTTCGGTATCAATTTTTCTTATGGGCAGCACCATCCTGCCCTTCAGCATTCCTCTCCATCTGCCGGATCTTAGCCTGCAGACTTCCATATCTTAATAGCCTCTTTATATTTTTGCATGTGTAATGCATTAATTTCCAAAGGGAAAAAGCAATAAGTGGATATATCGGTACCATCAGAATACCTATATTTCTCTCATGAAAACATAAACTCCAAAGCAACACCAGCAGTGTATATCCTCCATATAGGATACTCTTAATAATCATTTTAAATAAAATTTTCTCCCCAAAACCCTCTAAAAGAAATAAATATGCAGCAGAAAAAACAATTATCATAAATACGATGGTATATATAAAATTCCTTAAATCGTAACCTCCTGGATTATATGTACACCATTTGTAAAATTCATAAAACATCTTTTTCTCCTTTTTTATTTTGATTTTTGGAAATCTCATTACCAATAATCTCAATTTTGACAGGCTAAGATTAAATGCCGGGGCAACGATAAGGTTAAATTGCTGACGTTGATTGTTGAAAATGATACCTTCTGAATTGGCGCACCAAGCACAGTTGCTGCCATAGACACTTCCATGGACAGTACCAAGCCATGTGCCATAATTGAGAAAATCTAGTAAACAATGCTTCTTTGCTGCCTCTATTAAGGTCCTACAGTAGTTATCAGAATCCGGTCCTATGTATGTTTTTTTTCAGCGGGTACGAGATACAATCCTCTGCCATAAGCAGCATTTGTATCCTCTACATCTTTAATGGAATCATACAATGCAACCATTTTTTATCGTAACCGCTAATATCCTGCCCATCAATATCCGCTCCATAGTAATTACCATTTCCAAACTGCGGCATTATAAAAACCAGGCCATGGTCCTTCGGTTACACCATGGGATTGAAGCACGGCTGTCATACCGTCGTTAACAAACTCACAAACTGTCCAATTGCAGCCCATAAAACCATAGGATTTTCCAGATTCAAGACTTGCATCATTTTTCGTAATTTGACTGTTCATATTTTCTCCTTCCTCACTTACAACTTTGGCTGTTCCTATCAATCACACACTCCGCTAATTAAACCCATAGGGATATTCTTATAAGCAAGATAATCCATGAATTTCTTTAACTGCAAATTCGGTTTTGCTTTATTCCATGATTTTGGAAATATACCATTGCTTCGTAATCTCTTATTATTTCCATTGCCATTCCTCCACAAACTGATATGAAACCCGAATGAAGACCGATCAACTTTTACACTGTATATTCTTCTCTTTTGCCATTTCTATTAACACCAGACAATACGACATGTTTATTAATTATCTCTGCTTTTCCGCAATTCAATATAACCGCATCAGAGAAAAGAATGTTATCTGAAACTTCGTACGCAGTTTCTTGGTTTATCTGAAAAATTGTTCCATTATCAGGAAACACATTCAGACAGGTTATAAGGATTTTCCTAAGATCATCATCGCTAACCTGGAGATTTTCTTTTCCATTTTGAAACCATAAGTAAGCTTGTTAAGGACATAGGCAAAATATTCATCTGCATTTTTAAATTCCATTTCTTTGACTTCATCCTCCGTAAGCGGTATGTAGCAATAGTTTCTGAAAGCAATCATCTTGCTGACAGAATAAAAAAGACCATAGATAATAAAACAAATTAACGCAACCGCTAATGCCTCAAAGATAGGAAGAACAAAAAATGAGTTTTCTATAAAGTTGGCTTTCTCATGTGTCAACCCTTGCAAGAAAAAATAATGAGGCGTTTCAGTAGACCGCCATTCAGTTGAATGGGCTTCGAGCCACTTTTCAAATGGCATATTAATAAACCCTAGCACTAAGTATGCTAAGATAAAAAATAACACTCTGAATGCAATACTATCATCCCATAACACCATTAACAGATTTTTCTTTTTGGATAATTCTTTTTTCTTTAACATGTACTATTTCTCCTACAATCTCATTTTCTATTATTTCCTTACGGACAAATATGGAACCCGAACGAAAAACGTTCATCGATCTCTTTTCGAATCATATCCATAATTTTCTGGTCGTTTATATAATATTTTCTTACTCCTTTTCCCACTCTGAATTCGAATTGTATAAGTATTTCTCATAAATTCTACTCGCCAAGCTTATCTTTCAGCCTCCGGTTTTCCTCTATGAGATTTTTTACCTGCTCTTTGAGATCTTCAATTTCTTTTAATGTTTTATTTTTTCAAGGATCTTTTCATCTAGCAGCATGCCCGCTGTTGCTTTTTGCTTTGTGAATTCATAATTAAAAGATTTTGCGATTTCATCAACAACTGTTTCAGTGAACCCTGCTGTCCTTGCTGCATCCTTGATTTCCGCGTCAGTTACAGGCTCATCTGAGCGATCACAGGCATCTTTTTCTTCCTCTATGGCACGCAATTTTTCATGCAAATGAAAAAGCTTCTCTTCGGATTACTTTCTTTGTCTGCTGCAATTTCAATAATTCTGGAAAAAATGCTTTTCTTTTCGGATACGGTTCTCTCCGAGTTACATAGAAAAAGCTGATCCATAAACAAATGATCTGCTTCCCCAGGTTTTCGATTATAAAATAAAACCTCATTTATATCCGGACACCGGTCCGTAAAAGCCGGATACAAAAATCCGGCATCCGGCATTTTAATAACCCAATCCCTCTTTATGCCAACTTTATTTTCATCTGCATAATATTCAAGTCCCGGCTGAGATAATTTTACCGGACATATAGAACATAAAATATACTCATATACGATCTCTGATTCATCCAGTTTTGCATTATCATTTGTTTTACTGATCACATCATAAGCATCATAAAAAGAACGATATAATATGGCTCTGGGGTATTATATAAATCTATTACACGATCATAAAAAGCATCCAACAAGCCACTATCTTCCAAATGGCTGTCTTTTATACCCAGAAGAAGTTTTGTCATTTCTTCCTGCTCACGCGATCCACCATGTACATCCATGCCAAGAAGCGCATCACCTACTTTCCCAGAAAGCGTTTTACCTGCAATATCCAGGTACTTGTGCATAATTTCCTCTTCAAGCATCAAAAACGGCATATTCATGGTTGCCTGTTTATTTTTACCGGCATCAACATATACTCCACATACACGCTGGAAACTTGCTTTATTTATTTTGAATCTCTTTTTCAGTCCAAAACTTCTTTTTGGATCATACTTCCCTCCTAAATTAAATTTATTATTTGTTTTTAAGTAATTTCATGTTTATTGTTAGATTAGAAGATTGTCTTTTGAAGACGGAAATGGCTTGATCACATCATGGTAAATGATACGGTTTCCTTCCATTTTTCCAGTTATCACCCTTTCATTTTCTCCAATCAATTCGGCCGGCATATAATTATACCAATTATGCTGATGCCATCCTCCGTCTTTTGAATCATGGGACATAAAACGAACTTTCATTTCATCGAATATGTAATTCATCGATAATACACATGCCGGACGATCTTGCGTCATATATGTCTGAATGGGGAAAATTAAAGTATTTGTGTTTTCACATAATCCAACCTTGATTTTTAAAAGCATAATATCCTGCTCGTCCAATTTCATAACGTATGGATATCCTAGTTTACTCACTTTTCTTCCATATTTTCGTGAAATTGTCTGATATCCGGTATTAGGATACCTATGATTTAATTTTTTATCATGAAGCTGCTTCCCTCCTAACGAAAAATCAAACGTCAGATCTTCCGTATTTTTATAAGGGAAATAACAACCAAAGTCAAAAATAACACAACATTCATCCTTTGCAAGCTGTATTTCGTTTTTTAATAAATCTCCATGCATAAAATATCCTCCATTTTCATTTGATAAATTTTTATGATTTTTAATTTTCCCTTCATCAATTTCTGGTTTATATTGTGTCGTTGCCTTTTCGACATTTGTGAAATGCTGCATACACGTTGCACAGTGCATCTGTCCTTTGTAAATCTCTTTTTTTCAATTCTAATTTTAGTAAATTTTCAGTTCACATACTTAAAATCCACTCGTAAGTATCCTAATCCATCAAGAATAAACGTTTCCCCTGTTTCATATAGCAATATATTACCAATTTCATGCTCCTCAGAATGAATATCTAATGAGTTAAATTTTTCTTCAGATATTTCCTTTAATAATTTGTATTCATTTGCATTACATACATAAAAAATTTCTTCTGTTCCTCTGATTTCTTCTGCTATACGATTTCTAACCTCTATGGTTTGAGGTCTATATATTTTCATCTGTACCACCTCTTTTTTGCTTTTTTCAATATTTTTTTAAGTCGTTTTGTCATATTTTAATTAAAAGAATCAAAATTCATGGCAGGTTTTATTGCTGATTCTATCTCTCACAGGAAGAAATTCCGTTCTCTCCCTTGCCAATTTAAAACTATCTTGTACACTCATCCCGCTTGATTGCCCATAATCAAATGTTGTTCCACTGCTTGTCCGCCTTTGCAACATTACACGGCTGGGTTTCCACCCTCCTGATTTTTATTTTCTTCTTCATTCACGACCGTAGAAGAATCTGACAAAATTTCTGCCAGTGTACAATTCTTCTTCACGGCAGCGCCTGTTTCGCGACATTTTAAATAAGCTAAAAAATCATCTTCTGACATAGTTGTGGGCACCAATATCCTATAACTTAGCTTTTTAGATGCATATATTTCTATCCTCCCATCCAAGAGCAGATGTTCAAGAATTTCCTTTGCCCTTCCGGGATAAGTATGTATCTCCGATGAAAATTGTCTGTATGTAATATAAAACCATGCTCCTTCTCTTTTTTTCCGGAAGATTTTCTGATCTTATCCAGGGCATACATAGCCGCTTCAAAATCATCACTCGAAATTTTTCTCATAGATTTATTCCCACTTTCTTTATAACCAAGCCAGTTTTTATCATTTTGACCATTTTAGGCATAAACCCACATAAAAAGTCAACATAAATAGATCAACGGATTATCCTCATCCCATCAATAATCTTTAACAAATACCCCGGATACTGAAAAACAGTATTTCCGGGGTATTTGTTAAAAATATTTACTTTCCAGACTTTCAATAAGCCGGTTTATCTCTGGAAGATACAGGAACGGAATTGGAAAAATTTCGTGTCCTACTGAATTCATTTCACTTGAAGTATCATACAATAGACGATAGGTATGATAAACCCCATCATCCCATGTATATCCACTTGCATTTATATCATCAAAATAGGCTTCACATTCTAAAAATAACCAATTCACCAGATCCATCAATTTTTTAACTCCGCATCCTCTGTCAGATTTTCACTTTCTGCCTTTTGCATAATTTTTCCCGATATGGGCATTTTCGACAAGCAAAAATCTGACATTACGCTTTCCATATAGATCAAACTCTCCTATATCTTCTTCTACGTGTTCAAAAACACCTCCGTGCTCTTTACGCATCTCCTCCCACATTTCCTCTTGAGTATCCTCGTCATAATCGGAAGTAGGAATATCAACTTCCTCAACATTCCATCCATACTTTCTTAACGCATTGGATACAATTTCAACAACTTCACTTGACAAATCTTCGAGACTGTAAAAATCATTCGATCCAGCAGGAATAAGATCCGTAGTAACCCCTAACGCTCTTGCTAAAATAATAAATGTCATTTTAACACCATACAGATAACGTTTGGGTCAAATTCAGAGAAATCGAATTCTTCGGAACCCGGATAAATTTCTATTTTCTCACGGAATTCATCAAATGCCTCTTTTGCTTCTCTAAGATCCATCAAACTGCCTCCTTAAATTTTTCTGTAAAGAAGTGGTCGTATAATAATTTGAGCACACAGGTAGCAACCAACGCTCCTGGCAAAGCCATATGATAATCTATTGTTTCCCCTGCGTCTCCATAATAAAACCCTAACGTACTAAACGAATACTCATCCTGCCCCCGGCGCCTACATAAAACATCAGGGTTGTTTCTGCTTAACGGTTGCATGGCGCTGTCTACTACACGGAAATAAAGTGATTTTTCTCCCTCCGTAAGATTTTCTTCCATAAGCCGCGATAATGCCGGCAGATAACTGTTCCGAAACTCATAATATTTACGAGTTTCAAATGTACAGCTCCTTAGGCATCTCAAGACTGTTTCAATGGAAGTTTCCAGCTTTTCACCGTATTTAGACTGTCGAAAAAATCTTTTGATTTCTTCTTCTGATATTTCTTCACGAAGATCGTCCTTGTCATTTTCAAGTTCAGGATACCGATCCGCCAACCATGCGAAAAAAATCTTCTTCCACACAAATTTCCCTCTGTTTCCATCCGCATGCAGAATATACGTCACTTATTCGCTGCTCCATATATTCTGAGGCAGTTTCTAAATATTCATATGTTCTTCCTTCATCGTTTATAATGGATTCTCTTAGATCCTCGATACTCATGAAACAATACCCTTTGGATATAATATGGTGCTTTACCAGCCACCGATCAACAAGCATGAATGCAATTTTCATTTTTTCGTTCCAATCCAGCTTTTCATCGGCGTCGTTTTCATACACAGTCACACCATCATCGAGTTCATAAAAAATTTTCCATTCATGAAAAAGCTCTTTTGTGTATTTATCCATATATACCTTCTTTCCAGGGATCTACCGACTACTACATCCATAGATCCCTTAAAAACCTAATTTTTATTTAGTAAATTTAACATATCTGATCCATAAAATGTTTCAGGCATATGCCGGCTCCGACTGCTGCCGGACTTATCATAAAGCCGTTCTGTTGACACCCATCCAAGCAGACATAATTGATCCAGACAATAATTTTTTTACCATCCACAAATTTAACCTCGGTTTCAGGCAAAAGATTTGAAAGCAGATCAAATAATTGAAAAAAGATTTTCTTCTTTTCTATTCCCTCCTCTGACAGATTGCTCCTCAGTTTGTTTTCTACCTCAGGAACCTTATCACTAATCAGAAACATGACATCATCCACGTCATAGGTTTCCTCCTCTAATCCACTAACAAGTTCTTCAACCATTTTTCTGGCTTCATTTATAACCCGGATTCTCAGCAAAAAAATCTTTTACTGTCTTCTTTTTGCCTCCGTCTTCTGTAAACTGTAAAAAATCAATGATACCATTTTCCCAGTCTGGGAGCAGCCTGCATAGATTAACCTCCATATCAGCTGATGCTTCATATATCCCCATTGCCACGTTTGAATCCACATCATCAATTGGCACCTTGTTCCGGTTTTCTCCTAAAGCAGTCTCACATATTATAAAATCCGGTACCTGACTGACAAAATTCTTCTCTTGAAGATACCTTATCACCGCAGCATATACCAATCGGGATACAATAATAACATTACCGCCTAAAATTATTCCTTTATTCGCACAGTTACTGTATTCACAAAATTTATTGTGAACCACTCGCAAAAAACTAATGGCATCGTGATATTTTTTTTTAGATCAATTTTCATACCATATCCTCCGCTTTAAGAGGCTGGAACCTTGAAAATTGTGAGAATGTGTCAAAATACACAATTCCTCCATGGACTTTTCCATCCATAATCAATGATTCTACAACCGATAAAATCATCTGTGCACTGCACAAATTCGTGCAGATGTGTTGAGGACTGCTTTCATTTATTTCACCACAACTTCTTTCAGAAGCACTTGGTGAAGCATCTGTCAGCACATCCGGGTAATAAAAACTTCTAACCGGAGATATTTCCTTTCCATCCATCCTGACAGAAATAATTGTCTGTCCTTCGGACCACTCATTTGCTGCATCAATGTATACGGAAGAATCATATAAATTATGAAAGGATTCCATAACTCTTCTTGCTGCATGATTATCAACACCTCCAACAAGAAGCACGTGATCATAATTTTCGCCGCAACTCATAACAGCTTCGGACAGATCCCCTGCCGTATCCAGGTATCTTGGATATGAGAATATCCTTTCAGAAAGCATTGGATAATCCGTTTTTAAATCTGCACATAAAATATCTGCTTTATTCTGCTGGATATCCTGCTCTCCATAAGGCTGTCTCTTAAGATTTTTTTCTTCCACGCGATCCCCATCTATAATAAGAAGGAACACGTTTTCTTTTTCAAGCATTATGTGTGGAAGTTCCTTGGTAAAGTTTCCTCCTGTACCACCAGCTCCAACACAGACAATCAGCCATGAGTCCGTTTTTTTGCAAATGTAATTGCTGTATCCACAACTTCCGCCGGTCTTCTGCCCAATGAGACACCAAACCTTCCATCAAAATAGATATCATCAAATGAAATATTTCCTCCACTCAGGAATTGCACCATAAATGCCAGACAGATTCTGCTGACACATAGCATTTTTAAAAGAGAATCCTTGCATTTTCTTACCGGGACCTTATCAAAATTGGCAATTACCAGGCTGGAGATTCTTGATGCCACAGAAATCGAATTTCCCCGATATATTGCTGTAACACAGGACTTACATCCTTCCCAAAACTTTTTAACTGCCCGTTCCTGTTTTGCAATACATGTAAAATCAAACAGAAAGTAAATGTCTTGCTCCAATTCATAGTAATTATCAGAAAATAATCTCTTAACACTACTTGTCTCGAATTCGGAAAAATTCCGGGCAATCCCTTTAATACATGTTATTGATGAATACGCTTTCCGCAATGCCCCAGAAAGAACTGCTGCCCGGTTCCATCCCACATCCTGTGGAAGACAGACAGATTTTGTTATATCTTCCTGTTCTACATCTTCCGGATCGAACAACAAAAGCTTAAAAAACGTCTCATCATCTTTTAAAAGATGCTGCATATCTTGCAAATTCTTTAGCAAAAAATCCACCAGCACCTGACAATCCTATAATGGATACATAAATATTCATATAATAATTTGGGGCAGCCATACGGCAGCCCCTACCTCCTTTCTTAGATCTTCAAAATTGTCTGACTTACAACTGATCGAACCATAGAACGTATATTTTCACACTCTACATTAACACGATATATTGCACCATTAATGGTTACAACAATATACTCACGCTCCATATCCGGTACAACTGAAATTTTGTCATTTGAGATTGCACGATATAGCTGCTCAATGGCTTCTGCCGCCTTTTTAAGTCATTCTTTTTCTGATCTTTCATAAAAACCACCTTTCCCGTCGTTAAACCGTTAAAAACTATCTATCGGATGTATTTTTTCTTTCATTTGGGATTTCATAATCCCATACCAGTCCTCAGAAGAACTGACATTTGTATCAAATATCTTTCCCACATCCGAAATCTCCACAAAACATCCTCCGGTTCCTGCCCTAAGCAGTAACTGAGGTCTCTTATCCAGAGACCCAATTACCCCATATATCCGGTTTCCTTTTTCATCTTTGTTATCCGTCTCCGAAAAGAAAGCCGGATAATAACAATGTGAATGAATATCCATAACCGGCCAGTACTGCGGAATCAGCCCCTGATCTGTTACCACAAGACCAGGTGCTGTTTTCTGTTCCGGAACCTCCAGAACATATTCTTCTGCTGCCGGATCATAATACACCCGGACAGCACCTCTGTTTTAAACTTTTCTGCTACATCTGCAAAAAAAAAACAGTAGAGGCTTTTTAAAATTCCCATCGGCATCTTTGGCAACCGATACTTGTACCATCCACCGTCATTTTCTCCAATCTTTGCCGCTGTCAGGGATACCGGTGTAGATTCCACTCGGTACCTAATATCTTCCGACAGTACAAGGTTAAAGAGAGCATACGGCCGTTGAATACGTTTTTGTACTCAACCTCATCTACCACCGTTTCTACACCCATGCAGAAGCCCCCTTTCTGGCGCCTTCAATTCTTGGGAAAAGAATCCGAAGTTTTTGTCATAAAAAATCTTGGCAGATTCAGACGCGTATTCAGGGTACTTATCTGCACAAAATGCGAGAAGTTCTTTTTCTGATACTTCTTCTTTCCCTCCAAATAACTCCGGTGTAAGCGGAATTTTTTCAAAAATAAAGGAAAGCGTCGTATCCTTCGTCGGAAATTTTTCTGTTTTCTTTGCCGAAACAGGTTTTTGTTTTCCGGTATCGAAATAACAGGAAGCACAATATTTTCTTTTTCCATATAAAGGAGTTTTGTGTGCTTTTTGTCATATTCAGGGTACTTCGTCTCAATATACTGTTGAAGAATGTTTGCATCAAATTTCACATCTTCTTCTACGTTGTAGCCCTTTTCATTCAGGAAATTCTTAAATTCCTCCCGAGTGACCTGAAAATTTTCCCTTCCATACAGACATACTCTGACAGGGAATGAAAGTTCTTTGTTTCCAAGCACTTCCCAGTGAAATACCGGGGCAAGAAGTTTTCCATCTGCTGATGAAACAACTCCAATTTTTTGAAACGCAGGGTGAACCTTCTTTAACACATCCTCGACCACGGAAATATCTGCCATATCATTTTCATCAATAGCAATTCCCGAAATATCAATCTGGTGATTGGCAAGGAACATTTCAGACTCTTTAAGGATTTTTACTTTTCCTTTTTGAACTTCCTTTGCCGGATCGAAAGCAACCCATACCTTATCCCCCACAACATCATAAGTGAAAACATCCGGATGAAATTCTTTTGTCACATCATGAATTCTCTCACGCAATGTTTTATCTGTTGTACTTCCGGTCACCCGTAATTAAAAACGGACGGTTAAAACCTGTATAAACCGTAAGGGGAAGCACAAGCTTTTTGCATCTGTCTTAGCGGAAGCTGCTTTTTTCTCCACTTTCTTTCCTTTTTTCTGTTTGTTTTCCGTTTTAGATGACGTTTTGGACTTCTCCTCAATCTGGTCTTCTACTTTAATTCCAAACATTTCAAATAAATCCATTTTTTACCTCTTTCTCCCCGCATCTGAGACGGCGGGACTGCCTTAAAATACTTCAGCCAATACGTTTCCGGTTTCCATTAAAATGTTCTCAGGGAACTCATCCTTTCCTTTCAGAAATTCAAGAAATGCCCTCTGGCTCAGGACATATTCTGGTGGATCTAAAAAATTTGATTCTGGCGAATACAGATCGTCATTTGTAGGCGATCCAAAAAATAATGCAATGACCTTATCAACATCTTTCATGACATTACATTTTGGAAGAGAATTACCTCCCCAACAGATTTTTCCATTACAATATACATTTCCAAATGGATAATGATATAATGGAGAATCTTCTGTTAACTCTCCCTTGTAAGCATACACAACGGATTTGATTATTCGCTGTTTCTTCACTTCAATTACAAAGACCAGTCCTGGGACAGGCACACTGTAACTGCTTGTTCCATAAACAATCTGCTGTAATCCTTTTGGTAAAGCAATCGAAACCGAAAATGTATCCGGTTCATAAGGGTGTATTTTACCGTCATGGTATCCATTTGGGATCTGCCCAATGGATACCATTTTTTGTGAATCTTCCATTGAATCCGTCAAAAGCTCAATGTATTTTTTCATAGGAAGAATTTTTTTTACTGTCTCCCCAGAATCCGATGTAGCCTGTACATGTACCACGTCAGCTACATCATCTTTAATTTTTGAAATAAGCTGCATCTTATTTCTCCTTTCCGGGCAGTGCCCTAAAAACCTACAGAACTCTTAGCCCAAGATTTGGCATTTCAAAAAGTTCTCTACAATCTCGCTTCGTTTTTTCCTGAAGCGGTGTTTCTCCTCATTGTATGATAATTAGGAAGTTAATTATCACACGTTCCCTTTCTTTTAATATCGTGGTTCAATACAATTCAGATACTATGGACTTTTGATTTTTCCCTGTAGCTTGACTACTCAACTGGAGTGTGTTGCCGCTGCCTTTATCTGAATTGTTTATTAGCTGGATGTAGCCGGAGCGTCTTTCACTCAGAGTACTTATTTCAATCAAGTCTACGATGATAATCGTTGGTGGATATCACGGTATCAGACTTTATGAAAGGGAGGTACAACCTCATGAAAATTTTTGTAGGCATTGATATTGCCAAACTCAACCATTTCGCCGCTGCGGTTTCTTCGGACGGTGAAATACTCATTGAGCCGTTCAAATTCACAAACGACGCTGATGGCTTCCAACTGCTGGTCTCTAAGCTCGAATCATTCGATAAGAACAGCATCATCATCGGTCTTGAGTCGACGGCACACTACGGTGACAACCTTGTTCGATACCTTGTTGCTGAGTTCTACCAAGTGTGTGTGTTGAACCCCATCAAAACCTGTCAAATGCGTAAGAACAATGTTCGTAAAACAAAGACAGATAAGGTCGACACATTTGTTATTGCTAAAACTCTTATGATGCAGGATGACCTAAGATTTATTACCTTCTTTGATCTCGATATGATGGATCTTAAGGCCTTGGGGCGCTTTCGGCAGAAAACCATTAAGCAACGCACCCGATTGAAAATCCAACTGACAACCTATGTTGATCAGGTATTCCCGGAGATTCAATACTTTTTCAAATCCGGTCTGCATCAGAATGCTGTCTATGCTCTTTTAAAGAAGCACCTTCTCCAAAAGAGATTGCTTCCATGCATATGACTCATCTGGCAAATCTGCTCAAAGTGAACTCACACGGACACTTTACCAAAGAACAGGCCAAAGAATTAAGAGTTCTCGCACAGAAGTCTGTCGGTGCCAACGACAGCGGTATATCTATTCAGATAACTCAAACCATTCAACAAATCGAGTTACTGGATAGCCAATTACAAAAAGATTGAAGCTGAGATGACGGATATCATGAAATTCAACGATTCTGTCATCATGACCATTCCTGGTATCGGTTATATCAATGGTGGAATGATCCTTGGTGAAATAGGTGACATTCACCGTTTCTCCAATCCAAACAAGCTGCTTGCTTTTGCAGGTCTGGATCCGTCTGTTTATCAGTCTGGTAACTTCCAGGCCAAGAAGACCCGGATGTCCAAACGAGGCTCGCGTGTTTTACGATATGCCCTTGTAAATGCAGCTTGGAACGTTGTTAGGAACAACGCAACCTTCAAGGCTTATTACGATGCCAAGAGGGCTGAAGGCCGGTCTCACTACAATGCGCTTGGACACTGTGCCGGCAAGCTTGTCAGAGTCATCTGGAAGATGCTCACTGACGAAGTGGAATTTAACCTCGAATAAGAGGTCTGCATACCAATATCGATAGATTTTGAAAAAGCACCGTTAGGGAGCTTTATTAGAGTTACCCTTTTTTACCACCGATATGAAAAAAAAGAAATTTTTTTGCTAATTTATGGTTGACTTTTCATAGCTGGTCTTGAAAATTATTATACGAGAATATACTGCTACCGGTATCTGGATAATCCACTGAATATATCTCCGCACTTACCACTTGTAAAATCTATTTTATTGTTTTTAAAATATAAAAACCATTGTCTCACAAGTTAATTATTGACACTATAAAGATCAAAAAATGCAGCCACTATTTCAGTGACCGCATTTTTCTTTACATCTCCTCTGCAATTTTGTTAATATCCGAAAATCGTGCCGGAATACGTTTTCTTGCATATGAGAGTGTTTCGTTGTAAAGAGAAGAATATTCACCATCATAATAGTCAATAAATCCTTCCCTGCTATAATGTGCAATATCAAAATGCAGGCTCAAAAACTCATACATAAGCTTTGACATCCTTCGAATTGAATCTGTCTTTTTTCATACGAATCAGTTCCTTTTTTAACTTTTCATACGGATAGACAATATTTCCATCATACAATATGCCTGCCATTTTTGAATTCTGATCAAGAAGATTCTGGATCAGTAACCGGTCCTTCGGTTCAATTCCAGTAAGTGGAAGATCCCGGACAGCCCGCATTGTTTTTTCCTTTAATGCAGCAGATCCATAAACCTTTATTTTCTCAGAAACATTAATAAAACTTTCAGCTGGTACTTTGCCTGTTTCTTTGCTTACCTGTGTTTTATTTCTTGTAGCATCAATCGAAAAAATACACTCAAAGATGGTAAGCTGACCTGTTACAGCCTTTGTAACCATATAAAACTCCTTTCAGGATTATCCTCAAAAAACCACATAAATTTCACCTATTCTATTATCAAATAGGCACAATTTATCTCATAAAAACCATTTTTATACCGGATCCGCAGCATACACATAAATACGCACCGGATAATCTCCATTGCCATACGTCGTGTCAAATGCGATTCTGTAATGATCGCCAAATAATGGCTTAAGAAGGAAACGGTTATCGCCTCCCCAGGTTGGGTATTCATCCCGCAGCCATGCCGCCATATCCCAGTCATTAAGCCATACGGAAAATTGCTCTGCAGGAAACGGACAATTTCATCAATACCAGCACAAAGCTTTTGATCAATTCTATCATCTTCCTCCATCCATCTTCCATACCAGCCATCACGAAAATATAACCGGTAATACCCTAAATACCCAGGTATTTCATTCAACGCTGTTTCTTGCTTATCATCGCTTTCAAATCCAAGCAGACAGTTATTTTCATTCACATACCGTCTCAAATCTGTATCCTCAAGCTCTCTCGGACACCGGAACAGATCCTGATCCTTTTCTCCTTTAAATTCACCAAATACAATACTGACTTCCTCTGTTTGGATCAGAACCTTTTCGTACTTCATCTTTATTACCATGATATTTTCCTCCTAAAAACAACTGCACCCCTAAAGTGCATATTAAAAACTTTTGTCACCTCTTTGGTTATCAGTATCTGTACCGATACTGATAACCTTAAAATCTTACATTTTTTCTGCATAAATCCGGCAGACAGCTTTGTTTGTGTGGATTACAGTAACCTGGCATGCATCCCTGTCATACCTGACTTCCGTAGTTTCATTCCTATCCTGATCTACAATGGCAAGCTCTTTAACTTTATCCCACGCTTCCTTCTCTGATGATAATGTTTCCGGAATACGCACAGTGCAGGACTCATATTCAGAAGTAAACATGGTTTTAATAACCCAGTTTTCTACTGTTTCTATTTTATCGAATCCTTTCCCTAACACCTTTTCACATGACTGATATTCCACATCTCTGGAATTCTTCGTAAGCTGGTTCTCAACTTCATCACAGACAGCAATGTACTGCTCCGGGGTAAATTCCCGACTTGTAAAAGTAGCAACATAATTCCTGCCGCTATCCTCTTTTATGGCTCTGCAAATTTCCTTCACCATCTCCGGATCAAGATGAAATGTTTTGCCATCTTTTGTAAGATCCATGCCATATTCCCAAATGGAACGGTATGGGGTTGAATTTGATTGATTCTCCAGCTGTCCTGCACTTTCCTTTTTGATGACAATTTCATCTTCAACAATCTCCACCTTGGATAAGTCGAGATTGAAAGCGGGGGCAACCACATAGTCGCCGTTGTCCTGATCGCTGTCGCTGTAGACGTTGCCACCCGAGTAGACACACCACGCGTTGCCGCCACCATCGACAGTACCAAGCCACGCACAGTGGTTGGGAGACCCGAACGACTGAGCGTCTTCCGCTGCCTCTTTCAAAATTTGCCAGTAATTTCCGGAACCGGGTTCACCCCACTCCGTAAAACCGGCTTTTTCCCTGAAACCAAATACAAACCTTTACCATAAGATGCAGATTTATCTTCTACATCCTTGAGGGCATCGTAGAGTGCCAGCATTTTGTCGTCATAAGCGCTGATATCTTCACCATCAATATCCGTTGCATAAAAATCATCAACTTTACCTCCAAATTTTAGCATTTTGAAACCAGGCCATGATCCTGCGGTTACCCCATGGGATTGAATTACAGCATGATTTTATCTACCTTTACAAAACTCCATATGTAACCTGCCAGCTTATAATTTTTTTCCATATCTAACATATCTTTTCTCCTTCTTCTGACCATTGCCAGATAACCAGAGGTCCCCACGCACAGGAACCTCTTTCTTTCAGTCCCTGATGCGTCAGGTTTTCGCTTTTAACTTTTAATTACAATGCATAATGCAAATTACTATGAATTTTACTGCATTTAAAATGTTTTTTAAAAACTTCTTTACCTCTCTGCCTCTTCTCTTTATTTCATCCACAGATATATCATCCATAAAAAAAAGAGAACTCAATCTTAATACTTTATGGTTTCCCAGTTCACATGTTTTCGACTCACAAATTGTCAAAACAAGTTGAATTTCATAACTACTGATATCCCATATTTCTAACCACATATAATTAGGATTAGAATATTTTCTTATTTCTTCTAGGATCTCTTCATTAGACATTAAATTTTCCATGAAACCTCCTATAAACCTGCCTTAATATAAATCCATATAAATCAAAATTGCTTATTCAATGTTTATCCTTTATTCCACAAATGCGTCCGATTTCTGCCTCCGCAAATGCTTTAAACTGTTTAAAATTATAACCATCCGGAATATCCCTCCATTCTCGGCTTTTGCCAATAAGGAATCTATACTGTCTGAATACGAAATCATATTCGACAACCCTTTGGTTCCCATCTTCTAAATGTCCGGATTTATCCTGACATTGCACCCATACATAGCCGGGAAGGGTTTTTGATGAAATACTCTCATCTTGATCTACCTCTTCCGTATTTGGATTTAATAACACTCCGGGATATATAAACATTGACTTTACAATCGCAATCCTCTTGACCTTTGGATTCTGAATATCGTTTTCGACGCAGTAACTATCGAACAACTGAGATAAAACTTTTATTCCATCTTCTTTAAGAACCTGCGCAATGTAGAATGTTTTTTATCCTGAATATTATCTCCTTTGACAAAATCAATGTCTACAACCTGCCAGGTTTCTGTCACATCACACTCTGTCTGAAATTTGTTCGACTTTAGAAAATCTATTACCTCGTTCATTTCTTCCTCTCTTTCTTCCTGCTACTTTCTGAACAGACAGAGGTTCCCACAGGGGAACCCTCTGTTGCTCCCCTGTGGGAATTTGATACTACAACGTAAATACCGGCGGCATTGCAAATTCACCCGCCTTTTTCTCCTGATACCAGAAAATTTTTTCATTACCATCTTCGCCTTCCTGCATGCGGCATTCCCAGCGAGACAACGTATTCTTAGGTGTTAAATATATCAACTGATATCGTTTTCCAGTTTTCCTATCTTCCACCATGAAATGTTCCCTGTTATCTTCCACAACGGAAAAATGTTTCCACATCAGTACACGTACACCATGAAATGATGCACACGACTCCAATTCCTTTAAAAAGGCTTCTTCCGTTCCAATGCCCTCTTCGGCATTGATCTTCTTATCCCACTGTCTTCCCATTATGCAGCACCCCTAACACAAGAAGGGCTTCATTAAGTGTAAAAATAACAGTGTTTTTTCCGGTTGCCCGGCTTTTATACTGTTGACCCCTTGTTGCAGAACTGTCAGTATCTCTGAAATCTGCTGTGGGGTAAATTTCATTGCAGCTTTGAATTGAAATGGTTTTACCCCAAGAATTTTAGAAATTTCATAATCCGATCTTCCCTTTAACAAGGAAGCCTTGTATGTCAGGCGAAAGCTTCTTAAGAGAAGAGACAGCATACCAATGCCATTTTCTTTTTCATCAAAAAGTTTTGTCACATGGCTATACAAAGCCGGTCCGTCAAGATCCAGTAAAAAGTTTGATAATTCCCAAATCTGGACCTGAACAGAAGGGGTTATAAGCGCACGCACATCATCCTCCGTAATCTCTTTTGCAGAATAACATAATTGCTTGACTGCAATATTTACCGTATACAAGGACACGTTTTCATCTATTTCATATCCTATGTATTTGATAAAATAATCAATTACTGGCTCTTCCATACGGCTGTTCTTAGCCGTAACAAGTTTTGATATGAACTTTTTAAGCTGTGGTTCTGCCACTTTGCCATATTCTTCGACTTCTTTCTTTTTTTTATCATGGATTTGAATGCATTTGTCCGTGTTTCCACAGATCCTGACACCACAACAATAAAAATAGTAGTTTCCGGAATATCCAGGCTCTCCAGCATTTTCGTGTCATCACCGGTAAGCTTTTCCGTTTCCACGATGACAGCCTGTTTGTCTGCCATAATAGGATACCGTGACGTTGCCGCCACAGCCTCCCTTGATAATCCCTGATAACGTGAAACATTCATATCATCTATGTCCTGGATCAGTTTGCGCACCCTGTTATTGATACAATATGTTTCTGCACCATATAAAACTAACTTCATATATACCTCCTATCTTCCCCCTGCAACTGTGCAATATGGGGATATTCTCTCGAAACCACCAAATCTGTTATAAGCAGTTTCGACCATATATAAAGATGCTCCTTTGCCCGGCTCATTGCTACATAAAGAGACCCTTTGTTTCCTCCTCCGACCGGACATCAAAATCTTCCATGCCATATATAATAACCACCGGAAATTCCTTTCCCTTGGAATCATGACATGTTAACAGATTTACCGCATCTTCACGGGAATCATACCCAACCCTTTCGTTAGAACCAAAAGCGATCATCTCTTTCATTACCTGATACAGACTTTCGAGTTTGACAATGCCTCTTTCTTCTGCAATCTCAACAAGATCATCCACTACAAGATGTCTGTCTATACCAAAACATTCTTTAATTATGAATGCCAGAGCCTCATGCAGCTGTCCATAAGCCAGTTTTTCAAAACAGAGAAGCAGTTTATACATTGCTTTTCCGAGGGGTGTTATTTCCCTGGAATATTTTTCAAGGCATTCTGGAGTAAGAGAAACCTTTGCGATCTGTCCTGACTGGACTAAATTTTCATATAAGCTGTCAAACCGATTTGCCTTTGCATTTCTGTAATTCCAAGGACCTTAAGCATTCTGTACAATGCCAGATCCATATCCATGCCCCTGTAATGCAGAGTCATAAGATCATAAATACAGCGAAAAACAGTGTCTTCGATCATATAATCCTTAGGAACAGACACCGGACACGCCCCATCAAGTATCATGGTGATTTCATCCAACCTCTTATTATTCCGAGCTAATATAGCAATATCCCCAGGTTTATACCCAGATTCTAAAGCTTTCTTGACTGTATCCCTGACAACCGGTGGCTGTACATCTTTCAGATATACCGGCGGCTGCGATTCGCCTTTACATGCGCACGGAGCACCTTCTGGAAACGTACCTCGTTTCCATTTATCAAAGCTTCACATAACCGGAGAATTTTTCCGTTTGAGCGGAAGTTGTCCTCCATATACAAAACCTTTGCACCCGGAAAGTCATCCTCAAATTCGAGCATAAACTGACTGCTTCCTCCCCGAAACTTGTAAATAGACTGATCATCATCACCTGATACCACGATATTTCCATGGCATCTTGCAATTGAATAGATCATATCTACCTGTTCCTGAGAACTGTCCTGGAACTCGTCCACCATAATGTATTCATACTTCTCCGCATACCGCTGGGAAAGTACAGAATATTCATCAAAAAGCTCATTAACCATACTGATCTGATCATCATAATCAATGTAACCCTCTGCATCATACATGGCTTTATAACTCCGGTACACACGTATGATCCCATCCACATCGTACCTTTCCATATACTGCGTGCGGAAAAATTCTTCCCCACGTTCATAGATTTCCTCGAATTTACCATCAAGGAATCGGACAAGTCCATGCTCTCCTTTCGGATTTAGATACGACATTTTTTCAATCTTCGGCTCTTTTGTTAATGCTTTAAAAATCAGGTCGTATCTGTCAAGATCTTCAGCAAGTTTGATCCGCCGTCCAACATACAAAGGATTCTCCTTTAAAATGGAAAATCCCAATGCATTGTATGTCATAATCTGCGGCCGTCCACTTAAACCGTATTGTGAAAGCTGTACTTCCACGCGATCTCTTATTTCCTTTGCAGCCTTTTTTGTAAAGCTTACAAACAGGATCTTGCCTGGCTTTACATGCACATCTTTAATCAGATGCATCATCCGGGCAACCAAAGAAGCCGTTTTCCCTGCTCCTGGGACAGCAACAACACACATTGGACCATTAACATGATTTACTACCTCCTGCTGCGACTCTGTAAGAGTAATTTCCTTTACAGAAGCCTTTTCAGCAGTGCATTCCGATTCTGTCTTACGAATAACACCATCGGTTTTACAGACATCTTTGTGCATACAATTAGAACAGTCGCGTTTTTCTGCTCTGGCCAACACAGATACCATCCGTGTAAGCAGTTTTTCAGTAGATTCTTTGGTAAAATCCGCCGAAATTACGTTTTTCTCCGGACGATGTTCAAATTTTGGAGCTACAACAGTTCCATTGTCATCTTTTCCCCGTAAATACCACAATTCAACAGAAAAATCTCCTGCGATACTGTTTCTTGCAGCAGATGTTGCAACAAGAAGCTCTGGCGAATTTTCCGGAAGATTTTCCGGCTTCCTTGCCTTTGAACTCTCCGTAGGCTTGCCATAATGCAAAATTACACAGACCGTTTTTCCGGTCTTATCCTGAAAAACAAAATCAAACTTGCCACGAATTGTTTTAATGGCAAGTCCCCTGTAATTCAGTGCCCGGACAAAGTTATTCTCATAGAAAACATCCGTCCGGATATTTTCCACTTCACGCGTCTGAATATACTCATACAGACGCAGAATTCTCTTCATTGAATTCTCCTTCGCTGACATAAATTCAGCATTACAAGAGAACCAATCCGGAGAAAAACCTTCGTAGAATGTACGCACAGCGCCCTCTACATTCTCTCTGCCAGCCATAATGAGTTTTTTAACCTCATTCACAGCTTTTACAGAAAACAAAACTTCCTTAGTTCCATCATAGGTAAGCCCCATTCTGGAAAACTCGAAAGATTTCCTGCACATTGCCAGTTTCTTCAATTCCTTTGGCGAAATGGCAATATTTTCTGCAGCTTTTGATTTTGCAGCAGCTATCATAAAAATCTCCTTTCCCGAATCCAACAATTGATCCGTAACAAAACATAGGATTTTGAGCAATAAAAAAAAGCCCCTGCATTATGCAGGAGCATTTGAATCACTCAAATCCTGAAAACCACCTGACTGCTGCCAAGTGTAAATCTATATAAAAATAATACAATTACATCATATCACATTCAATTTGTGTTCTCAATAATTTGTTTAATCTTTATTTAACTTTTGTTTTTTTTAATGCAAAAGGACAGGTACCATGCCTGTCCTTTTGCCGGAGAAATAATTAAGATTATGAAAAAATTACATTTTGCAGATTACCCATCTGCAAACGAATTATAGTCATAAACCCATACAAAAAAGTCAAGCTATACCCACAATTTTATTACAACTGACTACTCCACAGGCAAGCCTGTGAGTTTTTCGCCATAAATTTATAACCCTAGGTGTAGCAAGACTACACTGAATCAAAAATTTCCGAAAGATGTCTTTATACAGCATATTCCTTCTCATAATCTTTAGGATTATGAATATAATTAAAAAATCATCTACATGATTAACTTCTTTTCTCTCCGACAAAATGGAATTATGGGGTAATTCTTTGAACGGACAAAAACGCAGGCATTCCTTCTATAATGCTATAAGGGACAAAAGTGTAACCATTTTCATCACCCGGCCACACTGTAAATCGTATATCTGTTGCTTTTTGTAATTATAAATTATGTTACCACAGCTCCGTCTTTCACGGGAGCCATCCTGACGCTGGCAATCAGATATCCGTCTTTTGAATCGTATGTCTTAAGATAGAATATTTTTGATTTTTTCCCATCACTGTATATAGTAAATATTTTCTGCAGATCCTCCTTTGAAAATTGAGAAATCCCATCTTTCTTTATCTGACCTATATTTATGTGTTTGTACAATTCTGCAAAATCTCCCGCTTCATATAATCTTCCCAATTTAAAGACCACGGCAGCCGCCGGATCAGTCTTCAAATCGGACAATTCGAGAGATTCTATATTATTCTTCCCAGAATCTTGATACACTGCATCTTCATCATAACTATCCATTTTCACTACACCGTTTCCTGATAAATTCGTTACATCAACATTTGATAAAATATTATCTGTCTCTTCATTTTTTTCAGAGATTGCCTCTTGGTTCCTTTACTGTGTGTTGCAACAACCGCCAGTAAACATAAAATTATTATACCTGCAATTATGAAAATTGTTCTTTTCTTCATATTTTATTTTCCTTCCATTTCTGCAATCCTGTAAAACCTTTTGAAATCAACAGAATCAAAATTTCCCAGTATGTCGTCTGTCTGAGAACGAATATAGCATAAATGGTTACATCCGTATGGGAATTTTTCCGTCGCTTCATTTGAACACGTTGACACAACCGCATATTCCTTATTAAATCCAGCCACAACTCCCATTTGAATATCATTATCTCCTGCATTACCTGTTATGCAGATATCCCCTGTTTTCAGATTATCCATAGATATCTCCTGCTTAAAGGATTTTACTGAAAACTCTCCTTTGAGATCTTCCGGCGTATATCCAAGAGCATTTCTAAACAACCAAATGATATAACCGGGTCCGTCCACTCCATATCCGTTTCCCTCTGGATAATCACTATTGTCAAATCCATCTGTCTGCAGGTCAAATCCAGTTTCGTAGCTTCTACCACCTTTAGAAAATGGAATTCCCTCATTAAATTTCATACAAAGTGATGTTATATTTTCTTCCGGTGTTCCATCATACAAAAGTTTTTCCATCTTACTGTCTTCATTTAATGACACATCATTTGACCCATGACCAAGAATTTTTTCTTCGACTTTACTATACCTGTCGGTCACTTCCTTTTGCTCTTTCGCAGACATTTTATTATATGCATCCTCGGATATGCCCTCCCACAATATATTTCCATCGTTATCCGTGATCTTATGAAACATTCCGACTCCTTCTCCCCAATCTGCATCTTCCGCTCCGCTATTATCCGATTGCCCGGCCTGTTCTAAGTTTCCTTGCGTATCATACTTTGCCTGTGCACTATATTTATCCGAATCATATTTTTTCAAATTGTAATCCCTTTCGAATTTTGCCTTTTTATCATTGTTAGAAGCCAGAAAGAAAAGGAAAATAATAAATATTGCGGCCACAGCTGATGCCAGAATCACACAAATCACCTTTTTGCTTTTTTTCATTTCATATCACCTTCTATTTTTAATACACTCAATCATTTCCATTAAATGAGAAAGGAAACCCATTTTTCTTTCCCTTCCAGAATGAAAACCGGCTCCTGCCTGTATTTTATCGTATCGAAATGACCAAATATCAACAATACCTTCATATTCCTGTTCACTTGCCATAGCCTTGGCTATACGCTCAATGTCATATCCATAATGAGCCATACTTGCTGCGAACAGTACCGAATTTAATATAGAATTTGACGTATTGCGCAAAGAAATATGTGATCCATCTGAAAATCTTCCTATTAACACTGCTTCTGCTTCCATAAAATTTTCCAAAAATATTGTTTTTCCGTATTTATGCAAAGATCCCTTTAATACATCCATAGTAGGATGCATCATGCTTATTTCTAGGCAATTGTCCTTTTTCTCCTTACCCTGCAGCAACTTTCCAATACGAGCCATGGAAATAATTTCCTTCTCTATGTTTTCTCCATTTTTCCCTTTGTAAAACAATTTTCCAAACACAAACAATATTTACATTATGATATTCCCCCGCGGTACCGAAATTAAAACACCGGACTGATTATACTTGTCAAAATTATATGCGCATAAAAGATTTCTATTTGGCCACGGGGTTCCAGTTTTACACCGCTCCACATGTATAACATCTTTAAGATCTGGAATGTCAATATATACCTCTGCCTCTGATGAAACAAGCGCGTAAGGACAATACAATTTAGGTGTAATTTTTATTACAAAATCATTATCAAACGATTTTCCCATATGAAACTTTTCAATAATATCCCGATACCGTGTTTCTCTCTCTTTGCCGGATTTATCCTTATTCCCGACTACATCAAATCCATTGATAAAATCTGGTTTCAGGAAGCAACTGTCCGGCAGCAGTATTTCTTCCAGATCGAAATCCGGCCGAGCTTTCGTTTTCAGTGAAATATCCTTTATTTCAAAATAAAAGAAGTGATCCACATTTTCTCTGTTCTCATGTTCTTTTTCACCTTTAGTCAGACACTCAAGCATCTTTTCCCCAAAGCATAAGATTGTGACATCATCAAAGACTGTTGGATCATCTGTGTCAGATCGCTTTACTGCAATCCGAACTTTATCCCCGGCTTAAATTTCCTTTTCAACATATTCTGATTTACAATCTCATAATAGGGTTCCCCCACTGGGAACCCACTCTTATGATATTGTCCTCCATTTGAACTAAACTGTTGCAATTCTTCTATCCAGGTCATTTTATCCTCCCATATATCTGATCTTCTATTTCGTATGTTATTCTCCTGGTCCATATATCGTATACATTACTTTCGGATGTCCATTTAAACAACATTCTGAATAAATAAACTGTGGGGTATACGCTTTTGCATAATGCTTTTTCGTTGAATTATCATTCGGGTCATTGACGAGTACCTTTCCATCTTTTGTAAGCCCACGCAGACATATATAATGTCCATGCTTTGTAAATTCCTTCGTTGTTCCATATCCGGATGTCGAAACAATTACTGGATGACCAGCTTTTAAGGATGCGACAATTACATCTGCATTTACCGTCTGCTGCACGGCCTGGCACCCAAAAGCCTTGCAAGCAGCCGGAATCATTTCCCATTTTTGACCAGCTCTTGGATCATAATAGCGATTACCTACAACGTCCACAATATCGTTTGGATAGACACATTTCTTCGTCAGGTAAGAGATTACCATCGCTACCGAAGTCGCTCCACATCCAGAACTTGATATCGTTCCACCGCCAAATGGTCTGTTCCCCCATCTCGCATCCCACTGTGTGTATAGAGGAATACTCATTCCACCGCAATTATTGGGTATTTTTATAGATGCCGTAACACCTGTCAACGGTTCATAATTTCCACTGGCACTACCTGTTCCAGCCCCGTTATAAGCATTATTTTCTGGTAAGAAAGCATTACTTCCATCATATTCAACAATGTCTGTAGCAATTGACGCTATATAATCATAGTATTTAGGAATTGGCTTTCCATTTGGAAGAAGTCTGATAAGGGTTTTAAACCAATCGCCATCATATTTATTCCAGTAGAATCTAACAACTGTCTCCCATCTGTCGAGACGGACTACATAGTTTTCAATAATATTCGGCCACTTATAAATGGCATCATACCATGGACCTTCTACCTTATCTATGCTGGATATCGGCGCATACCACGACCACTGTCCTGATTCTGTGTTTGGATCTCCTGTAACCTGTTCTCCCAGATTTGGAAGTGCCGCACACTCCCCATAGGTATACTCCATTTTCTCATCTCTTACTATATCGAAATTATAGAGATATTTAGGCTCGAACTGCATTACAAGTTCTTTTATCTGATCCGTTGTAAGCGAAATCCTTCCATCTGCTCCAAGTGTTCCAAAACCAACCGAAACATCAATAGAAGCTCCACCCACATAATTTCCATTATTTAAATCCGTATAAGTAAACTTTTTACCTGTAAAATAGGTTATAACCCTTGCCGCATAGGCAAGATGCGTGCCTGTTTTTACAGAATTATTCTTTATCCATTTCTTAACATTTCCCCCACCTTGTTTATATGCAGAGATGGAAAGTATTACATCACCGTTAAACGTCTTGAAATGTTCTGACAAAATACGGGCGCATGTATGTATCTGTGCTTCCGGATTCCATATATCCTCTTCGCTATATCCGAGCATTTTAACAGCATATCCTGTCCATGTTCCTGGCATAACCTGACATAACCCACGCGCCCCGACCGATGATGTAGCTTTCGGATTCCATCCGCTTTCTGTTGTTATTACTGCACGAATCAGATCTTCTGGCAAATTATACATTGCCGCATATTTTTCTATGTATTTTCTATATTTTTTTTCCTGTGAAGCTTCGTATTTGTTTTGTGCTACCCATCCAGCCTTAAACGGTCCTAGATCTGTATTTATTACGGGTGAAGCATCAGCCTGAGAACCATCTTCGGAATCTTCGTCTCCATTTGATTCTTCTGTATCCGGTTCCTGCGTATTTTCCAAAATTTCAGAACTACTGCCATTTTTCCCTTCTTCAATCAGCTGGTAGTTTTTCCCATAATTCTGTAGGGTTTCTTCTATAGCTGTAATATAAACCGTCTGCCAGTTCACAGAATGAAATTCATACTCATAATCCTTCGTTGAAACAGGATAATCCTTGTATACATACTCGACTTTGGTTTCAGTCTGCGTTGTCGTTCCAGATGAACCACCACCGGAAGAAGATTTACCAGACGAACCTTTTGAATTCTTGGCTGCTTTCTTTTCATTGCCTCCTGTCCCATCATCTGATGTAGTTGTAGTAACCGTATATGTGTGTTTCATCTGAATTTTCTTATCTGCAGACTCATACGTTTCATTAAATTCCTTACAGGCTTTAAATATTTCCTTCAAAGAATCTCTTTCTATCATCATCTGATCAAGCATTTTATCCGTAAAAACTTTTTTATCGTCAACCGCTTTTATCAATTCGTCAAGGTTATAACTGGATAGATCCGCAAGATCAATCTGGTCTTCTATAAGCTTTCCTGTCACAGCATCTTTGACACCCGCAATTTTTTTCCAATGGCATCTTTAATGATACCTCCTGTGAAATTTACGATTCCAAATAATCCTGTTGCAAGAATTATAATGATCAAGAATGGAAGTATGCTTAAAGCAAGAACCATAATAAGTTTTTTCTTCATTTTGCGCCCCTTCTTCAATTTTTAATGATTTTAGGAATAAACTATATGGTTTTGTCAATCCGAAAAAGAAAAGCCAAACAAAATCTGCAATGACTTTGTCTGACTTTATGAGAAATGTTTCTATTTAGGAAAAATCTTTCCATGTATTTTTCGCAGGAACAAGTCTTAAGCCGCTTCCACCAGCTTTCGGTGGCATTAACTTCAAAAACTCTCTTGCAATACTTCCTTCACAGTCACATACAACTGTATCCGACGTATAAATAGCATCCTGAAAAAGAGGATTATCCAGTGCACCACTGCTCTCTGCAAGATTCTTAAGTTGCACCATACCCTCCATATTTTCCACGATAAAGCACATTTTAAACCTTGTTCCGTATTTACTTCCGGCTTCTGTAATAGCATTCGCCAATTTTTTTTTCATTCTCTCTATGATTCTTTCCTCATTTTCCTCTGCTGTAATAATTTTGGGATTATAGCGGAAAAATGATGGTTCCAAAATCATTACAAAACCATCCTCGCCGCCTCCGTTAAATTCAACAATCCCATATGTAAAAGCCCTAATCTCTTTATACTTATCAAAGCCATAATCTCCGTTTAATGCTTCACCGGTACAACCAGGAACCATAACCAGACTGGATGCAACCGATATTGTCGCAAGTCTCTTTAAAACCTCTACATCAACTCGAAATACCGCATCCCTGTCATACGCGGTATTTACCTGTAGCTTATTCCGGAAATAGATCCAGCCATACATCGTACATGAATACAGTACAATACGTTTCCTATCCTTTTCCGTAACATAATCAAAAGAACAAAGCAACCCTTTGTCGAGCAGCTTTTTTTTATTTTCCCCATCACATCCATGTTCTTCTTCGGATCAGCTCCCACACAAGGAATAAGCTTGTGTGGAAATATCTTATGCTGCCATTTAAGCTGATCAAGAATCATGTTGCGCGTTGCATGCCCGAGCATATGCACCGTCTGCAAGACCACAGCCAGACGAATACACTGATCTGGATCATCCACCTGATGGATCATGTCAAAAAAAAATCAAACTGACTTACACGGTGGGAATCTCCCTTGTTTACCCTGTAATCCATTTCGGGATAATAAACAAACCGTCCATCCTTATTTAAAGAGGTCGTCAGCTCCTTGGAGAGCGATCTTTTTGTCCATTTTCTGTCTCCGGCAACGTTATCGCCTCCTTTACTCATTTACCTGCTGTTCCTTTTGTACATGCTTCGATTCCGGAACCTCATCAACTGTCCGCACTCTAAGGTCGTGGTCCTCTTCACTGACTTTTCTTACGACTCCGATATAATATTTTCCTTCTTCTACATGGATTCCAGTTTCTTCCTCTGGATAGTAACAGAAAACATTAATTTCCGGAAGTCCCTCAATTGATCCATAATAGCGTCCATCCTCCCTTCCGTTACACCGTACCCTGACTGTCATGTTTTTCCTCATCTTTTGTTCAATTCCTGCCCATGGATCAAAATCAATGGTATCTCGCCGCGAACATTCATATGCTGTGTCTCTTCCCCATATCTTTTTTCTGTGACAACAACATCAATAACCATTCCCGGCTCTGCAGCATAAAGCAGTGATTTAGTATATGACTTGCTCCAGTTATTTTTGTGAACATATCCTAAGATCCCAAGGCCTCCGATGTTAATCACTGCAATGGAATAATCTTTTTGTTTTGTATCTTTGGTTCTTCCAGACACAGAGACGACAACCGCCGGTACACGGATATACTCCCTTTCCTTCAATCCCTTCTCGATTTCAGAAATCAGGTTCTCTCTTGGTCCAGAAAGCGCATTTACCATGGATACATGAACTTCCTTCTTTTTTTTTCATCTACTTTTGTAACAACGACCGGGCATGGAGAAAACAGATATTTTTCTAAGGCTTCATTGTATATTGAGAGTGACTGAATCCATCCACATTTTTAGTAGACATTATGATTTTAATTTTCCCATCATATCCAACAAAACCTAATTTCCCCTGAAGTGCAGAAAACTGCACATCCATAATCTCCTTGCTATTCATATACTGTTCGTATTTTTTTATTACGCTTTCATCGGATGCATTTTTAATATGCACTTCTCCGGAATACGTCCTGATCTTAATACCATCCTGAATTTTTTCAGTACCAGCTTTCTTATCCTTATCCAGATTTTTCTCTGATTCTGTGGATTCTGCTGTTAATTCCCCTCTTTCTTCTTACTTTCCTTTTTTACCTTTTCCGTTACTGCGGTATTACCTGTTTTCTTTCCTCCAGCCTTCACTTCCTCTTTTGGCTCCTTGTCATTTGTTGTACCTTCTACCGCTGTATCTACAGCATTCTCCTTCTCATTCACCATTTTTTCGCTCATAATATTCCTTTCTTTCCTATTTACCTAAGCTTTGTATCATACTCGGTGCAAAAACAATCAGAAATGTTATCCCGGTTACCGTCACCCCGAAAAACAAAATACAAAATTTCCTGATTTTCGGCAATTTATGAAACAAAAAATTGCCTAGAATAGCTATTACCCACCCGACAATGATAATACTGATTGCAAAATCGCAAAATTTGTAATAAATTAAATACCCTTTGTACAAAATTTTCTGCGTCAGGCCGTTAATTCCTAACTCCTGTGCTTCTGCAGTTTGCTGTTCTACAAGATCATATGCCTGTGTAGCCTTCTCCCCTATCTTTTCTGTGTAAGTTTTGCACTTTTTTCTGCATCCTTTTTTCGATCCGTGGTCTGTTCTTTTGCTTTTTCCGCGGCCTTTTGCTGTGCTCTTTGATCTGCCATCTGCTGTCTGCTTCCATCAAAACTGGCAGAAGGTGCACTATTTCCGCAACCTGTCAACAGAAACACAAAGGTTGCCAACATCAAAACTGCGCACATCATTTTCTTCATATCTTATACACTTAATAACCCCTTTCTTAATTTTGAGCGAATTATAGTCATAAACCCATAGAAAAAGTCAAGCCCAAAAAGTTACGCTTTATTACGATGATTTTTCTCTTCTTTATTTCCAGACAGAAAAATTGAAGGATATCTTGTAAAATTAAATTACTAAATGAAATTTTCCCTGAAGGCTGAACCTTATAATGTAATCCATCTCTAACTGTAAATTTGTTAGTAAATTTTGCAATGTAATACATATGTATTGTATCGTAGTGTATTACATTACAAAATATGCTATGCAAAATTGTATGTAAATGTTATAATTATTTAAATAAAAAATTTATGTAATACATTTAAACACTTTGTAGTGTATTACAGAAAGGAGAAGTTATGGCAGGAGAACTAAAACCAAAATCTTTTAGAATTGATGACATTACCGCGGATAAATTTAAAGAAATATCTGCTGATATTGGCGGAAACCAACAGGAAACCCTTTCCAAGTTAATCGAAGCTTATGAATTTCAAGCAGGAAAAGCAATTTTAACCGATAAGAAAAGTGATATTGAACTGTTTGAGAAATATGTCAATTCTCTGACACGTATGTATATGGGTTCCCTTGAAGATAACCAAAATCTTGCAGAAACCATTCGCACAGAATTTGATGCAATGTTGAAATCAAAGGATGTCACAATTCAGGATTTACAAGAACAGCTAAAAAAGGTAAAACAGACAGAAAAAGAAGCAACTGATGAAGCAAATTCACTTTACGGAATAAATGAGGAATTACAAAGAAAAATTGAACTGCTCAAAAAGGAATCTGATGCCAAAATCTCAGATCTCAATATCATGCTTAGCGATAAAGACAAATTAAATCAGGCTCTCGCCACATCCTATGATGAACTAAAAATAAAACTGGAATCCATGATGGATGAGCATAAGAATTTTTCTATTTTATCTGGCAAATATGAAACCTTGAAAAAAGAAAAATGAAGGCTTACGGAAAGAGACCGACAAAGCTGCATCCATCATAGAGGACATGAAATCTCATGAAGCGGAGGCTGTGGAACACTGCAAAGAAAGAATGCAAATACAGCAGGATAAAGCTCTGCTAAATGTTGAAAAGGAAAACCAGAAAACGATCCAGTCACTTAAAACTAAATATCAATCAGAAATTGATAAATATCAGCAGAAATACTATGAAATCTTAGAAAGATTTACGTTCAACGCAAGCAGCGCTCACAGCGGCACAAACAGCGGAATCTACTGAAAATAAAACCGCTTCTTCATGATTCATCATCTTATATTTAAATGCAATAAGCTATCAAACCGCAATTAAAATCAGGTGGCAATTCTCGGTTAATAGATACCAAACGAGAATTGCCACCTGATTAGCTATACTGAACAGAAGCATATTTCCACTTGAATTACTTGGTCATAATATCCATTATCAAGTTTTAACCAAACGCATGTTTTTTTATAAGGAGATTCTGTTGATTTAAAAAGAAACTCTTTCGATATTGTGAGTGTTTTTATGTTTGTGTTTCCTGGGCTTTCATACATCAGACGGTTAAGACATTTTTCCATAATCGTTCTAAGAGATCGTGCCCCTGTCTTTTCCTTATAAGCAAGTTGGGCTATATAATCCAATGCTTCATCTTCAAAAAGCAGATCGATCCCGTCAAAAGCAAACAATTTTCTGTACTGGGACACGAGTGATCCCTGTGGTTCTACAAGAATCCTTTTTAATACATCCGTTGTAAGAGAATCCAATACCGCTTTAACCGGAAGCCTTCCCAAAAGTTCCGGGATAAGACCAAATTTCTCCAAATCCCGTGTTTCTACATATTTTAAAGGATTTTCACATACATCTTCTGAATCCTCAGAATCCTTCAAAAAACCAATGTTCTTATTTTTTTCGCCTAGACGTTCTTTAATGATCTCCTCAAGATCAGGGAACGCACCTCCGCATATGAATAAAATATTAGATGTATTCACTATTTTTGTAGAATTAGTAAATGTTGCCACTCCTACGCTTTTTGGTGTTGTCGTGATTTCCACCTTACAGCCTTCAATAAGAGGGAGCAACGCCTGTTGAACCCCTTTCCCACCTACAACACGCTGTGTTTCTGTAGATGAGCTTGTCAGTTTATCAATTTCATCGATAAAAACAATACCCGACTCTGCTTTTTCCACGTCATTCCCCGCTTCCATAAGAAGGCTTTGGATGCAGCTTTCCACATCATCACCAAAATAGCCCGCTTCTGTGAGTCTCGTGGCTGGCACAATAGTCACTGGAACATCCAAAATTCTAGCAAGTGTTCTCACCAAATGTGTTTTTCCACATCCCGTCTGTCCCATCAATAAAATATTCGATTTTTGAATGTCCGGATCATTTAGATTTATCCTTTTATAATGGTTATAGCTTGCCACAGCTAACAGTTCCTTCGCCTGTTCCTGTCCTACCACATATCTATCGAGCTGTCTTTTGATTTCTTTGGGATACAAGCGTCTCTTCCTATTTTCACCCGATCCAATAAAGTCATTTGAAAAAAAACTTTTTTCCTCATCAGATTTTTTAATTTCGCCAGTATTATCCCATTTTTCCCCATCAAAGATCATGTTCAACTTTCTGCCGCAGGTAGTACATATCTTTTTCCCTTGATCAAAAGTAATGAGATCGAAATCATCTTTCTGATCTCCACAGATGCAGCATATATTTTTTTCTTCTCTATTTCTCATATCTGGTCTCTCCTAACCTTTTGGTTTTGTCCTGATTATTTAGAATTGGTATGAAAGAAAAATAACACATTTTGTTCCCAAAGAAAAGGAAAATAGCGGAACAACTTCAAATTTTATTCATAAAATAAAATGCGGCTGTCTTGCCGGCAGCTGCATATATTCCTCATTTATATAATTTTTTTATATCTGGATGCGGGTGATCTATATCAAGATCCGTCCACGAATATGGATTCATTCATAAAATTGACATATATATAATCTTTTAATTCCTGTATACGAATAAGTCCTTTCCGAAAGTCTTCCACTAAGAAGGAACGGTGCCATGGTCTGTCAGGCGCAGTGAAATATTCGCATAAAAGGAAACATCCCTTATATCCCGAATATTGTTTTGGTCGGCATATCAGTCTTTCCGGACGTCCTGGACTTCCCTGCTCACCAATTTCATTTGTCTCATTTATGAGATATATTTTACCAATTTCCGGTACTGGTTTATCATAATACGACTTCATAGAATTTGAAACAGCACGATCTCCGTGTATTCCCACGAACCTGGCCGCAGACATTCTTTTTTATCACATATTATTATTTCATCATTTTTATCCAAAACGTTCCTCCTTGCACAACATATATGTGCCATTTATCTAATGTATACTTTTTTGCATTTACAGGCAAAATAATGCCTTATTTTCGACATCCTCTTTTTCACTTTCCCCAAGAGTGGAATTATTAAGAATATCCAAAAGCATTCCCTTAAAACCAACCGATAAAGATTTCATCTGGAAAGTTCCATAGTCAAGTTTTAAAAATTCCACAAAATCCCCTTCATTTTGTGGCACAATATACTTTTTGCGGATTTTTAAGTTTTTCACCAATATATCTCCAATATTCACTAACGCCCCAAATTCTTGCTTCCCTTCCTGTTCCGTCATAGACATAGTTATATGTCCCCGCAGGTGATTGCCCAATACACTCATACATAGTTGCAAGCTTTGTCATGGAAGATCTTGTAGAGTTAAAACACATATATACCTCATTAAGATAATTAGCATATTTCATGTAGTTGCAAAATGAATTATTTTTATCGCAGAAATCATCAAAAATAATAACGGTCTTATATTTATCTATATTTTCTACGAGGAAGTCCACATTCTTGGTAAATGTAACCTCGTGCATATTTTCCCTCTCATTTTCCCCGCATTCCCCATATACTCCTATAATGAGTGATGAACTGTTTGACAAATCAACAACTAAAACCTTCTCCCTTGACAACATTGCAGAAGCAAATCGACAGTATACATCTGCCCTGTCCCCCCAAAAGGCAATCGCCTGTTGGCTTTTTATCTTTCTTTCTTTTTCGTGCTTTATCAAGGTCATTCCTCCCATCTGTCAAAATTTTCACAAAAAAAGAAACTACTAATTTTATACCATTTATTTTATATAAAATCACATCTGACTTTTTGCATTTTTACAGTAAAAGTATTTCTTTCATTATTTTCCTTACTTCGCGTGGCATTTCCAATGTATCGTACATAGGAAGATAACAGGAAAACATTCCATTCATTAAATTTTTCAGATCTCTGATTTTTCGTCCAGTAACATTATTAAATACAAAAAGCCACTCTGCCGTTTCTTCATCCGATAAATTTTTTCACAAAAGTAGCGAGCAGTCTCAGATACTCATCGTCACCCCAGCACATCATAACCTTATACTGCGCACGCTTAAGATCCACTATCTGCTCAGATTTCAAATCAGAATATACTCCCCATCAATGATCACATACTGATTTCTTCCATAAGAGCTTTCATAGTCGCTTTCAATTCGAACCAGTTCTATTCCTTCATCAACTTCTGACTCAATTGCCTCTGGGGATTGTGTAATCACACATGAATCATATCCTTCCATGTTCAGATAATTTGCAATACCGGATGAAAAATGCGAGCATCCACATCCATGTTTTAAAGATGTAACAAAAACTGCAGCAGTACCTATATGATTCTTTCTTTCTCTTCCAGAGTTATCGTCAACCCTTTTCCTATTTTGCTTTTTCTCCTTCTTTTGGCTGTTTCCAGTTGTATAAACAGAAAGTTCATTTTTAAACTTTCATAACATTCTCCCGAAAATGGATTGTCCTGGTTTTCTGCGAATTTACATGCACTACCTAAATTTTCCCACTTAGGATCACTTCTTTCTCTATCGGACACCCCTCTGATAAGGTATACAAAATCAGCATCGAGTTTTGAAACCTCCTTCATAAATGATTGCAACTGTCCCTGCTCCCACGGAGCTGAACCTGCAACCACAAATCTTTTCTGGCATTGTTCAATCATATCTTTTATATTTCCGCATAAGGCCCAAAATCCATTACCACAAAATGATACTCATGAGGTGTGAGTATATCCTGTACTCTTGATATTGCATCCGGATAATAATCTACATTGCAATAAGAAAAGAAATTTTCTTTCCACTTAACACTCTGATATTTTGCAATTGCATTTAATGACTTACCTTTTGTTTGAGAACAGTCTACAAAGGCAACCCGATAACCATATGCAGCCAGATACTCTGCTGCTATAATCGCCTGATGCGTAACCCCGCATCTCTTCTGTACGCCAACAAAAGCTATTTGTACATTAGAAAGAACGTCTGATAAATCAACCCCTGTCGATATTGAAATGTTCTTCGAGCCACTATATTCTGGCTCTGCTTCTTCTTTATCCTCTTCCGGCTCATCAATATCCTGCTTTTTAACTATTCCAGCTATTTTCCCTTGAGTTTTCTTCATTAAAGATTCAATTGCGGAAAATCTGCCTCCTACCTCTTCCTTTCTTTCATTATTTTTTCCACTGTTGTTATCATTTTCTATGTCTTTTTCTTCATTTTTTGAAAATCAGATGCCTCCGAAAGAACACCTCGGTTCAAAGGTATACTCTGATCAATAATCTCCTGTATTTCATACGGAAGCATTGATTTAATAGTAAGGAAATCTGTTTTGCTTACACGTTCTTTTATTTATACAGCCCTCTCCGGTAGTTCATCTTTTTCTCCTGATAGAATATATTCTACACATTGCTCTATATTGGCTCCATTTGTATTTTCCATGGCATCCTGGATGCGATAATACGACTTGGCCAATTTACGGCTACGTGGATCAACGATTAACCGGGCAACATTTTCACCCATGGCATCCTTTGCATATATTGCATTGTATATACCAAGGTTAAAAATCCCAAGTATCTTTTCCGTACCCTCTGTTTCATTGTTTAAAATTGGAATTATTGTAAGATCATTTTTAATATCAATGATTCTTTCAAAATCTCCAACCTCATAAGGACTTTTTGCTTCCAGTGCCTCTGAAACAATTACAACAGAAGTATCTGTGTTCTCCTGCAAATAACGCTCTACTGCAATTTTACCTATCCGGAGCGCATAAGATTTTATATCCGCACCCATTTCATTAGCCATTTTGACAAATTCACGGGCATCTGCTTCCTGCATCCCATATACGCCTAATAATAGCTTCATATTTCCTCCTTTGATTCAAATTTCAGTTTTTGTTCGTGTTCCGTAAGATTTTCCAGCTATTCTTCAATATCCCATTTCAAGCAATATCCAGGGATTGTACAACCACCTTCACCATTTCCTTGAGGACAGTCAAAACAACCACCTTGAAAAATTTTTTCTTCCTTCATGACTAGCCAATCCTTGTATGCTTCTTCTGCTGCTTGGTCGTATTGCTCGGCCTGTTTACTATAATATTCGATATCCTTTCTGATTACCATTTTCAAAAACGAATATTTGTTTTCCATTTCCTTTAAGTAATCCCTAAGTTCATGAGGCCTAAAATATCACATAATCTTGAAAGATATGCTTTCTTGGAAAAAATTAATTTTGCTGCATCTGAATTCTTTAATTTCATATTATTTTCCTTGTCAAATTAAAAGTTCATCTTTTGCACATAGATTAGGCATAAACCCATAGAAAAGTCAAGCACCAAAAGAAAATCCTTGCAAATTGATTCATATCTCTTGTAGATCTCCCTCAATATATGATATACATTTATATAGAAGAAACTCTTTCTTAAGGAGATATTATGAGTCCATTATCAACGAATTACACTAAAGAACAACAAGAAGAAATTTCCATTTTACGCAACGAGTTATACGATTTGCGCAAAAAAAGAGATTACCTAATACACAAAATTGCCGCAAACGATCATTTTGCCCGCGCGAATGGAACAAAATTTCCATCCGGGAACATCTATTCCAGACATTATGTGTATGATGATAAGCTGGAAGACGAGAAAATCACCGATTATAACAACTGGAAAGATACATTCTTTTTCGTTCATAGGGAAATCGCATCTGAGTTAACACGATCAGTAATGACTAAGGAATTTATGGATCAGTTAGCACTCTCTCAAATAAACAACCCTTTTCGCAGCAAACCTGCTGATTTTGCATATGGGCAATACCTTTCATCTGTAGAAGTTGCCTTCCCTGATCCAGCTGGTCCAAGGCTTCTTCTTGCTGATCCCTGTGGCTCACTGTATACAGATCCTATCCCGGAGCTGACTCTTTCTGATGCGCAAGAGCTTGTAGGGAAAATAGTGATCGCCAGGGTCGGACATCAATACGGTAGTGACCGTCACCCTGTCAAGGATTTGTTTGATACCGGATATTTCAAATATGATCCTGCCTTAGATTAAAATGCCCCGCAACTACGATGTTGGAGACCTCTTAGCACATATAGTAAATCATTTATGGTAAAATTTATTATAAAAAGAAATGGTGGTTGATAATAAAACCAACCACCATAAAATAAAATTGTTCACTATGCTAAAACATTCAATCGAATTTATATTTCCCACCATATTTGCTTGTGAGGACATCAGGCGCAAAATTTTTATCATAATAATTATGTAATGCAGTATTATTTCTTTCCCTCAATTCATTTAAAATCTTAGGATCCATATTTTCACTCTTTACATTTACATTTTTGTCAAGATATGGCTGTGATAACTCCATTGCATGCTTAACACAATAACGTGACATTTCTTCCTTCATTTCCTTTGGTGAAGCATCCATCTCTTTGACAGAATTATATACACCATCCATATATTTTTCCATGTCTGAATTCTGGTCACTTGTCATATATTGCTGGAACTGTTGTAAATTCATGGCATTAATCTCTTCTTCAGTTATACCTGACATGGTAGCCTGATACATGGACTGTGCCCATTCCTTTCGATAATTTTGCATTTCCTGTTGTGCTAAACGATCTACATCCTTGCCACCAAAACCTTCTGTTCTGGCACCTGGTATTTTATCTGCAAGTTTACCACCCATGGCTGATCCTGCAAGACCACCGACTGCGCCACCAAATGACCCACCTGCATCCATTCCGATGCCCATCGCCTGTAGTTTTGTAGCCGGTGAAAAAAATGTCGTTGCCATTCCGGCTACCGCCGCTCCACCAACCATGCCTCCTGCACCAAGCAATGCCTTACCAGCTGCTCCACCAAATTGCTGAAATGAACGCTTTCTGTAAAGCTCTGCTTTTTTGCCGGAGAAAGGTTTTTAAATTCAGGACTCTCAAAATTAGATGTGTTTGCGTATTTTTCAAGAAGATCCTGATCTACACCAGATTGTGTTCCACCATAACCAGATCCTCCAAATCCGCCAGACCCTCCAACGCCGTCTTCATATACTGCGTTAGCTGCATCTTTTCCAAACGCTTCTGGAGGTACTCCATACATTTCTGAAAGTTTTTTCACGCCCTCTGCATAAGAATTTACACCAGGCATTTCCTTTTCCCCAGGAATTGTCCCTCTTCCGTCTGCACTGGGTTGTACCCCATAGCCGTTTTGCTGCTTATATTGATTCCATGCTGTCACCTTCTGATTCTCATTTCTAGCAGCCTGTTCCTGATTCATTTTGGCCATAGAGCGATCCCTCATTCCTCCGGCAATTCCTCCGCCAATTCCAGCTGCCAACCGTGCTGTTCCACCAATGGCACTTCGCGCAAAACTCATTGCACCCATCATAGTTGCAATACCTGCCATTTCCATACCAATATTAGTATGGATTCCCATTGCTCCACGCAGTTGCATTCTTGTCGGAATAAGCATGGAGCAAATAATTAGCTGCAAAACATGCACTGCCTGCGAAGATCCCAGATGACTAAATGCAAGTGGAATAAACAAAAGCATAATATCCGAGATTGGAACAACCATGGAAAAGAGAAGCGATTTCCACCACTCACCAAGAGCTTTTTTGTCAAACTGCATGTTCATGCAAACAAATGGGAATGCAAAGAAATACACAACATAAGAAAGAGCCAATCCTACATACTGCAATCCAAAATAAAGGTTCAGAAGTAATGTCCCTACATACATTGCCGTATTCATAAAGCTTTGTTCTGCATTTTCTTTAAACATATCAATGAGACTTAATGAACTAATATCCATATTTAAGACATTTTTTCCCAAGGAAACAGCTGTCGCATATAAACCAACATCCCGGATATACAAAAAGACATCTACAAAATACGGCATTGCCGTCAACATAACAACTGCAAGTGCAAAAGATCCGATAGAGTCCTTTAATGCCTGAATTGCGCGCTGTGACCCTCCTGCATATGTAGCGGCAGCAAGTTTTCCCATAACTATGACCAAAATCAGAATATATATTATATTTCTCATAGTTGTATATGCAGCTGCCGCAACCACACCATATGGATTCCCTGGTCTTAGTTCAAAGGTGAACAGTGCCACATTATACCCATTCATTGCAATTCCATGACCACCTACTCGCCCTAAAATAACAGTATCCAAAGTCATATGAATATTATTGAAAAATTTGTATCCCCAATCGCCCATTGATTTAAAAAAAAGCAATCAGAAGCCCTTCAACAACACCAGGATCTTTGTCCTCATCTTTATCTTTTTTATTTTCTGTGCATCACCGTCGTATATGCTATTATCCAGTCCATTTGTCCAGCTTCCCTTTGATGCCCCATCTGATACTGATTCTTTATCCTCTTTTTTCTTTTTATCATTTCTCTTTTGGGCATTATTCAAATCAGCACCAGTATGCTTATTTAGATAATCAACCCAATTTGCCTTATCATAATCCGTTGTTTTATCCCCCGTGATCAATTGATCAAGGGTTTTCTTATTATCAGACGCAGTAGGTATGTTTACTAATCCATCCTTTGTAGGTGCCGAATATGATGCATAAGCAGAAAATACAGGAACAGCAAGAATCCATGTCATCAATAACATCGTTATCGTCATGCGTAATTTGTTTTTAATCCTTTTTTCATGATAATTCTCCTTACGCTGCGTTGCTGTCGCCTTTATACATCGTCCGTATTTTTTCCATATCAGTTTCAACAATACGTGATTCAGAGTCCGTCAAATAATCAATTTTTATGAATGCAACCTTCGACTGATTATCAATCAGACATACTTCTCCTTTTCTTTCCTTTTGATCTTCTTCATTGTCAAGATCGCCTCCAAGATCACATACCATATCTATTTGACTTGACGTAAGAGGTGTCGCTTTTGCAAGATACTCTTTATCCTGAAAATCCTGTTTCAGCAAAATGATGGTAGTAGCCTGCTTAACAATACTCTGCGTCTCTTTATATCCATCAAAATCTTTAAGCGCCTGTGTGGCAGCCCAAGGTGAAACATGACGTTTACGATATGTACGATAAGCGTCGTCAATAAACTGCCTTGCCTCCGGATAAAGGAATCCTCGATGCATCTCATCAATTAACATAATCATCTTCTGAGTTTTTCGCGGATCAGCAGAATTTTTCTTAATAAAGTTTTCCTGCATAAAGTCCATGCATACAAGAAGGGCGACACTTCGTTCTTCTTCCGGAATCTGCGAAATATCAAAATTGATATGTGGGGTATCAAGAGATGCCTGAACCGTAGATTGCCCATCAAAATAAGGCTTTGTTCCGTGTATCTCTGCGATTTTTGTAGAGCAATCCGTGCATGAACCTTCAAAATCTTTTTTTAAAGCCTCAAATTCTTCACTTGTATAAAAGTGAATACACGAAGGACAATAATACAGTTCCCTTACATATTCCTTCATTGAATCAAGGATGATTTTATATGGTTCATTGTAGAATTCGTTTGTATTTTCTTTTTTCCCATATAAGTATTTTCTTATAGAAATCCGTAATCGTTGGAAGTTCTTTTTTAACCATCCCGGATGAAAGCGCTCCATTTACAACATATTTTGCCTTTTCATAAATGCTTTCAACTTTCCCATGATAAATTCCACGATCGTTATAGCATTCGGTTATGGCATCAAGAACAATCCTTTTGATAAATGTTTCCTGCGCAAACTGCTCAATTTCACGTCCATCCTTGATCATGGTCATTATCAGGCGAAGCAGATTGGATTTCTTTGTTGCAAGATCCAATACCTTATATTCTGTCTGTGTCATTTCATCGAATTCATCTGTCACATCCACTTCAAACAGATTTAAAATGTTCTTTGAATCCGGTTTGAGCTGGTAATTTATCCCACCAACAGCTTCTGCCATGATGGAATACTCTCCGCCAGTTCCCCGTGCGTCAAAATCAATGGAACGGATTTTATAACCGAAATCAATGTATCGAGAAGCCCACATTTTAATCGTTGCACTTTTTCCTGTTCCTGTTTTTCCGGAAAAAATCACTCCGTATCCACTATGAGAACTGTCGTATACATCGTATAATACTGGCTGCCCTGTATTTATTACATGCCCCGCAAATATGCCATTTTTATGCGAAAATCCACTACGTGTATGATTAAAGATATCAACAAGGGCATTTTTATCGAAATAATGCCATTTCACGGGAGTTTCACTTATCAGTCCCTTTTACCGACATATACCCGGTTAGTAGGGTACCCACTTAAAAAAAGCCTCTGGGTGCAGCGAATAGCACGCACAACATTCTACTGTCTTTTCACGGGCAACCATATGAAAATCACTCACGATACGTCTTAGTTTATCAAGCGTGGTAGCTTGCAGAACATAAAGAAAAGCAACCATAAATAATCGGTTATCACCTGTTTCAACATCCATGGCGTACCGTTCTGCATCTGCCATCTTGTTATTTACCTTACGGTATCGGTTTCTGTCCCTATCTTTTTCTGCTGCAATGGACACTGCATCCAGCTGATTGATACGCTTGTCCAATTGCTTTTGAGAAGCACCATCTACAAGTGGCTCGATGAATACCGTAGATGTTACCCCCGGAAAATTAAACATGGATGCATATGTCGATGCAAACTGAGAGCCTCGGGGAAGCTTATCAACATAAAAACACATCGTATACAGTTCCACCCCATTATCATCAACTACCATATGATCCAACGGATTCGGATTCACTCAAGAGGGGATACCAGTTCTTTAACAGTTTTCCTTGATTCAAAGAAAAGCTCCATTTCTTCATCTGTGTGTTCTTCCCCACCCGAAAATATAATCTCTTTCTCCTCGTCTTCCTCTTTGTTATCTAAGAGTTTCTTTTTTCTTTTTAAATCTTTTTTTACTCTCCGGTCCTTTGATCTAAACAATCCCCTCTCTTTTTTGACTTCGAAGGATTTTTTCTCTTTTTTCACTGTTTTATTAGCCATGTCTGCTTTCCTCCTATTCATCTTCGATCAGTAATTGTCCAGATACAGAATCCTTTATCATATTGGCAATATTGCTATTATTTGATTTTTCTGTCTCAGAATCTCCTGTCGTGTATGAATTACCGTCCTCAGAATCAGTGGACTTTTCCTGCTCCCCAACTTTATTTTTAACAGGATGGGATTTTACTTCAGAATCGTTACCATTTTCTCTTTCCTGTCTTAAACGATTTTCTTCCTCTTCTGCCTTCCGATACACTTCTTGCAAAGAATCCAGCGCTCGCTTCGCAGCCTCTTGTGCATTCTCATGAATATCTTTCATATATTCCATTTGGGAATTAAGTGCCACCTGATCGACAACATGCTTTTGGAGATCATGAAGAGAATTTGAAGTGTTAATGTCATCAAAAAAGAACTATTTTTATATCTTTCAGCTTAAATCGCGAAGCCGATACGGGAGATGAATAAAATCTGAACATCTCAATGAGTTCATCCGTTTTACACCGAACAGCCTTCACATGACTGTTACTGAGTGCATGTATCATGGATGATGCCTTCGCGTTCAGTTCCTGCTTTGCACGAGCATATATTTCCTCTTGGGTTAAATCTGTCGAAAAATCCATCGGATCATACTGCCATTCAAAAACATACGTTTCTACCGGATCAGGCAAGACCGCCCCGGAAGAATATTTATTTACAACACGTATCTCATCCTTAATGTGAAACAGTCGAAATTTATATGCTTCAATTTGTCTTTCAAGCTCTCGGATACGTTTTTCATAGATTCCCTTATCTTCATCAGATAAATCCTTTAGCGTTTCCTTCAAATGTGATGCAATGTCTTTAAGCTCATCCCTTACAGCCATATATTCAGCTAATACATTCTGATAAACGTCCTGATATATCTTTATGGTGTTTTCCAAATCAACAGGTTTAGAATACTGCCTGTATGATATAGGTTTATTGATCGTACTCACAAACCCATAATACGAGTGACAGGTAGCTGCCTGAACCGCATAATCTTCGTCGTAAAATTCAAATCCGGAACACCTGAGCACTCCAACGAATCTCTTCCCATTTTCAAGAGAGATCATGTCATCTTTAATCCCGTCCTCATCGATTTTTATATAATCTTTAACATTTTTCCTGTCAAATTCGGCATAGTCTGTATCGTCTTCATCAAAACTTATTTTTCTTTCTGCTCCTATACATAATCAGGAAGAAAAGGGCGGCAAATACCGTAATGACAATAAGAATGCCTGTCATAATGTTATTTAACTGTTGAAAAATATAACTCACTTTTTACTGCCACCCCCTCTGTATCCCTTAACGTATATACACCTGTTAAAGTAACGTATCAATCTACGCTTAAGGATTCTGACAATCGTAAGGTTTGCCCCTTTGATATACTGTGTCTCCGGAATCGGATAAGATGCAATAAAAACCAATCCAATGGTTATAACTAACCCTATTGTCACACCAATAAGAGAGAATCCGATCAACCCAAATAATTTAAACAAAAGATACGTGATAACTAATCCTGCAATCAGGTATTTCAGGGTTGTTTTTGTAAAAAACTTAAACCACCTATCTTCATCTGTGAATTCCGATGGTATCTGGTGCCGTAAACCCAAAATAAATTCCTCCAATCAAATCAATTCTTACAATCTTTTTAAACAACTTTTTTGGAGATGGAGAAAATGATTCCAGCGATCCAAACAAACCCAAAAATAACAACACCTATTGCCAGTTCAGCTGCAAGTTTTTTCTTTACCTCATCCAGCTTGTTTCCACTTTTAGCGAAAGCAAATTGTAATCCACATATAGTAATCGTTAGAACAATGCCTATAATCCCTATTGTTTTTAACAATGAATAAGCACTTACTGCAGTTGCCCGTAGACTTTTGTTATCACTGATATTGTTGTCTTTTATATAATGAAATGGGTCCATATCCATCCCTTTTGAATTGGTTTTTAGCAATATTCCAATATAAATACTGTCAATTTTTTCAAATACTGATATCATATCTACATCTCCAGAAATATTTATTTACTTATTTATCCAAGCGCATTACCAAACTGCATTGCCATCCCAGCAATAGATACGGCTGCTACAATTATCGCAATACCAATTACTGCCCATAAAAGTCCGGATTTACCATCTTCCTTGGTACTACCCTTGCTTGCCGCAATTTTAAAACCGCAAATAATAATGGCAATTACTGCACCCACAAGACATGCTGTTCTTACAAAAGTAATCCCAGAAATTCCAGTTTGCTGCACTGCTTTTGTTGCCTTATCAAAAGCTCCATTTCCTTTTGTCCCGTCCGTAAGAAACGAAAGATCATTTGTAGATGTAGAGTCAGGTTTTGTAGGGTCAGATTTTTTTTTATCTCCGGCAGCAAATACCTGCGTAACTGGCAGGTTCATAACAGCAATAACCGCAAGCCCTGCCTTTAACTTAATGTTTTTAATTTTTTCCAATAGTCCTTTTTCCTTGGTTTCCATTGAATTTTCCTCCTTTTGTTTGAAATTTGACAAATCATAGGCTCAAACCCTGATAAAATGTCAATCCGAAAAAGAAATTTATTTTAGGTTTTAATTTTTTTAAACACACATTTTAGGGCTTATACCAATATCTGCCATGCAGAAACAGGTATAAGCCCTAAAAATGTGGAAACAGCATCCGGCATAAGCCGGATACCTTTCCACCAGATATAAAACTACTATTTTTCTGAGACATTTTCCGCACAGTCCTTTGCCTGGAGATTCACCGGGCAAATATTGACAGAACCATCAATATTCGGACTTTTCAGGTGAATCAGGTCCTTGGCACCGTTTCCGCTGATAATCACCGTATCGGATAATCTGACTGCTGCACGACGCAAAAGTGATCCATCTACACCGATTTTAATCTGCCCAGAACAATCTGCTGCTTCAATATCCGCATGGTTTCCCTCATTAGAGATACTTGAGACGCTAAGCTTGTTATCATCTACAACAAGCAAAATTTTAAGATCGTCTTTTTCCTCTTTTCCCAACAAGGACACATTTATAGCCCCTGTCAGTTTATCCTTTGAAACAGTCGCAGAATAATCAGGCTGAATTTCCTGCAATACCTTTAATACATCGGGATATTTTGCTGCATTTGGGACAATAATGTAAAAATCAAGACCATCCCTTACAATCACTGACGTTCGAACATCAGGATTTCAACCTCATCACTTTTAATGGAGGAAATAATCTTGCAAAAAAGTGAGTTTAATACATACTCTCTTTTTACCCAGCAAATTATCCAATCCTTTTTCCTGCAATACCGGAGCATAAGCAACAGAAATCATTGAGCAATTTTCATTCAATGCACAGATACGCAGCATTTTTTTCCCCATTATTCCCTGATACGGGAGCCACATCGACTGCATTAGCGGCCGCTTTCTGATGACATTCCTTGTCCATTGCAACAGATCCAATAGAAAATGCCTCTTTCAATGCAGCTGACGCAAATTTTGTATATGCATACTTTTCTTTCTTTGCGTCTGCCATTTCAATGGAAATGGCTTCTGACAAAAGCGGAATGTCCACACTTGCACTGCCACAGGAAATTGATAAAAATCCACCATTTTCCGGAATAGTAAGTTCAAAATCATCGTCTGCGTAAGTTCCAAGAGTTGATACAGAACTTGAAAACAATGCTGATGGGAAAATGAAAGTTTCACCACCCTTTGTGTCGATTTCGACAAGAACAAGTGCAGATGTCTGCATATTCCCATTACATGTTTTAAGCTGTGCAATGTTTTTATCACCGCTCTTTTTTTTTCTGTCACAAAAGGGTAATGGTATCCTTTTCAGAAACCGAACACTTTCTTACAGCTTCTTTTAATGCGGCATTTTCAATTTTTAATGTACTCATAATAACCTTCTTTCTTCCCGCGCTAAGGTGACGGGATAACCTAAATATGTATTTTCATCGTATTCCTCTATGGAATACTTAAATTCTAAAAAGCGAAAGCTGTCCACTGACAACCTTCTTCTTTCCAACAGCTTTTGCCGTATGGAGATGAAGAACCGGAACTGACGATTCAACAAAGACAGTATCTATTACCCTGTCTGTGTCAGACGGTTCCTGTGATCTGCTATCATCCATTGTTTCAAACAGATCAAAAATCCCAAGCTGACCTGTTTTAATCGCATCAAAGGATTCAGTTGGTGCTTCTTCCTCGCCAACCAGTTCTTTATACAAAAGCATCGGCTTATAATCCCGATACTCTGTTGATTCGAGATCCTGTTGCAAAACATCAAACATCTCCTGCAAATTGTTTCCAGTGATGCTATCCATGTTTGCCATTGCCTGCGCAAGCTTCATTCTCTCATCAACACCATTTGCCATTGCAGCAAGACCCTCTGTAGAAAACTTTCCCTGTATAGCTGATGTTGCAGCCTGTTTTTCTGCGATCAACGAAATGACTGCCTCCTGCACACTTCCAGACCATGCAAGATAATAATTCCGGCATTCTTTCGTCTGGTTTAACCGGTAGGCACGTCTTGATGCCTGCCATGTGACAAACATGGAATATCCCAACTGATAAAAAATCAATGTAGGATAATTGTACTTAATCCCGTCCTTTACAAAACAGAAATCAAGACCCGTACTTACGCATCTTGGGTTCGTGATAAAAACCTTGATCCCCTCTGGGCTTTTTTATGCATCCATGCTTCACGTTCACGTGCGGCCGGAGAACTGCTCTCAAGCACTTCTACCTTACCTTTCAGGTTGCAATATTTTTCAATGATCTCCTTCAATCTGTATGTGATACAGGTTTCTGGACTTGCTGTATATTCTGCGTATACAACTACATTTCTTCCCTCTGCCTGCTCTTTTCTTATAATATCAATGAGCCTTTTCTCTTTTTGAAAGCAAAAGCTCTTCTTTTTCCACAGACTGAAACTCTGAATAATCATCAGGCTTTACGACAATACTGCCGGATACCGGAGATTTAATAGGTGACAATCCATACGGTTTATCCAGATAAGAAAGGGAAAACTGCAGCTGCGTTGAAAGCAGTGCAAACCCTCCTAGAGATTTATCGCGTGACGCTGTAGTCAGCTTATTTATCACCTGTAAATAGGAAGATTTCATATCCTCCTCTAATTCCGTTTCGTAGTGCACAGACACTACATTTTCTTTTAATTTTGGAAGATAACGACTCATATCAGATAAATCAAGAAATGTTGTCCGGTCAAGCAGAAAATCCATAAAAATAAGCGGGGATATACCCGGTTTTACTTTTGTCCCTGCGAGACCATTTTCCCTTTACAGCACTCACGAAATTCTCCGTCTGTCCTTCCTCCATATTCAAAAGTTCTTTCCACTTTCCCGTACTTTTCAGAGAACTGTAATTCATCCTTGTACTCAAATCCCCTGTTTTTCATACGCTGTGGCTCAAGTCTGTACAACGTATAGAAAAGATGATTTGCCATGCCGCCTGCAATAGTTCCGGTAAGGCACAATTGCTTTCTGCTTGCACGGATTAGTGCATGCATTGCATGTCCTTGTCCGGTATTTCCTCCTTTCAGGTCCTGAATCTCGTCAAAAATGGCTATATCAAAAAATCCCTTCAAATATCTTTTGATAAACTCCGCCGGAGCATATTTTCTGGCTCCAGATCTGTCTAAAACAGCAAGCGGTTGACTTTCCATTTTTATACAGGCTTCTTCCATGTGATCTTTATGTACCCATATGGTCTTTTTTCCCCTTATGGGTCTTATTTGCCCAAAAGGTTGCCCGTATCCATTTCTTATCCCGGTTTTCTCCAATATTGGCCACATTTGGCTGCCATAAATCTTCACCACAAAAAACGCATTTTGCATTCTTTGCGTTTGGTGCAGAAAAAGAATTGCAATCCAAAACTTTCTGTTCCTCCACTTCCTTACCAGGTTTTGCATAAGGAATAAGAATGCGGCCACAAGTGGGACACACCATACCCGTCCTCTTGGAATATGTATCTCTTATCTCAAAACTTTTAGATCCACATTCACAGACATCTCCATACACAAATGCCCCACACTCGCGGCATACCTTGTGGTACACTTTTTTCTTTTCGCTGTTTAGTCGGCGTAGGAATACTCTGATAGGACAGTTTGCAGAAGTCCTTCGACAGAATAAAAAACTCTTTTCCTTCTCTCTTTGATCCATGCTCCCGCAGTTTAATGAGCTGTTTAAAATCTGAAATAACCATTGCTTTCGCAAATGGTATTTCCTCATTGATTTCCTTTGCCCACTTCTCTGCCAGATGCCCGGGACACATTACTATATTCCGATAGGAAATATTACTGTCAGATGCATATGCATCAGCAAGTGTCTTATCCGGATGCGACCGTAGCCATTTTCGGACAAAAAAACTCTCTGCAACGCAGGAAGCCATAAGTGTCTTCCCTGTACCCATTCCAGAGTTAATAATCGCATACCTGTGATTTTCAAGTAGTGCAACATCACTATTCACCTGCGCGATCTGCTGTGGATACAGTCTTTTACCTTTAACCGTAAAATCATGCACCTCCCCATCAAGGGAGCGTAACGGATGAATGTCTTTCTCCAGATTTTTTACAAGAGATGAACCGTATTCTTTGAAATATTCATCCATGTTCTTAAACTGGAGTTTTCTCTGCCGGTTTGGGCTGATGCAGATTTTCTTCTCCGCAAGAAGATTTGATACCGTATTCTGCAGATCTGCTTCTTTAATAGAAATTTCAGATAGCCGCAGATCCGATAACATGACATCTTTCCCACCAATCGGAATTGATGTTGTGAAACTGTTTTCTCCTTGTATAAGAATACATCTGTCCCATACTTTCTGTTCTTCACGAAAAGTATCATAAAGTGTCTTTCCCCACTGTTTTAAAAGTGGTAGATCAAATTTTGTCATGAGGAAATCATAAAATCTCTCATAACATCCTTCTTTTTCATATAAAAGAATATTTTCTCCCAAACCTTTATTTAAGCTGATCGCGTGGTAAAATTTCTCCTTTCCCACAACAACCGGCTGGATATAGGTCTGAAATTTCTGACCATCAATTGAATAAAATTTTTTATCCAACTGGATGCCCGTCTCAAATGTCAGAGATGCACCAAACGAGCGAACCTGCGAATTACTTCTATTAAAATATGAAATAACTCCAAGCTGTCCGTCTACATCTGTAAGGAGTGCAAAATCAAGATAAACAATTGCCCCTCCTAAAATTACTTTTTCCATAAAAACCTCTTTCTCCAGGATCTCTGGTTAAAAACCTGCGCACTATTCAAGAACAGTGATAGTTCCATCATTCTCAATAATATTAAGAGTGATTTTCGTAGAAGAAGTTTCAACACATTCTGCCTTATCTTCTCCTTTTTTTTTTCAAAAATTGATTCGTGACAACCTTGGCCACACCTCTTTGAAGATGCAGATCCCGATTTTCCTCTGATCCAGTAAGCCCCTGCCCTCCCCTGATATTGCACAAAGGTATAACAGATCCTTTTTCAGCGGAATTGCCGGATGTCCTAATTCGGTAGCTGTATAAGAGGGAAGAATTCCTTTTTTCCCGATCATGAGATATAAATTGCTTCCCATCAGCCTTTTCCCAGCATTTTCTGCATCAAACTCACGTGTTGTAAAATACGTGAGTTTTTCATCACTCGATGGTGGTACCGGAATTTTCTGTCAACTGGCTCATCAATCGTAGGAAGATAGGAAATGTTTGAAATTTCACTAATTTGTTCCTTGAATTTCTCATACCAGTCTCTCAGATATCCCTCCCGACTCCTTTTTTGAGCGATCACCACAACCTGATGATATTTTTCATATTCTTTATCATCAAATTTGAAAACAGCTAAGGGTGTGAATCTCGAAAACAAACTTCGGAGAAACCTTTCCTCCTGCAATACCTGATAAGGAATTACATAAACCAGAATTCCTTCCGGACACATGTAATTGCTTATCTTTTCGAGAAAGCTTTTTTCCAGACGAGTCTTCCCATCTTCACCGACACCATATGGCGGATTGGAGAAGCAATAAGAAAAAACCCGGTTGCTCACCACAACTCCTGTGAGGAAATCCGCTGGCAAAACATAAAATCGTTCATCATCTTTTATTTCCTCATATGTGTTCTGATTCAGTTCTACCCCATATATCTTTGGCAAAACAGTAGCTTCCTCCAATGTTGCCGCAATTGCGCTTCCATCACCAATAGATGGTTCGAGTGCAATAAATTCTTCTGGAAAATCCAGAAGTCTTCCGATACGTCGGCAATGCTCTGCATCGGTATAATACGCACCCATCTTCGCTTCATTAATAATTGTTCGCGAAAATGAACTCTGCCGGAAAATATTATTTTCCATATAAAACTCCTTTCCTGAATCCTCATTGATCCATAAAAACATAGGATTTCGGGCAACAAAAAAAGCCCCTGCATAATGCAGAAGCTTTTGAACCACTCAAAACCCTGAAATACAATCTGACTGCAGCCAGATTTTAAAATATATAATATGATACATTTATATCATACCACACTAATTTTCAGTTCTCAATATATTTATTAAATTAAAATTTAATATTCGTCTGCTATTTTAGTATATTTTCAATCCCTGCATTCACACACAACTCCCTCTGGCATTTCATCAGGAATATGTATTTCATAGTCTGAAAAAGATCTTGGAGCCACCACACCATCCCTTTTGAAGATTTTTATAGAATCAAATAATTTGTACGCCGGAGCATTTCCCCAAATGCTATCGTGTTTGAATATAATGAGTTTTCTCATATACATCCCTGCTCTCGAAGCTGAATAATTTTCTTCCATCATATTACAAATTGAACTCCATAATACTTCCAAATCATCCTCATTAAACCCTGTTTTTGTGCAAGACTTGCAGAAATATGGCCTTGAGCAACAAATAAGCCATACGGAATAATACTCTTGGTTCCGATTTCGTTATTTTTCTCCCCGCATCGTCCTCTTTGGTTATTGCTTTCCTTGTAATTGCAATGTCCATCGGGAAAATCGGATCAACTGATTTTGCAAAACTAAGTTGAACCGGTCCCTTAATCTGCCCACAATTCAACTTATCAATAACAAAAGTTGTCATCACAGCGCCAAATGCACGAATATCAAAATAATGACCACACATATAATCTCTCACCTTAAGCGATACATCTGGATCATTTTTTTTGACCGTCGCAATTCCACCATTTTGCTCCACCTTCAATGCATCGTATGCGGACTTATCGCTTCTATTTAATGGGGTTCCCTGCTTGATATATACATCATATCCTCTCTTGCCCTCATATCTCATTTCAATATAATCCCTGATTTTACGCTTTAAACAGACATCCGTGACAATTCCAGTCGATGTCTCCGGATCTATTCTCGGACGTCCCCCGTCATCAGGATTACCGTTTGGATTTCCATTTGTAATATCAAATACCATCAGAAAATCATATTTGTTCTTAAGCAGTTCACTCATCTTTATCAACCTTTCTCTTACTGAATCTCTTTTTCCTCTGGAAATAATACCCTAACATAAAACATCCCTGCTGCTCAAATGTAAGCTGCTGTGGAAATTTCCTCCTATTTTATTTAATAAATCAGACAACATAGAATCAAAATATATCCTTTCAGCATCCTTCTTTAATTTTTTTTTAGGTGCCAACTGCTCATTTTCAACAGCGTTGGATATACCCGAGCCGGAACCATATATGCCGTGTTAAAAAATCGCATAGTTATTGTAGACTTTACTCCTGGAATTGCCTTTTCCTGCAAATGTTCACATACTGCAAAAATCCTACCCAATATATATGAAATATCCTCACATTCCTCATTCAGATCCACTCCAAGCACCTCCCTGGGACATTGCCCATTTCTTGTATAATAGCCTTTTATGATTGCCGCTTTTTCATATGATACTTTTTGTTCTGCACGAATCCTTTTCATCACGCCATTTATAAGTGCTTCAGGATATCTTTGTTTATTATAAATTGCAGTCAGCATTTCTAAAGGCAGTCTTTCTGTTACGGCCACCTCCTTACTTCCAGGTGGAAGTGTCTGTTTCAATATCCTCCATAGGGGAATTTCCTTATCTGTATCTACATATTCTGGCAGTTCAATAAAAAATCCTTTCTAAAATCGTTCACGTTGTTTAGAAAATTTCCAAAACTGTTTTCAAGGAAAAAATTGACAACAAGCCTTCCGGAGTTCGGTGATAATCCAAGCAGAAAAAATTTTCTTTCCATATTGGTTTTCTCATTTTTCTCTGTCCATACATCAGCCGCATTTTGAAACACTTCAAGAATCTTTTCTTCCGCTGGATCTTCTCCCTCCAGCCATCCTACCGCCGTTATCTTTCCAAGTTTTACTACATGTTTATGATCTTTCAAAAGATAATTTAGCGCCGTAGTATAGGCATGCGCTGTATACATTCCTATTCCTATCCCATCTGCTTTCTCTCTGTTGTAAGACCAAAACGCCTGTTTATCATTTGACACAAGCGGCTGTCCCATGCTTGCGCCATTTGCTATATTCATAATATTTTGGTGATTTCTGGCCTGTGGCTCTTTCTTCCCGGTAATTATGCATGTGATTTTTTCTTCTTTATTATATTGGGATTCGTATAATTCCTGCCACCTTTCCACAATTTCTTTATCTGATGATACTGGCTCACCGTTATATAAAAATACAATTTTTACTGTTGCAAGTTCATTTTCTTTTTTCCAAAAGGAAATCATAACAGGAAAAACTATCCGGATTCCACTGCTGAAAAAACTTTATAACTGCACTTGCCGCATCACATGAGAGACCTTTTAAAAATTTCAAATGGTTCTTTTTTGATGCATTAAAATATTTTATCGCATCTTTTCCATTCTTGCTTACCCCCAACAGATATCCTGCGGTATCACACAAAAGATATGGATTAACCCCATTTGTTCTTTTTTTTTTTCTGCTCTGGCACCATCACATACGCCGGTATAGCCTCATTTTTTTTTTCATTTTTTCTTTCCACTTCTCTCACTGCAAGAGGTTTTAGCCCTTTAGGTATACCATTTTTATCCAGCTCCAGCCCATAAGTTACTTTTGCATCCGTCCATCCCATCGGACAACTTTCCCCTGTTCAACAAGCGCTTCATATAGATTTACCAATTCTTTTATTACCATCATTAACTTTTCCTTATTTCTACAATCTAATCAATTTTAATACCAATTTTTTCAAAATAAAATTGCACAGGTTCAATACTCTCTTGTATAAGTCCATATTTAATCGCCAAACGATACTGAAATGTTTTCTGCAAATTTCTCATTAGTGTGCTGGTTAATGCTTCCCGGAAAGTGTCAGTTTATCGTTCTAATCCAAAGTAACTTGTGGTTCATTTTTATATGTACCGTCTATCCTTTTTCTAATAATTCTAGCACTATGCTCTTCTCCTGCTTCGTCATATGCATCTGCAATAAAATTTGCATATGCGAGAAATTTTTTCTCATCCCCTTCTATGTGTGCTGAGATAAGATTTCCAATTGTGCTTGCAGTTATTACTTTCATTGTTCTCTCCCTTTACCCATAAAAATCCCCAATCTAAATACTTTTAAGAGTATCACTACTATAATAAATATTAAAAAAGTAAGTAACCCTTGTCTAAATATTTT
>VOFH01000911.1_pt1 | contig 186000 bp, 200 predicted proteins | sample 5384091 | NCBI WGS metagenome assembly VOFH01 (sample SAMN12384727, study PRJNA508395) | human gut metagenome | isolation source: healthy gut G | host: Homo sapiens | reverse complement strand
AGCAGACAATATGTAATTACCATATAAATGATTTTTCCATTCTGTGGCCAGTCGGGTCTTGCCCAGAATGTCATAACAAGAAGGATCGCTGTAATTGGAGCCGCTACTAACAGCCATGGACGGTACCGTCCCCATTTCGATTTTGTTTTATCCGTAAGCCCCCGACAATTGGATCATTGATTGCATCCCGAATCTTGAAAAAAGCATAAGTGCTGACTCATCAGAAAATTACTGACAAACATCCAGCTGAAATTACATCCAACATCCCCAAACCCATATGCAATCTTACTGATCAGCGGTACTTTTCCATTTTTGTTTTCGCTACTCATATATCCCTCCTATTTTTATCAGAGTTTCTGACAAAACTCTATTCTTTCCTCATTTGGTCCCTTAATCATAAAAAAACTTCACACCCTTTTCCCAAAATGGCAGTTCTTCGATTCCGTCTGTAATAATTGTATATTTTTCATTGCAGATTTTCTGATACATACTTTCAATGTCTTCCACATCAAGTGCTACATGTTGGTATGCACCGTCTGACATTGCCGCCTGCCCATTTTCAAAAGTCTCTATACAGTAATTTTTTATCTGTAAAAAATGCCACTTTTTCCCCTGCTTTTTCATTATATGTCTGCATAATTTCTTCAAATCCAAGACTCTTATAAAACTCAACTGTTTTCTGTAAATCGTTTGTCGGAAGCCCGACATGGGCAACTCCGACAATTCCATATTTATTTTCCATACGAACTCCTTACTTTTCACTGACGTTGATAATTACTTTCATCGTTGTCTCACGGTTATCATCAATATACTGGTATGCCTTCAGATAATCTTTAAAAGCAAATGTCTTTGAGATAAGCGGTTTCAAATGAACTTTGCCCTCATTTACCAGTCTGATTCCATCTATGTAATCATCATGGCGGTACATCATCGTGCTCTTAATGTCAAGTTCGTGATCATTTGCCACTGCAAGATCTACTTCTGCCATTCCTGCAAAAACAGCCACCAGTACAATCGTGCTTCCTTTTCTTGCATATTTAATTGCCTGTCCCATTGTGATATTGTTTCCGGCACAGTCGTAGATCACATCCGCCTTGTCCGGTCCAAATGCTTCGATCATTGCCTCACCGAAGTCTTTATTTAGGGTATTCACACACACATCAATTCCACATTCTTTTGCCTTTGCCAGTCTAAGATCACTGATATCTGTGATCATCACTTTCGCTGCCCCCATTCCTTTTGCTGCCTGTGCCACGAGATTTCCAATCGGTCCTGCTCCAAGGACTGCAATATTCATGCCAGCCACATCGCCCATCTGTTTAACACCATGAACTGCCACCGCCAGAGGTTCGATCATAGCTCCTTCTTCATAGGACATATCTTCTGAATAGGTGTTACTTTAGATGCATCTACTGCAAAATACTCAGATGCTGTTCCTGTCGTCTGAAATCCCATTACTTTTAATTCCTCACAGAGATTATACTTTCCATGACGACATGGATAACAATGTCCACAATATACCTGAGGCTCTATCGTCACCTTCTGTCCCACATGAAACTCTGTGACATTTTTTCCAAGTTCTGTAATTTCACCAGAAACCTCATGTCCCTGTGTTACCGGATATTTTGTAAATGGATGTTTTCCATGATAAACATGAATATCTGATCCACAAACACCAATATTCATAATCTTTACCAACACCTGATTTTCCTTTACCTCCGGAACCGGAACCTCTCTGAAAATAATTTCTCCTGGATTTGTCATTACCTGCTGTAACATAACTGTTTTCTCCTTTTTTATGTTATTTTGTTTTATGTTTTATAAAACGTTTTATCAAAGTAATTATATTATTATCCTGTAAACACGATTTGTCAATATGTTTTTTCATAATTTTATATATTTCATAATTTTAAAATACATTTTTTGTATATTTTTCACAATCAACACGAAAAAAACGGAAAGGAAACCGTAGTTACTGTTTTCTTTCCGTTTTTTACTATAATATGATATGAGGATCAAAAAATTTACAATTCACCCATATGTTTTGTAAAAAGTATTTCGCAGCTCCAACAGCTGACGCTTCTTTCTTATACGAACAATTTTTTAAGTATGAAACATCATGCTCAAAGCCATTATATGCCATCACTTTTTCTCCCCAGAGGTATCATATAATCTGATAATACACCTCCCACATCACCTCCTAGTATGATATCCATATCATATGCCATCCGCAGATTTGATATCAAAACAGCAAGATGATCCAGATACTCATTCCATGTCTGCAAAACTTTTTCATCACCACTTTCAATTTTTTCCATAAATGCATCCAGTGACTGCCTGTTATCTTGTGTCAGTACACTTGCAGCACAATATGCATCTGCACATCCTGATTTACCACAATAACACTTTCTTCCACCGGGAACGAGTATCATGTGACCAAACTCCCCTGCTTTCTGGTTTTTCCCTCGAAACAGCTTTCCATCTATGCAGAATGCACCACCTAAGGTGTGGTTCAAAGACAGATATATCGCATTTGGATACTTTTGTTTTTTTTCTGCAAGCATTGCAGCATTAGCATCGTTTTCAAAATATACCGGAAGTTCCAGAGCCTGTTCTAAAAAGCGCAGACTATAATTCTCTATACCTAAAGCATGTGATTTTAAAACGATCCGTTCTTTTGATCAATAATTCCCGGAATCGCCACTCCAATCCCAAGCAGCGTATCCTTCGCTAATTCGCCTTCAAGAAAAGTTTTGACCTTTTGTGCCACCTCTGTACAATAGGATAATTCTGCCGTAAATTTTAAGCGGATGCGATCTTTTTTTATAATCTCATCTCCAAGATTTACTAATACCATTTCTATATGATTCGCTGTAATCAAAATTCCCATTGCATGACAGTATGACTTATTAATCCCTATACTTTTTGCCTTCCTTCCACCGGTTGAAGCATATTCCCCAGTTTCTTCCAACACCCCTTTTTCTAACAAGTCATTCACATTTGCTAATACAGTCGGCATACTCAGGTTTAACTCTTTTGCGATTTCTGCCTTGGATGTAACATGATTGTTCAGCACATAATTAATTATCTTTTTTCTTGTTATATTTCTTTTATCTTTATTTTCCGTTTTCTTATCCTCTTTTATAAAATATATTATAAAAGAATTATATGCTTTTTTATTCTTCTTGTAAAGTAATGTTTTATAATTAATCTCCGACAGAATAAAGGAATATCTGAAAAAGGGATTTGCATTAGATGGTGGCGGCTATCCCTGATACCTTATTCTTTCTACCAGCGTTTCCTTTTTCAGATTACTGCTTAAAACGCAGGAAAGTACAATCTGCAACAGACCGACCAAAAAAATCATAATAAAAATTGGTACGATTGGAACATGATAGATATTCATTCCAAATATTCCATTATGTTTTGCATAGGAAAAAAGTGCATAGCCGAGCGGCAGACCAATGATCAAAGCTACGCATATGGTACCAACCGTAAACATCAGTCCCTGTAACTGCAGGCATAAATTTAATTGTTTATTTGTCATACCCACAGCCTGTAATATACCATATTCCTGCTTTTTTGTCGTAATATTCATGATCATGGTATTCGCCATATTCATAAACCCGATGAGTCCTACAATAGCCATAAACAGATAACAGCCAAGCTTCATCATGCTGCTTGCAAATTCGGCAGATTGTAACCGCGCATGATAAGTATCCATTTTTATATGCGAAGTATTAGAAATCAAAGTATTCAGACTTTGTTCCACAGATGCAACATCTTTTTTATCACAGTCCACCCACAGATAGCCATAGGCTGTTCCTCTCGGATTCATGGAACGATATACACCTTCCGGAATGACAAGATAAGTGTCCGCACTTACAAAAGATCCTGCAATCTTTCCCTGATAGGTATAGGTTCCACTTCCATTCTCAAAGTCAAATGCAATGGATTCACCCGGAGCATATCCATCTTGTTCCATCCACGTTGACCAGCCAAAGAAAATATCACCATTCTTTACCGCCTGATCATAGTCCATAGAGCCAATATCCCCTTCCTGGCGCATAAAATCAAAATCCTTCTTACTCACAATAGTAGCCGGAAATCTTGTTCCGTTCAGATTTACAGAGACAATCTCTCTCGTCATGACATCTGTTACTCCCGGAATGCTTTTGACTTCTTCAATCAGCGAATCATTCAATGGATCATCCGTCAGAATCGTATCCAGATTATTCTCCGGATATCTTTCATCATACTCAGCAGAATAGTCAAGCTGCAGTTCAAATTGTCCATGATTAACGGAAAGACGTGCTTCATGCTCCGTGTCAATATTTCCCACATAATTAGAGATAATCACAAACAATACGCAAGAAAAACCCATTGTGAGGATAGTACCAATAGTTCTTTTGGGATTACCCGTTACATTTGCCATTGCCCTTGCTGAATTGTGAATATCTCTTGGGTGTTAAAAAGGAAAAATAAGCAGTGATCTGAATTATAACTCACAGACCACTGCTTAAATTTTTATTAAAGCGATACCCTACTCCCCATACAGTCTGTATGTAAATCGGTTTACTCGGATTATCTTCTATTTTCTCACGCAGGTAACTGATATGGCTCATGACAATATTATAATCACCAAAATATGGCTCTTTCCAAACAATATTATATATATTTTCTCCTTGCTAAATACCATTCCAGCATTTTGCGCTAACCGTAAAAAAATCTCAAATTCTGTAAAAGTAAATTCTATTTCTTTGTTTCCTTTTACCGCCAACCGTTCTTCAGCATTTATTGTTAATCCCTGAAATTCTAAGCATTTTTTTATGTTTCTATTTTCATTTGCTTATTTTCTAATATGCTTAATATCTCGCTAATAACATCATCTTCACTATTTTCAAATGACAACAGCAACATTTTCCCCATAACTTTCCACCTTCTTAAATCTTACTTATGTAATATTTTAATTATTATATAAGTAAGATTTACAGTCAACTAATTTTCCAAAATTGACATTTCAACAAATACAGAATATACTATTTTTATTACAGGCGTAAGATTTAAGGAGAGATTTACATGAAGAATTTACCACAAATTTCGGAAGCTGAATATGAAGTTATGAAAATCGTATGGAAACATGCTCCAATTAACACCAATGAAATAACAGAAAAATTACTGCAGTCCACAAACTGGAGTCCCAAAACTATCCAAACGCTCATTAAGCGTCTTGTGACCAAGGGTGTTCTCACTTATGAAAAACAAAGTCGTGTTTTTGTTTACACACCGTTAGTAAAAGAGTGTGAATATATTAGTCAAGAAAGTAATTCTTTCTTGAATCGCTACTATAATGGTGACATTACCTCTATGCTATCTGCATACATAGAAAACGATAAACTGTCTGAAACAGAAATTGAAACACTTCGCTCCCTTCTTTCCAAGAGTTCCAAAAAAGGAGGCGATTAACATGGCTAATTTCATGATACGCTTTTTATTATGCAATGTATTTATCAGCGGTATCATCGGAATTCTTTTGATAGCCAAATGGATATTCAGAAACAACTTGTCCAGCCGGATGCAGTATAATCTGTGGTTGCTGTTACTCGGACTTTTAGCAGTACCTTTTATGCCCTTCCGTCTAGTTAGTTTCCCGCAAATTTTCTCATGGCTCAGTAGCGTACAAAACTCCACCACTTCTCATGCCGATGTTGGTACAAATAATGTTATGAATACCGATTTATCTGGTACTACAAATTGGATGAATGACTTTGCCCTTTCTGTAAACCATGACACATCATCCGTTACCGGGTACATTTTATTGAGTATATGGATTGTGGGAATGCTTGTGATGATGATATTGGTAATCAAATCTTCTCTTCGTTTACGCACTATAAAGAGATCTGCACTTCCCCTTCAAAATCCGAAAGTTCGCAGACTGTATAACAGATGCTTGAATGAGATGAAAATAATAAGGAATATTCCTGTGTACAGTACTGCTTTTTTGAAATCCCCTATTATCGTAGGATTTTTGAAGCCATGTATTTATCTGCCAATTCATTTAATCTCAGATTATCATGAATCTGATATGAGATATATGCTATTGCATGAACTGCAACACTACAGACATAAGGATGCCATTGCCAATTATCTTATGAACTTTGCCGGAGTGCTTTATTGGTTTAACCCCTTTGTCTGGTTTGCACTAAGAGAAATGCGTAATGACAGAGAAATTGCCTGTGACACTTCTGTTCTAAAAATGCTTGAAGAGGACGATTATGAAGATTACGGAAATACGCTGATTAACTTTATAGAAAAGGTCTCCTTTTCTCCTTTTCCTTTTGCCGCCAGCCTTAGTGGAAACATGAAACAAATGAAGCGTCGCATTATCAACATTGCCTCTTATGAGAAACCAACGTTTTGCAAGAAATTAAAAGGCATGACTGCTTTTATACTGACCACAGTTCTAATAATGGGACTTACACCTTTTATTTCTACATATGCAGCGGACGAAAGTCGCTACCAATGGGAATCTTCCTCAGAAAATATTTCATATGTAGATTTTTCTAAATACTTTGGAAAATACGAAGGAAGCTTTGTTTTATACGATCTTAGAAATGATGTCTGGAGCATACATGATATAGAACATGCTACGCTACGAGTTGCGCCGGATTCCACTTACAAGATATATGATGCTTTATTTGGATTGGAAGAAGGTGTCATTACACCACAGGATTCTTTTATTGCATGGAATGGAGAAAACTATCCGTTTGAAGCATGGAACGCTGATCAGACCTTGCAGTCTGCTATGGCTTCATCTGTGAACTGGTACTTCCAATCAGTGGACGAACAACTTGGTACTACTTCCGTTTACGATTATATCAAGGAAATCGGATATGGAAATAAGAACATGAGCGGTGATTTCTCCACCTATTGGATGGAGTCTTCCTTGAAAATTTCTCCAATAGAGCAAGTCGAACTTTTAACCCAGCTGCAGAATAACAACTTTGGATTTGCTCCTGAAAACATCAATGCAGTAAAAGATTCCATCTGCCTTTCTTCTTCCGATGCCGGAACATTCTACGGAAAGACCGGAACCGGACGTGTGGATGGCCAGGATGTGAACGGATGGTTTATCGGTTATATCGAAACTGCAGATAATACATACTTTTTTGCTACCAACATTGGTGCAGACAGCGATGCTACCGGAGGCAACGCAACTGAAATAACCATGTCTATCTTGTCTGACATGAATATCTGGAAATAAAGAATCGGGTAAAGGTCAATCTCTGACTTTTACCCGATTTTTCTTAATTCGCTATCTGAACAAGCCCTTTGTATTCCCATGTCGCTCCATAATCAGTTGACTGAAATACAATCCCATCTTTCTCCGCTGCATCTGTGGTAACCGTTATCGTCAATGTGTCGTCCTCTTTTTCAGGCATATTCAGGTAATCAAAATCCTCCACCGTAAATCCGCAATCGATAGCGATTTGTGGTAATTCTGAAACAAGATCCATTGGAAGTTTCATTTCTTCAAAGGCCCTTCCGCCATCGCGAGTGACATATAAGCGGGAATAGGACTGGGATGCGCCTGTAATTCCTGCAACCCCAAAGTTCTCATCATAAAATATTAAACCTTCTGCAACTCCCAATTGTCCACTGAACGGATCATCATTTATGCATTCCCAAGTAGAACCACCATCCATTGTCTTTTCCATTACATAAAATCTGCTTCCGGCAGCTGCATCCGTTATCACCAAACGCCATCCATTATTTTCATCTAAAAAGAAATACATAGTTCCATCACTTTGATCCACAGTCCAACTTTCTGTATCTTTAGCATCCTCCACCTGCTGCATCGTATTCTCCTGCTTCAATTCTTGTTGACTGACGTACTCAGGCTCCATAATATATCGAACAGGTGTGACACTATTTAAATCAGGAATATGCAAAGATACCTCAAACCCAACGATTTCTCCACCGCTTCTAAGCTGAGTAAAATTGCCGGTTCCTGTTTCAGTTCCATCACCATCTGCATCTCCCGAAATATATTGTAAGCCTTCCTCTGAACTAAAAGATCTTCGCCCCATATAGAGTATTTCATAAATCTGCTGCTCTTCAAATGTTTCAGCCCACGCCTCTACCTGACTCGTCCAGTCTGAATTGTTCAAAATTTCAATCATTGGAGACAAACGCATATCGTCACTATATTCTCCATTCACATTACCATCTATCCAAACAGTCATATCATTACTGCTGTCTGCGTCATAATCAATAAGATACGTTTTTTTCTCTCCAGCCTCATTTTTTCCATATATGAATGCATAAATCCTTTGAATCGTTCCGTTTTCATCAAATGACACCTGATATTTATTTGCAATATAGAGTTCTTCCGGCAGTTGCAATGCTTCATCCAAATCCATCAGAATCCCTTCTACACCATCCTCAAAAAGATTATTATGCTCCAGTTCTACTTCTTTTTTACGCATCCACTCATCAAGTTTCCAAGACAGTGCCCCGTGATACGGAACTGCAGAATAAACGATACGTCCACCAAAGAATAAAGTTGCTGCTATAAGGAGTATCATTTCCGTATAGAAAAGTTTCTTATTTCCATTATCTCCTGAATTAACTTCTTGATTATGCCTTTTCGAAATCAGCCGAGAGAACCACTGTGCCAACCAATCCTATTATACCTAACGCCAACATCGGTATATGCCTTCTCAAGCCACCATATTGACATAGATGCCAGAATTGATACAACATAAATATATATAGTATTAAACTTACTTTTCCCGTGATTTTATAAATATATTTCATGTAAGTCTCCTTTCTTCATATCTGTAAAAATACCATAAAACACCAGTATTATCAAATCATTCTTTAATACGGTATTGGTAATCTGGTATATGCATAATTCCATCATCAAGGATTTCATTCCCCAAATATTGAAAGCTACCATCATCAGCAAACTTTACTGTAAGTTCATGGGTTATGACCGCATCATCACAAATGACCATATCACACACCGCATCCACCGTTAATGTCACTGTTCCATCCTCATTTTCTTTGATATCAATAACCTCCGGCAGCGAAGTTCCAAAAAAAGTTGGTGCATAGTTAAGGCAGCCTTGTCGTACCCATACGTAAGTCTGATTTTTTTCATCAAATACCGCATATTCCTGAATTTGCTCTGCTGTTACCGGAAGATATTCCATGATCAAACTCTCAAATTCTTCTTTTGGTATTCCATTTGAATAATCCTCTGCATCAAACGCTTTCTGATGTTTCATGGCATACAGATATTCATACATTCCATTATAGTCCAGTTTTTCCATATGGTCAGTATCCCAATTCGAGCATAAAAGATTATTTCCCTGATACCCCAGACCTTGTACGCATCTTTCTGACATTTCCCGTTGTTCCTTAGATAATGGCTTTATTCTTACCAGACAGCTTCCGTCAACAATCTCTGTAACCTCCGGTGGTTCCGGAACACATAATTCATAACAAAACCATCCTTTATCCGTATATTTCCACTCCTTTATCCTTGCATTAGAAATATAGGACAATCCATATGTATCATTGGTGTTCCATGTAGCACACGCACTTATTAAATACATGTCCTTTCCATCAAAAATAAATTTATCTCTGCCAATGCCACCATCTGACTGCAACTCGTAAAGCACTATAAAACCAGCTTTCTCTTCCTGACAGTTTTTAAGAAAATCTTCGACTTTTTTATAATTTTCCATTGCTGCATATGCTTTCATCGTTATAACCGGATACCCTTTTTCTTTTATCCGATCCTGCATTTTATAGATTGTCTTATCATCCAGAACCGTATTAACTGCCTCCCCTTTATCTGCCTGAGTATAAATATCAGAAATAAGCTCCAGAATCATTTTACACTCATCCTCTGCTTCTTTTCTTTCCGGCTCATCTATTGGAAGGTCATAACCTTTTTCCCACTGTTCTGCAACATCTTCTTTTGCATTCTCGTTTTCTTCCGAAAAATCAACCTCTCTACTATCCATCAACTGACTATCTGATGTCATATCTTTCCTTATGCATCCACATAATAAACAACTGATCAGCACAATGAACCAAATACGCTTTTTCATAAATATCGTCCTTTCCATTCAGTCACATCAGGATTCATCACTGTTCTCCGTATATATCATTCCATTCATCTTCAGTTAAACGCGGTGTATGCCATGTAATGTTGTTATTTTCTTCCTCTGAAACAATGTAATTTGATACATACTGGAATCCCCCGTCAGATAATGGTCTGACCGTAACATCATGCATATATACATTTGAATCGCCTGCATACGGATATATCACATGAACGTTGAGCGTTATCGTCCCATCCGAATGTTCTTTATACCCAACCACCTCGGAATACGGATATTCTGGATACTCTATCTCATAAAATCCTCTTGGTTTATATTCGTATGTTTGAGTTTGATAATCGTAAATAGTTTTTTTCTGCAATTTATCACTGTCGATATTAAAATATTCCATAATTACATTTTCAAACTCTGTTTTAGGAATATGATAAACTGCACCTATGCCTAAGTTATCATCTGCTACATATGGAAATTTTTCATTATGCAACTTTGGATACAACAAATCAAACATGTCATAGAAATTCAGTTCTCCAAAATCATCCTCATTCCAATCCACTAAAAACATATTATTTAACTCATATCCTATTGGCAAAAGATATTTTTCATTTAATTCCCGACACTTTGCATCCAATGGCAGTATACGAAATGCTACATGCTCTTCTGCAGAACTTAATGTTAATACATACAATTCTTCTGAAAAATAAGTTCCAGAAAACATCAGATATCCATCATCGGTATATCTCCAATAATCGGTTTGATATTCGCCTTCATCCTCACTTTTCATAATCCCATCTTTGTATCCGTAATAGCATCTTTTCACATGAACCACTCCTTTTTCTGTCTGTAAATGGTAGACCGAAAATCCTCCCAGACTGCTCACTTGGAGTATTGTCACTTCTGCTTTTTCTTGTTTTTCCACCGAATCACAAAAATCTATCACATTTTGTATTTGTGTCATATCAACTCGATTTTCACAATCAACTGCCGCATATCCACATTCCCCAAATCTTTCTACAACTTTACGTACTGTTTCCATATCCTTCAGCTTATTTTTTGTTGTGGCTTCCGCATAAATATCTATCGGAATATTTATAAAATTGTCATCCATTCCTTTCTCACTGACAATTTCAATAGGTTCAGAAGATACTGGTTCTTCTGTATTCCCTTTACATCCCGAAATCCCCATCGAAAAACCTATACTAATTACCAGAAAACCACTTTTCAAGAACCTGACTATCTTTTTTGACAACATAACCGCTTCCACCTCTTCCTTTTACGTCTTCTACCATGCTGACGATCATAATAGGACGCTCCATATTCTCGTCCGTTGTAAAAACAGAAAACCATCCCAATTCAGTCCCCGTTGTATCATCTTTTGATGCTTTGATTTCTGCAGTTCCCGTTTTTCCGGCTAATATAATATCCGTTCTATGTGCTGCATAGCCAGTTCCATGAGGATTGTTTATGACTTCTTTCGTATCCTCCAAAACAGTTTGCGCCACATCCTTTGTAAATGCTTCTTTAATCCAGACATCAGGCATTGCATCTTCCTTATATGTAAGATATGGTTTTATCATATTTCCTTCATTGCAAAATGCAGAATACATACAAGCCATATGCAAAGGATTCACAAGAATCTGACCTTGTCCATAGCCACTATCAGCCAACTGTACCTCTTTTTCAATTTTTTCTGTATTGGAAAACTGCGATTTTGCCATCTTAATATCAAATGGAAGTACATCATTGAATCCCAGTTTTGTTAATGAACTTTCCATATCGTTTTCCCCAATTTTTAATGCCGCCTTTGCAAAATAAATATTATCCGAATAAATTAAAGCATTTTTTAGAATAACCGGCTCATAAGCATGAAGCGTCGTTACATAATAAGATCCCCATGAGGAATCTTTCTGCCAGCTCAATCCTTCATTCCCATAATCCTCATCTGGATCAATTGCCCCTGTTGTTAATCCAATAGCAGCTATGATAGGCTTAAACGTAGAGCCCGGACACCAGACCTGTCGAAAACGGTTATACATAGGTTTGTTCTCATCTTCATTCAGCGCATTCCACTTTTCACTTGACATGCCCCTAATAAAATCGTTGTTATCATATGAAGGTGTACTGACTAAAGCCAATACTTCTCCCTTATACTGATTGATAGCAACTGAACAGCTCTTATCATCTTTAAATTGTTCATATAATTCTTTTTGCAAATTCGAATCTATCGTTAGTTTTATATCTTTTCCATTTTCTACAATCGTGCTTACTATGATTTTTTTCTTATTGCCATTTGAATCAACAATAGTAATAGAACACCCATTCTGTCCCTCTAATTCTTTTTCAAATAATCCTTCCATTCCACTTTTTCCAATAACACTGTTCGATGTATATCCTTCCCCTGCGTGTTCTTCTAAATCTTCTGCTGTAACGTTTTGAACATATCCCACTAAATGTGCAGCAGCCTCCCCCCCAGTGGGTATTCCCTTACAGTGATATCTGAAATTTTCACACCTGGAATCTCTAATAATTTCTCCTGTCTGTCTTTCTCTGCCAATGTTTCCTGATCTGGCTCAATCGACATCAGTTTTAATTCATTCACCTTTGGAACTGTTTTTAATGGTACAAATGAATCATCTTTTACCCATTTTGCTGCTAATTTTTTTTTTCTATATCTTCTGTTTTCATTTCCAATAATTCTGCCAACTGGCTGATAGCATCATTCTTATTCTCTAAATTTCCGGGAACTACGCCTATAGAAGAAGCCACTCCCTCGCCTGCAAGCAACTGACCATTTCGGTCTATAATCTGCCCTCTCTTAGCACTTGTTGTAGACACTTTTACTTTATCTGTGGAATCCAGTTCGAAATATCAAAGAATCATTCCATATCAGCTTATATTTGCCTTTTTCCAGTATAAATGATGCCTTATTTTCAAAAGTTACATTTCCTGCAACAGTATCCATAGATGTTTCATAACAGATCTCTTTTTGTTCTTTATCATAAGATGTGATATGAACTTTCATATTATCTACATCAATTCCCTCATAAATAGCAGAATTACGTTTTACAAAATCTTCCTGACCGATATTCCCAGATGTTCCTGCATCAATCATTTCATACATTTGTTCATATTCTCGATTTGAAATATGAGCCATATATGTTTTAAGAACCTTCTCCGGTGATACATCAGGTACACTTTCATACCATACAAAAATGGCAACCACCGTTGTAATCAAGCATAAATTCATGAGCCATATAATGTATATCCTGCTTTTTTTCTTTTTTTTCGTCATAGCATCTCCTTTTCTTACAGTTGTAAGATTTCATTTTAAAAAAAATTGTTCTTTCCATTTAAAAAGTTATGTCAAAGCAATCATGATTTCTTTTTTCGGTAAATAATATTACCTTATATCTTACATCCGTAAGATATGAACGTCAAGTATTTATTTTACATTTATTCTAAATAACAAAACATCTGGCACATCCTAAGGAAGTGGCAGAAATGGCAAATCGAAACCACACCAATCCAGTGCGATTTTATCTCAGCGATGATGAGCAGTACATCCTCAACACCAAATTCAAAGCATCCGGCATGAAGAGGATGTCTGCTTTCCTACGCAAGCTGATCTTATATGGATATGTGTATGATGTCGATTACAGTTACCTGCGAAATTACAATACGGAACTGGGACGTATCAGCTCCAGTTTAAATCAAATTGCAAAGAGGGTAAACAGCACCGGAAACATTTATCAAGAGGATATAAACGAAGTAAAGGAGTTGATGAATGAGATATGGCATACACAAAAATCCATGCTATCAAAGCAACCGTTGATAAAACCATAGAATATATCTGTAACCCGGACAAAACCGATGAACAAATCTATATTTCGTCTTATGCGTGTGCGCACGAAACTGTGGCGATTAACTTTAAATATACGCTTGACCATTGCAGGGAAAACCGTCCCAACAAAGCCTACCATCTGATACAGGCTTTTGCTCCGGGCGAGGTCGGTTATGAGGAAGCGCACCGCATCGGAAAAGAGCTTGCAGACAAGATTTTAGAGGGGAAATATTCATATGTTATCACCACGCATATTGATAAGGGGCATATACACAACCATATCATCTTTTGATAGAAGTTTTGGAGCTTCGGAACAGGCTCAGCGATATACAGCAGGAAGCAATCTATTTCAGAGGGTGCTATGACAGCGTTGGGTATCTCAAAAAGGCAGCAATTTTATAACCAAGAACGGCAGCGTTGGCGTTGAGCTGATGCCGTCTTTTGCATAGAGACACAGGTAGAAAAATATGTCGTAATATGCTATAATAAAATACAAGGTTTGGTCGAAAGGATTGTGAATATGAAAGTTTATATCTTAGCTTCGCTTGATAATATCCCATTTGCAGAAAAACTTTTAAGCAACATAAGAAATGCAAAGATTATTTCAAAGCCATCAATAAATGAAATTGGTTCAGATATTAATGTAGCTCTAAAACGAAAAATGGAGAGTGCAGATGTCGTTTTAGCGATAATTGATGAAAAATTCTCTGATAGTGTATCTCTTAATTTGGAGTTGCAGTTGGCACAAATGTCAGTACGAGAAAATAGAAATAAAGTGTTAATTCCAGTTGTTTTGAATAAGGCAGATGTTCCTAAATGTATAGAAGGAACATTATATATCGACTGCATTTCTGATTCTGAGCAAGATTTATACAAAACACAATTGATGATAAAAAAGGTGTTGACACATAGAAAATATATTATAAGAAAGGGCAATCTAAAGGAAAAAAACAGTAGAACATCTTCTATGATAATTATGACTCTTGTCATTGAAATGTTTGCAATGCTTTTCATTGTTCTATTATTTAAGGAAAATCCTTTTCAAATGGGAAGTATTGGGGACGAGAGTATTATTACTATAACATTCGGAATAGCCTTTGTGATGTTAGCTTTTGTAGCTCTTATAACGAGCTATTTATCAATTATGAAAAGACGTTGGCAAGAAGATGATGAAGAAGAATTAGAGTCTTATTCAAGACGATTAAAACGAGCTATAGTTCCAGAAGAAATAAAACAAGAAGAAAAAAAGAGTTCTGGAAATGAAGGTAAGAAAAAGGAAATTGATGCTTTAGAGCGTATGCTGATTAACCTTGAGGATATTAAAGAGTTTTATACTTGGAGTCAAAAGCAGGCTAAAGCATCATTCATTTTAGCTGTAATAATGTGTATTTCTGGATTTGGTTTAATGATAGTTGCAATACTGATACCTATTGTATTCAGATTGAGTTTTCAGATGTCAATTATCCCAGCTATTGGAGGAGTTATAACAGAGTTAATTGCAGGAACAGCACTGGTAGTATATCGTAATTCGTTATCACAACTCAATCACTATCATAAAGCCTTACACGAGGACGAGCGTTTTTTATCAAGTGTAACTTTGCTTGGAAAATTCAGTTCAGTTGAGGCACAAGATGATATGTTACGAGAAATAATAAGAAGCGAAATACAAATGAATTTAGCCGAATTGCAAGAAAATGAAAATAGGGAAGCAGGCAATTCAAAATAGTATTTTAAAGTGTCTAATTGCAGAAAGAACATATTAAAGTGGTATTTGTTGGTATCTAATGTTTCCTCATGGTTGTATGGGGAATAATTGAGACTATGAAGAAAAGTCTGTAAATAATAATCTTCTATGATAATGATTGAGCTGGAAGCGCTAAATTGGAGCTTCCAGCTCTTGCTATATATATACGACATGATTTCTGGCATGTCAAGAGCAGACGTCAAAAACGTCCTTATCATCATGCATATAGATTCTGTTATTCTGGGAGCCGTCCCTCATACATAATGCTGAGTTCGCCGTAGACCTGTCCCCAGTTCCGAATGCTCATAGTCCATTTTTTAGTAGCTTCGAAAGTTGCCAGATACAGGACTTTCAAGAGCGCTGTATCACTTGGAAATACGCTTCTCTGACGGTTGAGCTTACGGTAGGTAGAATTCAGACTTTCGATAGCATTTGTCGTGTAAATAACCTTTCTGACATCCGGTGAGAACTTAAAAATCGGTGTTATTGCATCCTAGTTATCATACCAGCGTTTCATAGAATTCGGGTATTTTGCGGTCCATTTTTCAGTAACTCGATCCAGAGCCAGTCTAGCTTTCTCTTCATCGGAAGCATGGTAAATCGTTTTTAGGTCGGAAGCGAACGCTTTTCTGTCCTTATCCGGAACATATTTTAACGTGTTTCTTACCTGATGTACAATACATCTCTGATACTCCGTTTTGGGGAATGCAGCGACAATTGCTTCTTTAATGCCACTAAGACCGTCAGTGCAGATAATCAGGATATCCTTTACACCACGATTCTTCAGCTCATTCAGGATGGACAGCCAGTATTTTGAACTTTCATTATCACCGACAGTGATTGAAAGAACCTCTTTTTTCCTTCTGTGTTGATGCCAAGAATGATGTAGGCAGCCAGCTTTTTGATTACTCCATTATCGCGTACGGAATAATGGATGGCATCTATATAGAGGATCGGATATACCTCATCCAGCGGTCGATTTTGCCAGTCTTCGATCTGAGGCAGGATTTTATCTGTAACGTCTGAAATAAAGCATTCTGATGTTTCAAAACCGTAGATATCTTCGATGGTTTCGTTATTTGTAATCTATCTGTTATTGATTCATAGCCATAATGATTTGAATCGCTGATACAATCCTTGCGGCATCTTCTGCTACATTTATACCTGTTATTATTTAAAAAATGAATAATCCTCACAACCGATAATAAAATTCTTTCTTACTGTGTAGATTTTATGTATCATTTGTAAAATTCATAGCAATAAAGTTCATAACTGTCAACACAATCATCAAAACCCATTTTATAAATTTTAGCTTCATGCTCGTCTGCTATATCAAACAAGCAATCAGCATTCTTATCAGAACAATCTCTTCCAATATAAATCGCTTTTGGCTTTGCATCAATGAAAGGCATCCCTTTTGCAGTCGAAGCAATGATACACCTATACTCCTTTTCATATGACCATGATGAATGTTTAATATTGTAAAGCAACTGCGGAAGATATATAAGAGTTTTATCCTCCAACATCGTCACTAAGTTCCCCTTTTGATGCGTTTCATCTATGGATTTTACGAGTTTTTGAACTTGCCTCACCATTTCCGATGAAATATCAAGTCTTTGATTTGTGTACTGAACGGGAAAAAGACAAGACTTCAAATCCATACTATCTTTTACATCATATGCAACGCAAAAACCCTTATGATTATTTGCATAATGTGCCCACATTGGCATACTTTGAACTCCATTACCGGTAAAACAAGAAACTCTTACAAATTCGCTAAAATCATCAATGAGCCTGCCCCCACAATGCTTTAACCTTTCAATATTCTCCAATTCTTTAGAATTATAAAAAAATGCACGTCCATCAAAAGGATCATTGAATCCTTTGATTTCTGACATATATACTTTTCCCTTATACAGCGTATCAAGATTTTCTTCATCTCGTTTTTCAGATACATCTAAAGAATAATACTTATAAACCGTATCCGGGATATACAACCTAATGCTCTTATAAAGCGCTTTAAAAACCTCATCTCGTAATATAGCCTCATCTGGTTTAACTAGCATAGCAGACAAATTAAAATAATCTACCGGATATTCTTTACGCCATTCATTGATATCCCAGTTTTTTTCATCAAATCTCTTATTATTAGGTTTTATTTCAATATCTTCTATCCTCAACTATGACACTCCCATTTAAATGCTTCCCCACGCTAAGGAAATAGCATTTTCTTTATAGTTTTTAAATATGCTCTTCTCATGAGTTTTAAAAGTTAATGTTCTAAGGAAATCATTGCGTTCTATATCCCAATCAAAAAACTGAATAGGACTATTCTGTAGGTAATTCTTAAAAATATCAACCAAAGTATGTGTACATCCTGAATCCGTAGGAACATTTGATAAAGTAATAGCATTATCTATTGCATTTTGTGATGCGTTAGTAATAAATGGACATTTATTAAAAATAAGAATCCACCAAAACTCTCGGTATTCATAAACAGATTTCTGAACTCTTATTGCATTTATTTTTTCAAGTAAAGTTTTCTCAATGCAGCTCCTTATTTCATCAGAGTATTTTCTGTTATACTGTGAATACATTAAATAAGTTGCCCATAAAATGGGATCGTCTTTCTCCTTTATCTTCCTAACAATGCATTCTTCTTGAAGGTATGGTATTTCAATTTTTGCCTGCCTGCAAAACAGAAATAAATTAACAACATCATTTATATTTGCTTTATCAAATATAAATGCATACTTATTAATCAGGGCTTGCAATCTAGTGCTTTCTTCGAAAATATCGTATTCATCCCTCACATAACTAATTATTTGTAACAGCTTTTGTGTATTACCATAATTGGGAAAAAATGAGTATGCATAAAAAGTCAAATCCAAAAAGCTAAAAACAGTAGATCCTTTAACATCATTTTTAAAAATGGTGCATTTATCCTTATTCTTACCTATATGATTCAAAATGGAACTCAAAAAGTACGCTATTATCGTTCTGTCTTTATTTGGATAATTGCAAATCAACTCATTAAGTTGATTCATAATTGACTGCTTGGCTTTTGAGCCATACCTAACAACGTGTGATTTAAGTAAATATGGTAATACATCAGAAGTTGGTGTTTCTGCATCATCTTCTTTGGCAGATATTTTTTCTACATAAGCTTTCTGCTCTTCTTTTGAAGTAAAAAGCATGTCACACATCCTGTTTGTAAACCCATTTGTTTCGTTTAACCATCCATCAAGAATAAACGGAACTCTGCTAGAGAACAACTTAGTCTCATTTAATTGCAATAAATATTTTCGAGCAATCTCCGAATACTTTTCAACAATATGTGTTGCTAACTCCTCGCTTTTAGCAAAGATAAAAATGTCATCTACATACCTATATACATTATAATCTTGACCACACTCAACACCTGAATTAATTAATTTATTATAGACAGCCGTATCTATAGACTGTAAAAGTAATTCTGCAATCATTCTGGAAAATTCTGGTCCAACAACAATTCCATTAGATCTTCTTGCGTTTATATTTTGCAGAATTCTATCAATTGCAAAATATATATTTGAGTTACTTTCAAAACTCTTTGTATCTATTGAATCTTTTCCTATAAGCCACGTAAACGTATGTGAATAAATACTATCAAAGCAAGCTTTATAATCCGTTCTAATAAAATGCTTATATTTGCTATTTAACACAAGCCAGTCCTCCGAGGAAGTAAAGGCAGCAATAGACTTATATGGAGATATATCAAAAAACATTCCAGTCTGCTCAAGGACTTCACGTCCCATAGTTTTACTTTCTTCACTAAAATATCTTATGACCGATTTGTTCTTGTTCTTATAACATAGATTATTGTTTTTATGATGAAATCTCAATGAAAAACATGAATTCTTATTCAGTAAATTCAATAATTCTTTTTGATAAAGTTCTACAAACAACAGCATCTCAATGGCTGCTAACGGTTGAACTAAACTTATCTCTCTTACAGTGTATAAGTCTTTCATAATTGAATATTTCAAAGGCATCGATGCCCACTCCTTACCTTTAAAGAGTCCATCCGGTTTTGCCTTTGTTTCCTTCAAACGCTGAATCATATCATCAATTTCATCAGATTTACTAAGTAAAAATTCATAGAAATAGGAGTATGTAAATCTATCAGAAAGCTCCGTTGGCAATATATCAGTTAATAAATAGTCAAGATTATTTCTTTTTATATTGTTTAAGTCCATTGACATAAGCTCCATTTCGTTTAATAATATTAATGAGCATTTGATGTTCTAGTAATCTTCGGATTACACACGTCAGCTATACAAAGTATCTTTGTAACGAAGATAGTACGTTGTATCAAACTAGCATCTCTTCGGGGATGCTAGTTTATTTTTATCATTTCTAAATACTCCACCACAATGCGATAGTAATCCTTGCCATACGCCGAATAAAACGGATCTATTTTATGAATCCATTCAAGAACAACTTCTTTGGGCACACCTATGCTCTCTTCAAATAACAATGATCTATTTCTTTTCATATTTGAATATAAATTGTATATTGATTCTTCATTACTTGTTCTTTTAGGTAAAAAATATGGTCTTTTTATATCGTATTTCCGTAGCAACTGATAAAATAAATCCGACAAAAATGTTTTTGTATCCACATTTAAGTAATGACAGACATTCTGAAGTTCATTATAATTAGCAATTACCCCCCCTTTGTAAGCCAATCAAAATTACTACCAAGAATTTGTCTAGCAATTACTACTCTTGAAGAAAAAATTTTTAGTTGCTGTCTAAATACTTCATCGTTTCCAGTCAGCTTATAATTTATAAATGCACGCTCTATCATATTTGAATACTTAGTGCGTTTTTTTTCAGCTATGCCATATTCAAAGTCAATTATTTCATCTCTTCTTCCATTAACTGTTTTTAATATAAAAAATTCATATCCTAAAAAATTAAAGTTCTGACTCGAAACAAGATTTCGTCTTGATATATACGAAAACTTTCCAGGGCTACTGCTTAAACGTACTGGACAAGAACCAAAAACTTCAATAATTGTTTCTCTAATTATGTTTTTGATTCTATTCTCAGAGATATAGTTATTAAACATAATAAGCATGTCATCTACATATCTTTCATAAAAAAACACACCGTATTCTGAAAGTCTAGCCTTTAAAACAATGTCAAAATCCTTACATACTATTTCCGTCATCCCATTGGACAAGCACAGTCCAGCATAACAGTACTTAAAGTTCTCGACATACTTCTCTAATAACTGTTTGTCTTCTCTTTTTATTATAGAAGGCAGGATATATTTTTCATAAACATATTCAGATTTTACGCTATCAAAAAAAGATTTAAAATCAGCTCTTACGATAACAAAATCATTCATATTTTTAGTTGCAACCAATGTATTGAATAATAAGTTAATTATTTTGCTTCTACTTGCATATTTAATATGAAACGCCCTATCTAACTGTTGCTTCAAATAGTGACTGAGCATATTTTCAACAGACAGTTTGGGAAAAGAGTAAATGACTCTTTTCTTACCTGATTGTGAATATACCTCCCTCGAAAAGGACGAAAAATCATATGTCTCAGTCTGAATTGCATATCTACACTCTTCACACCAGTCATCAATTTCATCTTCTGTGAGAGTGTAATCTATCTTGCGAATCACTCCTCTTATATTTTCCAACGACATTTTTCTTCCATCCTCTCTAATGTAGTCATTCTCCTAAATTAGGATCTGCAAGAGCCTTCATAAACGCTTCCATATCTATTGGCGGCAAATGTTCCGTTGCCTTGTCCCAATCAAGAATTTCATAATTAAAATGAAATTTCTCTTTATTCTCTTTATAATAAGCTTCTGCTACACAGCAAATGAGCAAACAGACTCTTCTTATACTCATCCTATATGATCTACTATGCTGATCAAACATATCTGAAATGCCACTACCATCGGAATAAATATCAAAATCATTTTTTCTTTCGATCTTTAATACAAAATGATCTATTGGTAATGATTCATTCCTTTTGGTAAGACGATCATTATCTACATTAGGATTTCCTTCATGCAATAATGAGCATCTCAAGCTGTATATGACACTTCCAGATAAGTACGGCATTTCTTCATCTGTTGTTTGATGTGGGTTCTTTTCGTAATAACCGATTTCTTTGTCATACCAGTCTATATAGCGTTTCTTACTACTTTTCTCACCCGGATATTCCGCTTTACCACATATGTCAGGCAAAGTCAGAGCTGCACTAAGAGCAACAAAATATAAATCATTGTTAAGTGCCGCTCTGATATCATCAACAATTTTCTGTACCATTTCACTATCCTACCAACTTTGTAGCGTTTTCATTTATGTCATTAACAATTGATATAATTCTCTTCTGATCTTCCGGTGAATAAAGCCTTACAAAAGGCATTGGTCGATCGAACGGTGGTTTTAAAAGAATTGACATCCATTCAACAAAATGAAATAGAATAGATAACGATAATACGGCATTTCCCTTTGTGTATTTATTACCTATATAAATACCGTAATTACCCATTCTCACAATATATTGCATATGAGAACGAATCTCAGCGTCCACTTCATCCTGAAATGCAGGATCATGCAATAAATCCTGAAGAGTATATCTGCCAGATGGCAACTGTAAAAACTCATCAGCTGCATATAACCATTTAATAGCAAGCTCCAGTGCTTTTCTTGAACCTGAAACACTTAATGCCGGAGCTGATGAGGCAACATTTTCTGCATCGATACATGCATCCGCAAACAACTCATATTCCTTATTTTCTTTTAAAAACGAAAAATTGGATTTCATGTAGCTAATCTCCTTCCCAATACATGTTTTTTTATCTTATATATTGCCAATTTCGATTTGTTAAACTATCTATACAATACCATATCTCTTTGGCTAATACAATAATTGCATCGCTCCCGCTTATTCTCATCAATTCTACAACTATTATATTGTGATATTATGCTTACTCTTAGGCTGTCTGTTCACTTTTCTTTGCGTGATACGCTTCACGTCTCATAGATAGTGTTTTTTCATATCTTTCTTTTGAAATAGGATCTCCGCTTAATGCATCGTCACGCATTTTCCGGTAACTCTTTACTGTAGCTCTTACCTAATACTGTTTACGCTCTGCAAGCTGGCTCTGTGCTTCCTGATCTCCGGCTTCTGCTTTTGCCTTCAAAACTTCCAACTGCTCCTTTAATTCTGCCAAAGCAATCTTTTTCTTCTTTGTAGCACGCTCCTGACGTTTCTTTTCCCTTTCCAATGCCAAGCGTTCTTTCTCTTCCATCTTCGCCCGATATTCAGGGTCAGACATTCTCAATTCTCGCATTTTTCAGCTCTCTTACGGTTGTTCTGTCTGCCTTTTTCAATGATTGCTTTATATTCTGCCATAGCTTCAGGATCTCCAGCTTCTGCTTTTGCCTTGATCTTTGCACGCTTCTGATTTCTTTTCTACGTATATTTCTTAGAAGATTTTCTCTTTCTTTCAGCAATCTCTTCCGCTCTGCGTGCTTCCTCTGACTGCAAGGCTTCCTCTGACTGCAAGGCTTCCACTTCATCCTCACTGAGTGGAAGAACAAAATTTCCAATGAAATTGAAATAAATATCCACTTGCTGAGTACGGTCTTTTGTTCTGCCACCCTCTGCTTCATGAATTACAACCTTTTCAATGAAATCATTAAGCATAGGTGATGTCATTTCCTCAAAATCCCGGTATTTCTTAACCAGTCGCACAAATTTATCAATCTGCACTGCCTTATTGGATATACGTTCTGTAGCAGTTTCAAGTTCTGACATTCTCTGCTCTAGGTTGCTTTGTTCGGTGTCGTATTCTGTCATAAGGCGGTTAAACTGTCTCTCCGGCAATCGCCCCAGTGTGAAATTCTCATACAGACCTTATATCAGATCATCCAAATCCATCATACGACGTTTTGCTTCTAACAACTCTTTTTTATCATCTGTATTATCCTTTTCACACTGCAATTCATACTGTGCCTTCAACTGTTCCACAAATTCCTTTTCATCATTCAATACATATTGTGAAACTCTCTTAGTTGCATGATAAATCAGCATTTCTACTGTACTTGCCTTAATATAATGACCGGTACATGAATGATATTTATTGTGATACCGGCTACAACGGAATGCCTGATTACTGTCATAGGTCTTTCCGTCTTTCGACTGTGAATTGATATATGCCAGTCTGCTTCCACAATCCGCACAATAAAGTTTATTTGACCGCCGTTATCTGTTCCTTTATAAGTATGTAGCAATATTGCTGTTCAGGCTGGTCGAAAGATCTTGGTCTATTCGCTGACAGTGAAGTTCCCTGTTATAATGAAAAACGAGAGGTTTGTACCAAATGTGGCAAACCTCTCATAGTATACTCATTGCATGTATTCTATTCTTTTATTATGTTATAATTTCTAATTTCACAAAATCTTTCAACAAGATTGGTTTTGTATCTACGCCTAGAAAATCATAAATTTCTTTCGCTTTTTTACATAATGTATCATCTGTTGTAACAAAGTAGGTACATCCCGTTGCAAATACAAGATGATTATTATCATAATAACCACTTCTAATTGTACGAAAACTATCTTTACAATAGATAGGGTAAACTGCGTTTGAATCGGTTTTCTTTTTTATTTTGTCACCATGTAATCCTAAAATATTTAATAGTGCAGCAATAGATACTATCATCGTACGCATCTCGATGAATTCTTTACCTTGATTTTGTAATGCATCCATATATTCACGAATGTTTCTATTACCGTTTCCCACATATTGAAGTATTTTATTAATATCTTCCTCACTTGGAAGAAGTTCATTCTTCTTACCATATTGATTTAAATTGGATAAAATTTCACGAAGAGAGGATGAACCAATTGCTTTATCCTGTTGTTCAGTAAACTCATGTAAACATAACTTCTCTCTTGCTTCTGCTACAATGCACTCTCTTTCTTCCGCAGCTATGTTCATTTCCAAATACTTCATGACTTGATTAAGCCTTTGGTTGATATCCTGTATGCAAATTGTAGTCTTTTTATCTTTTCCTACAACTGCAATTTTACCACCTGTCAGTTCCTGAATGCTATTAATCCTCCTTGTTTCACATTCTTTTCGTCCCATTCGTAAGACTTCTTCCAAATGTGTTCCACTATATATTATATCAATGTTATCCTGTTGTATAAGAGTTTTAAAAAATTCTTTTACTTTATCATCACTTTCATATCTTTGATATACATTAAAATCCAAATAAACTGTTATATGATTTTCCAAATCAACTTCCGTACACTCAATATTTTGATCCATATTCAATGCTTCTGAGCAATTCCATATTTCATCATTATTTCTTGCCATTTTCCAGAAAAAAACATCATTCTGTAGTTTTTGTTGATTTCGACTCTCAATAAAATCGCAAAGAAATTGCAAACATGATATATATTCAACATATTCACTGCATTTCATGCATTTTCCTATAAGCTCATCATATAGAAATGCTAAAACAACATGATACTCCATTTTTTTTACCATAGAATCCAAGTCTTTCACATCATGTAAACTGCAGGCTCCATCTAAAAGAGCAAAGATTTCACATGGAAGTATTTTACAGATATCACATTTCTTTTTGTTCACATCAAGAACAATTTTTTCTTTTATAAAAATGGCTTTTAAACTTTTCTGTATATTTCTCAAGCCCTTACTATAATCGCAATCACAGTCTTTTAGAAATTCATCTGAGTATGCCTTGATCAGCCAATAATAACATTTCATTTCTAATAAAGTCGCCATTTTAGCATCAGAATTAGCTTCTGAATTTCCAAACTCTGTAAATAATATTTTAAAATATTGCACTAATAAATTGCAAATATCACATCTGCTATAGTTTTCTTTCATAGTTTCGTTTCCTGCTTATTCCTTCACCAGTTTATTACGTTCAGATACTATAATAAAATATCCACAAAACGTCCTTTTCTAAGGAGTTCTGGTGGATCCTGCATTACTTGTAATGTTGCAAGTACATCTGCCGCATTTCTTCCAAATCTGGAAAGTTTAAATACAAGAACATAAGATACTTCATCTTTTCCTGACTTAATATCCTCCATCATCTGATTAAATGAAACTCTTCCCTCTATTGATTTGCCGGATTTTCCTGCATCCTCATGCTCACCGGCAATTTCATATTCATTATAGTCGCAGAACGCTTTCATTTTTGTTTTCTGTGCATCCAGAGAATAGCCATCTATCTGCATGGTTGTCGAGACACGGGTGTATAAATATACTTTGATTTTCTCTTTCTTCAATTTACATATCACCTCCAGGAAGTGCCGAAACTGCCGACAGATTGATACTGACTAATGTATCCATCTGCCTGATTGCCAAATTTCTAAGCAATATAAGTCTTTCTGATTGAGATTTTCCCTGCTCAATTAAAATAGCATTATAACTTTCCATATTTGCCAACACCAACAACTGATTTAAATTTGCATCATCACGCACATTCCCCTTTTTACCCGGATTATTATTTTTCCATTGCTTTGCAGTCTGACCAAATAAAGCAACATTTAAAAGATCTGCTTCACTGGCATATGTATAAGCAATCTGTTCCGGTGTTAGCTCTAGTGGAATCAAATTTTCCTTCACCGCATCTGTGTGAATACGGTAGTTCACCTTTGATAAAGCCCTGTTCAAGTTCCAGTCCAATGAAAGTCGACTATTTTCATCTTGTTTTAACCTGCGGTAATCTTTCATAATATACAGTTGAAATTCCGGAGAAATCCATGTAGCAAATGCCATTGCAATATCGCTATGTGCATAAGTTCCTCCACCATATCTGCCTGCTTTTGACACTATTCCAATAGCATTGGTCTGTTCAATCCATTTGGTTGGCGTCATAACAAACCTGTTTAATCCTGCCTCACTTCTAACCGCCTCGAATTGCACACGGTTAAAATCTGGATTATGAAGTTCTTCCCAAACAGCCAAAAACTCAACTGTATTTCTGTTTCGCATCCAGTTCTGAATGACAAATCGGGATCATTATCATTTCTATACTTTGCAATATCTGTTAATGAAATATATTCATTTTCAAAATCTTTCGTGTAAATTCCAATATCAATTCCTTTTGCGTGAATAATTTCCCTAACTATTTTATTTGCCATCTCTATTCCTCCACCATGTTCTCCATCTGTTCCAACTTCTGCAAGGCTTTCATATACGCCATCAATCTTTTATACTGCGCATCTCCAAGGCTGTGAATCTGCTTTAAAATCTTAATATCCGACCTGGTAACTTCATAATCCATATCTGCATCTTTATATTCCGGATCAATTCCTTTTCCAGTCAAAAGCTGTTCGGGAGTAATCTCCAATGCATCACATATAGACAACAGACAGTCCGCTTTGGGATTCGTCTTTTTCTTCTTCCAGTCACTGATGTTACTTGTTGCAATCCCGGTCCTTCTTGAGAGTTCCAACTGCGTTATGTTCTTCTGCTCCATCACACAAAAAATTCTTTCACTGATAATCATGATTTTTCCTCCATCAACATTCCGTACATATCCGCATTTATAAATTTATTTATCCGTCTATACGGTTATAGTATCATGCTGCAACTTTTCTTTCAATAGAGATTTTTGTATTTCTGAACTTTGTTATATTCTTCTCTTTATATAGTTCCGTGTACAACTGTCTTATTCTTTCCCTAGACTTTGTTTTTAGAAATCACTCTTTTGTGAACTTTTTCCCTCAAAAAACATTACAAATTGATAATTGACTTTTTGAAAATTATTGTTCTCAAGTTTCTATCAAAATTAGAAAAAGCCCAAACCACAAGGGTTTGAGCTTCATTTGCGCATTCACGTTTTCTGGTTTTGGGTATAGAATCTCCGCTGCAAAATATAGAGTATTGGTTTGATTTTGTCAAGTCTTAGTTCTTAATGTATATTCTTCTTTTTCTTTTCCGGCAATTCTTCCCACATACTCTCAACCAGTTCACACAAAAACTGCCGATCATCTACATTATCAACCAAAATCATTTCTTTAGCGCCATGATACGGCTGTTCCATCTCGGCATCAGCCTCAATGCCATCGGAACCGGCTTCACCAAGAGTCTGTCATCATATACTCCACCAAAAATCCTTCCACGGTAATAAAGGATGTATTCGCCCATCATTGCCCTGCTGCTGACTTCATCCAGTCCTGATAATTGTTCCATAACAAAATCCAAATACTCTTTTGTTGATGCCATATTATTTTCCTCCACACCCTTAGGCTCTCTTTATCGGATGCCTGATTGCAGTCTTCAACTTCTCCGGCGCTACTTTCCTCGCATCGCTCAGATAAATCTCGTGGTGCATTCTCCGATCCGTTATATCCAATGCGTATCCCTGTTCTTCCATAAACCTGTGCATTGCATCTACCGTAACAGGCTCATCGTCATACGCTCCGATATGCATACACTGTACACACAGACCTTCCTCATAGGAAAAAAACTCAGCCTTAGAAAAATCCTGCTTTTTCTTTGCCGTAGCTTTCCTGACAGCCCAGTCGAAATCTTCCCTGGTAACAAAATCCGGCAATCGAATAACAGAGAGCCACTTAAAATCTTCCTTACGAGCATAATCAATTCCGGATACTCCGTCTCGCCTGCCGGCTCGGTCGGTTCGCAGCATGGCGTCCCCCGGACGCCGCTCACCCTGCCACCAGAATCCCTCTAATGGCGGCACGACATAATCGAAATATCCATCAATCTGATGATCTTCCTTTTTTCTCATTTTAATCGTAAATGCAATTCCATACAGAAGTCCGATAGCCTGCTTGTATTCTCCGTCTGCATCATTTGGATTGCCGCTTCCCCTTACCGCTATATAGTTCATTTTCGGAACAGTTACGATAGACGGTGTGCCTTTCGGCATATAAAATTCTTTATATTCCTTCTTGTAGTCAAAAGCCATATCCTTTACACCCCCTCTAAGTCCTTCTCTTCATAAGGCTTATTCCAGAATGACCATTCAGACCCTTAATTTCAAATCCGAGAACATCCTTGTAAAAACGAATCATCTTTGCCATATCATCAACAAACAACCCAAAACCGTCTAATCTCATTTTCCTAATCCTCCATAGATTTTTAATATTTCCTCTGCATTCCTGCGAATAATGTCCCGCACTTCTTCCGGCTCAAGCACCTCTACTTTTGCTCCAAATGTCATAAGCCATGTCACAAGGTTTTCCATATCCGTATAGTCTGCTGAAAAGAGCAGCCTTCCATCGTCCGTTTCTGTAAAGCAGTTCGGTCCAAATTCTTCAACCAGCCGCCACTTCATATTCGGTGTGAAAAGAGCTTTTACCTTTATCCCACCCGGAAATATCTTCTCATTTGACAAATCCGGCATTGGTACATCTCTACGCAGAAATCCACGGTCTGTTTCAACAACACAATCCATACGGTTCAGTTTGAACAGCCTGTAATCTTTACGTTCTAAACACCACCCCCCATACATACCAGCTCGACCACTGGAAAACCAGATAATATGGTTCTACCCTTCGGTTGCTCTCTCCGGACGGAGCATAATACTTAAATCGTATGATGCGCCTGTTTTCTATTGCACTCTGTATTACCTCGATCTTTGGAGCAAGAGAACCCTTATACCATGAAGATAAGTCAATCAGCATAGAGTCTCTTCCACTGATGAACTCTGATGATCCGGTCTGAATTTTCTCCATCAGTTGACTGTAGTACCTGCTTCCGCTCACACTGTCAAGACTCCGCAAACCCGCAAGAATCATCTGCATATCTTTGGAACTCAAAATCGTCCTGTCCATACGATATCCATCCATAATACTGATACCACCACCGGTACCCTGTGCAGTTTTTATAGGAATACCTGCTTTACAAAGGTCTTCAATATCCCGATTTATTGTCCTTCGAGATACCTCAAATCTTTCTGCCAGTTCAGGAGCCGTTGTCTTTTCTTCCTGCAGTAAGATTGACAATATACCGATAAGTCTATCTATTTTCATCGTTTCTTACACTCCATACATATTATACCTGATTCAACACGACAGCTATATGTCATGTTTATTATATCTGCGAAAAATTTTTCTGTATACAATAGAATGCACGCTCCGCAAACATTCTATTGTCATGAACAAAAAGCCTACGAACATCAGATTTTATTCCCAATGTCCGAAGGCTCAATAACATTAGTTGAATTTTCTCCATCCGATAAGCCAAGTTAGCCTATGATTCACTTGGAATCATCTGAAAATACTTCAACGCCTCTTCAATCGCTATTTCTTTTTCTTTTGGGCATTCCAGCTGTCCGCCCTTCTCAGATTTTGGCTTATTATAGTTCTCTCTTTCTATAATTCCATGCTTCTGCTTTATCTGTGCAATATACAGATTAGATACCTTCATCCCATCATTATGCTTTGCCACATACTTCTTTATCTCCTCATAAGTAGCCTGTCTACGCTCCGCTTCGGTCCGCGCTGGGCAAAGATCCCCTGAACCTTTAGCGCCTCTCAGCCGCCGTTAAATCCATCTCGTCCATGTTAAGTCTCACATTCACATGATGCTTCGCTTCGTGGAGTTTGGACAATAAACATACTGTCTCAACATGGCACGAGACGACAGGAAGTACGTCATTGTCCCCTCGGTCTGTCCGACTTAATCCACCGCTATTATTATACCTTTAACTGTAAGTGGGAACATATCAATCACTACTTCTGCATATAATAAACGACCCCATAGCAAACTGCGGGGTATCGCCACTCCCCCAAAATAACAAAAGTTTGTTGTGCATCAGAGCTGCGGGAAATTAGCTCCGGAGAGATTAAAAGTATTTGCTATATCAACTTAATTCAGTCTATAAAATCAAATTCAGATATAAATTTTTCCTTAAAAATATTAAATACGGCTTGCAAATTTTCTTCATTATCAACTGAAATATAAGATTCTTCACCCTCATCCGTATCAATTACCTCTAATATCACTACCTCCCCGCTATCTTCAGAATCTTCCTCAGTGGGTAATAAAATAACATACTCCTTTCCCTGATATTCAACTAAATCTAAAAACTCAAATTGCACTGGATTTCCATCTTCATCATTGAGTGTGATGATATTATCCAAGTCTAAATCAAGATTATCTAACTCCGTATTTTGAGGTTCTTGCATACTGTTTTTAGACTCATCATTGACAGTTTTTCCTTGTACAACATCATCGTCATTTAACGAACCAAATAGCTCATCAAATTTGCGTTCCAACTCTGCTTGTAAATCGTAATAATCATTCTCATTATTGTCATAATTTGTCCTAGAACTATCAACAGGTAAAATATAACTTGACCAATAATTTGATAGAACTGAACTTTGAGGAGCTCCTTTTCCCGTGTGATACATTCGTATCACCATCTGTAATGCCTTTTCAGAAACAGGATCATTTGCTGTAATGTGATATATATATGATTCTAAATCGCGGTATGGATTAATAGCTTCATTTTCATTAAATGTCAGTCCTCTAACTCTACCCAATTGCACTTCAGACTCCGGAGCTATCTGATTTGGTATATAATCTGCATTAATTACCATATTTTTGTTTGCAAATGTGAGATACCATGAATAAAGGAAAAATCTTTTCCCCGAATTATCAACTTTTCGAATCAATACTTTTGATTGCTTTTTATCTTTTTTTACCATAAAACCGGATTTATATGCTATAGCCATTAATAATTGTGCCTGTGGACTTTGTTTCTCTAAGGCTTGATTAAGTAAAGAAACAGCTTTTTCATAGTTATGTTCAACCCCATCTCCCTTTATATACATTAGTGCCAAGTTATACATAGCACGTGTGTTTGATTTATCTACTGCTTTTTCATACCATGTAACTACATTTTCTACTGTATCTAGAAAATCATGCTGTTGAACCATTCTTGCATAATTGCATGCTGATGATCCATTATTGTCATCTGCCTCTTGATATATTTTGGCTGCCTTTAACAAATCACTATTTGTACCAAAACCAAATTGATACATATATGCAAGATTACATTTAGCATACGAAATAGTTTCCGAACTATAGCTATTTTTTTTTCTGTAACAGCATTATAACAGCGAAAAGCTTCTTCTACATTCTTATTTATATATTCACCTTTAAAATATATATTACCAAGTTCTAAATACGCTTCTCCGATCTGATGATTGGCCGCTTCTTGATATAGTTGTATTGCTCTTTCAAAGTTTTTATCCGTGCCATTTCCATTAAAGTATAGCTTTCCCAAAAGAAATGTTGCTCTGTGAAAACCCAGCATTGATGCTTTTTGAAATAAATCTAACGCCTTTGCATAATCCGTAATAGGAAAATCATTTGAATAGCACTCGCCTAGGAATGAAATACTAGAAGCATCTTGAATTTCCTGTCCTCGAATTAACCAGTTTAGAGCTTTTTCATCACATGCGCGTTCATTATCCGCTTTTACTATTTTCAAAGAGTCGCAGTTAACATAAAACAAAAACTCAACAAAAGGAATGGTATTATCCCTTTTTAGATAATCCTTATATGCCTCATCTTCTAGAATGCCGTATTCATTTCTTTTTCTTGCTACATAATCATATGGCCAACTAACTCGATCTTCCCTATAAAGAATAAGTGCAATACGTTCGCGGAGCTTATCATCTATAAAAGAATCATCTCGCTCTATCTGCGAACGTAATGAATCAATTTTGTCAATAGCATCTTCATATTCTTGCTCAGCGGCTTTGCAATACCAGATTAAGGACTTTCTTAAATCTGTATCTGTTCCTATTCCTTCTAAATACATATCACCGAGTAATTTTTGAGCACCTTTCTCTCCTAATGAAGCTGCTTTAAAACAAAATTTAAATGCAAGTTTTTCGTCTTTATTACATAAGATTCCATCTTTAAGTATCTTTGCATATTCATATTGACCACGCCAGTGACCATTAACTGCTGCATACTCAAATAACTCTAATGCTTTAGCAAGGTCTTTATTGATACCATCGCCATTTTTATAATGAAATGCCATATTTACCGCAGCATTGTAGTACCCATGCTCAAGTGCTTGTTGATAATAATTCATCGCTATATCTACATTTTTTTCAACCCCATAACCATGAGAGTATAATAGTCCAAGCGCGTTTATGGCAGCAGCATTTTCTTTCGCAGCCGCCTTGCTATGGTATTCAAATGCTTTTTGATAATCCTCATTAACGCCAATTCCATCTTGATAAGCAAATCCTAACAGAAGCGCTGCTTCATTATCACCATCATGACTCTTTCTTTTGAGTTCAGACACTACAGCATCAAACCATTGCTTTTCAATTGAAATATAGCTTGGAATAGTACCGGGTCTTAAAACTTTTTGTCTAAACAAATCAATTCGAGCAAGATCAAATCCTTTAATAGCAGATTTATAGAAGAGATCCGCAGCAATATAATTTGATTTCTCTACTCCATCTCCTTTCTTATACTTTATTGCCAAATCGTATATGTCTTCTGCAGGCATCATAAATGTATTATAATCAAAAAACTCCATCATCAGCCCCCCAAATCATGCAATGAAACTTCAATATCCAAACATTGGCAACATGTTTTAAGCACAAGTACCTTATTACCATGATTATCAGCTATACTTGATTGTTCATTTACAAATTCTAATATAACATTGACAGGCATATCATCAATAAACATGTTAATATCCCAATAAGGAACGTGTACATTCTCCGAAGTTTCAATAACTATTCTCGCTTTTTCCATATCGAAAAGTATTCTTCCAAACAAATTCCGATTATTTATTGACACTTTAGCTTCATAAAATAAAACAGCATTCACCCTAACAGTTTTTGGAAAGTTGCCGTCAGACAGCCAAAAAAGATTATATTGAGAAAAATCATAACTTTTTATTTTCTCTGATATTTCTTTTAAATTACCTACAGTAATTGCATCAATCAATTGCGTAGCACTTTCTAATCGAAAAATTATTTTTTTCATAAAAGGGTCCGCCAGGACACAGCTAATATGAACATCCTGCTCTATATTATCAACAAGTAACGGTGTTACCAAATTCAAAATTATTAAGCTTTCACTAGCAACAACTTTATTGAGAAGTTGATTTTCGTACATTTCTTGAATAAAAAGTTTATACTGATCCAATGCCGAGATTCCACTGTTTTCATCATTTAAACGAACTGCACCATTTCTAATGCCATCCGCCAATAAAAATTCAAATATTGACTGATGCGAAAACTGGAAGATATCATCGCCTACTCTATTTAGAAGAGTTCTAGAACGTTTATCAATATCGAGATCAATTGTATATTTACTACATAATCGCTCCAAATCTTGAGATGATACTGAATATATATTTCCATTCTCAGCTCCTTGTAACATTAATTCAACGATATCATAAATAAATTGCCAGAAATTATTTATGTAGTCAGAAATAGCAATATCCTTCTCTGAAGTTTTTTGAATAAAATGTACCTCTCTATCTATCCATTTACCAATTAAAGTCTTATATATCTGGTAAGCATATTCGTATTCCTCATGCTCATTGACAATATCATCAATATAAGATAAAAGTAGTGGTCTTGCCATAATATTTGAAGATTTTTTTATCACTTGCTTACCACGAAATATTTTCCTAAAATTCAATTTATAATACTTTAATAAGTATAGTAAAACCTCATAATCGGTAAACGGACAAATATAATGCTTTACAAACATCTCATCCTCAACAAGAACTGCTCGCTTCAGCCTAAGAATTTGTGGTTCCTCATTTACAGCATTAAAAAACTGAGTTCTGCATGAAATAACTACTTTATAGTAATTCTTGGTTATATTTAATAGTTCATTAATAGCATGAGAAGAATCCTCGGATGCCGCTTTCGATTCATCAAATGCATCAAGCAAAAGTATTGCTTTTTTCGGGTCATTTTTTTCAGCAAATATTTTAATTTGATCTATTGCCTCAATACTTCTGAGACTGACATAGTACATATCATATTTTTTATTTAACAATCTGCAGTTATAAATGAAATATAGGTTTATTAGAAATGCTGTTTTTCCCATACCTGATTCTCCGAAAATCAAATGATACTGATCGTCTCCTTTAATAAGATATTTTCTAATAAACTTTTTAACATTATAAGATTTTTTTCTTGATGAAAGCATAGTGTCATTTGCTTTTAGACGTGTCTTTATATATAGATGAGCGTATTTTGTTACTTCCTTCTTTTCCAAACAATCTGGACGCACATAGATACGTCTTAGAGAGGACCATACCCTCTTAATTACACCAACTATGACACTAAATATTGAAACTCCAGAAATAATTGTAATGATACTACCTAAATTAGTCAGAAACTGATTTTCTTCACAAAACATTCCTCTGAGAAAGCTAAAAATATCCATATTCACACCTTCTTTTGTATAATCAAGCAAATCAATCTCTTGAATTACCTTAGTTAACTTAAAATTGGTTTAGTTGAATTAATATATACAGCCAAAATTTGCAAGGAAAATAATAGTATAAGATATTTTTATGAGATATCTACCATATACTTTACCAATATTGACATCTCAAAGTATAAACCTGATCCGGTTCATTATCCTTAACGAAGCAGGTTATGTTGTATATTATTCGACTGCCCTTTTGAATTCTATTTTCTCTCCATCTGGCAACACAAATGTCTGCTCATACCCTACGCCCAACGCCTTCGCAATCGCCATCATTTCCTCAAAGGAAACTGTCCCACGCTTCAGCTTTTTATTAAAATTCTGGGGAGTCTGTCCGATACGCCTGCAAAGCTCCGCAAGACTAATATTCTGTTTTTCACACAATTCTCTTACCATATCCGATGTTGTCATGATCCACCTCCACTTGCACGTTTCCTATTATAAACCCTTTGGTTGATAAGTACAAGATACCACCATAACAATTTATGACACATCAAAAAAACACCCTGCATTCCTGCAAGGTGCCCTTCTTCCAAAGTTCTTTTCCTTACCGTTCCACATCCACCGTCATCCCTGACCTAAATTGCACCTCAAACCTTTCATCGTAAACCGTCACCTTCTCAATCAGCCGCCGGACAAGCTGCTCATCATATTCCAAGATCTCCGTGGTCTGATTATCAAGAAATTCCCGCATCTCAGCAATCCGCTTTTTCACCCCTTCCCGCTCAGCACTCTCTGTCAGTGCCTCCTGTTTCAGTTCCCGCAAGCGGTCTATCTCATCTGCCACGCTGTTATAATCCTTTTTGGAATTTGCCAATCTCAGCAGCTCCTTTTGCAGTTCCTCCAGCTTGGCATTGATTCCCTCCGCAGACGTTTCTTCCTCCTGCCGGATGACTGCCTCAATATTTTCCTGCAATACATCCATCATGCTGTCTCTGTTGCCGAGTGTAAGGTTGATTGCCTTTACCACCGCATCCTGCAAATCCGATTCTTGAATGGTTGGCGCATCACATTTCTTTGGTCCATGCTCCACACGGGTACAACACCGCCAAACCGTAGAATGTTTCCCTCGGTTGTTCCATGCAATCCTCCGAAAGATATCCCCGCATTTAGAACAAAAAACAATGCTTGATAAAGCATACTTGCTGCTGTAAACCCTTTTCTTCCATTTTGCTCCGCTGTGGAGATTTGCACGCCGTATCATTTCTTCCTGCACCTGCATATAAAGGTCACGGGGAATGATTGGCTCGTGGCTGTTCTCCACATAATACTGCGGTACAATGCCATTATTCTTGACCCGTTTCTTGGAAAGGAAATCCACGGTATAAGTTTTCTGTAGGAGTGCATCTCCGATATATTTTTCGTTCTGCAATATTTTCTTCAGCGTCTCCGGACGCCATTTTGCTTTGCCTGCTGCCGTCAGGATGCCGTCTGCCTCAAGCCCTCTCGCTATCTGGAGCAGGCTACCGCCCTCCAGATACTCCCGGTAAATTCGCTTTACCACCTCCGCCTCGGCCGGTTCAATGATCAGATGCCCCTCCTCATCCTTCGTGTATCCGAGGAAGCGGTTATGATTCACCTGCACCTCTCCATTCTGGTATCGGTACTGCAAGCCCAGCTTGATGTTCTGGCTCAGTGACTGGCTTTCCTGCTGTGCAAGGCTCGCCATGATGGTCAGCAGCACCTCACCTTTGGAATCCATCGTGTTGATGTTTTCCTTTTCAAAGAAAACGGGAATGTTCTTTTCCTTCAGTTCCCGGATATATTTCAGGCAGTCCAACGTGTTTCTTGCAAAGCGGCTGATGGATTTCGTAATGATCATATCGATCTTTCCCGCCATGCACTCCTCAATCATGCGATTAAATTTGCTGCGCTTTTTTGTATTACATCCACTGATCCCATCATCTGCGAATATACCTGCCAGCTCCCACCCCGAATTTTTCTGAATGAACTGCGTGTAATGCTCCACCTGAACCTCATAGCTGCTTGCCTGCTCATCGCTATCCGTGGAAACACGGCAATAGGCAGCAACCTTCAATTTTGGCTTTGCTTCGGCCGTCACCGTGTTGCCCACCCTTTTCCGTGCAGGGATTACTGTAATGCTCTTATTTAGCTCCATCTGTTTCCACCTCGCTCTCTATCAGGCTGTAGGCATAAGCCGCCTGTTCAAAAGGATCATCATAGACCTGTTTTACCGCAGGTATGGTAAATCTAGTCGGAAATTCCGCTTCCGTTTTTGTTTCCAGTTCTCTTACGCGTCCAAGCGCCTTTGCACGGCCCATCCGCACCTCCTCCGCCTTATCGAAAGTCTCTCGGTCAATGATTGCCGGATAATAATCATCCCCGAGGTATTTTTCATTCCGCAGTATCCGTCCGGCGCTGCTGTGATAAAGCTTCAGCCCCATCTTTTTCGCCGCTGCCATAAGCGCCAGACCAGAAATATAATAGTCAAAAAATTTCCGTACCATTGCCGCTTCTTCTTCATCTATGACGGCCATGCCATTCTCGATTTTGTATCCGTATGGTATGTGTCTCATTTAGTTCACCAGCCTTTCTCTCAGAAACAGCCCGCATTTCAATTCAAAGACAGCTTCATTCCTTGAAAGGACCGTAACCTTATCAACATATTCGAGGAAAACTCCATCATCAAATTCTGTCAGCATGGTTCCCTTTGATACAAAGCGAATCAGCTTCTGCAATTCATCTGCCTTTTCCATATCTCCATTGAGTGAACGAACCAAGCTGTCTTTTTCCTGCCGCAGTGTTTCTGCTTCCGATGCCAGGGTATTGCTTTCCTTATTAAAAAGAGCAGGTTCCAGATAGCCGCCTGCCATAAGGTTTGTCAGCACCTGCCTCTGCTCCATGTTCTTTTCGATCTGCGTCTCTCCAGCTCCTCAATCCTCAAAAGCCGCTCTTTATCATTCAGTCCCCTCAGGCTATGGAGCAGGGGACGGAGTATTGTCTGATGCCCAAAGACCAGCTTGTTCATCATGACTCCAAATGCCCGTTTCAAAGCGGCATCGGTGATGTATTTCATTGAGCAGCTCCCTTTGTCTGTCAGATGATTGGTGCAGCACCATGCGATATACTTTCCACTTGGCTTGTAATGCTGGCGTCACTTAAGGATACCGCCGCATTCGCCGCACTGAATCCTTCCTGAAAAGCTGTAGCGGTTCTGATACCTGCTTGTATCCCCGCCATTTCCTTTCTCCCTGCCTCGCTGCTTCAGGACAGCATTCGCCCGGTCAAACTCCTCATGGCTGATGATGGCAGCATGATGATCCCGGACTAAATACTGATCAAGCTCACCATAATTTGTATGGCGGTTAAAACTGCTGTCCGTGTAAGTCTTTTGGTAAATGACATCCCCGGTATATTTTTCATTGCTGATAATCCCATTAATCGTTCCCGGAGTCCATCTGCCGCCCTTCTTCGCAGGAATTCCCCTCTCGTTGAGTTCCTTTGAAATGGCATAGGTGCTTTTGCCTGTCAATGTGTCTGCAAATATCTGCTTCACAATCTCCGCCTGTTCCGGCACAATAACCATCTTCCCATCTACGTTGTCATATCCGAACGGGGGATAGGAGATTACGAAGGTTCCATTCTGGAAACGCCTTTTTGTTGCCCATTTACTGTTTTCTGAAATTGACACCGATTCGCTCTCCGCAATGCTGCTAAGAATTGAGAGCATTAACTCACTTTCCATCGCCCCGGAGTTCAGGTTCTCTTTTTCAAAATAAATGTAGATATTCAAGTCAAGAAGTTTCCTCACCATTTCCAGGCAGTCCATCGTATTCCTCGCAAACCGGCTGATCGACTTTGTGATAATGAAATCTATTTTTCCTTTTTCACAGTCTGCCATCATGGAAAGCAGCCCACTCCTTTTCGCCTTCTTTGTCCCGCTGACTCCTTCGTCATAATACAGTCCGGCAAACTCCCACTCTTCGTTTGATTTAATGTAGTTTTCATAGTGGGCTTTCTGTGCCTCCAGGCTGATAAGTTGTTCATCGCTTGCGGTCGACACTCTGCAATATGCCGCTACACGCAGCTTTTTTGTATTGAGGAGCCTGTTTTCCTCAATTTTTGTTATCCGTTTCATCCACTCACCTCGCTTTTGGTAGGTCACATATTCGCTCTAAAACGCCATAATATCAAGTCATTTCCGGCATAATCTCCACTAAATATGGAGAGAAAGTCTGGCGGTTCTTTTCTGTTATTTTGTTGAATTCACCCTCTGAAATCAGCCCTGCGCCAAGTAGCTTTTCAATAATTTCTATGCCATATAATAATCATATTCGTGCTGTAGGGCTTCTTCTGTAAATCCTGCCACAGCGTGGTTTCGCATCCCCTGACCGTTCATGATCTTCGTTACCTGCATGATCTTCCTCCAATCCGAAGAAAGCAAGCCTGCACATTTTTGCATTTCTTCATCATACGGAGATTTCAGAGCAGTTTTGGGGACCCTCGCTGCAAAAAAATAATGCCCACAGAGGATTTTTGCGTCCTCCGCAGGCATTGTAGTTACAACAACATTATTTTACTCTCTCGGTATGATCCAACGAAATCCAGCCAAGATTACATACATTCACACGAATCCCATCGTCGATAAGCTTTGTTATCAGGTCACTTGCCTGTGATACACTCCTTGCAAACCTATCCAGTTTTGCCACTACCAGCGTATCTCCAGCTTTTAATTCTTCCAGCAGCTTATCAAATTCTGGTCTGGTCATCTTCGTACCAGTGAAAGAATCCATATAGATAACCTCTGCTCCATGCTCCTTAATCAACCTTTCCTGTGCTTCCAGACTGTTCCCGTCCTTTGCCTATCCCTTTGTGCTAACTCTTCCGTAACCATAAATCATAATCTGAATCTCCTTCCGTAATTTAATTTTAAGCATCAAAAAAAGAAGGTATTTTCAACCTTATTCTCTAACACTTATGAATATAAGAAATGACACCACCTCAACCCTTGATTTATCGTCATGGCCGAAGTGGTGTCAATACTTACAAGCTTTTCCACTTAGAACTAATATTGTACAGTTTCTCAGCCTCCCAACTGATAAACCAACAACAATTAGAATTCTCTAATATAAATTTTTTGTTAAATCAACCGTACGCTTTTCATTTTCAAAAAAATCTCTTATTCTATACACAGCATCTATTTTCTTACACTTATCTGCTAATGAAATCCCAAAAACAATTTGATATAAATGTTTTATTTCTTCTAATGTTACCTTTTTTAAAACACTACTTTTCTCTTCTTCCGAAATATTAGGTTGACATACAACCAATAAATTATCTTCAAAATACTTTCTTACTTGCTCTACTGTTTGAATATTACTAATAATTTCAGAATTGTTTCCAGTTTTTTTCTTATCCAATATATCGACACTTGAACTAAGCACCTCTTCAACTTCTTCTGGCTTATACTTTAGACTTCTCAAGAATTTTTTATCAAAAAAATTTCCTGCTGATTCACATTGACTCAAACAATATAACTCATTGTATAAATATAACAAATCCTTTTTTATATTTTCATGAATATTTCCCATTTTAACCCCAATATTTTTATTATCGCTTCTGATATTTCTCTGTAAGAAGAAGTTTGAATACCCCGTGTAGTATTTACAGGTATGCTTTCACCATTAGACCTATTATCTCTATGCCCAATATAATACTTAAAAATATTTTTTGTTTCAAACCCGTTTATACTCTTGCTGTATCTAAAATCTTTATATTTATTATCCGAAATGAGTGCATTTACATTTGAAATGCGTTCAATGTTCTTATCCAAAGTAATTATTTCATCCCGATTATCCGCATTTCCTCTTCTTTCTTTATAAATTGTTTCAAACACACCAATTAACTGTGCTTTATTTCCAAAAACTTTATTTATTAAAATACCTCCAATTTTCTCATTCATTGTATACTTCATCCTTGTTTTTTCTATTTCTGAAATATAATCAGCTACACCTTTGGCACTTATACCATCTACGATTGTTGGTACAATATAAAAATCGGATTCCAAAAAAGCACTTTGAATAAGTATATTACTTGTTGGTGGACAATCAATAAATAGATAATCAAAATCTAAATGCTCAATGTCTTTTACCAATAAGTGTAACAAAAAAATGTTGTAAATATTCTTTTCCATTCTTTGTGCCAACTCATTTAGCCTGCAATTTTCAAAGCTAATACTTGATGGAATAAAAAACAAATTATTCTTATAAATTGAATTTTTCAGTTCCACGCATTTAGCTTTTAATATATTTTGAATAGGACTATTCAATTGTCCCATCAAAAGTGAAAAGTCAATATCCTGTTTTGAATTTATATATCTCATATACAATTCTACTACGTAATTAAAAACATTTTCTGCTTCGTAATCACTCAACGAACAACTATTACTATTGCAACAAATATTACTAAGCGAACATTGTGGGTCCATATCAACCAGCAACACTTTTTTTCCCGCCTCTGCAAAATAAGTTGCGACCTGGAACACGCTTGTAGTCTTTCCAACACCGCCTTTATAGTTTCCCCATAATATAGTTTTCATTAATTTCCTCCTTTAAGGTACCTGATACCAACAGTATTTTTTTATAACAGTCCATAATGCCTCAACGCATCTTTAATATACTCCACCTTCTCCTGCGGACACTGCTTCACCTCTGGATTCTCTTTCTTGGACTTATTATAATTCTCGCCCATGTCCAGACCACACATCCGCTTGACCTGTGCAATATAAGAAGTATGCACATTCACACCATACTTTTCCTTCACATATTCCTTAATCTTTGAATAAGTAGCCTTTTCTTGTGGTGTATAATTACTCTCTTCATCAGGCTCCATTGTTATCTCAATCTTAGGTGTATCTTTTTTGAGGGATAATTTAACAACCGTCTCGACGTGTGTCGATAGGGTAATTGAGATGCACTTTCCAGAGTTTTCACTGTACTCTGGGAGCGAAAAATGTTGCACTCTCTGATGAGACTACAAAAAATTGACATGATGCACTCTCTTATGTCCCTGCATAGAAAAAGATTGCATTGTATTTTAGATGTAAGCCAGATCAGCTTACGATTGACTCTGCTCTTTCTCTATGGTCCACTACTCATCCCTTGATGATAACTTCTAAGATATTGTACCATAGATTGTTTATTTGGGAAATTACTTCCCGATAAAAATGGGCAGAAGAAAACCTCCAAATCTGTTGGGGACTTGGAGGCTTGATTCCGACCATTTACTGTTCATTTTGGATTTTTTCAATTAATCTCAAATTCTCCGGTTTAACAGTTCCTATAAAATTCTTCATTCTTGTGTCAAATGAGAGAACATATGACGATGCATCTATTAAAACACACGCATTCTTGGTTTTATCTATATGATCTAGGCATCCAACACAAAGCATATCAAAAATATCATTCTTGTCTAACTTTTTTCCTCTTTCAAACCATGATGTAAACATTACATCCCGAAGATATCTTCTCTGTGTAGCAGAATATTTTCCTTTTTTAAACATCTCTGACACTTTTACTTTCGCTATATCTAGGAAATGTTGGTCTGTTGCCAAGGTATCTACTATACACGGCATTGTTCCCGTATTTCCATCCAAACCACTTTCAATACTTTTTTGATATGTCTGCTGTACAATACTTATAATATCCTCCTTGTCCTGTTTGCAAGCAACACATCCTTGAATAATAATATTAGTAAGCACACATGCTTCATTCAATTCTTGGATATAAAAATCCTTGAGTACTTTTTTCTCTTTGTTTTCATCATACCCTGACTGCAGTTCTACTTTAATTCTTTCCTCTAATAAATTTTGATATTCCTTATATGCAACTCTTCCAATATACCCCAATATAGCATCTTTGTTTTTTTGTGACAGTCCATCTGTCATCTCTAATTTGTAATGAGCATATAAATCTTTTGTAATTTCAAAAAATAAAAGTGTGAATTTACTCTCAATTTGAATTTTGCTCTTTAATAATCTATCCGCATAATTTTTGAGAGCTGCTTGATCCATATATGCAACACTGGTAATTTCATCTTCACTCACAACATAGTCTGGAATATTATTAAAAAGTGGCAACCCCTTCGCATACCTAAACTCAAGTAAATTTTGTAACACTTTTGGATTATTTCTAAAGTGTGTCATTATCTCAATATATACCGAAGTCGGAAGACTCTTTTCTCTCTGTTGTTCTAAATATTTTTTTAAACGTTCTTCGTCAACAGGTTCTGATGTCATTCCTAATTTGCTTCTTCCATAATATGAATAAAAGGCATTTGCATCCAAAAAAATCATTTTTTCATCCTCTACTTGAATCATTTTTTACCAATAAACTAGTTTGTAATTTTTGTAACTTTTCATACATTATATCACATTTATTCTTTTCGCAAAAATTTTACACAGGACATATAAAGAGAAACCTCCAAATCTATTATAGACTCGGAGGCTTGGTTCCAACCATTTTATTCGCAGTAAACTGTTTTCCTGCTACTGTAAAAGAACTATGCAAGTGCAGGTTCCTTCCCTGCAATAATCGCTTTCACTTCTTCTATATCCTTATCTGTGGCTGAGGCTATCTGCTCTGCTGTAAAACCATTCTTATACATTTTTATAATAAGTCCTGCTTCACCTTCCGCACGTCCAATCGCAATACCCTTTTCTTCAATTCCCTGACTCAAGTTACACATAACGCTCACATCCTTCCTGAAGTTCTCCTCAATAGGAATATCGTATTCATTTCCAATTATGTTTAGTTTTTCATCTATTGTAAGTTCCTGTGACAGCAACGCTCCTAACAGACGGTGCAGTTCATATGTCTCATCATGTTCCGGCAGATTCTTTGCCAGTCCAAGCATTATGATATTCAGCAGATCAAGATTTCCCTTCCATTGATAGGAACCAATCAAATCTTCCTTTGTGAGATGCACATGGCTCATGCTGCTCTCGTCCATGTTCATACATACCCAGATGGAATATACACGCTTAATGTCATCGTAGCTGGAATTCTCAAAATCACGTTCTTTTTGTGATGAGATCAGTCTGCTCACATAAAAGATTGCCCGGTTTAAGATTTCGTATCCCTTCGGCTCATCTTTCTGTGCTTCCACATTTATGATGATCTGTGACAATCCGTCTCTCATACGCACATAAAAAACGATATCAAATCTTACCAGACCTTCATTGATCTCTTCATTTTCTGTGTTGAAACCGACCAGTCTCTCACCATTTTTTTCGCTGGCTGCATTTGTGAGTCCAGGCTCTACCGGTACCGTACTGATATGTGGTGTTCCCTCAATGCAGTCGACCACATCCTTGGGATTCATGCCCTTAAACTCATCAACTGTTTTTACCAGTATATGTGCCAGTATGCTTTTCTGTCCTAACAGACGCTTTGCACTCGTATCATACTGTGCTTTTGAATCTGTTGCTTTCACTGCATTTTTCAATTCTGTATTCACTGGCCTTCCTCCTTTTTGTAACAGATATAGTCATCCCCAAAAAGGCATCTGACCACACCTATATTATAACTTACCCATTTCTTTTATACAATCAATTTTTACATTTGGAAAAGGAACATAAGAAAAACTCCAAACCTGTCATAGACTCGGAGTCTTGATTCCATCCATTCTTCACATTGTCTGCACCGGTGCATGTTGTTCCTGCTCCTCATGCTCCAAAGCATCCTGCTCCGGTACATGGTCTATATTTTTCGCTGCTTCCTGCACTTTTACCATATACCGGATTTTAATGCTGCTATAATCAACCCCTGCCGGTTCCAGCACTTTTTTCTCTAACATGTTTAACATCGCCTCGGTGTCAAATTTCCCCTCAAAATAAAGTTCCTCATCCACCTTTATCGGTACATCCATTTCTTCCGGTGAACTGCCAAGGATTGTCCTCCAGCGTCCGGCTACTTTTCCACACATTTCCATAAATCTTTCATGGATATCCGGCTGTTCATTACAGGTCTGCAAAATCCTTTGTGCCACCTTTCTCCATGTAGGTGTCTCTATCCATTCTCCCGGTGCGAACTGGACTGCCAGCGGTCTTTTCCCTTTCAGTTCTGCCGGGGACACTGTGATAAGGCTGCTTTCCCGGATCGTATCTTTCACACTTGTATGCACCTCGCCACTCCGATACATCTGGAGCAGTGCATCACATTTCGTGTTTACAAGCTGTAACATTTCCTCCCTCAGTTCTTCTATCAGTTGCTCATAATTCATACGCTTTTCTCCTCCTCTCCTGTCACACAATCTTGTGTTTCTTTCTATAATCGTTCTTCCGTTTATTTCCCTATTGCACACTTTTCTGTTCCTATTGTTCTGCATTTGTTTCCTATTTTTATGCCAACAATAAAACGCCCGGATCATCGGGCATTTTATTCTTACCATAAACTGGCAGGAACAACGTTTCCTATTTGCTTGCTGCCATTCCTGCCGCAGTCTTACTCATATCGAATCTCCTTTTCCATGACAATGCCTGACTGGAACTGTATCAGCAGCTTCTCGCTGGATTCCACTTTGATGGTCGAGATCAGCCGTCTGACAAGGTCATTGTCGAACTCCGGTATCTGGCAGGTGCTTGTGCTTAAGTAATGGTCAATATCTTGGATTCTCTGTTCATAGCTGTCAGCCATCCGTTTCTCGTTTCTGGCTGTTTTCTGTGCCTCTTTTAAGGCATTGATTTCCTCTGCTATGATTCGGTAGCGTTCATCAAACTCCGGTGTGTAGGAGCCGGTCTTTGCATTCTCTGCGATCAGTGCCACCATCTCTTCCTGCTTTTCTTTTATCTTTTCTTCGTATTCCTCAGACTCTTTTGCGGTGCTGTAGTTCCCGATGACATGGATGATGTTCTGCCGGAAGTTTTCCATAAATTCCATATCATCACTCGTGATCCTGTGGATGGCTTCCATCACTGCCCTGTTTAATGCGTTCTCTTCGAGTGTCTCGGATTCCCCGCATTTCTTCACTCCGTTGGTCAGCCGGTTGCTGCATCTCCAGACCACTTTCTTTTTCCCGTTTCTCGCCCAGGTGACTCTCCGGTACTCCTGCCCGCATTTTCCGCAGATCAGCATGCCGGTCAGTGCATAGGTGGAGGAATACCTGCTTTTCTGGTTCTTCTTCCGGGTGACAGCCGCCTTGCATAAGGATGCCCTGCGCATCATCTCTTCCTGCACCCTGTAGAACAGCTCCTTCGGTATGATCGCCTCATGGTCATCTTCCACATAATACTGCGGTACGATTCCAGTGTTCTTGACTTTCTTTTTTGTCATGAAATCCACCGTATAGGTTTTCTGCAGTAATGCATCTCCCATGTATTTTTCATTGCGGAGCATTTTGTCTATTACCGTGGAATGCCATTTGTCCTGCCCTGTGGCGGTCTTGATTCCCTGCTCTTCCAGATGCTTTGCGATCTTCCCGGTACTGTAGCCTTCCAGATAAAGCCGGAATATCCGCTTTACGATCTCTGCCTCTTCGGGTACGATGACCAGGTCACCATCCTCGTTTTTGGTGTATCCCATGAACTTTGTGCAGTTTACGATGACCTTGCCTTTTTCAAATTTCCTCACGACTCCCCAGCGGATGTTCTCACTGATGTTGCGGCTCTCCTCCTGCGCCAGACTGCTTAAGATGGTGATAAGGATTTCGCCGGTTCCCTCCAGTGTATTGATCCCCTCTTTCTCGAACACCACCGCCACGTTCTTTTCCTTCAGTTTTCGGATGGTCACCAGCGAGTCTACCGTGTTCCTCGCAAACCTGCTGACCGACTTTGTAAGGATCATGTCGATCTTTCCTGCAAGGGCATCCTGTATCATGGCATTAAAATCTGCCCTCTTTTTGGTGTTTGTTCCACTCTTTCCATCATCCGCATAGATGCCTGCATTTTTCCAGTTTTCGTTTTCGGATATCTTGCTGGTATAATACTCCACCTGTGCCTCGTAGCTGCTGTCCTGCTCTTCCAGTTCCGTACTGACACGGCAGTAGGCAGCGACCTTCATTTTCTTCTCTGACAGTTTCACATTCCGGTCATACTGCACCTTGGCAGGTATCATGCTGATCTTTTTTGCTGTTTCTGCCATCTGCTCTCCCTCCTAATCCTTGTATCCGGCTGTGACACGGCTCCCATTGATAAACTCTACTTCTGCCATGTTTCCACCATGCACCCAGATGCGTGCGATTATTTTTCTATATAAATTTTCATCAAATGTTTCCAGTTCCTTTTTCCCTGCAAGGATGTTTTTGATCTCCTCTGTCCGGAACTCCCCATCCCTGACCTCCAGTGTCCGGTAGCGTTCCTCTGCCCTTTCATAGAGCAATTTCATCAGGTCTGTTTCTGTGCGTTCCTGTTCTTCTTTCATCCGCTGCAGGTTCCGCTCCAGAACCCGGTACTGAGGACTGACCTTTTCCTCCTGCCTTTGTACCCGGAGCAGGCCTTTGTTTCGTATCACTGCATTGATGGCTTCTACACACACCTGCTTTGCCTGCCCGTCTGTAATAAAACTGTTCCTGCAGTTTTTTGCTCTGCCAGTCACATAGTTCCTGCACTTCCACTTGGCAGTGCCGCCACGCTCTTTTTTGTGGTTCGGCTGGATATGGCTGCATACTGCCCCGCATTCTGCACACCAGATGACACCTCCGAAGAGGATTCTCTCATCCCTGCCGGGCCGGTGGTCTGCCCTTCCAAGCTCTGCCCTCACCTTTTCCCGTCTGCGCTGGACTCTCTCAAACAGTTCCTCTCCTATGAGCTGCGGATAGTATTCTGTGCCAAGGTAGCTTGGGTTTTCCAGTATCCTGCCAATGGATGCATGGGTCCAGGACACTTTCCCTTTTGCATTGCATATGTTTCTCCCTTTCAGGTTCTGGGCGATCCTGCCTGCCGCCACTCCGCTGTCATAGTCTGTAAATATCTGTTCCACAATCTTTCTTTGCTCTTCGCAGATGGTGATTTTTCCATCCACAACTTTATAGCCGATTGGCATGTGCCACTGCATCCTGTCCACCTCCCCTCTCCGTCAGTTTCAGTCCGTTGTACAGGCAGAAGGTGATGTCGTGTTCTTTGGAGACCACGATCTTCTCCGCTGTCATTTTAAACAGTTGCTCGTCAAACTCCTCCCTTAATCCGTCCTGTTCTGCAATCAGTTGGATAAGCTGTTCGGTCCGCACGATTTCTTTTGTCCTCCGCAGCTTTCTGGTCAAAAGTGTCTTTTTTCTCCTGCATTCCGTCAGTTGCCAGCCAAGTTTATTACTGCTCTCCATAAAAAGAGCAGAGTCCATATATCCTTTCCTCATGACTTGGTTTAGGATTTGGCTCTGCCCGCTTATATCTTTGATTTCCCTATCCAGTTGTCTGATTTCCTCACTGTCCTGCCTTGCTGCCACAAGTTCTGTCAGCTCCTTTAACAGCGGCTCTAATATCGTTCCCTGATTGGTGTACAGCTTGTTCCACATGTCTGTAAAAGCCCGGTGCAGCACATCCTCCCGGATGGCTTTCATGCAACAACTCTCTTTATCCTCCACATGTCCGCTGCACGTCCAGATGATTTTTTCATAGGGTTTCCCGATGTAGATTTTCTGCCGCCGGAAGGTTCTTCCGCATTCCCCACAGATGATTCTGCCGGAAAACAGGTATCTTTTGGTGTAGTCACTCTTGTTCATGTGCAGTACATCCACCCGGTATGCCATCAGGTTGCGTACCGCTTCTGCCTCCTCATGTGTGACGATTGGCGGATGGCTGTCTTTGATGAGATACTGGTTTCTCTGTCCGTTGTTTACCCTGCGGACAAATGGGAACCTTGTTTCTGTATATGTCCTCTGCTGAAGCATATCTCCCTCATAAATGGGATTTTTCAGAATGTCCTGTATCACCCCGTCCTGCCACTTTTCTGCACCCCGGATTGTTGGAATGCCTTTCTGGTTCAGTGCCTTTGCTATCACATACACTCCCATGCCGTTTAAGTAAGACTCATAAATCCACCTTACGGTTTCTGCCTCGGATTCTATGATGACTAAATTTCCATCCTCGTCTTTTCCATAGCCATACGCTGGCGTGGATATGATATAGGTTCCATCCTGAAAGCGTTTCTGTATCGCCCAGCGGTTGTTGCTTGAGATGTTTTCTGATTCCCCCTGCGCCACCGATGCCAGGATGGTAATGAACAGCTCGCTTTTTTCTGACAGCGTGTTGATATTCTCTTTCTCAAAGTAGATTCCAACGCCGATCTCCTTCAGCTTTCGGATGGTCTGGATGCATTCCACCGTATTTCTTGCAAATCTTGTGATGGATTTCGTAAGGATCAGGTCGATGTTCCCATCCTCACAGTCTGCGATCATCATCTGGAACTCATCCCTGTGCTTTACGTTTGTTCCGCTGATTCCTTCATCCGCATACACCCCTGCAAACTCCCACAGGGGGTTGCTCTCGATTTTTTCCGTATAGTACTCGACCTGTGCAGTATAGGAAGTTGCCTGTGCCTGACTGCCGGTACTGACTCTGGCATATCCGCACACTTTCAGCCTGCGTTCTTCCTGTGTATGTTTCTGCGCTTTTGCTGCCTTTATGACAGTCACTTTTTTTGCCATGCTTTTTTCTCCTTTCCCAGTATTTTCAAGGGTTTGCACTCCCTGTCAGCAACATACACTACCACATAGTCCTTTATATATCCAGTGTTATTACAGATATACTTTTGCTAATTCCGGGGAGAAAGTCTTGACATTCAAAACCCGGATTTTTTCCCATTCTTCCTCGGTTAACAGCTTATCTTCATGCATCCTTTTTAAGAGAAATTCGGCAATCTTATACCGCACCTCATTCGCTCCGCCTTCCATCATCTTTTCCCTTTTTCCTCCCGCAATTTAAGAACGTTAAATTCATTCTCCCAAGCCAAACACTTTTGCCCAGAAGAAACACCTTTACATCATCCCGATTTCAGCCATGGTTGCTGCCTCATCTTCTTCCCGGAAATACTGTTCCGCTACATCCCTGCTGACTGAAAGCACCTCTCCTGCGTCCTTTTCTCCCATCTGGATCGGGATTAAGAACGGATGGATTTCCTTGCAGAATTCCTGATTTGGACAGCTATTGATAAAATAGCCGCAGGTATCTAATATCAGCCTGTCACACATATCTGTGATGACGATCTTTTCAGCCTCAAACATGTGGCTGCCGATATAATTTGCGATATTTTCTGCCGTGGTCGAGATATAGTCCTCTTTCCGCTCCCCTCCATCACTCGGATAAAGATAGGCATATCCTGCCCTCTCCGTTTCAAAAATCCTTAACATCATTTCCGTATCTTCTTTCTTCATCTCCTGTTTTCCTCCATTCTGCATTTTTCAGCTTTTCTTAACTCCACAAGAATACGGCGGAAGTCACCCTCCGCCGCATGGTTTCTGTAATTAAGTCTTACTGCCATAATCCTTCACTTCATAAATAAAAAGTGTCTGTCCCTATTCGTCACTACTCCCCGGAACCGAAACGCCGCCAAAACAGAGAAGAAAAAATCCCAAAGCCGGCATTTCATGGGCAGTCAGTCCAGACTGTCTTTGGTCCCTGCCACTCGGACAGGCAGACATCACAGGTATCTCACCTCCACCACTGCGTGCTGGCTAATCTCAAGGTGTATCATTATAGGCCATTCCCCTCTTCGCGCCTGTCCACCACAGACAGGCTGTACCCCGGCTTTCCCGCTCGGCTCCTTAGATGCGGTCTTTTTCACAGCATGGCTGGCAGAAAGAACATCTGCCCGATTGCTGCAGGAGTGTCACTGCGCCCCGGTTACGGCTCATGAAACGGCTAACGTATCTGAACTGCTGGATATGGCTGGCAGGATATGGCGTGATTCCATCCTGCGCTCGGAGCCCTGCATTCCTCTCCGGCATTTTTCAATGTGCGTTTTGTCTGCCTGTGTCGTATCCACACACGAGACATGAGAGGATTCCCGGAAGAGACCATCTGTCCAGAAAAAGTTCCTCTCATAAGGTACTCACAGAAAAACACGTTTTGAGGGGGTATTAATCAAAATATTTTTTTATTTTCTTTACCGCACCGTTTATGCTCTCCCGGATGTTCTTCTCTCCGACCCCTTCTTTCGCTGCGATCTGCCGGTATGTCATGCCCTCAAAAAAATAAAAATGCAGCCGCTCTCTCTGCACCGGGGTGAGTGACTGCATTGCTTTCTGCAGGGCTTCCATTTCCATCTGCCGGATGACCGTATCCTCTACTGATTCCCAGGTCAGCTCTACCAGATCTTCCGTTTCTCCTTCTGTATATCCGTCCTTGGTCGTATGTCTGATATCCCGCATTTCCTGTGCGTGGGCTTCTTTGCGGAACGTATCGGCAAGTGCCTCGTAGACTTCTCTGGTCACATAGGTGTATTCCAGCTCTCCAACTGCATCTTTATAAAAATCCTTTACTCTGATCCTGATCCATTCTGACATTCAAATGTCCTCCATTTCGTAATTTTTTTGAAATGAAGGACATCTGGCGGACCTCTGGGTTCTGCTTTACTGGAAAAAGACAATAAAAAAAGGTGCTGTTCCCATGCAAAATAAAGCATGCAAAACTGCACCCAATTAATTATTGTATTTCTTTGTAAACAGTATATAAAGTTCTTCTTGGCTTTTTATTCCTATGTTTTATAATTAACCTAATTCGCTTGTCTAGTAGGATTTAAAGTAATTAATGGTTCCAATGTGTCTCAGATAAGTCACAAAAGCATTGCCTTCTCCCCAATATGGTTGATCTAGTCAATTAATTTACGCTATACTAGAAGTACTACTTCTTCCAGCTAACGGTATTTTTCACAAAAAAATACTGCCATATCCATGAGTAATCTCTACTCGACAGATATTGCAGTATTTACCTCTTGCAGCAACGATTTATTTACGAAATTCTTTCATTCCTGCCGGCTGCTTCGGCTGATGAAGAACATACATACATCTGCTGTCTGCCGCCATTTTCACAGAATTACGAGCTACCTTCTCTAAAATTGTTGCTGTGATATTAGCCTGTTTCTTTGACATAATGAACACCTCCTATTTTTATTAAACAGGAGTATAGCATTTCTTACCTAATTCTGTACCTTATAAGTTGAATTTCCGACATAATACGTCATTTTTCCTCTATGGAATTACTATACAACACCGCAGATGCCTGAAATTCTCCATTTTCATACTGGGTGAACAGTTCTCCATCATAATCAGCCAGTGCCTGTTCTACCGAGGCCAGACCAATTCCGTGACAGCCGGTATCCTTCTTTGTGGTAAGGTATCGTCCGCTGCTGTCTTTTTTTAATTTCCCTGGACTACCATTTTTTATACAAATCTGGAGCATTTCTTTTATATAAGTAGCTTCCAGTATGATATATCGCTGCTCCTGCGGCAGCTTCCTACAGGCCTCAAGTGCATTTTCCAGCAGGTTTCCAAAGATAATGGCAAGGTGTCCGCTCTGGAACGGCAGTACAGACGGAATAAATACCCTTGCCTCAAACTGGATGCCGTCCTTTTGTGCAAGAGCATACTTATGGTTCACAAGGGAATCCACCACGATGTTTCCAGTGTGGGAGATTTCGTCTGCATCGGTTCCGATACCGTCATCCAGCATCTTCTGTATGTAATCACCGGCTTCTTTTGTCTGTCCGGCATTTACCATGCCAAGAATTCCCGATAAGTGATTCTTCATATCATGCCGCATCCGCCGCAGTTCCAGATAATAACCTTCCCGTTCCTCTGCCTGACGGCTGCATAAATCTAACTGTTGTTCATACAGCCTGTTCCGGGACTGAAGCTCCGCTGCCTGTCCCATCCGGTCATACACCGTAAAAATCACGTAATTGACAAGCAGGAGAAGTATGCCCGCAGCCACCGAGAAAAAAGAATATTCCGCATATAGCGCCGTCATAAGAAAGATATGGTGCATCATGTAAATGCTACTTGCCGGTACCAAAAGGGTTATGATGAAATAACGCAGCGGGATTTCCGCATACTGTTTTTTCTTTGCGTAACGGCCAAGCAGTACTGAAAGCAGAAGCATACACATCTTGGATATGAAGCTTCCAGCAACATCAATGACGCATTTGTCTGTGCCAACTGCCTCTAAGGCCAGCAACACAATGACTTCTACCAGCATCCATACCGTACAGATAAGAAGGGTGCTGATACAACGTCTTTTCAGACTCTCTTTTCTTGTAACGGTATTGATCATAAATACCATCAGGATATTCCCGACCAACAGAAACTGCGGAGGAAACAGGATACCAAACCCTGCCATAACAAGGAAGGCATAGTATAAAAGCCAGCCTATCATGCCTGCGGGCTTCCTGTTTCCCGGTCCGAAAAGAATCGTTATACATCTCTGTATAATCAGAAGCTGCAATGCCGGAAGCAGAAAAGCCGATATAATTGAAAGATATCCCCTCATTCAATGACCACCTTTCCAGCTGCCATTGTGCAGAGCTGGCGGCGTACTTCCTTCTGTCTATCCTCACTGATTTTCAGTTCAATCTCTTTTTCATTAATACGGATTGTTATGTTAAAAAAATTCATCTTCGTTATATAATCATAATTCACAAGGAAAGACTGATGGATACGCAGAAAATATTTCCGACTATTTGCCAGTTCCTTCTCTACGTTATTCAGTTTTCCATAAAAATATGCAGTGCTTCTATCTTGAAAGAAAATATGTACTACTCGGTTACGGCTTTCAAAGTACACAACATCTTTTAAAGATACCTTCTGAATTTCCTTGTTGAACTTAAACTGGTAAAATACCTCCGTTTCACCTATCCGATGACAGGCTTCCTTAAAATACCGGCGGAATTTCTCCTTATCCAGCGGTTTAGAAAGAAAACGGAAAGGCTCTACCTCAAATAGTTCCTTTAAATATTTATCATATCCTGATATATATATGAGCAACACCGAACGGTCTGTTTCACGGATTTTTCTTGCGGCGGAGATGCCATCAACCTGTTCCATTTCAATATCTATAAAAATAAGTCCGTAGCGCTCTCCTGACTGTATACTCTTCAAAAGTATATTCCCATCGAAAAACACATCCGTATCAACCCGCAATCCCATACTACGGCTTTCCTCTAATACAAGATTCTCAAGACTTCCCGTAAAGCCAAGGTCATCATCACATATGGCTATCTTCAGCATTTTTAAGTACCTCTTCTGCTATATCTGATTCCCCTTCTTCCAACTGTGCCTGTTCCAAACGTTTGAGAAGACACTGGAGTGTCTTTTTGTTCGTGTCCGTCAGGTTGTTGTAGCGGAGTACAATGTCATAGCACTGATCCATCTCCTGATTCATGCGGATCTGCCCGCTCAAATCCCGTTTTATATCGGACAGCCCGAGGATATAGTCAGTGGTAACATTAAAATACCTTGCCATGCTGATAAGCAGGTCTGTGGAGATGGCACATGTGTCTTTTTCCATCTTGCTTACCGCCTGCTGGGTGGTGTTGATTATAGTCCCAAGGGCTTCCTGTGACATGCTGTGGCTCCTGCGGAGCTCACGGATACGGTTCTCAGTCATAATTGTGACATCCTTTCTAATAACTATTTTACATAATTATTGGTGATTTGCTCACAACTGTATAATGTAAATAGTTTACCCATTCCCGTATATTCTTCCCTTATTTCCATCTCCTATAATCACAGACAATACATAATATTCTTCACACTTTTCTCAGCAATCTTCTTATGATATTTAAAAGTGAATCTTCATCAGAATGCATATTCCGCTCCATCGGGAATCTAATTCCGCTTGAAACGAGATGGTCTTTTCCGCCCGTTCGGGAAGTCATTCCGCTCCAAACAGGAAAGGTTTTAATATATGTTATAGTTTTTTTCGTAGTTAAAAAATTCATTACGAAGGGAACTATGACTATGCATGACTACAACACAATTGTTGGCGTTATCAGCCTTCGAAACGATAAGGTTTCATATCCGGTAATACGTCAACGCTATGGTATTGGTAACAGTGGCATAGACCTAATCATGAACCGGTACAAAGAATCCGGTTTGCCCTGGAAGGATTTTCTGAAACTGGAACCTTCACAGATAGAGGAACTTATCTATCCTCCTAAAAACATTAGGAAAAATGATATTCCTATGCCGGATTTTGAACTCTACTATGAGAGGATGATGACCAAAGGCAGCCGTGTAAATATGTTTTACTGCTGGCTTGATTACAAAAGCGAACATCCAAATGGATACCAAAGTTCACAGTTCTATGAATACTTTAATCGATTCATAGAAAAGAATTATGGTGGTGACAAAGTTGCCATGGCCGTGGAACGTATCCCCGGTGAGAAGCTGTATATCGACTGGGTTGGTGACCAACCGGAACTTCTTGTGGACCCTCACACAGGTGAAATAAGAAAGATTCATGTATTCACTACCACACTTGGTGTAAGCAGTCTTGTTTATGCCGAATGTTTCCTCGATGAGAAGCTGCCAAGCTTCATTCAGGGAACCATTAATGCCATTACTTTTTATGATGCAGTCCCTCGGTATCTTGTACCCGACAACTGCAAAACGGCGGTTACTAAGCATACCAAGGATGAGTTTGTATTAAACACCGCCTATCAGGATCTTGAAGAATTCTATAACGTAATAATACTACCGCCTCCGGCGCGTAAACCAAAAGGCAAACCATCTGTCGAGAGCCATGTACGGTATCTTGGAACTCATCTGATTGAGAGACTGAAAGAAGGTATTTATACTTCCTTGGAATCTCTTAATGATGCGACGCAAAAAATAATAGCGGACATCAACAGACGTGAGTTTCAGAAAAAGATGGGTTCAAGAATGGATGCATACCTAAGGTACGACAAGCCGCAAATGAAAACGCTGCCAGGCGATAAGTATTCAACCTGCGACTACAAATACATTCTTAAGATTCCTGATAATTATCATCTTGAGTATGATGGCCACTATTACTCTGTATTGTACACATATCGTGGCCAGCCTGCAATCTTAAAGGCCACACCTACAGAGATAATGATTTGTGACCGTAACAATCGCTTTATATGTAAGCATAAACGATCATACAAAGGCTTTCCGAAATACATTACAGATGACAGTCATATGAAGCCTGAGCATCTATACTATAAAGAGGTTAATGCCCGTGACGGAGACTACTACCGAAGATGGGCATCCGCTTACGGCGAGTGTACAGCCGAACTGATTGATCAGGTTCTGCGTTCCGCAAAGCACGAGGAGCAGGCTTATAACAGTTGTGCTGGCATTCTTCATTCCTGCAAGGCTATTCCTCATGGAATTGTTGAGGAAGCAGCTCGTAAATGCATGCTTGTAAGTATTCATACTTTAAAAGAGTCCTAGGAAACGTTGTAAACAACATCAATCCCAGTGGTGGAGGGAAATCGCTTCCTAACCACGAAAACATCAGAGGAAAGGACTTCTACAAGTAAAGGTGAATACGAATGAAAACTAATAAATTAACCGCTGAAGAAATGGTCATTGCAGACCGTCTCAAGCAGATGAAAATGTCAGGTATGGCCGAAGCTTATGAGGAACAACTGCTCAATCCAAACTCAGATCTGGTAAGCTTTCAAGACAGATTTTCTGCCATTATAAACTTCGAATGGGAACTTCGATTTAACAAGAAGTTCAATCGATTTTTGAAGAAAGCAACACTCCGTTATCCTCATGCATCCTTTGATGAAACCATCTATGAACCTGATAGAATGCTTGACACCGAAACGATTGAACTGCTTTCTACCTGTAAATGGTTGGATGAAGGAAGGAACCTTCTTATCACCGGCGCTACAGGAGCAGGTAAATCATATATATCAAATGCATTGTGTATTGCCGCAATCAGGCAGTTCAAAACCGTCAAATACATCAGGGCTAATACTATGATGAGCGAAATGGATCAGTCCAGAATCAAGGGCACCTATCTTGATTACGTAAATCACATGGCCAGACTTGATACGCTGGTCATTGATGATTTCGGGCTCATGGATTTGGATCTCGATAAATGCCGCGACTTCTTCGAAGTCATCGACAGCAGGGATAATCAGAAATCCACCGTTATCGTTTCACAGTTACCGGTGAAATCCTGGCATGACCTGTTTGCGGATAATACCTATGCGGATGCATGTCTTGACCGTATCATTCATAAGGCATTCCGCCTTGAATTGAATGGAAAGAACATGCGTAGTCCGATTTAGCAATTAAAACTTCCCGTTTGGAGCGGACAGCCTTCCCGCTAAAGCGTGCAGGCTGTTCCGTTCAAGCGGAATACGAACACAACTATACAATGTAAACAAATTACGCTGTATTCCGTGGTTTTTTTGAATCTTATACAGCAAATTTATTTTTTGAAATTGGCATAGTGAAAGAATAATAATAAGATTTACCGCAACCATTCCTCAAATCACCACCTGACGCGTATGCCTTTTATCTTGCTTATATCCGTCCAAAGCCACTAAGGCTCCTTCACAAAGAATACATGTCGCAAGGTACACAAATGTAAACAAGGGCAGAACCATCCAAACGGCTCTGCCCTTGCACAACTATTCACATATCATATATACCCAATTTTAAATTTTCCCTAAATCATAATCCATAAGTGTTTAATTTCGTTATACTCCAAAATCAAACAGCTACTTTTTATCTTATTCCTTTAATTTTTTGAAACATATAATACATTTTTTTTTTTATATTAATATATATAATCCCCACAAATAGATTCACAAGGTAGATATATAAAATATAAATATAGTCACTTTTATATTCCGGAAAAAAAGAAAAAATAAATAACACAAAATTTGCAATAAGCGAAACAACTACAGTATATCCCTGTATAAAACTAATGATATTTCTAAGTTCTTTTATATTATAATTATATTTCTCATTATAACCACCTATCAAGCTGTAATCTTCACTATTCAACGCATTCTGTAGTACAAACCATATAATAACTGAACATATTACCGGTGGTCCCACAGGAATTAAAATTTTTTGTAAGATATTGTCATTTTGATTAGCTGCTACAATTATCGTTATAACAGTTAATATAATATTTATACTCAATAATATAATCCATATTTTATTCGTCTTACCTTTCATTTTTATTATCTTTCCTTTTTGTTCTTCGCCCATAATACACTCTATGCTGATATTTAATCTTTTTGATATTTCATTCAATTGCATAGAATCTGGTATCGTTTTTTCACATTCCCAATTAGAAAGAGTCTGCCTTGTTACTCCTAATTCGTTTGCCAATTGTTCCTGTGTGTACCCTAATTTCATTCTTAGTTCTTTTATGTTTTTACCGATACAGATTTTCTCCATTTTAACTCCTTTCAGCACCTCTTAATTAGTGACACAAATAGTAAAAAAGTTTCCTATTCTATACTCTGTAATACCAAATTAATTGCAAGCACTTACTCTACAAAATAAGAAAGGAATTATCTTTATTTTTCAATTTCATCTTATCAATGCGATTGCTTTAATTCAAGCATATTATCTTTGCATGCTGCAAAATATGTTTTACGTTCTGCTAAATTTACTAAAAATAACACCTCTATATCACCTTCCGTCAAGCTTTAATATTATAGTTATATTTTTCATCCCCAACATCCACAATCCTGTTTTTCAACACCGTTTTACTGAGCAATATAAACTTTTGTTATTTCAGTCTAATCAGAAACCGATATTCTCGTTTCTTCCTGTCCCTCCTAAACATTCCCACAACCAAGCATTACAATACCATCGTTTTTGATACCTATTGAAAGTGACTATTGTAGTTTTTCAAAAACTCATGCGAATTCATTGACTCTCTGGTTTACTCACCCCAATCTAGTGTACTGTATCATTGACTTTCAGCTAAATAACGCAGGATAAATTTTCAGTCTGCAAGGCGGAGGAATGAGGCGTAGCGGTGGCTACGTCGATTGACGACAACGCAGCAGATGAAAACTTATACAAGTTATTTGGCGAAATGTCAGTGATACAGTACACTAGTTTGTTATTATGCTCCCAAACATCTTCTTTGCACAATACTTGATAATGATATCCTTGTAATCCAACATACATTATCCTCATTACCGAAACTGCATCTCTACCGTTATGGGAGAGAACAATCATAGCCAAAGCTTTCTATCAGTTTACATTTGAAATACGTACGTTTTATTCACCAAAACCGGTCATTGAGCTTCGCAATATACAAGTGACCAACGATATTTTAGTTCGCCAAAAATAACTTCATCTATTTACGCTTATCTACGCTCAGTAACATATCTATTCTAGGAATTTATGTTATAGTATGCCAAATAGCAAAACTATATACGTTAAAACAAGAATGTAGCATTTTCTTATTTCTTAGAATACTTTATAACCTCCACCTGGTGATAAAACAATTTTTTTGTCAAATATATCTAAATCCACTCCTTGATGAGATGCAATAATAATTAGAGCGTTATTTTCATCTCTATAATTTTCTAGCAGTTCAACTAAATCCCTCTGCGAATCCATATCCAATCCTGTAAACGGTTCATCCAATAATAGTATTTTAGGCTTTTGCAAAAACATTCTTACTAAAGCAATTTTTTGCTTCTCTCCAACAGATAAATTATTTCCCGTATCATTAATTTCCGTTTCTATACCATTAGGCAATCTTTCAACCAGCGAATGAATCAATGTAAAATATTTCGATCTCATAATTTCATTTTCATCTTTACTATCATGGAATAATAAAACGTTGTCTTTCAAAGAGCCCTCAAATATAAATGGTTTTTGTGTCAACACATATATTTTTTTTCGATATGATTCAATGCTATATTCTTCTATACTATTTCCATCAATTTCAATATCTCCTATATAGCCTTCATTTATAACTCTTCCTAAAATATACATCAATGTTGTTTTACCCGACCCATTTATTCCGACCAAACCTACTATTGTACTAGAACTAAGTTCCAAGGACGTTATATTCAAAATAATTCTATTTCCACTTGAATATTTAAATTGTAATTTATTTATGGTGATTTTCTCCCGAAAAGCTAATTCCTTCTTTCCGGTATATAAATCTTCATTTCCCAAATACTCTTGGTATCTACTTAAGTTAATACGAATCTCCTGAAAATTCAGGAATATACGTACTATAGTAACCATCGGTTCAATAGCTTTAATAGACAAACCAGAGAACACCATATATTCCCCAACTGTAATCGTGCCCCGATAAACCATAATTGCTCCGAATATCAAAATCATTAATCCCCATAAATTATTAATAAAAGAACCTATCGTCCCAAAGAATTGTAATAAAAATTTACTTGATATTGTACTATTTTTAAATTTTTCCATGCATTTTTCCATGCATTTCATTTTATAATTTTGTAAATTTAATAATTTCACATCTATTATATCTCTATAATCAGTATTTACTTGCTTGACTAATTCCTGTTCTATCTTTGTCTGTTTCTTTATAATCCGTTGTGTCGGTTCTTTTACTAATACTATAATTACAATTTGAATACATACAATCAAAAACAACCCTAATGCCAATGTTCTCGACCAATAAATCAAAATACTTCCTAGTAATACAAAATAAATAATTGCACTAGGCACTTGTATAAAAAGAGTTAAGCCATATTCACATACACTTGATATATCTCGAAACATTCTATAATATAATTCGCTATTATTAATTGAAAGAAGAAATGAGTACGATAAATTCATTACCTTACTATAATAGTTCTTTTTAATTCCCAAATCAATTTCCGTATACAATTTAACATTCTGGTAATATAGATATAATTGCAAAACAATAGATATAACAAAAATAAATATTAGTATGTATATAGTTTTTTCATATAAATAATTAATATTTTTTTTGTAAAAAACTTCGTCAATAACTAATTTATTCAACAAACTGTTGTATATTGTAATTACTGACAATAAAATTGATATGGCATAAATTGTCACTATATTTTTCTTATATTTTCTTGCTTCTTCATTTATTTCCGATAATAATTTTTTTAATTCTTTCACCCAAATTTTCACCTCTTCAAAATATTACTGTAACCCATAATTCCATTTTCAGTAGCATAATACATCCTAGGCTTGATGGATAACCAAGACTCCCACACCTTATTGCTACACAATTACATATTGTCACCTAGCAAAATTGTGATTCCTAAAGTTTAAAATCACAATTTACAAGAAAAACTATTTGTTTACTTGGTTTATTATCTACTAAATTTTGTGGTATTATTATATATTAGGCCACATCACAATATAATAACAGAATTAACATTCTTGCGTTATTTAATATAGCTTCATAGTTTTCCAAATATTCTGAACATAGTTTCTGAAATTAGTTTGCCGGATTATTATGACTTTGTGACGAATTAATCGTACAAATCCATAACGAAGAATTTGTTGCATAGAGCAATCTACATCTTAAAAATCTCTTTATTTAAAGACACCACATCTATCTCCTATCCGCAAACTAATATTACCGATATTCTTAATCTATTTTCATTTCTATACCATTTTCTAAATTTATTGAATATTTGAAAATGTGATCTTCCCCATATTCAATCATCATTTTTTCTGGCAAATGTATTTTATATGCACCATTTTCCATTAGAAAATATTTTATTTTATAAGTACTTAATGACTCTAATGATATTATGTTTTTTTCTGAAAAAACTTTTTGTGGTACTTCATTAGGAACAAAAATCGTTTTTTCATAAATCGATAATGGCTTTCCTGATACTATTGTTCCTTCTTTCCCATTCCTATAAAAAGAATATTCATTTTTTTGAATCGAATTCAACTTTTCTTCTTTTAACATTCCTGACTCTAATGTATTTTTTACATAGTATTCCAATAATCCGTCTACATATTTGACATTTACCGTCACTTTTTTCCCAATCAAAAATAATTCAATTGAGATAAATTCTTCATTTCCATTTCGTATGATATCTATACTCTGCTCTCCAATATTTTTATTATTCTTACTTAAAGAATAATAATAGTTACATAATTTTTTCATTTTAATTCTCTTCCCTTTTTAAATGAGTAGAGAGGTAATATTTCATACCTCCCATACTCGGCTTTTCATTTTAGCACTCTGGACCTAAACCTTTAATTACTACTAATGCACCTACGGCATAAGCAACAGCTACAGCAACATTCCATACTGCTCCAACATTCCATACCGCTGCAACTACTCCACCAACTAAACATACATTACATGCCTGAGGTTCAATGGTCTCACTATTATTGCCATCTACGATTACCGGTGTTTCATATTGAGACATACTTTTTCCTCCTTTCTTTTAGTTTTCATATAATAAATAGATAATTGTTTTATCTACTTATTACAAACAAATTGTTTTTACAAACACAGACGCATCCTTATATTCTTCATCTACATAAACTTCTTTTGTTAATTCTCCTTTAAATTGAAATCCGATTTCTTCTAGATAAATATTATTTACATCTTTACTATCTGTTACCATGATACAATTACAGATATGCTTCTTCTTACTTTCAATACAGTTTTTCCTTATAAGTTCTTTACAAGACCATTCAATAAAATCACGATATACCTCATAAATACCTGTCAATTCCACTGCTACTTCCATATGCCTTATGTAAACTCGTCTTCCCGGCACGTCAAGATTCACAAATAATCTTAACAGTTCTTTCTCACCTTCTTTTAAAGCAAACACTGTATTTAAACCGTTTAAATATGTTGAATATAAAAAGTCTTTTCCAAGAATTACATCTCTATTATAATGAATATCTGTATACTCAACTCCACCTATTCTAGTTTCATATTTTTCTAATAAGTCTAAATTCCCTATACAATAGGTGTATCTATCCTTTTTCTGTTCATAATATGTTAAAAACGGATTATATTTATCCTTCCATTCTATGTATCCTCTACACCACATTTCATGCAAAAGATTTTCTACATCTTTTCGAATCATTTCTTCATTATCTTCATGAAACTCTTTTTTTATCTTTAGAATTATTTCATGTATACTATTTTCTCCAGTACATAAATCCAAGATATAACTACTCGTAGAATTTAAAAATACTTCTGTATTAGATATACTGTATTCACTTAATACATAAGCTCCATTTTCAACTTTTCGAATATTAGCAATTCCTTTGCTACTTTTTAATGGATAATAATTTTTCATATTTTCATTTATCTCCTTTATTGACAAATAATAAATTTGCTAATAGTAGCTTCTCTAGCAACGCTCTAGATTTATCTTCATTGTTACCCATGGCAAATTCTCTAAAACAGCAGCTACCATTATCTTGCAGATTCCTTATCATATTTATTTCATCTTCTTTTTTTGTTTTAAACCTCCATAACTCATGTTCGCCAATTAAACTATTGTATACTGTCCATTCCTTTCCTGCTGACACTATAACCACATTGGGATTTAGTTGAAATGGCAATCTGTTATTTATAACCTCATTTAATAATCTTTTCAACTTATTGAAGTAAAAACGACATTTTTCAATCTGATAAATTCTATTCTCTTTAGATAAACCTATTAACAAACACATTTGACATTGTTTTTTAAATGGACACTCGCAACACACTTCACACTCTTTATAATCAAAATATTCACTACCTATTTGAAACTTTTTTGTTGTTTCTATTTTGTCCGAATCATCAAATTTACCTAAATCTAGTTTTTCATTCTCAATTAACCCTTTGTCTAATAGCAAAGAGCAAGCACAATAGTTTCCATTCGACATTAGTGAATAGCCACCATAAAAGATGGAACAATCTGGTATATTTGGTTTATATGATGTGCCAAAAACAGTGTTGAAAAAAATAGCATCAAATACAGATATATCCTTAAACGTCAATTCATAATTGGGGCGTTCTATTCTTATATAGGAACTAATTAAAGTAGATATCGCTTCTTCATACTTCCAGTTATCCAAATCCAATTCTTTATAAAATGCTGCGTTCCCATCTATATACAGCTTTCCTATCGCTACCTGAACAAAGGGAAAGGTATTTAAGATATTAACCATATCTGGCACTTCTTCATAATTTTTGCTAGTTAAATTCATTTGAAGAATTAATTTTATATTTTTCTTTTCTGTTTTATTAATCTTGTCTATTTTAGAAACTACACTCATTACTTTTTCGAATACCCCTTCCCCTCGTACAAAGTCATTGGTTTCAGGTGATACTCCTTCTAAGCTAAATGCTATATAGTTAATCGTTTCTGAATTATCTAGTAAATTTTTCAATTTTTTTTCATCAATCAATGTTCCATTTGTAATGATAGCAATCTTAATTTTATATAACGAACAATAATCTATTACTTCCGTAATATATGGGTACATAAAAGGTTCTTTTGTAGACAACACAATATTATCTACACCGCTTTCATGACATTTATCAATTACCTTTTTTGCTTTTTCTAAAGAAATTGATGGTGGATATGATGTCGTCCCTACAATACAATGCTTGCACCTCAAATTACAACTGTCCTCTAAATCCCATTTTAATTTCATACCACTACTCCCTTATAACGGTCTTGTAAAAACCCTAAATATCCCTGTATCAATTTCATATTCAAGTTCCTTATTAAAACAATTATCTATTAGCATTTTTTCAGTATATAAATCTAATTCTTTATCAATGATATTTATTTTCACTTTACTATAATAACTATCTTCAAAGTAATCCTTCAGTTCATTAATACAGCATCCTACAAATTCCGAATCTAACGACGAGATAATAATCTCAATTACAGCAGTATACTCAATTGCATCTGCTAATCTCACAATCATAATCTTTTCAATTTCACCGGTTGTATCATTCAACACACCAAACGCCTTAATAGCATTATTAAAAAACAAATTTCGGACAATTGTTAACTGCTGAAATGTCTGAATTACATTTAAACTACTAACGAAACATTCTGCTCTCTCTTGTTCGAAAATTCTCATACAATATTTTACAATCTGTTCTATTTTATCCTCTTTTAATAATGAAACCTTCATTATACTTCCTCCAATCTATACTTTTTGATATAATCCATGTCTAATTTTTGTAGATTATTCTCAATTAAATCAAAATCGATATTTTCCCCTGTATGCGGTGCTGGTAGTCCATGTCCTTTATATGAAATATCCAACAAATCTGAGATAAAGCTAACTTATACAATTTTCTTGGAAATTCATATTTTCCTATTTCTCTAAAACCGGCAACTAAGTACTCTTCTAAACTATGCTTTTTTAGATTCCCAAATACAATGGGAATATATGGTGAAATCTCTATCTCGCCGTATGCACTAATTGCAGCATACTTTAAATCAAAACGGCTTGTCATCGCAAGAAGGTGTTCAATGGGATCCCCCCACTCAATCTTCAACTTATCTTTCTTTTCAATTGCATATTTTTTTATTTTTGTAGATAACTTATAATACTCTTTATCATCCAAAAAGAATTCTGACATTCCTTTCGCTCTGCCCATCCTCATCAATGGCTGCATCCTGAATTCATTTACCCCTATTTCTTCTACAATTTTTATAATTTCATCAATTTCATTTAAATTCTTTTTACTCGGAGTACATGCTACTCCAACATAAAATCCTCTATCAACTAATATTCGCAATGCCTCTTTAGCTCTCTCAAATGATCCCGGCTGATTTCTAATCCACTCATGTGATTCTGCACTAGCACCATCCAAACTTACTTGAACCGTTCTAAAACCTGCTTCTTTCAACTCATCTGCAACTTCTTCTGTTATAAGGAAGCCATTTGTCACCATGTTTAAACTTGTTCTTCCGCTTGTCTTTTCTGTATAATACTTTCCCATTTTGATTAAAATATCTTTTCGTAACAAAGGCTCTCCACCACAAATACACAAAGATCTTGGTGCAATGTCTGCTACTTCTACTATGATTTTCATTAGTTCCTCATCCGTCAATTCTCTCTCTCCAAAACAATGTTCCCCACTTCTGTTAAAACAATGTCTACAACGAAAATTACAATTATATGTAATATCAATAGACATTGCCGTAATTCCACAATTCCTTAAAATACTATTGTCCATTATCTTAGCTCCTTTATAATTTTAGAAACAACAAACATACTATTTCTATACTTTTCATATTCAAACCATTCTGTTTGTACACTATATGTTTCATAATAATTTCATTTCAAACATATATAAACTCAACATATACTTTTCTGTCTTCATTAAACAAATTAGGTCTCCATTTTACCAACCACCTTATCCAATATTTTTTTAATTCTACAAATCTTGTATTTTTGTAGGACAATCTCTTATCGTCCTCCTTCGACATATATTATATATTTTTTCTTTTTCATTTTCTTTTAATGTAATTTTTAAGAAACTATTTGTAATAATTTCTGAAATAAATACAAAAATTATTACATCATGTAAATAATTGTTCTTAAGCAGTTTAAAATATTATTCTTTCACTATGCCAATTTCAAAAAATAAATTTGCTGTATAAGATTCAAAAAAACACGGAATACAGCGTAATTTGTTTACATTGTATAGTTGTAAGCAAGTTACTAATAATTATTAAAATAGTTATTAGAAAGGATGTTGCAGTTATGACTGAGAACCGTATCCGTGAGCTACGCAAGAACCAACAATATGTCACAAGAAGTCTTGGGAACTATAATTAACACTACTCAACAGACGGTAAATAAGATGGAAAAAGATACTTGTTCCATCTCTTCGGACTTACTTATCAGTATGGCAAAGCATTTTAATGTTACCACTGATTATATTCTTGGACTTTCTGATATTAAACGCGATTTGAGCGGACAGATTCGCATGAATCAGGAAATGGACCAGTGTTATGATATTATACTTAGATATCAGAGTCTGACAGACACTGCGGTGTCTTCTCAAACGTCTGGAACAGGCTCAGATAGAGGAATTGGGATTATCTATAGCAACAAAAGAGGTGTGAAAATGCTAAGAATAGCTATATGTGATGACGATTTCGCTTTTACAGGTAGTTTAGAAACATTAGTGCTACACGAAAGCAAGTGCATAGGAATTCGAGTCGAAACAGACGTGTTTTCCGATGGGAAAACATTGCTAGAGAGCATACAGTCCGGTGAACGTTACGGACTTATTTTTATTGACATTGAAATGGAACCGATTGACGGCATATACGCAGCACGTAAAATACGTGAAACGGATCGTTCTGTGCTATTTATTTATATTTCGGGATATGGCAAATATTTAAAGGAATTGTTCGAAGTAGAGCCATTTCGCTTTCTCTCTAAACCGCTGGAAGAGGAGAAATTTTGTCGATGTTTCCAAGAAGCCTGCCGCAGAATAGGTGAAACGAAGCTCTTTTATCAGTTTACATTTAATAGGGAACTCCAAAAAGTAGCCCTGAAAGATGTGGTATATTTTGAAAGCCGTAACCGTGCGGTGCATATTTATTTACAAGATGGAAGTTCAGCATACTTTTACGGGAAACTTAATGTCGTTGAGAAAGAATTAGCAGATAGTCGTAGATATTTCCTGCGTATTCATCAGTCATTTCTTATAAACTATGACTACATAACAAAAATGAATTTTTTTAATATAACAATCTGTCTTTAGGTAATTGCGAAACAAGTTCGCAATCCTGATTAAAAATGTGGTAAGAATCCTGCAATGCAGGATTCTTAAGATGAGAAGCAGGTGACATCAAAATTAGACATGAAAAAAGACTTCCCAGATGGACTGCGAAGAAAAGATGATATGAATATCGAATATCATGCAATTAAAGGCTTTAAACTCCGTATGTATTGATGTTTATGAATTTTATCCGTAACAAGTACGGTAACAAGCTGTGTGATTCCCGCGAGAAGTAAATCAGCATGAAGAGTTTTTTCATTCTGCGTTTTACGATTCGCAATGCAGAAACTATCCTTGAAATGGTTGATTGATTTTTCAACATTTACACAGATTTTGTAGGTGTCTTCCCATTCACGCGAGCCTCGTTCTACACCAGGATAGATGCGGAGATTTTTCTCGGGATAAGATAAATATAAATCATTCGTCCGCAGGAAGAAGTGGTGCATGGATTATCACAGTGGCACTTACGATAAGTTTTTCCAGTCTGCTTATCACGCATCCATTTCATTTTGGGGCATACAAATTTCATGGTAGGAAGTTAGCTTCTTAAATGAGATTTACTGCCTTCTCGTTTCATAGGAAGCGTAGAATCGTGTGGACAGCAGGAAATGCCATTTTCGTTAACTGTGTAGTCAGTTCCTTCCATGGATAATTTTACCCGGAGAGGAATAAAAACCTTACGAAATCCAATGTCTTCAAAAAGAGATTTATAGATTTCAATCGTATCAAAAGCGGCATCCCCAAGAAACGTCTTCGGCTCTATTAAAGGATGCTTTTTGAAAAAATCAATTAAAACAGGAAGCAGCGCTTTTGAGTCTGCAAGAGATTTATCCTCATCCGGAGAATCCGATTTCTTTTCTACAACAATATCAGGATGTGCATTTAGGAAATCCTTGTTGTAGAAAGATATGTCGCGGACAATGCCAAGTCCATTGGTGACGATACCAAATTTATAGGCATAACAGAAGTGACCGTTGATGTACATCTGCTGTATCGCCTGATTGGATGCAGCGTGAGTTGGCATGGAACCATAGGCTGCTTTGTAAGGATCGTAGGAATCATCAAGGTTATGGGATTTTTTAAAAGCCTTTAACTGTTTAATAATACGGTTGGCATACTTCGGATTATTTTCCATAACCCATGCTTCAATGCCGGAGGTATCGAAGATTGTCATGTCAGCAAGCGCCGGATTCAGTTTTTGGCATATCGGTTCGGTCAGATCAACAAGATGATCGAACATAGATTGTAAGTCCAATAAGAAATCCTGTTTAAAGCGAGTGAATTTTGAACCATCCGGTACAACATCAAAGCCACAGAAGTCACGCAGTTCCTGAGAGTATTTCAAGAACACAATCAGGAGAGTGTCAGTCGGGATTGAGAAAATACGCTGGAGCAGAAGTGCTTTGAGCATTGGATAAAGCTGATGCTTGCGAGGCCTTCCGGTTTTGGCGTGAAAATGAGAAACAAAAGAAACAGGAACAATTTCATCAAGGTTAATGGCTTCGTCAAGAAGAGAAAGAAACTGATATTTGTCGTTGTCGAATTTATTTTGGCAATCATCAAAAACTTCTGCCAAAGTGAGCTGCTTATGTGTTATCATATAGGTATATCTCCTTTGGGTGGATTGGTATTTAGTTTCTAGTCAACTCTATTTTACCATAAACCTTGAGGAGATATTTTTATTTTAACGAAAAAAATACCGTATTTATGCAGTGTTTAGCGTTTCACAAACGCCTACAATCTGTCTTAACGGAAAGGAGATTCTGCTGAAAATCAGCGAAGATCGCCAGAAAGAAGTGCGCCGCCAACTCTGCGAGATGGCAGCCGGAAAGGCGGTCATTGAATGAGAGAATATCTTTCACTTATGTCAGTTTTTTGCTGCCGGCATTGCAATTGCTGATTATACAGAGGTGTATAACAACTCTTTTTGGCTCAGGGAATCGAAAACTTACAGGGTATATAGGATGGTTTATATACTATGCTTTTTTAGTAGTAGCAGAGTTTGGAATTCTTTTTCCACCACAGTTTCTGTTGTTTGGAAATATCCTAATGGTATTTATGGTCAGTACAGTTACCAGGAAAAGGAGTATTAAAAAGCGTTGTATCTGTACTCTCCTCATATGTACAGTTTGGATGGTAGTGGAAATCATTGTGTCATTTGTCTTAGAGACAATGAGCGTAGAAAGTGAGATCATTGCGGATGTGGGCAGTTTTATATCCAAGATATATATGTTGCTTTTTTCTGTTTTGCTTGGACGTTATGCCAAGGAAAAACAGTATTCCGAAATTCCGCTCAGATACTTTATTATAACTCTTTTAGTACCGATAAGTAGCATTTACATGATGCACTATATTTTTCTTATGGCGTCAATTCACGAAGAATATGCTTTTTTCTCAGTTATTGCTGGCGTACTTCTTTTACTCGTCAATTATGTGATTTTTACGGTATATGATCGAATAGGACAAGCAGCGGAACTTCATTCTCAAAATAGGTTGTATGAACAGCAACTTAATCTTTGCAGTCGTCAGGCAGAAGAAAAGGAGAGTTACTATATTGAATTACGCCGGATGCGACATGACATGAAAAACCATTTATTGGGAATACTTGGCATGGTAAATGCCGCAAAAACAGAAGATGCTAGAGAATATATACAAAAAATGCTAGATGATGGCATCGGTGGCAAGGCAATTGAAATTTCCAATAGTGGGAATATCGTAGTAGATTCTCTTGTGAATCATAAGTATGCCCTTGCCTTGAAAGAAAACATACGATTTGATGCCAACGTATTCATTCCACAGGTTTTGCCGTTTCAGGGAGGTCATCTTGCGATTATATTTGGCAATTTGTTAGAAAATGCATTGGAAGCCTGCCGAAAACTGCCACAAGAACAACGGTATATTACTCTGGAGTGTACATATATAAAAGAAATGTTGCAGATATGCATAAAGAATAGTTGTCCACCAGAGCAAAGAAAAAGCAGTTCAGGGCGATATCTTACCACAAAAAAAGGGAATGGTTATCATGGTATTGGGCTGGTTTCAGTAAAACAGGCATTGGCTGATTATGACGGGGAACTAATTATTAAAGATGGAGGTGAAGAATTCCAAGTATCTGTAGTGTTATATGGCAATATAAAAAAGGAAAAATGACATACACTTTCATATTTTCTACATCTGCATAATATTCTTCTTTCTTTGCATTATACTGCAAGGCTATTAAAGGAGAATTTTGCTATGGAATACTTATCTGTTATATTAACTGACTATATATTAAAAAAAGGAATTATTGATAAAAAAAATTACGAAATATACCAATATGGCTTTCAATGCTTTTTAGAAGTTTCTGCCAGCACAATTTGCAGTATTGTGATTGCCTTGTTGCTGCATATGTTTTTCGAATGCCTGTTTTTCTTCCTATTGTTTATTCCAATGCGTTCATTCAGCGGCGGCTTGCATTTAAAAACCTATTTTTCCTGTTTTATCGGCTCCTGCTTGATACTAACTACTACCCTGCTTATTGTGAAATACCTTACTATCTCGATTCCTATTTCCTTTATGCTGTACGTGTTTTGTGCCATTATAATTTTAATCATAGGACCTGTAGATCATCCAAACAGGGAAGTTGACTCACAGGAAAACCGTATTTTTATCCGAAGAACACATTTCACCTTATTATTCAGTTTTCTGCTTGCAGTTATTTTCGCCATAACCAGAAATACAAGATATTTGTTTCTTCAGGCAATTGTATTTGCTTTTATATGTATAACCTCTTTTATCGGACACATTGCTTATAAACAGTCTTAATTTTCCACCTGTAAAGCAATATGGATTTTATTCTGAAGGATTTGTATACTTTGTCTGTATTCTTCCTGAAGCAAGTCTGGGATTTTATTGTCAAGATTACAAATATTTTCGAAATCTTGACAGCCTAACAGCTTTCTATTCTTATAAAACCATTGCCAGCGCCAATTACGCAGCAAACTGTCCGCCATTTCTTCCGGAGAATGAAAAACCTCATCAATTTTCATTGAGTTGTTCTGTGTACTATCTCTTTCATACAATCCGAGTACAGATACATAGCCCACTTGGTACATATAGGCAATATGATAATCCCTTGATTGCTTAAGTGTCTCTGAAAAAACAGCTATCAACTCCTCGTATTTGTCCATCTTATAAACTCTCCTCAATATCACACCATTGCATAAAGGTTATAATGGTTACCATTTTTCTCATGTCAAAACTTATCATAACACTTATTTCTTTTATTAACTATTACTACATCAAATATTACCAAAATTCATTTTCTCTGTCCTAATCCTTAAAGTGAAAAGTTCCCTACACAGGCCATGGTGAACCATACCATAGTCCACCTGACCAGCGCAGTATCCCCTTTGTGCTTACCTTATGATTTCAAACAGCAGACTGCTTCTGCCACCATTATCACGCCAGCGCTGTTTCTTGCGTATAAATCCATTCTCCTCCAAATCGCTGATGGCACGTTTTACGGTACTGACAGACAAATGCAGTTCTCTGGCAATGGTCCCGATTGCCGGATAGCAGGTGCCTTCCTTATTCGCACGATCCTTTAGATACAGATATACCGCCACAGCCCTATGGGGCAGTTCTGCTTCATATATTTCTTTTTTGTTCAACCAATCACCTAATCCTCTGTCCTGAGTGCCTGTCTGACCTTTCCCACCGTTTCATTCATCTGGGACTGCGGAATACCGCCACTTCTGGATGCAGTGCCTTGTTCCGTACTTTCCGGCTCCTCATCCACACAGCACATATATCTGCGGATAATCTCTTCTTCTATCTCTTGCTTATCTGCATAGGTCACCTTTCTTGCTGACTTTTCCTCTATCTCGTAAGGCTCCTCAAATGTGATGCCCCACTTTAGGAACAGTTTCAGCTTGGTCCTCATGGAATGGCTGCCTGTTTTGGACACGATGAAGTTTCCTTTTGGCAGGGACTTTAATTCATCCGGTGTCATCAATGGTCTTTGTATCATCTGGAGGGACTGACTCGGATCATTCTTTCCCCTGCTGATGGAGCCGGACATGACCGTCTTGTTTCCAAGGTTCTTGGACAGTACCTCTGCGGATTCCGAGTTTGGTGCAAATCCACCGAAGATGGTATCCTGGCAGTTATCGATGATAATCTCTGCCCCTTCTTTTCCGTAGTTCTTATTAAGCTGTGCAAAGGACTGTATCATGGGTACGATACTTACCCTTCTGGAACGGGATGCAGAGAACATCATCTCCGCACTCTCAATCTTTGGTATGGTTCCGACCTCATCCCAATAGAAAACTACACGGTTGTCCAGCTTTCCTCCGTTCTCGTCTGCCACCACGAGGATTTCCCGGTAGAGTTGCTGCAAAATCAGAGAGATAATAAAATACTTGGTGTTGTCTTCTTCCGGCATCACTAAAAATACCGCTGTCTTCTGCTTACAAAACATTTCAGCATCGATAGCGGTATCAAAGCACAGTATCTGCTCCAGTTCGGAATCCAGAAAGGAGTTCAGTCTGGAGAGTGCTGTGGAAAGAACAGACTGCATGGACTGCTCTGCGGTATTTAAAGCTGCCCCGGCAAACCATTTGGCTTTGTGGGTATCCGGAAGCTTTGCCATAAGCAACTGAAACTGATTTCTTCCTTTTACCTTGGATGGCGCCAGTAAATCCTGAATCAGTTTAAATACACTAATGATGTGTCTTTTCTCCTTGGGACAGAATTCTGCTATTAACAGGATGACTGCGGTCAGCACACCTTCTGCGGCATCATAGAAGAATGCATTTTGTCCGTAGCTGGCACTGTCGGCTCCCCCAGAGGATATGATTGTCTTGGCAGTAATCTTTGCATACTTTTCTGCCTTTGCCTTGGCACTTAAGTTGTTATGATCTGCCAGATACTCATCCATGTACTTGTTTACCAAATGGAGCATATTATCTCCATCACTTCTAGTTGGGTTTCTTAAATCAATGACTGCGGTGTGGTACCCATAGTATTTCTTGGCGATGCCTGCATAGTTTCGGTAAAGGTCGCCCTTGGTATCCGTAGTCAGAAAACTCATTCCGCAGGCACAGGCATATTCGATGTTGGGATACAGAAAGTGTGCGGTCTTACCCACACCTGCTGCTCCAATCATCAGGCAATGCACATCCCCGGTATCCACAAGGGCATATAGCTTTCCTGCCCTTTCAATGCTCCCCAGCACAAGTCCCTGTGCTGTCGGCAGGTTTTCTCCTTTCCTCCACTTCTCCGGCTCATAGGCTACTTCCACATAGGTTTCCTCAATCTCCTTCTTGGTAGCAAACCGTGCGGTTCCGTGCTGGCCATCTCCTACGGTCTTACTCTTGATTCCATTGAGCGTATAATAATGTGCCAGCAGGGAAAGTCCTCCAATCACAGAAAACATAATTACCCCTGACACCAATAACATCACGACTGGCTGCATTCCATCCTCATCTCCTTTCTCTGTATGGGTTCCTCATATTCTGTTGCAACAAAAATATGAGCCTTGATACACTCCATCGTCAGGCTCATACATTTCTTCACAAATTCTTCTTTATTCTCTTTTAAGGACAAATCCTTTTTGTCAAATACCTCCATCAGTTCCTCAAAGGCTTTCTGCATGTTCCGAAGCCTTGTATTGTAGTTCCCCTTATCCCTATGTGGCCGGTATCGCTTATGCAGGTTATCCAGTATTTCATCTGCACTTGTTTCCCTGCCAAGTTCACTGCCTGTTTTCTCCATGCATCGGATTAACACCCCGGTTAAAAGCATTCCTCCACTGTCGAAAGCATCCTCCAGATGTTCTTTTCCGTTTCCTTTCTTCAGTGCATTGTAAATGTCCTGATAATACCGGCACACGCTTTCCTTGGTGGCATACTTCATATCCACACTGTCTGTGACCTGCTTTAGTATTTCCATCCACGCATCGCATTCCAGAATCTTTGGATGCTCCTGTGCCGGAATTACTTCTTCCCCATGCAGAAGTTTTAAATCTTCATTCCAGTCCTTGCAGAAGGATTTTAAATTCTTAATCTGTCTGTACCCATTCTGCACCAGAATATCTGCCAGTCTTCCACAGGCTTCTATGCCTGCCGGATCATGGTCTAAGCACAACACAACCGTATCCAGATTCGCATAATCCTTTAACATCTGCAGCATGGCATGTTCTGAAACTCCGTTTAAAACGATATAACTGTTCTTCTGCCAGTTTTTTGGGTACAAGGTCAGAAAGGATAAAAAATCAATCGGTGCCTCAAACACATACAGCTTATTCCCGGCTCCGGCATAACCGAATCCGTAGGAAGAGTCAGAACCATCTTCGTTCATGCGGAAGCTCCTGCCATCCGAGCAGGTTCCCTTTTTATGTATGTGGCGTGGATTCCCTTCTTTATCCACTCCGACAAATACAGCGTTGTGATGCCCTGCTGATTCATACAGGATTCCCTGTCTGGCAAAAAGGACAGCACCTCCCTACTGATATGCCTCTTCTGCATCAGATAGGCATATACCCTTTTCATGGTATCGTTCTTTTCCGGCGGCACTAATATTTTCGGTTCTTTTTCTTCTGTGGTTTCCTCTCCCCTGGGACGTGCGGCTCTCTTTCCCGCAGTTTCCCTTGGCGGACTGCCTCCATGAATAACCTGCCCTGTTTCCCCATTAAGCAAATAGGTAACTGCCTCCGGATAAGACATCCCAAAGAACTCCTGCATGAAATCAATAGCATGGCTTCCCATCTGCTGACTGTGTCTGTACCAGCGGTTTCCACGGAACGTCACACTACCATGCCGCTTCCATCTCCATTCATTTCCGGAGCGTTCCACTTCTTCATGCTCCCGTTTCAAAATATCCATGATGGGTACTGCATTGGCTCTTTCCTTCTGCTCCTCTGTAAAATAAATGAAATCTCCCAATCTGCTCCTCCTTCCTATTGTGTCTGTACCATTTCTTCCCTATCATCTCTTGCATGACCCTGTGCAATTTTCTTATTCTTAATCTTTCTAGCCAGCTTACGATCCATACCGGCTCGTCTGCCTCCTTTCTTTCCAGAAACATCGTCCTCCATGATTTTTTCCAGATGATGCATGAGTCTGGTTGCCATTAGTAGTAAATCCGGATGGGGCATATCATTCCAGTGTTCCAGAAAATAAGCAGCGTACACATTTCCCTGCTCCGCTGCCAATCTGAAATATTCGTATGCTTTTTCCTTATCCTGCTCTACCTCTTTTTCCATCATATACACCTTGCCAAGGACATACTGTGCATACTGATTTCCCACGCCGGCTGACTCTTCCAGATACCGTATGGCAAGTTCTACATTTTTTGCCACCTCCTCCCCTGCAAGATATAACTTCCCAAGCCGGTATAATGCAAATTCATTTTTCTGATTTGCTGCCAGTTTTAGATAATGGACTGCCCTGCCGATGTTCTTATACTCATCCGACAGATACAATCTGCCCAACTTGTACCACGCATAGACATTATCTGCATCTGCTGCTCTGTGTAAATGATAGAATGCCTTTTCCATATCCTTTGCTGTCAGTTCCCCATCCGCATACAGTTTTCCAAGGGCATAATCAGCAAAAGAATTGCCCTGCTCGGAAGCTGCTGTCAGCCATTTAAATGCCTGTCTAATTTTTTCATAGTCCGGTATTTCTTCCGGGTTCGTTTTTCGTTTCTCCGTTTCCTGACGGATGTACAGCTTTGCCAATTGATAGGCTGCATGGGTATTTCCATAATCCGCAGACTTACGGAGATACTTTTCGGCTTCCTTTTCATCTGCTTCAGTACCAACTCCTTGCAAATACATGGTTCCAATTCGGTACCATAAGGTATCATCCCTGGACTTCTTTTCCAGATTTAAGAAACCAAGAAACGCTACCCGGTAGCACTTCCCCGCCAGATCCGTATTCCTCTCGCTTCCTCTTCCAGCTTCATACAGTTTTCCCAATTCAAAGGATGCGTAAGGATTGCCCTTTTTATGGGAACGCTGAAACAACTGACAGGCTTTCTCTTCGTCCTGCTCCACACCTTTGCCATGCAGATACAACATGCCAAGGGAATATAAGGCGTACTTATGCTCTTTACTTGATGCCATCCCAAACCACTTGGCTGCCTCCGGCAGATTCTCCTCAGTTCCCAAGCCATACTGATACATTTTTCCGATACGGTATTCCAGATAAGTGTTTTCTTTTCTGCCTTCCACGATAAGCATTGCCTTTAGGGACTTTTCATACCACTCCTGTGCTTTCGCCTTGTCTGCTTCCACAAAAATGCCCTGTGCATACATCTTACCCATGTCTGCCATTGCATAGGCATTTCCCTGCTCTGCCTCCTCTTTCATGATTTCATAGGCAGCCTCCTCATCCGGCTCCATCTCCGATGTGCCATACAGATATTCCCTCGCTTCTTTATAAGCATCCGTCCACTTGGCATAAAACTCCTGACTGTCCGGTTCTTCCGTTTCCGGCTCCGCATCAGAATAATCTGCTAGAACTTCCGCCATATCTTCTGACACTTCAGAATCATCTGCATCCATTTCTTCCCTTTCGGTTTCCAAATCTTCCAGTCCCTCGTCCTCTGTATAAAGATACCCTTCTCCGTATCGGACTGCTTCCCTGATGACCATGTTTTTGATGCTTTTTAATTCCTTCTGCTCTGACAACGGAAGCTGCTCTGCATCTGCATCCTTGTAATAATGCAGTATCTCACTTTTGCTCTCTAGCCATTGTTTGTAGCACTCTGCCACTTTCTCTTCCTTTGCCAGTTCATCCACAATACCATTGACGATTGCCTTTACATCTGCTTTCAGATATCCGTATACCTTTTTGCCACTGGTATTCATCAATCGTTTGGATAACACTTTCATCTGTTCTGCAATTTTTTCATGGTGACAGATACCACTTTGCATTTGCTGCACTAAAAAAAGCAGACTTTTATTTGCCTGCTCTTTCAACTGTTCCCTTTGCTGTGTTCTCTTTTCATAAATACTCATAAACTCCTGACGGAAAATGTCATGGGCATAGGTAGACCTCATGGTGTCGATACCTTTTGGCGATAGATAACCTTCCGATGGATTTGTGGAGTATACCACCAGATGTACATGAGGATGATGGGACTCGTTATGGAATGCTGCATACCATTTGAGGTTTCTGCTGTCTATCTTATAGTTTTCACACAGAAGTTCCACCCTGCTCCGTAGCAGTGCCTGCCACTGTGCAGCACTGTCATATCCAAACCTTTCGGCATCCTCTCTCCGCAGGCTAATGACATTGGTCCATATCACTCCCGGATGATTTGCCACCTCCTCTGCCACACGGGACAGCACAATAGACTCCCCCTCATTAGAAAACAGACCATGAGTACCTATTTTTTCTACTCTTGGTCTGTTTGCAAGGTAATCTATGTAATTTTTCTTCTTGGCTATGATATCCAGATTATTTTCCAATGCCTGCGTGATAAACTCTGTCGCATTCTCCCTTGTCGGCCTCTGGAGATAATCATAATACTCATGCATGCGGTCTGCATCTTCTATCTTTGACAAAATATCTGCTATCAGTTCCTTTTGCTTGACCGTAGCCGGAAGCAAACCGCAAGTATTGTCTATCTTCTCCACACCTTCACGGGTGCTGATATAATTCATGTAATTGGCAAGATGTGAAGGAGGGGCATTCTTGAGATAGTTGCAACGTAAAATTAATTTTGGCATTATTACTTTTCTTCCTTCAATTTTTCCATAATAGAATTAGAATTGGATTCTAGTTTTTTTGTAACATAATCAATTAAAGCCAATGAATGTAAATATTGCACTTGACGATTGTTGCCTATTTTTCTTTCAGAATAATTGTCTTTGTCATAAAGATTATCTTTTATTAAAAGAAGTTTAAACGACAACGGATCAAACGGAACTACCTGTCCATTATAAAGTAACTTAGTGCCTGATTCTTTTAACCTTCTATTAATCTCTTTAACGCATCTTTTCCTTGTAAATATACAATCTGTTTCACTCTCAACATAATTTGTCTCGCAATATGTTACTAACTCATCATAGTATTTCTTACCAACCCTTGTAAGATCATGTCTACCCAATAGTTTTCGTAATTGATACGCATCTGGATTATAAGGGTCAGTTAATATCTCACCATTTGACAGTGAAAAGAAATATTTTTTTATAATATCATAGGAGCCAATGATGTTTTTGTGTAAATAGCCATCTATCATTTTTGCAGCCGAGTAAATCAATTTGAAATATTTTAAAATCCGTTCATGTGATATTCTTGTAGTTTCTATCGGCTCGAAATCGATTGGAGCACTATATACATCCTTTCTTCTTCCAAAATAATGTCCTAAATTATTCCTAGTAACTCTAAGTTCATCTAAATCCTTAGATAAATCTAATAATTGAGGTGGTAACTTGCCAAAATATTTTTGAAATGCACAAAAACGGTTTGCCCATTCCCCGCGACACACTTCCTCAATCACTTCACCAAAACGATACGATTTATCATTCATGTTACCATACATAATATCTCTTTTTAGCAGTGCTGCGCCGTCAACAGCATCTTGGCAATTAATAATCACTCCTGGTTTTGACTCAAAAGAAAGAGAAACCACCGTCCTTAAATATGTTTCAAAACATGAACTTAAAAGCATAATAATATTCAACCTTGAGTAATTTACATATTCCGAAAAATCAGTTTTCCACTCGCCATATGTAGGAGCCATCCTACGATCCTCTTCATCTGGAATCAAAAAAAACTTTTTCGGGTCAGCATTATCATCAAGCAAACTCTTCTTTGCAAATGATTTGATGGTATTTGCTGCTGGAACAAAAGCCCAATATGAACGATTTATTTCCTCAAAATGTTGCTTAAACAAATTAAATGCTAATGAATACGGAAATGGAGATTCCCAACGTACATTACTCATATTATTTTTCTCCCTATGTCAATCATACCTAAATCAGTTAAATCTTATTTTACTATCCATCAAACTCCAACATGAAAATCAAAATATGCTATATTCACAATAATATCACACCACTAAGCTCCATGACTACCCTTTTTGATATTCGTAGGCACTCTCAAAACTAACTGTTCCATTAATACGTTTCACTTCCTCTGCACACTTTGCCTGTAGTTTCCTTAGGGCCTCTTCATCCACTCCATGACTATATGCAATCACATGGGACAGCTTTGATGTTTCCACTGCCAGCTTATACATCGCACGAGCCATTCGGTTCTCGCTATCCTTCACTGTGGAATGCATCACTGATGAGATAGTGGAAAGCATATAGTTTTCGATTTTCTCTGATGTCAGATAGCCGATATAAAATTTTAATGCCTGATTCAAAAATTCATTTCTTGATTTCACATCTGCCTGCTCCAACAATCCATCCACCTGCTCCAGCAAGTCTTCCTCAATATAAAATCCTCTCCTTACTTTTCCTTCGCTTGCCACTCTCATCCTCCTTCATAAATTACTCTTCGCAGATATCTACAATGTGTTCACACAACTTCTGCGGTATCACACTTCTTTCTCTGGCACCTTTTAATCCCTGCGTCCCAGTCTTGCTTCCCCTTGGAGCTGCCACATGACACGAATCTCCATTATGACACATCGGCAAAAATTTTGGATCAGGGTGATTCGTCCAGATGTCAGTCGGTTTCATCCGATTGTCACCATACTGACAATATGTCACGGTGTATCTTGACAGACCTTTCATCCATTCCATCTTCCGCATACCGCCTCTGGGATTTTCAATAAAATAATACCTTGGCTGTAACTCTTCAATGAGTTTCAGCACATGCTGGTCCACCATATCACAAAATTTTGCATAGGTACTGACCGGCTCCAGACTTCCGGTATCCGGATTTTTTCTTCTGTGATGACTGATTGCAGCAATACTGAATGTGGAGCAGTCCGGACTTGCCCAGATAACATCCGGCTTTCCAAAAAGTCTTATGATATCCTCTGCGGTTACCTTATTAATGTCCTCATACAAATCAATGTTCTCAAAGTCCTTGGACCACTCCACACTGAATACTTCATGCCCTCTACTCTCAAAGGCTTTCCCGATACTCCGTGTTCCTGCAAATAATTCCAAAACTTTCATAGTCCCATACCGGTAGTGGTGCGCACCTTACCCCACGGGACTACTCATTTCCTTTCCTTTTTTCTTCTGCCTGCAAGCATTTTTGCGGAAGGCATAAATTTAAGTTCCTTCAATGCCTTTCAATTCTTGAAAATAATAAAAATTAGCATAACTTCTTCCAAATCTTCAAAAAAGTTATGCCATACCACAAATCCCCCAACGGCTCTGCCGGTGGGTGTTTCACGGGTTAGGCCGCCCCAAAGCGGCATAACCCCTTTAACCTGCACTATTTTCGACCCTAGTTTTACAGCCCTAAATTCCCCGGTTTTGAGGTTCCAAAATGCTCATTAAAGCTGCCATTCCCGGCGGTTTCCGTTATTTTTCTCCAAATTGGCTCACACAGGGCAGAACAAGTGCTGGTCGGTCACTTTATCCACTTTTGTAAAACAAGGGCACAAATCGGCTCACGGACGGTCACAGGGGGGATTTGCTTTTCCTTCTCCCTGCTTTCCAACCGCCACTCTTCTGCCATTACTCATTCTGCGCAGACATTCCGGCAGATGCTCCAGTGCCTCTCGCAGTATTTTTATTGCTTTTCTTGATGGCTGCCGGAACATCTCCCCTGCTGTCGATGTATTCTCTCACGGCCTGGGGAACATATTTTTCATACATTTTTCCCAGCACTTCGTTCAATTCAGACTCAAAGTCTGCATCCTTTTTTCCCATGTACTGCTTGATCGCATTCAGCTTTTCCTCTTCATACTTGATGGTTACCACTGCCTGTTTCATGTTCATCTACCTCCGTATTTCCAAATAATTTTTATATCTTTTTCTGCAACACACAGCTTGGAAAGACCTCCTGCTGTATCACATTTCCTGTATCATCCCATTGGTTTCGTTCTGACTCTGGGACTCCAGATAATTCATCCACGAATCTTTTTCCACGCCAAACAGACCATCATGGGAAAGGATTTCATCTTTTGTTTCCAACGTAGCTTCGGCTCCGTCATCATACAATTTATGTAATACCAGCTCTGTATCCAGCAGTTCTAATGCCCTTTCCTTCGTAAGCGGAAGCATGCCATCCCATGTATATCCATAGGCATGCATCTCTTCCATACTTACCTTGTCAGGCATCAAAAATTCTTCCTGTGATGCCACCACACGGGATAAGGTCTGCGTATCCCTGCTGTACTGATATACTTCGTCCGATAAAATTTCAGTCGGGAGCAGTTGTGTACGGTTCACCTCTTTTACCATTTCACGCAGCGTATCAAAGTCTGTATCTTTCCCCTTCCTTAACAAAATACTTTCATGGATAGAGGATGGTAAAACAACCATGTCCCCGCCAATCTCTTCTGCTATCCTGCTCATGACTTCCTTGTCGAACATATAAGCAGCGCCATAGTGTTTATCCTTATTAGTGAGGACATACATCTCAATAAGTTCTGCACCTTCCGGTATTTCATTATAGCCAAGGGAACGTAATATATTGCTCATGGAAGCAAACTCCGGCGGAAAATAGTTATGCATATTGTCCCACGCTACTTCCTTTAATGTTTTTTCATCGATTCCCCACATTTCCAAATGGTTATTATGGACTAATACACTTCCCTTTTCGCCATTGGGAAGCTCCATATTGACTCTGTAAAGAAGTGCCAGATCTTCTCTCAGTTCTCCCCATTTTAACCTGCCGCTCATGGACATACCGAAGCTCAGCCTCAGTGTTTGTTCTTTCATACACTTGTTCGAATTCGTTTGGCGACATATAGTTGCAATGGCTATGAATTCGTTTCGTATTGTAGAAAGCTTCCAGATATTCAAAAATCAACTGGTATGCTTTGTAAAAGCTTATAATCTCGGATTTTAAAGCGATTGAGCCATTCACGTTTGATAACAGAATGAAAGGATTCAATGCATGCATTATCCCACGGAAAAGCTTTCTTCAGTAGCTACGCCGCATATTTTCGGTTGCTTTTTATATTCCTTTGCAACATACTGGCTGCCACGATCCGAATGGATAATTAATGGTTGATCAATATTTCGGCGGGCTTTGGCTTTGTTTATAGTATCAATCACGCAGGATACTTCCAGTGTTTCTGAAAGTTTCCAGGCTATGATTTTTCTGGAAAATAAATCCATAATACTGTTCAGGTATACAAATCCGTCTATTGTCCGGATGTAGGTGATATCCGAACACCGACAGCATTCGGGCGGTCAGGATTAAACTGTTCATCAAGGATATTTTGTAATTCTGTGCTGAAATCAGAATCTTTTGTGGTGATTGTCCATGGTTTGCTCCACTGAGCACGGATTCCCATTTGGCGCATATATGTACCAACGGTTCTTTCCGAAATGACTTCACCGGTTTTTCGCAGTTCTACAGTGATTTTCGGAGCGCCGTAGTTCTGCTTGGAATCATCATAAATATCCTGTATTTTTGCTTTTACAGCTTCACGACGTTTTTCTGTATCAGAAGGTACGTGGTGGAGCCATGCAAGATATCCTGAGCGAGAGACACCTAAAAATTTCAACATTCCGGAGACGGAAACCTGGCGTCCAGCCTTTTTGGCAGCTTCTGTCTTCTCAGTCACTTCGAGATAAATGGCTTCCGTCATTTTCCCCCGTAATGTTGATTGCTTTTTTAACACATCAAGTGCATCTTGGGCATCACGTAATTCACGTCTGAGACGGGCAATTTCCTTCTGCTCATCAGATGCATAATTACCGAACCACGAACAGGAATATCACCTGATTCTCGGAAGTCTTTCAGCCACTTTGTTAATGTACTGTAGCCGATGCCAAGATTTTCTGCACATCCACGTACTCCGAGATCTTTATGATCTTGATAGTACTGGATTGCATCAAGTTTAAATTGTTTGTCATGTTGCTTTGCCATATGAGATCCTCCTTCAGCATGTTTTCTCCCATGCTTATGTGTATTTGGAATTTCATGTTTCTATTGTACCATGCTTATGTGTATTTGGAATTTCTCATTTTGGCTTGTACTATTTATATTCTCGGTGCGGTGGTATTGTATTTTGCCAGATACCACACATTCACAGCATTAGACTGCTGTTCATAGGTGAGGGACTTTCCATAATCCCTGCTAATCTTTTCAAACAGCTCTACCTTATCCGTGACCGCCACTGCCACCACATAGGTTTCTTCACTCTCACTGCCATCCGGGTTTTCTATGGTTCTAGTGCGTTCTTCATAATTCACAAAGCACTCCGCAAACCGCTGGTAATCAGAGGCATCCAGCCGGACCCTGTCGGCGCCGAAATACAGGGAATAGAACACGGCTTTGACCAGATAACGGTCTGTAAGCTCTCCTTCTGTCATGCTGTCGATTTCTCCAAGAACCGTATCCAGTTCCCCGAAGCTTTCCTGCATCTGCCGATATATTCCCGGTAGTCAGCAGGCATACCGGAGGGAATGTTTCCTCCTTCAAATGCCTGACGGACAGCAGACCGGTTATGATCTGCCCCGCCAGATGCGATGCTTAAGATGCACACGATAATCAGGATAAACGGCAGACACAAAGCGGCAATTACGGAAGCGATTCCAGTCCAGACCTTTTTATTGGTACCCACTGCAATGGCGGCTTTGGCAATCATTGCAGCAGTTGTTGGTTCCATGGGTTCACCTCCATTCCCTCACAAAGAGGTTCTCTTTCTACCAGTTCCTTGCAATGGGATACACTCTCAAGCAGACGGTTTACATCAAAGCCTGCCTCCAGATATCCGGTTGTGATGGTTTCCAGATAGGGTACCGATGGCATTCCGATTTCATGTCCCTCATTCATGGTATAAGCCATGATGGATTCTGAGCCTTCTTCTGTCTGCACTTCCAGATTCACCTTGCCATAAAGCCTCGGATATCCTTCGTAAATATCCAGATTTCTTTCATCCTCCGGTCCAATCTCCCAGATAAGAACAGGAACACCGGCTCCCTTCTTTGGTTCCACCGTTGCCACTGCTGACTTTGGATATCCCCGGAACAGTAACTCATGATCCCTGATTTCTCCCGCTCCGATTACCTTTGCCGTGGGACATCTTCTTGCCATCTGCTCCAGATTCAGATTGGAGCCGTAAGCGATATATTTCTTTCTCTTTTCCATTTCTCTCTGCCTTTCTTAAAATCTCTGATTGTTTACATGGTCATATGCATTCCCTGTGACTCTTCTTCCGCGCCTTCTTCTAGCCGGAGGTTCTCTGCCTCCGCTGTCTGATTTGACTCTTCTTTTTCCTTTTTTGCTTTCAGCCTTTCCTTTTGTCTCTCTGCCTGTTCCGGGTTCTTCCATGCAATCCCGCCCTCAAGATTCTCCAACAGGAACTTACGGGCGGTCTTAAATTCATCCCCGATCATTCCCAGACGGAGAAGCCATGTGCGGAAGGTATATTTCTCGTTGGTGCTGGTTGTCTTGATACGGCTGGCACTGCTCTGGTTTAACGCCTGTGCAGAGATGGCAAGGCAGAGCTGTATATAGGTCTTGATTTTTCCTGCGTGGGTAGTGGAATTAAAGAGCCTAAACTCAATGGTTCCCTTCTGGAACACACTGTGCAGGTTCAGACAGTGGTATCTGCTCTCATGGTAATGCCTGTTTCTGCCATCCCTTCCCCGGTACCAGATGTTGCTGACTTCCTCTATGGACTTTGGTTTTTTCTGGTTCAGTTCCTGCAAAAAACTTTCCTCCACTTTTTTGCAGTATCTGTGTTCCCTCTCCACATCTACCTGCAATGCTTTATAAATCAGATCCTCCTTGCAGTACATGATGTTTGTAATGTTGCGGAGTGTTCTTGCCGTATAGGGTGCTGCATTCACATGAACATGGATACCGGCATTTTCCCCGGCTATGGCTCCTGCGTGTCTTAACTGCCGTACCAGTTCCTGAATCGTTGGGATATCTGCATACTCACAGATGGGGGATACAAATTCCACCTTGTACTCATCACCGGCAGAACCGCCGCCCTTTTTCACTGCAACAATACTGGAGTCATACATGACCTTCCACTTTCTTCCCTGTTCGTCCCTGACACTGTATTCCTCATAATAGCCGCCATCGTAATGGGGTTCCTGCCCCAGATACTTTCCAATTACCTCTGCCGCCCTTTTTCTGGTAAGACCGGTCAGTTCTATTTCAATCCCGAATTTCTGCTCCCGTAAATCCATCGACATTCCCGCTTAGCGGCCTCCTGCATTACCAAACAGCTTCTCCTTATATTCCGGTGCATGGACCATCAGGTTGTATCTTTCGTTGCCGCACTTATAGAGGCACACACCTCTCTGGGGATAACGGATCAGGTTGTACTCACTCTTCTCAAGCTGCAGGGTATCGATGTAAAATCTGGCATCGATATTTCCAGCATTGAATAAAAAGGCATGTGTCGGAATGGAAAACAGCGGTTTTGTATATTCTCTGATACCGTCAATATTAAAGTCCTCCAGATTCTGGCTGGCAAGGATGACGGCACTGTCCTTTTTACGCACACGTTTCATAAAGTTGCGGATATATTCCACGGCGGTCAGGTTGGTAAGGAACAGATAAAACTCATCGATGCAGGCTGCCGTATGCCCATTGGTCAGAAGTTCATTGGACATGTAGGAAAGCACATTAAACAGCATGGCATCCTTCACATTTTTGCTCGCCTGAAGCAGTCCCTTGACACCGAACGTCAGGAAGCTGCTGTCCGTGATGTTCGTATGTCCGTTAAAAAATTTGGACTCCGCTCCTTTACACATGGAGTGAAGTCCTAAACAGATCTCCTGCAAAAGCTCTGCGGTATACAGTTCTTTCTTCTTGGCATCGTAGTGCCTGTATTCCTCTTCCATCAGATCATAAAGATCTGAAAGGATGGGGTAATCCGTAGGTGTCAGCTTACTAAAGTCCGTATCATCCCGGATATTCCACTTCTCATACAGCTTTCCTAACATGATTTCAATGGTATCAATCTGGCTGTCCGTGAAATTCTTGTAGGTACCAAAAAAGTCCTTTAAGAAAGAGATGTGCTGGCTTAATCTGGAGGAACAGCGGAATGTATAAGGTGCATCCGTGTCCTCCGGGCTTCCGTTCTCATCCCAGGTCTTTGGCTCCAGCACGTTGATGATATACTCTCCGCTCATCAGATCCACAAAGCATCCACCCAGATTGTTTGTAAGGTCTATGTATTCATGCTCCGGATCAAGGCAGATGACCTTCATGCCGGATTGCCTTAAAATGGTCAGTATCAGCTTTAACAGATAGGACTTTCCCTGTCCGGAGTTTCCAAGGATCAGGATATTGGCATTTGTCTTGTCATCGGCTCTCTGGTTAAAGTCCACAATGACATTGCTCCCAAACTTATCCCTGCCGATATAAAAGCCATTCTTATCTGTCTTGCCGGAATAGTTAAAGGGGAACAGATTTGCCACACTGGAGGCAGGGAGTGCCCGTTCAAACTGCTCACGGAACACATTTCTTCCTGCCGGGTGGACACACAGAAAGCCCTGTTTCTGGCGCAGCAGGAGCTTGTCCACATTTAGCTTGGAACGGATTAATTCTGTCAACACCTCCGTCTGCAACAGCTTCAGCTTTTCCATATCCGGTGCAGACAGTTCAAGAAACACAGCGGTGTGTAAAAGCGGCTCCCTGTTCCTGTGCATGGTGGAAATGATGGTTGTCACATCCTGCAAGTTGCTTGCTGCGGTAACCGTTTCCTGTAAGTTCTCTGTGTTCCCCTGTTTCATGCGGTTCTTGTTGGCCGCATTGCTGATAATCTTTTTCTCCTCTGCCGGTGTCACCTGTCTAGTGTAGATTCTTAAGGTAACACCATCCTTTTCCCCAAGGTGTCTTAAAATCGCCTGTTCATCCGTGGCTGTCGGGTATTCACGGAGTGCCCAGACACTCCGGTAGGTATTTCCACAGATATAGTGATCCGTATAAAACTGGATAACGGATGGGGCAATCATATCCAGAAACCCTTTCAGCTTTGCCTCTGCTGTGGATTCTGTTTCCCTGTTTTTCTTTCTGTTTTTATTCATTTAAAATAATCCACCTTTCTCCGTCAAATTCCTCGAATTTTTCGGTTGTCACATTCTGCTCAAAATACACTGCAAGGATTCTTTTGATATCCTCTTCCTCTGCCCTCTTGGATGTAAATCCCTGCTCTGCCAGCATCTTTTCAATGCGGTTTAAGTAGGAAAAAATTTCATTTTCCTTCTTTTCACGAAGCCTGATGATCAGCAGAAACTCCCTTGCTGTTGCCATCTGTACCTGCATGCGGTCTAAGTAATTTGCGTCCTTTTCCAGCAGCTTTCTTACCACAGTATTGGTTTCTTCCTCCATCCGCTTCTTCAAATATCTTTTGTTGTCCTCAAAATTCTCTCTGGAATTTAAGCACATCATTTCGATTTCCGTGATTCCCTTAAGCACCGTCATCAGTCCATAAATTTTGGCTGACAGACTCTCCTCCGACAGCACGGAAATGTTGCTGGGCTGGATTAAAAAGTAAACCAGCTCCTCATTCTTGTATGTTCGGATACTGTAATCCGTCACTTCTCTGGTTCCCATCAGTTCTCTGGTGGATTCCATGTTCTTTTTACTCATCCGGTGTGTACCTCCATTCATATTGCTGCTGATCCATGAAAAAATAAGCACAGGCATACCGGATAAAATCCATAATGGTCGTATCCTCCACCTGTATGGTCAGAAAGGCATAGGCTCCTGCAATGACTAGCGGAAACCACACCCCTGCATAGGCAAACGCAAACACAGAGAATAAAATAATGATTCCGACAATGGCTAAGTCCTTTAAACTCCACAGCCACATGGTTGCCTTTGCCTTCAAGTTATCGGGATAGATATACATCCTCTTCCTCCTCTCCCATTTTTCGTAAAAAATAAGCGATGCCGCATAGAATAAAATCCACACATGGCACCGCCACACTGTTTCCCAATGCTCTGTATCTTGCACTGTCACTTGCTCCCGGTATGTCTGTCCAGTAATCCGGAAATCCCATCAGCCTTTCGCACTCCAATGGTATAAGTCTTCGTACCAGACTGCTCATATCTACAATGCATTTGCCTTGGTCCACATATTGGTTACTGATCATCTTCCCATCCCCGGCACACAGACTTCCTATGACCTCTTGGTATGGTTTTCGCTCATTTTTCGGAGCAAACACACAATGCCTGTCTTCTGTGGTCAGGGTATAACTGATGCCCTGCTGGTACCCACATCCGTTTCCACCATTCTTTTCCTTCCGGTTTATAATGTTTCCGGCAATGCAGAATGGTTCTTTATTTACGGCAAGGGGTGTATTGTTTCCTCCTGTACCTAGTGCTGATGTAATGGTCTGGGCAACCTCCACAGGACCGGTATACCGGGTGTCTGGTCCGTGATTGTCAAACAGTATCGGCTGGTTATTTCCTGCCATGCCTGCCGCTGCGGTAATGGTCGGACAGTACCCGATCCCGATTTCTGCATTTCCCTGACTGGTTGCCATGATAATGGGCGGATTGGAACGTCCGTGTGCAAGCAGGGTTCCGCTTTTATTTTCATGCACATCCATCCGCTCTCCGCCCTGATCTAACAGGCAGATTACATAGTCTTTTCTGGGACTTGCCCTGCCTGCATCAGCAGTGCCTGTTTTAAAATAGCAGGCAACACCTTTCCTCTCTTCTCGCTTCTTCTGATAATTCCTCCACACGCTGTCGGACTCAAATAATATCTCTCCGGCACTGTGGCCTCCAAAATCTGCGACAAGGAAGATTCGATTTCTTCTCTGGGGGACTCCCCAAAATTGAGCGTCCAGTACTCTCCAAGCAACAGAGAATTCCTGTCCCAGAATAATCCCGGCAGGAGTCCATGCCCCATCCGGCGGTCCAGGTAAAGATACGTCTGCCTCTTTGATGCGGCAGACCTCTTCGAGGACTGTGTGGAAGTCGGCTCCGTGTGTTTCTCCACTGGAGAAGGCTCCCGGCACATTTTCCCAAAGCATATACCGAGGTCGAATAAACTCATCTGTCCGTCTTCTATGGTTTCTCATCCTCCTTCTGTCCTGTTTTCTCATTTCTTTTACAATCCGTACCTGTTCCATGAATAAGCCGGACCTCTCCCCTGCAAGCCCCTCTCTCTTGCCCGCCACAGATAAATCCTGACAGGGGGAGCCTCCTGCTATCACATCTACCACCGGCAGATTTGCCCCATGCAGTTTCGTAATATCCCCCATATGCTTCATCTGCGGAAAGCGGTATGCTGTCACCGCCATCGGAAAGGGTTCTATCTCGCTTGCCCACACGGGACGGATATCATTCATGGTAGCTGCCAGCGGAAATCCGCCTATCCCATCAAACAGACTTCCTAATTTCAACTCTGTCATAGCACCACCTTATGCTGCCACTGCCTTCACGACCGTTCTGGTCATATTGATGGCGGTCTGGGCTGCATACACACTGCTCATGATGTTGGTCTTGGTGCTGGTATCCAATCCGAACTGTCCTGCAATACGAGGCACCTCTGTGCTGGATAACATGAGTCCTAAACCTAACAATGGATGGTCTTTAAATACCATAAGTCCTGCGGTTAAGATAGTGGACTGCAAAAACGCAGTGATACAGATGCCAATGACCTGCTTGCACCACTGGATAAATCCATCTATGTATCCTCTGGGAACAGAGAACATATAAAGGCTTCCAACCGCTATCTGGATTAAGAGGATTCCACCTCTTTTTAAGTTGGCAAAGAACACTTTGATTACTGCATAACCCATCATGACTGCACAAAAAGTCATCAGAATGGGATTTCCGATTCCCGGAAAAGATGCAGACATTAACACCTGCTGTGCTGTCAGACCAATGCTTTCTGCATTGGTAATGCCCGTAATCGCCGAACCGAACGTTCCTTGCAGGGATACACACAGCGAGTACAGGTTGACCGGTACTACCGTGAACAGACTTACCGCCATAAAACCTTTGATATAATTCATGGCAGTGTCTTTTATGCTTCCCCTGCCTCCCTGATACTCAATGGCACACTCAAAGGCTCCTACCACAAGTCCGACACCAAACAGTGCCCAGCCAAGGTAACTAAAAAAAGTGGTAACTGCGTTTACCCAAGGCAACTCAAACAGTTCCACTCCCATGTTATTCATCATCACAAAGAAATCATTTAGAAACCCTATGATTTTCCCATATATCCAGTCAAGTATCTGGTCCAGGATAGTCTCGGCCACAAAATCAAATATAAACATAGCTTGCCTCCTTCCTGTTTATTGCTCCCTATGTACCCATCTGTATGGTACAGTCCTGTTCTGCCTGCGCCATTACCATATCCTGAAATACAGACATATAATTTTCTAAAGTGTCTGCAACCTTCTGGTACTCTGCCGCACCCGGACGGAACACATACCAATCGCTTTTTCCACTATCTGTCCAGATATGGGGATTGACTCCCTCCTTAAAATTAGGATTGCTTACCTTCTGTTTTCCCCAGATATCCGAAAATTGAAGAAGAATACTATCTACCACTCCTTCTTTTCTGTTGATAACAGATGCCTTTATGCCTGCATAATGGTCACTGACTCCAAGGGTTACAAACTCCACTCTGGCTCTTAAATCTCCGCCAATGGTTCCATAGCACATACGACCTACATATTTCTGGTCTTTTAAAATGGCACTGTCTCCCATAATCTTTTTCAGTTCCGATTCAAAAAAAATTCATTTCCGCTTACCTCATTTTGGACATAAAAAAACTACCCTGCCTGATAAAGCGGATAGTTTTTAATAATGTATTTTATTTTGTTATAGCATCAGGAAAGGTTCATTGTCTGGCTTTCATTGCATTCCTGCTCCAAAGCCTGATGCTCTGTAATAATCTGACAGCAGTAATCGTTTAAGTCCGGGATATCATTTAACAAGGTTTCCCATAGCGTTTCCTTATCAATTTTACCATAGTTATGAGCCACCACATTTCTTAATGCTTTTATCTGATTCCAAGGTACTTTGTTATATGCACTCTTAAATTCATCCGTAAAATGTGTTGTCAGTTCTCCTATCTGCAATACACAAAGTGCTACCGCATTCTGGTAAATAGAGTTGGAAACGAAGATATCATAATCCCTTCCAAACGTATCCATTGTATGATTGATTTCTGCGCAATAATCTCTGATATGCATTAAGATATCTATATTTCTACTGCCCTGCATATAGCATCACCTCATCCTTCTTTATACTCTCAAGAAATTCATCTGACAGACTTCCTGTAGTCAGTACATCTACTTTTCGTCCTAATGCATCCGACACTTCCGTATAAAAACCGCATAAGGCAAACATTCCTTTCAGGTTCCCTTTTTCAATACGGATGTCTATGTCACTCTGTTCATCAAAATCTCCTCTGGCAAAGGAACCGAACAGATATACCTGTGCAATCTGATATTTCTCCGCAATAGGTGTTACGATATTTTTTATTTCATCAATCGTATATGTTTTTACTTCCATTCTGCATTCCTCCTCTCACTATAATTATACCCGTCTTCTTGATAAATGTCTATGGATAGCCCTCTTTTTTGGGCAGTTTTCCCTTTCCTACATTCCAAGAATTGTCCAGATATAGGCAGGTGCGGTCAGGGTAAAGACCAGACAGGCAAACAGAATTGCCGGAGCTGCCCATTCAAACTGTCCGTGCTTTCGGTAATCAAAATATGCGGTTCCCAGCTTTGCAAAAAAGAATACTGCAAGGATCAAATCAATCGCAGGGAATACAACCTTGTTTACCACCGTCTTAATCTGCGCGGAGGCATCCTTCCATGTCCCCTCAATAGCTCCTGCCACATCTCCTGTTCCGGCTGCACATACCGTAGTGCCAAACATAAGGGAACACACAAGTACCAGCATTACCATCACTAACCATTTCTTTTTTCATTTCTCTTCCTTTCTCCTTTCGGTACAGAAAAAGACTGCCCGTAAGCAGTCCTTTTCCACTTGTTTTTAGTTACATTGTTATCTGAGGTGTCTGCGTCTGCTCCTGAAAAAGCTCTGCTACCTCATAGATATTGGGGTTCTCATAGAACCTTAAATCTCCTCTGAATCCTATCTTCAGATGGCTGAATTCTTCTCCAAGTTTCCGAATGTCCTCCGGCGCTCCGTCAGGGAACTCCTGATTCCATATCACCCAATCCCCATTCTGGTATCTTGGGGATAACTCCAACACCACATATTCTTCCGGTATAAACTTTGGATATCTCCTTGGAAGTCCGTTTGCATCATAGTAAAGTTTTCCTTCTTCCATGACCGTTAACTCCATCAGTCTTAAGGTATCCTCCAAGGAAGTGCAGAACCAGCATTCTCTATCCTTAAATTTTCTTATCCTCCCATCCTGTAAAATAGGCTCTATGTTCTCCCTTTTTGTGTAGTGATAGAGCAGTCCTTTTGGTCCGTCGATTCTTTCATACGCCATACCGTTACCTTGCCCTTTGTGGTGCTATGTGCCAGTCATCCCATAAATCTCCCGATATCTGTACGGAGTCTGTCAGATTCACACTGAGCATTCCATCCGGTGTCCAGCAGTCCAGTAAGTATGTGTAGACCGTATAGGTACCATTCGGCATCCACACAGGAGTGAAATGTGTTCTTCGGTTATAGGTGGAATAATGGTTATTCCGAAACTCAAACCCTGCATGGTACCCGCTTCTTGTTCTGTCTAGCAATCTCCAATAGGTCTTATAATAAAACTCCGGGAAATAACTGACTGCTGTCTGCGGTGGTGTGGTTGCCGAGGACTGGCCTGTGGATGCACTGGCATTTACACTGATGTTCACACCATAGCCACTCTTGATAGTGGTAGCTGTTGCAGTAGGGGATTTGGCATCCGTAGTAAGGTCCATTGTTGCTGATAGGGATGCCGAATATCTGTCCAAGCTAAACTCCCACCAGCCTTCGTCCACGTACTCTCCCTCATCTTCCCAATATCCATGACTGCTTTCACAGTCTTCCTTACACTCTTCCGTATGGGAACCTGTTTTCCATTTCCAATCACTATGCCATACCCATTTTTCTTTCCACCAAGGCCTCCATACACTCCATGACGCACTTGTCTTCTGCGGATTTGCAGGAATAATGGCATTGCCTGCATTGTAGGAATCATTTCTGTCATCCGCTACCGGATTGGGCGGTGGATTCCTATCAAGGTCTACGATGTTGGCAGTAATCGTTCCCTTACTTGCACTGCCTCCTCCGCTGACACTCACGTTTATGGTGATATACTGTTCCGTAGACGGTGTATGCCATTTCACCCACACAAGCTGCTGTCCGTCCTCCGGATAATACACATTGTTTACCGTGTAGTTCCTTCCAAGGATACTAAACGTTACACTTACCGGATGGTCGGGATCGCTCTGCCCTCCACTTATGGTGACGGTTGTTACCACATCCGTGTCTACCCGGTACTCATAATCTGCCGCAATCACTTCCGGTGTTACCACCTCATTAAACCTTACAATACCAAGTCCTAATGAACCGATAATCTCATCATCTGAGACCTTCTGGTTCTTACCGCCACCCCAAGCCGGATATCCCAGGTCTGAGGTTTCCAAAAACATGGCGAGGGGCAGATTTTTATGCGTCAGAGACGTCAGCTTCTTTCTTAACATACCACCTCTGACCTGGTTATACATTGCTGCTTCTGTAGCGGTGAATGCAGTTCGTACTCCTTCAAACGTCACATACGCAATAGGTTCCAATAACAACTTATAGTCCCCACCTATCAACGTATCATAGTTCATCCCCACATATCCTGCGATACTTCGTATGACCTGCTCATCTGTAAAATAACTTTTGATAGCGGCTAGACTTGCACTGCCGGAGGATGTGGTAATAATTTTGGGCAGAGACTGGGTAGGATTGATATAACTGTAACTTCCTGTATCCGGTGTTAATACTGTTCCACTCCGGTACTGACTTTTACAGACCTTTCCAAACTGTACTCTAATATCGTTCGGTTGTTTGTTTGTCAGGTCTATGGACGCACTTACTGCACTTCCGTCACTGGCACTAACCACTGTGACTCTGACTCCTTCATCTCCGGTATTCCAGAAGTTTGTGCCCGTACCTTCTCCTAATCCTCCACCGCCATTGTTAATGTTTCCATTGCCTTCGGCATGCACTGTCATGGGTGAGAGTGTAGATAGGATTAACAAAAAGGTCAAGACTAATAACTTAAATCTTTTCATGTTGCCTCCCTTCTAAATGCAGAAAATCACCTGCTGTTGCAAGCAAATTTCTGCATGAAAAAAGCACAGCGTTTTTTGCTGTGCCTCTTTCTTGGTATCCCTAATCCATGATACCTACCTTATTTCCATTCTCATACATATCGTCTGCCACGGTACCGCTTCCACCGCCACCGTTATCTACAACCCATCCAAATCCTTCAATGTAAATCATACCATCTTTGGTATCTCCGGTTTTCGGAGTATCATCCACAAGCGGTTTCGTCCCTTCCGGCTCCTCATACTCTGGTGGTGTATCCGGCTTTGTAGTATCCGCATCCTCTGTTAAGGCAGGCGGCTCCTCCGGCTTTTCATCTTCCGTTTTTTCAGGCGTTTGCTGGATTTCCTGCTTTCCGCTCTCCACGCCATTCTCTGTTTCTGTTTCGATGATTAACTCCTTTGTTTCCTCTGTGCTTTCCGTTTCTTTCTGCACCTGCCCGGTTTCTTCCGTATCCACCATAAGCTCAACCTCTTCTGTAGGTTTACTCTCTTTAGGTAACTCCTGCACCGGTTCCTTGTAAAGCACCCTGCTGATTCCGAAAATCAATAATACGCTCACTGCTACGAGTCCTGCGATGATAAGTCTTTTCTTTGTACTATCTTTCATAGCAATCCCTCCTGTATGTAGTTTTTAAATTTCTTTTTGTCAATCCCCAACCTACCACACAACTTTGCAGAAGTCTATCAAAATGTAATAGGTTGCACGATATCTGTAACATCTTACTAAAATTTCTCTGTATAGGCTGCCCGAACCTTTAGATTTATTGACATATTGGTGATGATCTTTCCGGCAAATCTTACCGGCACCTCCAGTCTGATGGAGGCATCTGCATAATAGGGGCCGCCTCCTGCACCGAGAGCATTATTGTGTATATACACACAAAGATTGCTCAAACAGTACTCCATCTCTCCTCCGTTATTGATTCGAACATATCCCGCCCCGTCCTCTTCCAGTCCGAGTAAAAAACACATTCTGCTGTAAATATCCCCATAATCCACCGAGGGAGAAAACGATTCCCCATCCGGCTCATAGCCTGCGGCATATCCTTCCCTGACACTATGGTAAACCTCGTTATAATTGTCATTAACTGTGGATATGACGGCAGACTCCATTGCATCCTTGATACCTGCAGCGGTAATCACAAGGCGCATGTATTCTGCAACTCCAAGGATAATAATCAGCATGCAGATGGTTACGGCCACCACAAGCGGCATCATATTTCCTTTCCGGTCTTTTAATAGGGCGGCAGTCTTTTTTCTTAACTTCCTCATTTCCAGTACACCTCACTCTTTCCGGAGGCTCTTGCCCGGATGGTTATCGGAAACGAACCAAAGTTTCCAAACAACCCTAAGTCCTTTTGTATGGTAACGGTAACCGTTACCTCTTCATTTAATTGCAGATTCCCGGTTCTTGACCACTGCACAGTCGGGTGGATTCCTGTTCTTTCCTCCAAGACTCTCTGCCTGTTCGAAGTCTCGCTTCCTACCCTTCCGCTGATCTCAGCCTCTCTTGCCAGTTCATCTGCAAAATTGTCTACCTGCATTTTGGTGATAAAGATGGGGAATAACCTTACGCCAAGTGCAATCACTAACATGACACACAGCACCATGACTGCCACATCAATGTACCCCTCTCCCCTCTTATCACGCACTATTTTTCTTATCTGTCTCATTTATACCTCCTGCTAGAACAAGGTTCCCATAGACCTGATGATTTCATAGATGATGATGGCGAAGTAGGTTGCCAGAAAACACATCAGCATGGCAAAAGAATACACTCTTATTTTGGGTGGTATCTTGGCTGCCTTCGCTTTCAGTCTCTGAAGCTCCGTCTGCTTAAAATCATGGGTTAACATCTGGAAGTACACGGCTCCGTCATCTCCTCTTAACACACCGATGAGACCTCTGACCACATCCGATAACTGTGGGGAATTGAGCCTTGCCTCAAAACGGGTTAAAGCTGCCTCATAACTGCTGGAGCGCATATCCGCACACACAATATCCAGTTCTTTTCTGAAGGCTGCCCCGGCATTTTCCTTGTAATGCTCCAGCATGGAAAGCACATCCCTGCTGTTTTTCAGTTCCTGCGTGATAGTAGATACAAAGCGGTATAACTCTTCCTCTATCTGCTCCCTTTTTTCTTTCAGCATTTCATCTGCCTTCTGGATTTCCTTGTAATAAATCATGATTCCCAAGAGAATTACAAATAAAGCAGCCAGCGGAAACACATGCAGTGCCGGAATAATGAGCAAAAAGACACTTCCGGCTTTTAAATATGCGTATGCAGTATAGACTTCCGGTGTCATGCCAAGCCCGGAGGCTCGAAGCACATTTGCCATCCGGTTTTTCTTGTAATCATTCATACGGATGTACTTCGCAATCTTCACGGCTCCATCCATATAAAAGGCATCCAAGGTCTTGGATAACTGTTTTCCTTCCTTACCTGTATCCATCATTACCCTGCTGGTCTTTAAGGTCGGCAGACGTAATAGTCCTGCAAGCAGCAGAAAGAGACCTATAGAAAAGGTCAAAAACACACAAAATAATATCAGATTCATACTGTCTCCTTTCTACGACCTGTATTCTATCGGTTTTGTCAGTCTGATTACATGGGCTGTGGATACAAAAATAATAATGCCTGCAATGCTGAGCATTATCTGCCCCACTACCGTGTGCATCAACGTATGGTACCAATCCTTATTTAAGAAATATAAAAGTGGAATGTTACCTACAACCAGCACTACCATTGTGATAAACTCTTTCCTCGGCTCCATAACCATATATTCCAGTTCTGCATTCACAATACGCATGTCGGACAGTTTGGCCACAATCGGTGTCAGTGTTGTTTTTAGCGATCTGTCATACAGGCAGGCTTTTAAGGCATCCACCCATTCCTTAAACACATCATCCGCTATCCTTGCACGCAGTTCATCCAAGGCCGCCTCCAAGTCAGGATTAATCAGACGGATTCTTGACACAAAATCCTGAAAGATGTTCTTTACCGGCGGATTTAAATATTCCAGATTCTCTTCCACAGAAGTCAGGATATCCTCACTTCTTAGATATGCGGTGGTAATGATGGACAGTGCTGTTTCCAGTTCTGCCGACACATCCTTTTTGAAATGGGACGCAGTCAGCTTAATGTACCAGAAGGGAAGGAACATAAACCCTACCGCTGCGACGGGTACCAGAAAGAAATTCCCAAGCATGGCTGCCCCAGCGGCACCAACAGCAAACAAAACCAATGATACCGTACATAAAAACGGGAAGGTATTTTCCCTGTCGGTAGCCTTTAGGATACTCTGTATCTCTTCCACTTCTCTTCGTAAGAAGGACTTTTTCTTTCTCTGCGTCTGCTCTAAAATCTCCTCTCGGATACCTTTGGGTCCGTCCAACAGCCTCTTAAAAATATTACCGGTAAAATCCGTAAGATTAATGCCCAGCAATAAAAATAAGCCTATGATGATACCCATACAGGCCATTACCTGCATTGTCAGCATACGCTTGCACCTCCTCCCGTAATTTTATTTAGCACTTCCCTAGGCATTCCGTTTTCAAGGAACCTTTTTTTTCAGGCTCTCTGAAATACCGCACACCTTTTTATGGGTTCCATTGATGATGAATTTATCTCCTTCCACCCGGTTTTCCGTAATCTCATAACGGAACAGGGAATTAAAATGTCTCTTTCCATCGGGTGTGATTTCACACTCCATGATTTCCATGAGCCTTCTTTTCTTGTTCTCAAGCTGCTTGGTAAATACCACGATGGGGAATGCCTCCGTTACCAAATCCATCAGCACCTCATCATCCATATCGTATTTTCTCTTACACAGGGTTCTCATTCGGCTGTAGGTAGATTCACAACTGTTACTGTGAATGGTGGTAAGCACTGTATGCCCGGTTCTTGCAGACTCCTGTGCGGTGTATGCTTCCGAGCTTCTCATCTCTCCCACACAGATAATCTCCGGGTTGAAACGCAGGGCCATATCAAGGAGCATATCCTGATCGATGTTCTGCTTTTCATTTTCGCTGAATCTGGTCAGGGTATGGATGACACTGTTGGTTACCTTTCCATCCTTCTCCCTAACAAGAGCCAGCTCCCTGCTTCCGTTCTCAATGGTAAAGATACGCTTGTTATCGGGAATGGTAGTAAGGAGCCACCCTGCCAGAGTTGTTTTGCCGGAGCTGGTGGCACCTGCCACACAGATACTGATTCCATAACGCAGACATTCTGCCAGAAAATCTAACATTTCATCGGTAGCAGTTCCTCCATCCACAAAGTCACTCTTTTTGAGGCTCTGTGGATTTACGATTCGGATGGAAGCTGCAATACCCACATCCTCATCCACAAGAGGAGTCTTTAACACCGCAATACGGATATTTTTACTTAAATGCCCAAGGACTGCCGGGGATGCATTGTCAAGCACCATGCCGGACACATGGAGCATTCTTCGAATCACGTTGATGGCATGCTCCGGTGATTCAAAGTGTTCCTCCATTTTCTCACATCTGCCATCACTGTACTGCACCTCAATATCCTTCCATGAGTTGATGTCGATTTCCTCAATGCCTGTTCCGAAGATGTACTTGGTTAAAAAGGAAAACTCCGCCATCTCCGTATAAAGGTCATTAATCAGTTCTTCCCTTGTCTTTCCCTTTACGGTGATGCGGTAGTCTGCAATGTACTTTGAGATGTATCTCTTAACCTGCTGTTTTACCTCATCGTTTCCGCCTTCCACCATGAGTGTGGAATATTTACTGGAAATATACTCCTGCACTTCTTTTAACACATCGGAGAATGCCCTGCCCTTTTCCTCCGGGGAAAAAAATAAGTTCTGGTTATTTCCCATCATACACCGAACACCTCCTTGCTGATTTTCTCTATCTCTTTTCTAAATGCCCTGCTCTCTTTTAGTCCAAGTTCTGCCAGCATATCTCCCTCCAGATACTGTGTTTCTACTTCCCTGCTGTGGGGAATCTGAAAGGAAACAGAGCCAAGCACCTGTTCCATATGGCTGCTTGCCTCCTGCTGTTTCACATTAGATGCCACCTTAAGTTGCTTGTCCGCATCCCATTTGTTGTCACGAAGCAGCGGCAACTGTGAAGACAGATAACTGATGGATTTTAAGTCGCAGTTTATAAGCCGAAGCACTGTATCCGCCTCCATCAGTGCCACCGCCGACAACACATCCGAAGCAATGGTGCTTCCGCAGTCAATAATGACAAAAGGAACCACCTCTCTTGCCTGCTCAATCAACTCCGCTGCCTGTGTCTGGTCATAAGGCGGATAAGTGAACACATTCTCCCCTTTTAACATCCCCACCATACTTAAGTAATCATTCTTTCTGTAGAACATACAGTTTTTCTTAATCAGGTTTTCTGTTACATGAGTGGCAGCAAGGATGCTCCCCAGAGACTTTTCTCCTTCCAAGTCCCCGGCTGCACAGATGCAGGGCAGGGGCGGTGTGGTCATGTCCGCAAAAATTAACAGCACATTTTTCTTTTTTCTGGCAAGATAATCTGCCAGCTTTACGGAAACCGTTGTCTTGCCGGAGGATGGACTCCCCCATACAGCAAGCACTCCACCCTGCACATCTGCCTGTTCCTCATCAAATCCTGTATTTCTCGTAAACAGAGAGTTCTGTTTAAAGTTCACGTTCTATTCCTCCCCATCTGTAGTTGTTTCTTCTTCCTCTGTGGTTTCCTGACTGTCTGCATTCATAACAGGCTGACCGTCTTCTTCAGTCGCACCCTCTTCCTGTAATGCTTCCTCTTCTGCTGCTTTGATTTCATCCAGTACCTGATCCTGTGCCTTGATAAATTCCGAAGCTTTGTCTGCATCTCCACGGAACACTAAGGATAAATGGATTTCTCCCTCGGCTTCCAGTCTGGCAAGGAGTTTACTCTGCTCCGGTCTTACCAGAATGGTTACGGTAGACGGCAGTTCCTTTTCGTCTTCCTCTGACATCTGTTCTCCGGTGTTGGCATCATAGCCGGACTTTGCTGTCACAGCGATAACCTCCACATATTTGAGTTCCACAGGGATTATAGTTTCTCCACTGCCAAGGTAGTCCGGTGCAATGACGGACACAATATCCCCACTTTTTAACTTGCCGGACAATCCTTCTGCAAAGGTATTGATGGTAATGGACATGGCCTGTTTTTCCCCATTTAAACTGTAAAGGTATTTATTCTCAGCGGCAGGTTCATCGGAAATCTTATCTGTAAGAATATAATCCCCGGCATACACAGTAGTGGTCAGATATTTTCCCTCCACATCTGCAATATTTCTTATCACATTTTCCGGCAGGTTATGATTTCCTACCTCTACCTCGTCCAACATACTTCTTGTAATCTCTTCGCCCTCATTTACCTGCCTATTGAAACGGACAATAGTGACCTTCTTGGATAAGCCTGCATTGACAAGTGGTGTAATGGCAAAGCAGATAATCAGGGACACTGCAATACAAAAAATCCCCAGCACGGTTCTGTTCTTAAATAATTTCATTCTGCACTTCCTCCTAATAATTTTTTCTTACTTTTGTATATTTCTTACGGCTCTTAAACACTGCCACCACTCCTGCAATGGCTGCCAGCATGCCAACTACTACTAATTTCTTTTTCACATTTAACCTCCAATCCGGACGCTCATTAACATTCCAAGCAGTAAGAAAGGAACAAGCGGATATGCCTGTTCCTTCCCTACTCCACAATTTATTTTTTTACATTTCCTTATGCACTGTCCTGCCCAATGAAACAGAAGCAGAAACATAAGTGCCATAAGTAAACCTGCAAGGGTTCTTTCAAACCCAAGCACCAATCCGCAAGCACCTGTCAGCTTGATATCTCCGCCTCCGATACCTCCTACAGTGATTCCTGCAATGAGCAGCGGTAATGCCACAAATAGTCCTGTCAGATAAACAGGCTCCGATGGAATCAGACTTACCCCGGCAATTAAAAACGGCATCCAATCCGGAATGATTCGCTTTCGGATGTCAAAGACCGCCGCCAAAAACAGAACGAGAAAAAATAGGGCAAGCCTTATCATCCCTTCCATCTGCTACATTCCCATGCTCATGCCGGTGGTCTCTTCCTGCTCCATACCCTCTTCCGGCTCATTCTGATCAAGCACCGGTGTGAGAACACTCTCCTGATAAGCAGTTTCTACTGCCATGTCAAACTGCTGTTTCATGGACTTATCTGCAAAATACACGGAATCCTTATACTGCTCTGTGTGGGGCATCTTGGTTCGGGGCATTGTCACGGTAAGACCATAGTCATCCTGCTTAATCTTCACATTGCGGATTGTCATAATGCCTGCCACATTTACATCTGCATTGGCAAGCACACCTCTCTCCGGGTTATGCTCTGTGATGGTCACCTTAAAAGGTACGTGCTGTTCCATGTTCTCTGTGTTATTATTCTGTGTAGCTGCATTTCTGGGCATACTCTCTTCCTCCTTCTTTCTCTGGTATTAACCGGCATAATTGAACATTTCCTGAATTCTTCTGGTAAGGGTAGGCATTACTACATCTCCGAAGAGGGCATACAAACCGGCAAGCAAAAGGGCACCAATTACCACCGCAATCAAAATCTTAACTGCGGTATCCACATAGTTTTCTCCCTTCTTATCCTTCAACAGCATTGCCGCCTTTGCCACGGTTACCTTCATGTTTCCTACTACCTTGTTCATCATCTTTCTCATTGATTTTTCCTCCATGTAATTTCATTTTATTTTTGTTATTTGGGTTTCTTACATACCGGTCATGTCCATTGCCTGACCTTCCGGTGCCTGCTGCATTTCATGATGCTTTGCCATACTGCTCTGGCTCTGTGTGAGTGCCTGTTCATAAGCACCGATAACCGCATCATTCAACCGCTTTCTGCATTCCTGCGTGATAGGGAAACAGATATCCTTGTACTCGTTCCCTACCTTGTAGCTGGGCATGGATACAAATAATCCATTGCTGCCCTCAATAATCTTGACTCCCCTAATGGCAAAGGCACCGTTAATGTTTACACTTGCGGTACCCTTTATGGACTCATTTGGTTTGATGGAGTGGATGCGTACATCAAAATCAAGCGGCTTCGTCTGCACTGCCTGTTCAGTCTGTGCATCGCCCTGGGTATTCTGCTGATTGTTTTTTGTTCCTTTTCCTGCCATGTTCTTCCCTTCCGCCTTACGGCTATTCCAATTTAAATGTTATTTCCGCAAAGCCTTTCGGCTCCACATAAAAATAGCGGCTTACCTCTTCCTCTGAAAATTCCACTACATCGGATATGGATAATGCATGTCCTTCAAAATCCCTTGGCACCCTTCTGCCAAACTTCTCCCAGACATCTTCCAGACTGAAGGTATCCACCTCTCCCTCATAAACGAGCGCATACTCCTTTTGCTGTGGTTTTTCAAAGCCTCTCTTTTCCCTTTCTGCCAGACTGATAAACCGCATCATAAACGGACTGTCCTGTTTAAGCTGATAGATTCTTATCCTCCTTCCTTTGGATGCTTCCACTGTCATTTCCATCCCACCACCCTCTGACAGACGGTCATAGACTCCTGACCTTATTTCCACTGCCAGCTTTTCTTTCTCAGACAGGAAAGCTATGATTTCTTCTTTATCAAAAATGGAATCCAGCACTACTTTCCCCTCTGACAGATAACCTGCCGGATTTCCATAGTAGATAAGGATTCCATCACGAAAAAATATGTTTTTCATACTGTTTCTCCATTCACATCCCTCGAAGATACGGTATCAACTGATTGTTCAAAAACTCATTGTCTTCACAATACAGGAATAATTTTGACATTCCGATTAAAAATGGCTCACCATCTAACGTGTGGATGGTGATAATACTCCCTTCCTTGCAGTTTTTAATAAAATCTGCAATGGCTATCCGGTTTCCTTCCACCACCGTTTCACTGACCAAGGCATCCTGTATTTCAAAGGCTTTGTATTTACTTTTTAGCAATCCGCTCCTCCCTCCTGCTGTGCAAGTTTCAAAATCCTTGCGGCAAGAGCCACCTGCTTTTCATGGCTCATGGTCTTTACGGCTGCATGGACATAAGCCTCCACAGCTTCTGCATCCTGCTTTCCTACCTCTAAAATGTCTACCTTGGATATAACAATCTTCCCAGTGTTTATGGAAACCTTTAAGATATCCCCTTTCTCTATCTCCGCTTTCTGTCGCATTTCCAAAGGTATCAGTACCCTGCCCTTTTCATCCAGCAATTTATACACCGGCTTTTTCATTTCGATAACTTCGCTCCTTCCTTTGCATCGGAAAGAATTTATTTCTTTCCGTTTTCCTCCTCGGTCATTCGCAAAACAATGTTTACTTTTTCTCTGGGGATGCCAAGATCTGCACAGATATCCAGAAGTTCTTTGGGTACATCCTCTGACTCTACATCCTCCGTAGGCAGAATCACAATCTTTCTATCCAAGCAGACAATATCCAAGTCTGCATCCAAGGGGATGTGTGCATCTGCAAGCAACTGTGGCGGCAGTTTCAACTCCGTTTCCCCACTCTGCAGCTCCTCCAACGGATCTTCCTCTGCTCTCTTTAACATAAATTCCCTTGATTCATTCCGGTAATCCTTCTCGCCTGCGGCAAGATAAATCAGATTTACCTCTTCCCCGGTACGGATACCTGTCTGTGCAAGCAGTACAATGGGAATTTCAATACAGCCTTTTTCATTCAGCACTCCCGTTATCTCCACTAACTGAACCATCTTCGTCCTCCTTCCTGCTACTGCCATGCCACACAGAATCCTTCTGCTCGTCAAACATTTCAAACAGATTCATCTGCATCGGCAGGCTCTTTCTTCTTTCTTCCATGTCATAGTTGGCAATCAGCACCTCCGGAAACTCACTTCCGTTGTCATAGCGCTGTGCCAGATTGTTGATTCGTGTCACCGCTTCAATCTGAAAGTCCTGATACAATTCCCTGATGTACTCGCAGTCATTGTAGGAAACCATGAATTTCCCCTCGATGCCTGCCAGTGTATCCCTAAGCCTTACATGATCTTCTTTGCGGAACACCACTTCATAATGCCCTTCGGTTTCAAAATACGGCGGATCGCAATAAAAAAAGGCATTCGGTCTGTCATACTGACGGATGAGTGCCTCAAAATCTTTATTTTCAATCACAGTATCTTTTAACCTCCGGTTTGCCTCCCAGAGAATAGTAAAGGTCTTCCTTATGTCAAATGGCTGGCACCCGTATGAAGTACAGCCACTTCCATAACTGTAGCGGATAATCTTATAAAAGGCCGCCGCCCTTTTCACATCCCCGACCACTGCTCGTTCCTTTAGAATGTCACAAATTTCCGCAGCCTCTGGCTCTTTTAGAAAATGCGTTGCTATCTCCAGTTCCTCTGCCAGATGCTCACTTTTGAATTCTTCCATCGTAAGGAATTTTCGAAGTGTCACAAACTCATCCCTGGAATTCAGTGGCAGGAAAGACAGTTCCCGAAGCAGAGCCATCGGTCTTTCCTTGACACAATAAAAGAGGTTTGCAAGATTCGAATTGAAATCATTGTAAACCTCCATACATTTATCCGGTGGCTTTCCAAACAGAACCCATCCGCCTCCGCCAAATACTTCTATGTAGCGGTCATAGTGCTTGGGCATGCGTAAGTAAATCAAGTCACGGAGTGCCTTCTTACCACCTACCCAACTAATAATGCTATTCAATTATGTTCTCCTCTCCTTTATTTTGGTCCCTCCATCTGCTGTACTTCCCCTGCAACCAGCGACTCATCCACCAGCCTTCTGATATTGGCAACTGTCTCTGGCATATCTGTAAAGTTCACATGATGGTCACGTTCCACAAGGGGTGTGTACCAATAATCGTAGGGAATATAGTATTCTCTGATGGCACGCTTCTGCTCCTCTGTAAGCTCGGCATTCCCCTGCACCAATGGTCCTCCCGGTGTAAGGAATGTAGTCCCCCAATGTTCTCCGGAAGATTCCAAGTCCAGCGTTACCAAGGCAAGTGCTTTTATGCCGGACTCCGTTCCTTTTACCACCGCAGGCATCATGACCATTCCGTATTTTTCATCCACATACCCTTCTCCATACACTTCCTCGAATGCCTGATGCATGGCAAGGAGTGTCTCGGCAGCATAGGATGTGTTCTCCGTATTGCAGGACATATTTAAGAGCAGGAAGTCTGTCTTGTCCAAGATTTCATTTACCTTGTCAATAAACTCCTGCTCTTTCTTTTCTGAAATATCGTCCTGCTGTGTAATGATATCAAAACGGTCAACCTCAATATTTAATGCAAGACAGCTTCCATTCTCCCATTTCATATGGATTTGCCCGATGTCATCCACATGGTCAACAACTCCTCTGCTTCCCGGCGGTACTGACTGTTCCCCTTCCATGCTGTACAGACGAATGGGTGTACCTTTCGGATACATTTCTTTAATCCGTGCTATCTCTTCTCTTTTTAACATGATTCTCCTTCCTCAATCTCTTTGATTCTTTTCTTCAGCCGGATACCATCTTTGACACCCTGCAAGTATAACTGCTCCTGCTTGATACAGCTAATGTCAAGAATGCAGCCTGTCAGTTCACTAATCAGCTTATACTCTTCTGAACCCAGTCCGCCAAATCTTTCCCTTATCTGATTCCACAGTCCAATTTCTTTCTGGGCAAGTTCCTTGACATCTTCCCTCTGTAAAATATCATGCCGGTAACTCTCAATCAGTTCCTGAAAAAACTGATAAAAAATATCTTCTCTCATATCCATAGGTCTGCTCCCTTCTTTTTGTTAGGACACACAATACTACAGACTCTGAAATATATCCAGCACAATATTATTTAGCAGGACATGTCCATTCCCTGCACCTGACTTCCCATCAGTTCTTCCTCCGTCATGACACTCCAGAAGTTTCCGTTGTTCCAGAAGCTGACATAGATTTCTCCGTCCTCCACATCAATGGGACGCTGTTCAAAGCCTTCGCCCCAGCCATCGCTCATCTGTCCGGTCCAGTATTCCTTTAACACTTCGATGTCATTCTCGGTCAGCGGTTCACTGATTTTACACTCCAGCACACCATATAACTCCCCGTCCACAATTTCGACCTTCGGCTGAGCCGACATTACCTTTGCGGCTACCGCCGGACTCCGGTCAAAGTAATGCATGAGTCCTCTTGGTTCTTCCCCTACACAGTATTCCTTTTCAATGGTTTCCGCGATTTCCTCTGCATATGGTGTCAGGTCACTGCGGTATAACTTCCCCTGTTCGAATCCTTCCTCATATAAACCTGCTGTCAGCGGACTGTAAAGCTGGAAAGTTTCATAGCAGCTCTCATCAATCTCCAGCGGATCAGCAAACTCTCCATTGTACTGCTGGTACTCTGACAGTTCTCTAGTGGCTCCCACAAAACCATCCTCCACATAACCGCTTGTTACAAGTGTCCCCTGTCTCTTGTCCGCTGCAAAGGAAGCATAATTGATGTGAGGGAGCAACAACTCATCCACATCAAATAACCCGGACTCCTCCACCATGTACTTTCCATACTCTTCATCGTTGTGTACGAAAGGATTTACTTCAAATTCCCCAAGCAGTTTTGCAAGGCTTGTCACCTCAGTAGGACTGCTAAACCCGGTAAATTCCACCACCATGGCAAGCTGCTTCATCTGCACTTCATCAAAATGCCTTACCGCCTGACACGTTTCATTAAATAATGTCAGTGCCTCCACACAATCAATGTTCTCCGGCATTGGCACCAGAATATCCGGCAGGCGCAGGTTATGTATATCTGTAACCTCCAGCTCCCAGAAATCCATGATCTGCAATCGTTCCTTTACCTTGTTCATGGAACAGATATCGGTAGGCAGATACAGATATTCGGTGTCCCCTGCCTGATTCTGTACCTCGATTGCTGCCACGATTTCATCGGATGCAAAGTATTCCGGGAATGTTTTTCCGTTATATACCTCCTGCATTTCAAAGCCATGCTCCACGAAAACTCCATAGGGCAGGACTTCCACCCTGCTTTCCTTGAACGTCTTTTCCGCAAACTTTATAAAGTTTGTCTGCTGCTTTTCCTCTTCTGGTATGGCTATGAATTCATCCAGATAGAGACGCTTTCCTACCTGCTCTACATCAGAAAAATCTGTAATCAGCGAAAGTCCCTTCATGCTGAAGGTCAGATTGATCAAATCCTGCATCGTTCCCACACCGTAGTCAGTGACATAGGAATACAATACTTTGCGCTCATACTCCGTGAAACAATCCAAACGTTTGGCGAAAAAATTGACCTCATCCATTTTCACGGTCTGCCCCTCGAATTTACAAAGAGGATTATCCTTCTCTGATGCTTCCACCAGCCTGCACACAGGTACGATTTCTTCAATACCGATTCTTTTCATCTGGAAATTTAATTCCGCATCCGACAATGGCAGTTCTATACTTTTTCGGCCACCACTCAGCACCTTAATCCGCATTCCACACCTCCTGCTTTACAATTTCCACTCCGCACTTCTCGATCACAAAAGCATTTACGATAAGCCTGAGTATCTCATCGGGTATCAGTTCCCGATCTGTCAGTTCCGATAATCGGATATGCTTTGTTCCGCTATAAACATCCTTTGCCGCATGAAACAGAATATACTGCTCCAGTGTCACGCCTCCAAGCCTTACCCTGTCAAAGTAAATCCCGGTATCCAGAACATTTTTGCGGACCTTCTCCCATAAAATCTCATCGGCAGACAGTAAAAATACGGCGGCAGCATATCCCGGTGCATACTGCAATGTCTTTGTCCTCTTTCCCATCAGCAGGGAATAGAAATCATTTCTGTGCTTTGGATTACGGAATATCAGTTCCTTATCCACTTCACAAAAAATTTCATCCACCCTTTTCTTCAGATGCTCCATCTGCATTCTGCTGATCACGCAGTCCACGATTTCAGAATAATTTCCCCTGCTCCTCCAGTCCACATCCATCACACAGATACCATATCCTCTTGGTCTGTAACCCGGTGGCTGCTGCATCTGCCTTTCCAGCACCCGAAGTCCCGGACTCACACAAAATAATTTTGACATTTCCACCTCCAAAAAAATAAGGCGGCACCTATTTCATTTCTAAAATAAGTACCGCCTTGCATTCATCCCTGCCCATATTCATTTTTAGTCTCTCTTACCACTCCCTCCTTTTCATTTTTCTTCAAATCACTCCCAAAACCACTTTTTCAGCCCTATGCATCTATAAAATTGTGCAAATAAATCGGGCAAAAACTAGCCAATTTTCGGTCTAATTTTTGCCCTCAAACCACAACATCTTGTGGTCAAACCCTACTATTTCTTCTCTTTTCCACAATACTGCATCATTATCACGCACTCAACATGATAAGTATTCGGAAACATATCCACGCAACATATCTTCTCCACTCTATACCCTCTGGCTCATAAATATCTGCAAATCCCTTGCCAGGCTTGTTGGTTTGCATGAAATATAAACCATATTCTCAACATCATAATCAATAATCCGCCCAATAGCCTTCGGATGGATACCGTCTCGTGGCGGATCAAGAATTATATAATCCGGTTTTTCCTCTATCTCATCAAGCACCTTGAGGACATCACCTGCGATGAATTTACAGTTATCAAGACCATTAAGAGCTGCATTTTCCTTTGCTGCACAAACTGCCTCCTCAACTATTTCGACACCTACTACTTCCTTACACACCGGTGCCATAAGCTGCGCGATGGTGCCGGTTCCGCTGTAGAGGTCGTAGACTGTTTTACCGTTTAGCGAATCCTTGTCATCTCCCAGGATAAACTCTCTCGCTGTCTCATAGAGCACCTCCGCTCCTAGTGAGTTGGTCTGGAAAAATGAGAATGGTGTGATTTTGAATTTCAGACCTAAGAGCTCCTCGTAGAAATATGAATCTCCGTAGAGCACCTCTGTGCCCTCGTTTTTGACCACATCTGCCACGCTGTCATTTTTTGTGTGTAGAACGCCCTTGAATATGCCGTCATAGTGCCTGGTCAAAAGCGCATATCTAAAGCCTGCTAGCAGTTCCTCCTCGTTGAAGCCCTCTGTCTGTGTGCTAGTAACAAGGTCGACTATGATTTCACCGGTTTTTGTTGCCTTTCTGACAAGTAGATGCCGCAGATAGCCCTTGTGTGTTGCTCTGTGGAAATATGGGATATTGTTTTTTGAAAAATAATCAAGTGTTGCCTTTAATATTGTCCTGAAATCCTCATCCACTATCTGACAGTCCGATACTGTCACAAGGTCATAAAAGCTTCCTCTTTTGTGCATGCCAAGCGCAAGAGGGCCATCCTTGTACTCATCACCGAAGGAAAATTCCATCTTGTTTCTGTATTCAGTCTTTTTCGGACTTCCATGTATCCCTATAAACTCATATCCTGACTCTTTTTCAGTGCCGATAGCATCCGAAATGAGCTTTTTCACCTGGGTAAGCTTCATATCTAGCTGCTTTTCGTAAGGCACTGTCTGATATGTACAGCCCCCGCACATTCCAAAGTGAGTACATGGCTCTTCTGTCTCCAGAGGGGATTTCTCAATTACCTCCATGAGTCTGCCCTCTGCCCTTTGATGCTTTACTTTATTTACAACAAATTCCACCTTCTGTCCCGGAATTGTATTTTTCACAATTACTCTGTCGCCGTCATCTGTAACGGCTATTCCCTTGTTTGGGAAGTCTACTCTTTCTACGGTTCCTGTTCCTCTAAATCCTTTTTTCATGTAATTCTTATCTCTCTTTATACTTTATTATTCCTTTGTATGCCTGACTGCAAATGCCTTGCTTCACACATAAAGAAAATGAGGACTACATATGTAGCCCCCATTATCTAAAAACGATTATTTCTCTTCTTTAGTCTTTGGTGCCTCTTTTTCCTCTTCAGCATCATCATCGTCTTCATCCTCGAAGAAATCATCATCGAATTCATCATCATACTCATCATCGAAATCATCTAAATAATCCGGTGTGAAAAATCTGTAGATACCATATGCCGCTGCTGCAACTGCAACTAATACACCAATGATGGCAAATATGATAACAGCCTTGGAAGGCTTCTTGTCTTCCTCTTCTTTTTTGAGAAGGTCATTAAGCTTTGCCATGCTGAGCTTCTCTGCAAGCTTGTTGTCCTTTAATAATTCTTCAACTTTACTCATAATTCAATCCGCTCCTTTTCCAAAAGTAATTGTCAAATGCTATTTGTTAAATCCATTATAGCATATTATATCCAATTTTCCTATAAAAATTACAATAATTTTAGTCAATTTTTTTCAATTTTGCAAATGAAGCAAACATCTTTTTGGTACCGGCCTTGTCAAAATCCACAGTGATCTCATAATCCCTGCCTCCTTCTACGATTGCCATGACCTCTCCCGCGCCAAACTTGATGTGCGATACTCTGTCTCCTACCTTATATGAAAGGCCTCCGGTGGTATTGGCACTGGCAAATGACTTCTGATTGCTCACAGGCGTGTAGACAGGTGTCCTTGTACGCTGTGTATTAAAGGTGGTCGCATACTCTGTGCCGTATGTAGGTGTCTTTTTGAAGGCCTCCTTAGCCTTTCTGTACGTGCTCTGCGAATTTCTTTCAAGGTCATCATCACGGCGCTTTGGCTCATAAACCTCGCCTGCCATAAGCTCACGCGGAATCTCTTTCACAAATCGCGATACCTTGTTGAACTGTGTCTCTCCACGCACCATACGCATACGCGCCGATGTGATGGTAAGATGCTCCTTGGCTCTCGTGATACCAACATAAGCAAGACGCCTTTCCTCCTCTATCTCGCTTGTCGCATCATCACTCGTGATTGACATATAGCTTGGGAAAAGGCCATCCTCCATGCCCGCCAGATACACATTCGGAAACTCAAGTCCCTTAGCACTGTGCAGAGTCATAAGAACCACATAGTCGCTGTTTTCGTCAAGACCGTCTATATCTGCTACAAGCGCTACCTCCTCCAAAAAGCCACTGAGAGTAGGATTCTCCTCCCCCTGCTCGTAATCAACAGCCTTGTTTATAAGCTCATCAATATTCTCAATACGCTGCTCTGCCTCATCCGTGCCCTCAGCCTTCAGCTCATCGACATAGCCGGTCTCATCGATTATTGCCTGTATGAGCTGCGAAACCGAATCCATCTCAGCTCTCGCACGAAGTGACTGTATAAACATCACAAAAGGCTTTATCTTGCCTGCTGACCTCGCCATGCCAGACACCTCATCGACATAGCGCAGTGCCGTATAGAAATCTATTCCCTTCTCAAGAGCATAATCTGTCACCTTATTGATGCTCGTAGCTCCGATGCCGCGCTTTGGCACATTTATTATTCGTTTTACCGCAAGGTCATCATGGCCATTGTCAATAGTCTTTAAATATGCAAGGATATCCTTTATCTCTTTTCTGGCATAGAAATTCACGCCGCCGACAATCTTGTATGGGATGTTGGCAGCAATAAATTTCTCCTCGAAGAGACGCGACTGCGCGTTGGTTCGGTAAAGCACAGCACAGTCCTTATAGCGCGCCTCACCCTTTCTCACGAGTCTCGCTATCGAACGCGCCACATAATCCGCTTCCTCAAAGCCACTCTCAAGCTGTTCAAAGGTAATCCTGTCTCCGGCTCCGTTGTCAGTCCAAAGGCGCTTGTCCTTTCTACCCACGTTGTTGGAAATGACGCTGTTGGCGGCATCTAGGATATTCTGGGTAGACCTGTAATTCTGCTCAAGCTTTATGACCTTTGCATCTTCAAAATGCTTCTCAAAGTTTAAGATATTGTAGATATTGGCACCTCTGAACTTGTAAATGGACTGATCATCATCACCCACCACACACAGATTCTTATACTTCATGGCAAGAAGCCTGATAAGCTCAAACTGCACGGTGTTTGTGTCCTGATACTCATCCACCATGATATATCTGAAGCGCTCCTGATAGTAATCCAGCACCTCTTTATCCAGCTTAAAAAGCTCTACTGTCTTCACAAGCAAATCATCAAAATCGAGTGCGTTATTCTGCTTTAGGGCATTCTGATACTCCTTGTATACAAGTGCCTGCTTGCGCTTCACGAAGTCACCTGTGAAGCGGTTTTCAAACTCTATCGGATCAATCATCTCATCCTTTGCAGATGAAATGACATTTAAAAACATCTTTTCCTTATACATCTTGGTATCTATCTCAAGACGCTTGCAGATGTCCTTCATCAGAGCCTTCTGGTCGTCAGCATCATATATGGTAAAATTTGTGTCATATCCCAGCCTGTCAATATACCTGCGCAGTATACGCACACATGTCGAATGGAATGTAGAAACCCATATGCTTTCCGAACCATAGCCCACCATATCATCAATTCGCTCACGCATCTCTCCCGCAGCCTTGTTTGTAAAGGTGATTGCCATGATATTGTAAGGATTGACGCCACACTCATCTATCAGGTAAGCAGTCCTGTATGTAAGAACCCTGGTCTTGCCACTGCCTGCCCCCGCTAAAATAAGAAGCGGTCCCTCTGTGGTCAAAACGGCCTCCCTTTGCTGTTCATTCAACATATCTAAGTTCATCTGTTTTCCTCTCAATTCTCCAGTCTTTTACAGGCACACATACCATAAATACAAAAATAATTTATTTACAGCATATCACAAACATATGTTTTGTACAACCCAATATGAGAAAATTCAAAAAAAACTTGTCATATAGTTTTCAATACTATATAATAAAAGCCTGAGGTGATGATATGGAGAATGACGTTAAAGAATTTTTATCAGAATTATTAAAGCAGCTTAAATCAATAGATTACATAAAGCCGGAGGATATACCAAATATTGATTTGTACATGGATCAGGTCACAACCTTCATGGACGAGCAGCTCGCTGCATCAAAGCGCTATGAAAGCGACAAAATCCTTACCAAGACAATGATAAACAACTATGCCAAAAACAATCTGCTCCCTTCTCCGGACAAGAAAAAGTATTCTAAGGAGCATGTGCTCACACTGCTTTTTATATATTATTTCAAAAATATATTGAGCATCAACGATATACGCTCGATTCTTAATCCGCTTACCGAGAAGTATTTCGGCAATGATGACGGATTTACGATGCAGGATGTCTATACTGAGGTTTTCAGCTTAGAGGCGGAGGAATCGCAGAAGCTCCTAAAGGATCTCGGCAAGAAATACAAGATTGCCGGTGAGACATTTGAGGATTTTCCTGATGAGGATCAGAAATTTCTTCACACATTCAGCTTTATCTGCATGCTGAGCTTTGATGTCTACATCAAAAAAATGCTGATTGAGCGCATGATTGACAATCTAAATGAAGAAAAAGAGGCTTCTTCCCATGAAAATACACATTCAGGAAAAGAAAGTAAAAAAACAGGCTCAAATTAATGAGCCTGTTTTTTTCCCCTATGATAAACTAATCCTCTTTGTCAGAGCCATCCTCCATGCGTGAAAAAACCATATCATATCCATCGTTGCCGTAGTTTAATGATCTGTTCACACGGCTGATTGTGGCTGTGGAAGCCCCGGTCTTTTCTGCTATATCAAGATATGTCTTCTGCTCTCTAAGCATCTTTGCCACTTCAAATCTCTGTGATAGAGAAAAAAGCTCATTTACAGTACAAACATCCTCAAAAAATGTATAACACTCTGCTCTATCCTTGAGACACAAAATAGCATCAAACAAATGGTCTACTGCTTCTGTTTTAAGATTCTTGCTCATCGTGTTCTCCTTTTTCATGCGATTTATTTATTTTTAATTTTAACATATTAAAGTTTTAAAGTAAACAGCTTTCTTGCAATTAAATTATGATATGTTATACTAATGTTACTATCGCCTAATAAATCAGAATGGAGTAAATTGAAAATGAAAAAAGCAGGATATTTTTTTTACACATTTGTCCCACTGCTTGCAGTTGAGGCAATTCAGACTATCGCCTTATTCTTTATGATGGGCATGGGGGTGTTTGGACAGGGTTTTGTCGGAAAACTTGCTTTTCCGTCTGCAAACGTATCGGACCGCCTTGAAAAGACATTTACCTCTGTAAATTTTAACATGATGATTATGGTCATCTATGCACTCATTACCATTGCGATTTTTGGCATGTGGTACTATGCCAGATACGAAGGTAATTTTCTTCCATCCCCTAAGAAAACCTTCAATCCCATGATGATTGTGGCAATCGTCATACTCGTGCCGGGTACACAGTTTGCTGCCAATTTCATCGCTAACTTAACCGGCTACATCCGTCCCGACTGGCTGCAGCAGTACAACGAGCTTTTTGAGACATCAGGCATCACAGATACCACCTTTGTGACAGTACTTTATTCTGTAATACTGGCGCCAATCTGCGAGGAGCTTATATTCCGCGGTGTAACCATGCGCTGTGCCAGAAAGGCTTTGCCATTTGCTCTTGCCAATCTGATGCAGGCTGCACTTTTCGGACTGTTCCATCTCAACTGGATTCAGGGCATATATGCCTTTGCACTTGGCATAGTGCTCGGATATGTGTGCGAACGCGGTGGCTCTATTTACTACTCTATGGGGCTTCATCTGCTTTTCAACCTTTGGGGCACACTTTCAGGATTTTTCCCTGATCCCGGTAATAGTGTAGTGGTCTTTGTGGTTGTGATTGTGGTTACAATTGTTTCACTGGTGGTCGGATTTGTACTGTTTAACAAAGGACGAAGAAAGCTCCCCATAAATTCTACAGGAATATAGTCACACCTGCTAGACTTACTATCATCATAATAATGCCTGCAAGCAGTACTCCAAGCATGACAGCGGCAACTGTTGACTTGAAATCCATATCAAGGATACTTGCAGCAAGTGTTCCTGTCCATGCACCTGTTCCCGGAAGTGGGATACCTACGAAAAGTAAAAGTGCAACAAACAGACCTCTTCCGGCCTTTGCCTGAAGCTTCTTACCACCCTTCTCTCCTTTTTCAAGGCAGAAGCTGAAGAACCTTCCAATAATTGGTTTGTCTGCTCCCCAGATGAGAACCTTTCTTGCAAAAAGATAAATAATTGGTACCGGAAGCATATTTGCAATGATACAAACGATAAATGATGGCACTATCGGCAGCCCCATCACCTGTGAAACCGGAACTGCTCCTCTGAGTTCAATAAGTGGTACCATTGAAATTAAAAAGATGTAAATATATTTTTTTAACATGAATAATTCTCCAAAAATTTAATTAGTGTATGCATCTGCTCATCAGTTCCTATGGATATTCGCAGATAGTCGTTGATTCGCTCAGGTGAGCTGAAATGTCTGACAAATATATTGTCTGCCTTAAGGTCCTCAAAAAGCTTTGTTGCAGAAACATTTGCAGGCTTTGCAAATATAAAGTTGCTCTTTGAGTCACAGAATGTAAAGCCAAGCCTCTTAAGCTCTTTCTTTGTCCACTCACGTGTCTTTATGACCTTTGCTGTGGTCTCTTCAAAGTATGCTCTGTCTTTTACCGCTGCTGTAGCTGCTTCGATTGTGATTCTGTCCATGGTATATGAATTGAACGAATATTTCACATCATTCAGATACTTGATAAGCACAGGACTTGCCATTGCAAAACCAACTCTTGAGCCTGCCAGCGAGCGAGATTTCGAGAATGTCTGTACCACAATGACATTATCATATTTGTCAATGAGCGGAAGCGCACTCTCCCCGCCAAAATCTACATATGCCTCATCTACTACGACAATTACATCCTGATTGTGCTCTATTATGTCCTCTATCTCATCAAGAGGCATGATCTTTCCTGTCGGAGCATTAGGGTTTGGAAATACTACTCCGCCGTTTGCCTTATAGTAATCTGACGGTACTATTGAAAAATCATCAGACAGCGGAAGCTGCTCATAAGGGATTCGAAGCATATCTGCCCACACATCATAAAATGAATATGTAATATCAGGAAACAGTATCGGCTTTTTCGAATTGAAAAATGTCATAAAAATCATGGCAAGTACATCATCAGAGCCAACTCCGACAAACACCTTCGAGCTGTCTATCTTATAGAAATCCGCAATTGCATTTACCAGCTTATCAACCCTTGGATCAGGATACAGTCTTAAATCATCTGTATTGAAATTACTTAAAACCTCCTTCACTCCCGGCGCTGGCGGATATGGATTCTCATTTGTATTTAACTTAATAACACAGGTATTCTTTGGCTGTTCTCCCGGTGTATAAGGTACAACCTTTCGAATGTTATTTTCCCAGTCTCTCATTCTTTTCCTCCAAATTTAATTATATGTCAGCCCATACATATTTACAGATTATTCAATTTTCTTCTCAAAAAAACATGATATCAAACATAAAATCAGCGTTTTTATTCACTTTAAAATATGCACCAAAAAAAATGCCAACAAATTAACTTTACCTCATTTACTTATGTTTGTAAAGGTTGTATATTACACTTAATCACTATTTTTATATATATTTTTATCTATTTTTTTAATCAAGGGGATTATAAATAATGACTAAAAATAATTCAAAGGATCTCACCGTAGGTTCTCCTACCGGGCTCATTCTGGGCTTTTCCCTTCCGTTGCTTCTCGGAATGCTTTTCCAGCAGGTTTACAGCCTTATGGATACAATAATCGTCGGTCGTTTTCTAAGTGTTTCGGCCTTAGCCGCAGTCGGCTCTACCGGAAGCATCTGCTTTCTCATCATCGGCTTCTGCCAGGGTGTGTGTGCCGGCTTTTCACTTCCTATAGCACAGCGCTTTGGTGCCAAGGATGAAAAAGGACTTAAAAAATATGTAGGAAATGCAGGAATTGTCTCTGTAATTATCGCAATAATCATGACGGCACTCACTGTGCTTCTCTGTGGTCACATCCTGACCTGGATGAATACGCCAGGCGACATTTACGACCTCGCCTACCAGTATCTGATTGTCATATTTGCAGGCATTCCTGCCACAATACTGTACAATCTGCTGTCAGGATATCTGAGATCTCTCGGCAACTCGGTCATACCTGTTATTTTCCTTATAATCGCGGCAGTTCTAAATATCGGTCTTGATTTACTTTTCATTCTGGTATTTAACATGGGCGTGTTTGGAGCGGCTTTTGCAACCGTACTGTCACAGGGTGTATCAGGAGTGCTGTGCATCATTTACATAGCAAAAAATGTACCTCTGCTGCATGTAAGCAGAAATGATTTGGAGCTTGACTCTTCATATGTCAGAAATCTGATGGTCATGGGACTTCCTATGGGCTTTCAGTATTCGATAACCGCTATAGGCAGCGTCATACTGCAGACTGCCGTAAACGGCTTAGGCTCCATCGCAGTTGCCTCAATGACCGCTGCAAGCCGTATTTCAATGTTTATGGTGTGTCCATTTGACGCACTCGGCTCCACAATGGCCACCTACAGTGGACAAAATGTCGGTGCAACCAAATTTGAACGTGTAAAGAAGGGGCTTATTTCAGCCTCAGTGATAGGATCGATCTATTCGGTTTTGATTTTTGTGGCACTGCTGTTTATAGCCAACTATCTGATTTACCTGTTTGTATCACCAAGCGAAACAGAGGTTGTCGCACAAGCTCATCAGTTTCTGCTGATAAATGCATTTTTCTACATCCCGCTCGTTCTGGTAAACACAATCCGTTTCACCATACAGGGTATGGGTTTTTCCGGCTTTGCGATGTTTGCAGGAGTAGCAGAAATGATTGCGCGTTCGCTCATCGGACTTGTATTTGTACCGATATTCGGCTTTTCTGCCGCCTGCTTTGCAAGCCCACTCGCATGGATTCTCGCAGATGCCTTCCTGGTGCCTGCATTCATCCACTGCCTGCATGAGCTACAAAAACGATAAATTCATCCTAATGACACATCTTTAGTAAAAAGTCATTAACAATAATGGCTTTAACAAGTCCTTTAAAAATCAGTTTATCTCACAGCCGAGGAAAGCACCGGCGAATCATACTATATATTGAGCTTTACGAAGCAGCTTATAAGCAGTTAGAATTATGTCCATATACAACAATGCCCCAGCATGGACGCTGGGGCAAGGCGTTATGCGCCATGGACGGCGCATAAAAGCCGGTTGTGTCATGGTCTAAACACTCCAAATCATAATTCTTACTGCTTCTTAGCTGCGTAGTACTTGCGAAATATATAGTATGTTCGCCGGTGCTTTCCGCATTATAAAAAGATAATTGAAAATCTTATGCATTTACCGCATCTATAAATTTTTGGAACGCTGCACGTCCATCATCAGTGCACTTGTACACTCCTGCACACTCAAGCACTTCTTTAAATACAAGTCCAATCTCCTCATTGATAATACCATCAATATTAGACTCATCAATCTTATCATATTTAGACATAAACTTAAGAGCCCAGTCAGCATGTGATGCAAGAGTCTCAGTCGAATGCAGATCCTTTCCTGTAAGGATTGCATCCCTAAGCTCTGCCATCTCACCTTTTAATCTGGCCGGAAGCACTGCAAGTCCCATTACCTCGATAAGTCCGATATTCTCCTTCTTTATGTGATGAAGGTGGGCATGCGGATGATATACGCCAAGCGGATGCTCCTCTGTTGTGATGTTGTTTCTGAGCACAAGGTCAAGCTCATAGTCTCCGTCACGACGTCTTGCTATAGGTGTGATAGTGTTGTGTGGCTCTCCATCTGTCTCTGCAAAAATAAATGCTTCTTCATCTGTATAGCCTCTCCATGCAAGAAGAATCTTATCTGCAAGGTCAATAAGCTTATCCCTGTCTGCTGACTTGATTCTAATAACAGACATAGGCCATTTTACGATACCTGCCTCGACATCCTCGTAGCCCTTGAATGTGATTTTTTTCTCTATCGGAGCCTTTGCCATAGCGAAGGTATAGTGTCCGCCCTGGAAATGGTCGTGACTTAAGATAGAGCCTCCAACGATTGGCAGATCTGCATTTGAGCCTACAAAATAGTGTGGAAACTGTGTCACAAAATCAAGCAGCTTTCCAAATGTGGCACGCTCGATTTTCATCGGTGTATGCTTTGAATTGAACACGATACAGTGCTCATTGTAGTATACATATGGTGAGTACTGGAAAAACCACTGGCTGTTGTTTATTGTAACAGGGATAATTCTGTGGTTTTCTCTTGCAGGATGGTTTACGCGGCCTGCATAGCCCTCATTTTCCTTACAAAGCTGGCACTTTGGATATGCGCTCTGCTTTGCATTTTTAGCGGCAGCAATTGCCTTTGGATCCTTCTCAGGCTTTGAGAGATTGATTGTCACATCAAGTGTGCCATACTCTGTGTCTGTGGTCCATTTCATATCCTTCTTTATGCGCTGTCTTCTGATATAATTGCTGTCACAGCTTAATTTGTAAAAATAATCGGTTGCCGCAAGTGAAGACTCATTGTCGTATAAATCCTTAAAGCGAGCTCTGATCACGCTTGGTGCATTTACAAGGCAGCCCATCAGCTTTGTATCAAAAAGATCCTTGTATACAATGCTGTTTTCTTTCATGATGCCATTGTCATATGCGTATGTCATCATATCCTCGAGTATACCCTCAAGCTTCTCCTCTGCCTCTTCCTGTGTCCATGCAGGCTGAGCCTCTACCTTTTCAAATGTCTCATCCTCGATATCGTCCACTCCGAGTACCTCGAGAAGTCTGTTTACTGTGTATACCTCATCAGCAGGGTCAACAAGTCCTGTTGTAAGACCATATTTTACTAATTCTAATATTCTCTCCTGAATCATGTCATGCTCCTTAATCATTGTCGGGAAAACCCTATTTATCCGTTACTGTTATTTCATATTGCTAATTTTATGCCAGACGGCTAGGTCCGTCTCCGATTGAAACAACATAAAACTCAGGTGTCTTTCCAACCTTCTCTTCATAGGCCTTTGTCAGGTTTGCCTTAAACTGATCAATAGCCTCGTCCTTTACTATGCTGACTGTACAGCCGCCAAATCCGCCTCCTGTGATTCGTGATCCGATAACACCCGGAATCTTCCATGCCTCATCAACAAGTACGTCAACCTCAGGACATGATGTCTCATAATCATCACGAAGTGATACATGTGAAGCATTCATAAGCTTTCCAAATGTCTCAATATCATTTTCCTTTAATGCCTTAACAGCCTTGATGGTACGCTGGTTCTCATAAACCGCATGCTTGCCTCTCTTACGTGCAACCTCATCCTTAATCGCATCCTTATGAGCCTCGAACTCTTCATCTGTCAGGTCACCGAGAGTCTTGATGTCACATACTGTCTGTAAATCCTTAAGAGCCTGTGCACTCTCATTTCTTCTGTCATTGTAAGCACTTGTTACAAGGCTGTGCTTAACCATGCTGTTTGTCACCACGATCTTTGCACCGTCCAAAACGATTGGTGCATACTCAAAATCAAGAGTATTGCAGTCAAGGAAAATTGCATTGTCCTTTTTGCCCATTGCAGATGCAAACTGATCCATGATACCGCAATTACAGCCGTTGTAGTTGTTCTCTGAATACTGACCGATAAGTGCAATATCCTGATTTGTCACGTCAAAGCCGTAAATATCCTTTAACATATATCCTGTAACCACCTCAAGAGATGCTGATGAAGAAAGTCCTGATCCGTTTGGAATATTTCCGAATAAAACAATATCAAGACCGCTTTCAAGCTTCATTCCGCGTCCCTCGAAGGCCCACATAACGCCCATTGGATAGTTTATCCAAAGTCCGTCCGGATCAGGTGTAAACTCATCAAGTGATGACTCAACCACACCCAGATTGTCAAAATTCATAGAGTAGAAACGAAGCTTCCTGTCATCGCGCTTTCTTGCTGCCATATACGTACCGATGGTCAGTGCACATGGGAACACATGTCCTCCATTGTAGTCAGTGTGCTCACCGATCAGATTTACACGTCCAGGAGCAAAATATACTCTGATATCCCCATCTGCTCCAAAAAGCTCCTTGAATTTGTCTAATACGTTTTGCTGTATCATTTTTTCTTCTCCTTTGCTGATTGTATTTGCGTTAAATTGATAGTTAAAATATTTCGTTCTTTCTTTATAACTCTATTATAACTGCACATTTTTACATTGCAATACATCCGACTGAAAATGCAACATAACAAGTCAAATCATGCAACAAAATTACATATGTTATTATTTTATTTTTTAAAATTCTTAATAACATCAAGTGCCGGCAGCACATTTCCATCATAGTCAAAGAGCGCCTGGTTTGCCCACTCATTGCCGCATGGTCCCGGATCATTCATGTACTTAAGTGAAGCAGGTGTAGCCCAGCCTGAGCCCGGTACAGGAATCCACGCTGGCTCCCACCAGAAAAATCCTTTTCCGTGGTCATCCACCACATTTGCCACTCTGTTTAAGAAATCCTTTGTAAAGTCAGCCTGCCCCTCAATAGTCATAGGATAATCTATCTTCTCAACAAGCTCCGGTTTTGTCGCATAGCCCTTGCGCTCAGAATCAGCAAGCTTCTCGTACTCCTGGTAGCTGTCCATTGTAAAGCCCATGGATACCTCAGCGATGATAAGGTCCTTATTGAAACGCTTTGCAATATCGTTCATATTGAACTCAAGCTGATCGAGAGAGCCGTGCCAGAAAGGATAGTATGACAATCCGATATACTCAAACTCCTCTCCTCTTTCGATGAAGTTTGTAAACCATCTGACATAAAGCTCATTGTTTCCACCATTATCAAGGTGAATCATAATCGGAATATCAGCATTTACCTTGCGGCAGGCACGTATTCCGGCATTCACAAATTTTGCTATATTATCGTAGTTAGGTACCTTTCCCTCAGGCCACAAAAGTCCGTTTGAAAGCTCATTACCTACCTGAATCATTGTGACATTTACACCTGCCTCAATAATCTTTGTCAGATTTTCAAGTGTAAAATCATATACAGCCTGCTCCAGCTCGTCCACACCGAAATCTTTCCATGCCTTTGGCTTAATCTGCTTTCCCGGGTCTGCCCAGAAATCACTGTAGTGGAAATTCAAAAGCACTCCAAAGCCTGCATCTGTAACCTTTTTTCCGATAGCGATAGTCTCAGCCAGGTCATTGTTACCCGCACCGTAAGGCTCACCCTCCTCTGATTTTGGGTCATTCCACAGACGAAGACGGATTGTGTCAACATCATGCTCCTTCATGATGTCAAGAATATCCTTCTCCTTTCCATCCTCGTAGTATTTTGCTCCGCAGCGTTCCAGCTCGAGCAAGGTTGATAAATCCATACCCTTAATAAATTTTGACATTTTAATTCTCCTTAATTCTTATATCATTTATCCTTATATCATTTATTTACACCATGAGAGCAGTCCCAGTAATAGTCCCGCTCTCAAAATGCGTAATAATATTCCTTACAACCTTAAAATGCTAGATTCCACGGAAACAGAATGTGAATTCCATTTTCTCTGAGGCATCAAGCAGATACTCCGGATGAGTATGTGAGCCCCAGCTGTCGTCTCCGCCTACACCCATCTGCTTCTTTGCCACACGGACAACAGTATAGTGTACAGGTGGAAGCTCGAAATGATGCGCTGCATTTTCCAGCTCATGTGGTGTATATGGCAGTGCCGAGAACGAGAGCTCATCACCAAAGAACAGCATGCCTCTGCCCTTCTTATCCATTACCTTTGCATATCTTACTCTGCACTTGTTGCCGCTCTCCTGCGGAACGAGGTACTCGGCAATGTTGTCTGCCACTTTATTCTCGTATACACCATACTTTCCGCCATGCTGTCTGTCCTCGTATGTCTCCTGTGGTCCGAGTCCGTACCATTTCACTGTATCATAATCGGCATCCAGCTTGAACATCATGCCAAACTCCGGCATATCGCCAAGCTCCTTTACCGGGTCATATGACAGAGTTGTCTCGATTGTTCCATCACCAAACACTCTGTATGTCACCTCGCATGAGCTCTGCGGTGTGGTAGGCATGAAATAAGTGTATGTGATGGCGATATTGTTATCATTTTTTTCTACCCTTGGTGATGTATCTGCAAAGCGCTGATCCTGTCTGGTGGTCACATACATGCTGGCAATCTTCCACTGTGCATAGCGCTGTGGCATCATGTTGCCGGAATCATTGTTGGTAGGTGTTCTCCAGAAATTCGGCAGTGGAATAGTATTTGGAAGCATCTCGACGCCACCGTATACATATGAAACCATTCCCAGATTCATTCTTGAGAAAAGTGCCTTAAAGTTCTCACCTCTTACAAGGATATTTCCGTTTCCAACAACAAGCTCAACTGATTTGTCGCATGAATACTCACTTACAGGCTTCTTTATCATATGCTGTCCGAATGCAATCTCATATCCTGCCTTTTCCCAGATGGTGTTTTCCTTCAATACAAATGATACGACAATACAGTACTCTTTTTCCACATCTATCATAGAATTTTTAAGAGTCACCGGCACCTCATAGCTTGCCCTATCCATCGGTGGAACAGATATCTGAAGCTTTGTCCTGTAAACCTCCTCACCGTCTGCAAGAAGAATGGCAAAAGCATCAAAAACCGATGTATTTACAAAGAGATTTTTGTTTGTGACTGTAAAGATGTAGTCGCTGTCAAAATCAACCGAGATATTCTGATAATTAAACTTCACCTCCTGCATCTTTGGAGAAGCCTCTCTCTCTCCGCCGTAACAGATGCCGTTTCCGCTGAAATCTCCATCTGTAGGCCTGTCGCCGAAATCTCCGCCATATGTGAGGAACCACTTGCCGTATCTGTCCTTTTTATAGATTGACTGGTCAATATAATCCCAGATAAATCCGCCCTGATATCTAGGCTCGCGGTCTGTAAGCTCTGTATATTTGTGCATAGCACCGCATGAATTTCCCATTGCATGTGTATATTCGCAGCAGATAAACGGTTTCTCAGGATGCTCTGCCAGGAATTTTTCAATGCCTGCAACCGGAGTATACATCTGGCTTTCCATGTCGCTTGTGTCATTATAGCTTCTATCGTTAAATACTCCCTCATAATGCACCAGACGATGCTTATCAAGCTGTCTGAAAAGCTGTGACATCTCATATATTGTCTTGCCGCCAAACGACTCATTGCCGCATGACCAGATAAGGATTGCCGGATGATTTTTATCTCTCTGATAGCATGAGTTGGCACGGTCGAGCATCATTTCTCTCCACTGTGGCTTGTCCTTTGGCACAACAAAGTCAAGGTCAACATAGCCCTTATTATATGCCTCCCATGTGCCATGACTCTCAAGATTGTTCTCAGCTATCATATAGATTCCATAAATATCGCAAAACTCATAGAGCATGGAATCATCAGGATAATGGCTTGTTCTTATAGCATTGATATTGTTCTTTTTCATTGTGACAATATCCTTTATCACCTCATCACGGTTTGGCACACGGCCTGTTATTGAGCTGAACTCATGGCGGTTTACACCCTTAAATACAATACGCTTACCGTTTAGCTTCATAAGTCCGTCTACCATCTCAAATCTTCTGAAGCCTGCCAGCTGGCTGATAAACTCAGTCTCATTTCCATGCGTATCTTTAACTATAATTTTAACCTCATACAGATTCGGCTTTTCAGCGCTCCATAACAGAGGATTTTTCACATTACATGAGCCCTCGCAAATTTCCTTATTCCTAAGCTCTATATCAAACTCTTCCAATAAAAGCTTTGCCCTGTCATATTTTTCCACAGACAAATCGCCCAGCTCATAAAGCTTTACACTTGCAATACCATCACCATCTGCCTTTATTGACACACTAAGTGTGCCCTCGTCAAAGGTATCATTAAGTGTAGGAACAACTGACAGATCCTCCACATGTGCACAAGGAACGGCATACAAAAATACATCTCTGAAAATGCCTGAAAATCTGTAAAAATCCTGATCCTCACACCAGCTGCTTGATGTCCATTTCCATACCCTGACCGCAAGCTTGTTCTCACCCTCGACAATATAATCAGTCAGCTCGAAATCAGACGGATCAAATGTGTCCTCACTGTAGCCGACATAGTGTCCATTCAGCCAGAGTGCAAAACCGCTCTCCACTCCCTGAAATGAAATACACACCCTCTTGTTCTTCATATTCTCAGGAATTGTGAAATACTTCACATAGCTTGCAACCGGATTAAAAATCTCAGGTACCTCGCCCGGCTTTATAGACTCATCAGCCTCCCACGGATATGTGGTATTCGTATAGATTGGCACGTCATAGCCTTCCATCTGGATATGTGCCGGAACCCTGATTTCATCCCAGCCTTTGCAATCATAATCAGCTGCCTCAAAGCCACAAGGAGCCAGGGACTGATTCTTTGCATATGCAAACTTCCATAAGCCGTTCATATCATATCTCAGGCTTGATTTTCCTTTAATTTTCTCCAGTTCATTTTTATAGCACACATGATCCGAATGAGCCGCAAGTCTGTTCTGCTCAAATATTTCCGGATTTTTAATGATATTTGAATCAAAATTACTCATATTTTTACACTCCTATCTACTGTATTTATTATTTGATACATGTATGTTTTAAACACAAAGCCTCTTATAAGACGAAGGCAAATAATAAACATTATTTGCCTTCTTGATTTTTAACAATATTATTTTACTTTTATTTAACAGATCCTGTAATTCCCTCTGCAAACTGCTTCTGGAGCACAAAGAATACGATCATTGTAGGGATGGAGCAGAAAAGAACGCCCATCATCAGTACACCGTAATCTACTGTATATCCTGCTGCGAGGTTTGCAATAAGCATTGGCATTGTGATAGCATCAGGCTTATTGAGGATTACCTTTGGCCACAGGTATGAGTTCCATGCATTCATGAATGTGATAACTGCAGCTGCTGCATATGTTGATTTCTGTACAGGCATATACATCTTGAAGAAAATACCAATCTCACTGAGTCCGTCAATTCGTGCCGCCTCCATTATATCGACTGGGAAGTTTCTCGAATTCTGTCTGAACATCATGATAAGGAACGGCGTTGAAATAGCCGGGAGCATGAAGCCCCATACCGTATTTATAAAGCCGAGCTTTGACATCATCTTGAACAGAGGAATAAGTGTAGCTACCTGCGGAATCATCATGGCAAGAAGTAAAACTGAGAACAGCTTATCCTTTGCCTTGTCATGATATAGCTCAAAGCCGTAACCGGCAAGTGAGCAGACAAGCAGTGCTATAATTGTCTGAACTGTTGCATTGATAAGTGAGTTTTTCATTCCAAGTGCAACGTTCTGTGATGCAAACAGTTTCTTTAAGTTCTCAAGGGCATAGCCACCAAATGCAATTCTACCTCTTGCAACGTCAATAGACTTGTTGGTCGCTGCCGATATCATCCAGAAAAACGGAAATACTGAGATGAACGAAACTATTACAAGAAAAATGTATGAAGGTATAAGCCTTTTTTGTATTGATGATCCATGTTTTTTCTTAGTCACGCTTGTCACCTACTTTCAGATTGATAAATGCCAGTATAGCAACCATGATGAATACGATAACAGACATTGCTGATGCATATCCAAAGTTTGCAACACCTTCACCAAACGAGCCGTTATAGATATAATGTGACATGGTGATTGTCGCATTTGCAGGTCCACCCTTTGTCAGGTTTACAGACTCATCGAAGAGCTGTAATGTACCGTTTATTGACATGATGGTTGTCATAACAATTGTAGGTCTAAGAAGAGGAACCGTGATAGACCAGAAGGTCCTCCAGCCGCTCGCTCCATCTATCTTTGCCGCCTCGTAAACAGAATACTCGATATTCTGCAGACCAGCTAAAAAAAGAACACCATATTATATCCTGTCCATCTCCAGATAAGAGCTACTATGATAATAATCTTAGCGCTCCAGCCTGTACCGAGGAAGTTAAAGTTGCTCTCTAATATTCCAAGTTTAACAAGGATTGTATTGATAAGTCCCTGTGTTGCAAAAAGCGATTTAAAAATCAATGCATATGATACGAGTGATGTTGCACATGGTAAAAATACACATGTACGGAAAAGTCCTTTAAATTTAAGATGCTTGTTGTTAAGTAACTGTGCCAGTAAAATTGCCAGTACAAGCATGATTGGAACTTCGATAATTAAATATAGGAATGTGTTTCCGATAGATCTCTTGAAAACCGCATCCTGAAACATTCTTGTGTAATTGTAGGCAAATGGATTAGCCCACTGCATATTTGCACTTGAACCGGTTTTAAATGATGTAATAACAGCCTGGATAATAGGCCAGAAGCTCATTATGAAAATGAGTATTGTAGCCGGAGCCAGATAAATCCAGCCGGCAGCCCTTTGTTTACCTGTTATGCTCATTCCTTTTTTCTTATTCTTCACTGTAAAGGCCTCCTAACTATAAGTCTTTGAGAAAAAACAGGGAGCCATTTAATGGCTCCCTGTACATTTGCCATCAAGCTAACAGATTAAAGTCCCATTGTGAATTTAAGGTCATCCTCTGCTGTCTTTATCTCTGAATCGATATCTGCACCGTTCTGAGTAATATTGATAAGTGCTGTAGCAAGCTTCTTACGTGCATCGTAATGGAAATCGCTCTGCTCGATTGTCTTAACATTTGCACCCATCTCAACGATCTTAGCGTAAATTGGCTGGTTGTTGAAGTACTCAACGCCCTCGTTGTAAACCTCAGACTTGCCTGCAGGTGTATATGTAGTGATAACACCACCATTCTTAAGAGCATTGTCATATGTCTCAGATACACCCTTGTCTGTATAAGATCCGCCACCGAATGTATATGCTAAGAATTTCTTAGCAAGGTCTGTCTGCTTGCAGTTGCTTGTGATGTAAAGTGAAGAACCACCGTTTGATGCATAGCCTTCACCACCCTCAAGTGTTGGAAGAGATGTAATCTCCCACTTTCCACTGTTGTCTGTAACCTTCTCGATTGTAGGAATGATCCAGTTTCCGTTCATAACGCCTGCAACCATGTCTCCCTGGACAGCCTGATCTGTGTAATCTGACCAGTTATTTGCAAGGTAAAGAACATTGTTGTCGATCATATCCTTAAGTACCTGCATGATTTCTTTTAATTTAGCGTTGTCTACAAAGTTTGGCTTGCCATCCTTAAACTGTGACTCACCCTCTGCCTGAAGCATCATGTAGAATAAATCATTTCCGTCGCCGTCCATGCAAAGTAAGTATTTTCCTGTCTTCTCGTATACTTTCTTACCTACCTCGATGAAATCCTTCCAAGAAATACCTGTCATATCATCGATTGTGTATCCTGCCTGCTCAAGAAGATCTGTTCTGTAAGCAAAGATAACTGTTCCGTTATCAACAGGGAATCCAAAGTGCTCTCCGTCGATTGTAGAGAATGATAATTTCTCCTGGCTGAAATCATCCCACTTAACATCTGCATCATTTGCTGATACCCATGCATCAGGATAATTTGTATGGTACTGCCGGAAGTAGTGATCCTGGAATAATACGATGTCAGGAAGTGTACTGTAATCTCCTGCTGAACCTGCTGTTGTAATTGCTGTCTCAATATCAGATGACTGTGACTGCTCCTCAATATTGAGTACAAAATCAGGATCTACATTTTTCTTGTAATCCTCTGCTGCTGCTTTGAGTGCCGGGATATTGAAGTTTGCATCCCAAGCCCAGGCTGTAAGTGTATGACCGTCATCTACGGTCTCTACCTTCTTACCTGTCTTTTCTGTGCCATCTCCTGATGAAGATGAATCTCCACATCCGGCTGCAAGTGAGGCAACCATTGTTGTTACGAGTAATAATGAAACTACTTTCTTTTTCATTTTTCTTCCTCCCTAATAAAAATGATGTTTTTGTAATACTCCGTTCATAATTCATTCATAGTCTTATTGTTTTAATTGGGCATTTTAACTATGAATACTTGTCCGTTTCTTGATTACATAGTCATTATAACCATACATGCTATTTATGTGTTAACAAATTCCACACAATTACATGCATATTCAATCATAAATGTACAAAATTATACGAAACATGCATTTTCTACCATCCCTTTAGTGCAGATATCCTAAAATTCAGCAGCTTATGCTCATAATTTTCAGGATTTATCTTCCACTGATATGGCGAAGTGTCCAAAAATTTGCGGAAATTACGGTTAAAAGTTGACTGGGTTGTGAATCCACACTTTTGTGCAATAAGCTCCATAGGCTCATTTGTTTTTTTCATAAGCTCGCACGCCTTCTGTACTCTTATCAGATTCAGATACTCCATAGGCGGCATATTGATGTATGATTCAAACAGTCTCCTGAAATGAGTCTCGCTCATGTTGCATAGTTCCGAAAGCTCCCCTGCCTTTATCGATTCGCTGTAATGCTTATTCATGTAGTCAAGTGCTGTGGCTATCTGTGACATATTGGTACCCTTTACGATATTATTATCCTCCTCCGGAAGCTCATCATACCTACGCAACAGCTCTATTACAATTCCCTGCACAAGGAGCTTTACCGTCCTTTGGCAATAAATCTTGTGTTCACGGGTTTCCCTGATTATGGCATTTATATACTCAGCCATAGCCGGGCTCTGATACACGTTAGTCATAAACGCTTTTTTTGATATAGTCGTAACTGCCTCATTCTGGAATGCCGTATTGTTTGGGAACATCTCTTCTATCACAGAATGTATGTCAATAAAAATGTACTCCCAGAAATTCACCACCTCACCATAGCTGACTGTAACATGTGGAAAATTCTCAGGTATAAATGTGATATCGCCGTCATGATACTGGTAAATATCCTCATCCAGATACATATTTCCATCTCCCTCGCGGCAGATGCCGATTTCAAGCAGATTATGGAAATGCAGGTGAAATTCCTCATGACCATACACTCTCTTCCAGGATTCTCCGCACAGTACGAGTGCCGACTCTCCCTGTGGCAACTCATAGAATCTGAATTCCATCGTGTCTTTTTTCCTTTTCGCCATATATACTCTCCTTTGTAGCGAAATGCAAAACACGCTGCTGCTATTATAGCAGCAGCGTACCAATCACTACTTTAATCAAAATCGAACTTGTCGAATCTCTTGTACATAGCCTTGTACTTCTTGCGGACATCCTCGTTGCCCTGAAGTACCTCTTCCTCTGTACCTCTGAACTGACAGCGGATGCAGCTATAAATTCCTGTTTCCTTATTATAGAACATATCAATATCGAGATCCCTCATAAAACATATAGGACATCTGTAGTTTAATTTGCCTTTTCCAAGTTGAGCCATGTTGCAAATACCTCCTTGTCTTTAATCTGTTTCTTGTAACCAAGCTTGAACATTGGAGAGAATGCATATCCTTCCTCAATGTATCCCTCTGCCTTTGCAGATGGTGTGAGCGAAACCTTTGTCTGAATTGCAGGAATTACTGCGCTTACTGCAGTTGCTCCGTCAACCTTTGCATCACGACACTTGTACTCATAATTGATGCTCTGTGGGTTTTCTCCCTCACATGTAAGTGTGATACCTGTCATATCCTCAGGATACTCTGTTGTTCCGTAGCATGCTGTGATGTACTCATCGAGATAAACCTCTGCATTTGGATCACTCATGCTAAGGATATTACGCTCAATCTTGATGTTTGATGAGCCCTCCTCAAAGTATTCCTTTGTCTGAAGAGTAAGCTTAACATCATAAAACTCAATATCTACAGGATCAAGTGTAAGGATTCTTGTCTTCTTGCCATCAATAACTTCCTCTGAAAAATGGCTGTGTGTAGGACAGAGACACAGGTCAACCTCCTCACCGTTGTGTGAAAGCTTGGCACTTCTTACTGTTCCAGCTCCTGCATAGTGTGTAAAGTATCCTGCTCTGTATTTCTCCTGAATAAGGAATGGATAAGATGCATCCTGTACATGCTTTGTTCCGATTCCTACCGGCCACTCAAGCTTTGCAACGTATGGACGAAGGTCTACGATTGCTCCACCCTGATCCATGTTTACGCATGCTCTCATGTATGGGTCACAGTACCAGAAGAGCTGCTTGTCTGAGCCGTAAAGGATATCTCTCCATGGTGCACACTCAGGCTCATTGTAGTTACCTGCGTTGACACCCTTCTTCTCTCTGAAGTAATCAGCGAACTCTGACATTGTCATGTCGATGAGCTTACCCTCTTTCTTTAACTTGCCATAATAATTACAGCCGTCTGTGTATGACTTTAAGAGAAGCTCATATGGCTGCTCCCATCGTCCCATCTTGTTCATCCAGCCAGGTCCTACGAACATCATGTTGTATGAATATCCGTTATTGTATTTTGCAAGGTCTCTGTACTGGTCGATGAGGTTGTAAAGATATGGATACTCCCATGTCTTTGTATCATAAATCATTCCACGAAGCACGTTCTGTGGATGTGTTCCAAAGTTTGAGCCGTTTCCGTCATAGCATGCAATAAGGTCACGTGAGAGATGTGGAATTGCTACGATTCCGCTATCCTCTTCCTTATTTGCTGCTGGCGCATGTGTGTTCTGCTTTGATGGAATCCATGGTGCCCATGGGCCTCCGTCGAAGAGTGTGTACCATGAGTTGTTACATGTGTGGTATGCCTTAGGGCCCTCCTCCCAGCATGTTGCAACTGCACATTTTACCATTGGGTATTTTTCTTTGATGTAGTTTGTAAGGTCTGCATCCATATAGTAAGAGCCTGTTGACTCAGGATAGAAACCGAATCTGTCATGGAATTTCTCGAAAACATCGTTTACGATAGCTTTCTTGTCCTCCATTGAGAACATCCAGATACAGAAATCCTTTGTCTTATACTTCTCTCTAAACTCCTCACATGGAAGTCCAAGGAGTGAAAGTGCTATCTCATCACCGTATTTCTCGTGATCCTGCTTTGCAAGCTCTACTGCCTCATCATTAAAAAGTGAAGCATATGTCATCTGGATTGTTGTTTTGAGTCCCGCCTCATGTGCAAGTCTCTGCTGTGTCTTGAAGATGTCGAGTGACTCTGTGATAAGCTTCTTATCTCCAATATCCTCTTCTTTTCCCTGTCCTGTCACTGTTGCTGAGTACTCAGGCACCATCTCAGGGCGGTGAATGATGTTAACAATAAATTTGTCCATCCGTTGTTTCCTCCATTTGCTTGTAATTTAATTTATTTCTTAGGTGCGTTTTTCGCGCAACCGCTTGTTCTGAACTTAGTATATTACAGTATTATAATTATGTCAATGTGCAATTTCGACATTTTTTAACTTTTGTTTTCAAGCATTTTTCACAAACAAGGGATTGGGTGCGCGTTTTTGTGCGCAACTTTTGCGCATTGGTCGCAGGTCGGTACGTAAGCCGGGGACTGTTGGGGAGACACGCACTTTCGCCCTCGCTACGCTTCGTGACTAAGATTCTGTACGAAATTATGCTCTTAGGTTTTCTATGCACGACGAAACCGTCGAAACTTATACAAATGTATATGCTAGATGGTTTGCTATAATCTCACAGTTTATAGTTACTGCTTCATTGTGTACGCTTTGGCGGTTACAAATGACACGCTACTCACAAGTTCTAGTACACTCCACAGTAGTTAATTCTCGACTAAGCCATCAATACATGTCTATAAGTCCATTTTTATGAGGCTTTACGGCTGGGTTTTTGGAGCTGTTTTTGGGATTTTTGCAGTTTCAGCTACTTTTTGCCAGGTCTTTTCCGGCTTTCTGGCTGGGTTTGGGTGCTGTTTTGGTGATTTCTGCAGTTTCAACTACTTTTTCTCGGGTTTTTTCCGGCTTTTGGGCTGGGTTTGGGGTGCTGTTTTGGTGATTTCTGCAGTTTCAGCTACTTTTTGCCGGGTCTTTTCCGGCTTTTGGGCTGGGTTTGGGGTGCTGTTTTGGTGATTTCTGCAGTTTCAGCTACTTTTTGTGAGGCTTCTGGCATAATGGTGGAAGCCCAACACCATAAATTAACAACAACATATTGAAAAAAGCCACTTGTGTCCTTTAATATCAAGAACACAGTTATAAGAAATGATAATCTTTATGAACCAGGTCCTCCTGCGTACACATATGTAAATCTTCCTCTCCCCTGCGTCCATGCAGGTGCGTTTCTACGCTTCATGAGCATAATTTCGTACAGAATCTTAGTTGCTAAGCGTAGCGATAGCTAAAGTGCGTGTGCCACACAAACCCCGGCTTACGTACCTTACGTTGTGACAGAAATTTAAATAAATGTTTTTAATCTTGCGCTTATTATGTTATCATGTAACTGAGATATAATTAATGATTCATTATAAATAGAAAGAGGTGTTTATATGTGTAGTATTGCAATAAAAATACCAGATGAAGTATTATACGATACCAAAATGACCAAAGATGAAGCTAATGCTTTTGCCAAGAAAGCTACTGCTCTAATGCTTTATTTAAAAAACCATATTTCTATTGGATATTGTGCACAGATAGCCGGAATGAGTGAGGAAGATTTCATCAAATATCTAAGCAATAATAATATATCTATCTTCAGTTTTGATGATGAAGCAGAATTTATAGAGGAGATGAATAATGCGTAGGGTAATTGTCAATTCAACACCATTAATTGCATTGTGCAATGCAGACTTACTTAACATTTTATTTCTTCTGTAAAAAATGCAATAACCAAAATTCAATCAAACGGATTCTATATAAATGAAAATATCATTAAACTAGCATTAAAACAGGCAGGTGAATTATGATTAAAATAGCATTCTTTGATGTGGATGGCACCCTGCTTCGGCTGGGACATAAAGAATTATCAGCAAACACTGCTGCTGCACTTAGGCAGCTCCACCAAAATGGCATCATCCTTTGTATGGCTACCGGAAGAAGCTACACAGGTGTGCCTCATTTTGATGGAATTGATTTTGATGTCCTGCTCACCTTTAACGGCTCATTCGTCACCGCAGGCAATGATATCATCTTCAAAAATCCTATTAATGAGCACGACAAATATCAGATAATTTCCAATCTAAAGCAGATGAACCGCGCCATTGCAATCAGCAACGAGCATATGATTGTCACAAACGGTACCGACCCTGATTTAGAGCAATACTTTGCCTTTGGCAGCGAAAAGCTTAAAATCGCTGACAATTTTGACGAGATAAGCAGGACTGATATATATCAGATTATGTGCTCCTGCAAAAAAAATGAGCACTCACAGATTCTATCCGGCGCGCCCCACTCACAGATAACTGCATGGTGGGATAAGGCCGTTGATATTATTCCGCTTAACAGTGGCAAAGGCAATGCTGTTGCTGCAGTGCTTAGGCATTATGGCTTCTCAAAGGATGAAGCAATTGCTTTCGGTGACGGACATAACGATATTGAAATGCTTGAGGCCGTAGGCATTGGTGTTGCCATGGGCAATGCAAAGGACGAAGTCAAGGCTAAGGCTGATTTTGTGTGCCAATCAGTTGAGAATGACGGAATATATCATTACTGTGTTGAAAACAAACTGATTTTTTAGAGAAATATACTTATGAACATAGACAACAATTTACGACAACTACTCGAAAACGAAACAAAAATACATCTCGCGGAAATCCGCTTTCTCTACCAGAAGCTCGACAGACAGCTTGGGCTTAACGGTGCAAGGGTTCCTATCACATTTGGCTTTGATACGGACAGGCTCGGTGCATACACTCCGGGCTTTGGGCAGGATGAAGAAGAATTTCATTTTTCGCTGCTTTTCATCGGCTACTGTGTGACAAAGCCCTTGTCAAAGGATGACAGGATGGATTTATATAAGCACGAATATGCCCACTATATGCAATATAATATGGATATACCGGACAAGTACAACTGGCAGCCCGGCATCCACGGAAGTGCGTGGAAATATTGCTGCTCACTTATCGGAGCAGCTCCCACTCCTTACTACAAAGCCGGTGAAGGACTTATTAAGCACGATTATGATAAGGTTCTCAAAAAGAAAATTACTGACAAGAGTATTCCTATCCGCGACACATATTCACGCGAGCAGGAATACCGCAAAAAGAAAAACAGTACTGTAAAATTTAATATCAATGACGATATCAATCATCCAAAGTTCGGCAAGGGCACCATTGAACATATCGAGCAGCTCGAAGGCTCAGTTCGGCTGCATGTCAGATTCGGTGAAGATCTTAAGAAAATTGATCAGAAATGGCTGCTTCAGGCAGGCATGAAAAAGGCAGGTGCACCAAGGCACATATAGCGTTATGCTATCCTACATTACATTATTTCAAGTTCGTGAAAAATCCTTACTATCTCATTCCAGGAAGCTATGTTTTCTTTTAAATATAATTCCCCCTTTTCTACTATTTTATAATATTTTCTCTGTGGTCCCAATGATTTTTCACTGTAATATACTTCCGTCAACCCTCCTTTATTCAGTCTTCTTAGAATGGCATAAATAGTGCTTTCATCTGTATCCGGGAAAAGTCCCTGCAATATTTTAATTATATCGTATCCATATCTGTCTTCTTGTTTTAAAAGCTGTAAAATACATATATTTAAGATTCCTCTTTTTAGCTGTGAATCCATTTATGATTTCCTCTCAAATTTTAATTTTAACAATAAAATTGTCCCAAAAATCAGCGTCTGAATATATAATAAACTACTATATGCTATTATTTTTTCAAGCCCAAGCATTCTTTCTATATAAAACATATGTAACTGATTTATAAAATACATTAAGCAGGTAATAATACCAAGTATATGAAATATCGTTATAAAACCCAATTCCCTGTTTATTATATATTTCTTTAAGATGATGTAAATAATAATACAACTCAGAATAATTATAGCTGTTGTAACTAATACCACATAATAACTCCCTAAGCCAGCCTCATTCTTTTTCATTACCAGAAATACTTCTGTTAATAAAATAAAAAAGAATAATCCGATTAATAACAGATGGTTTTTAAATTGCATATCACATGTTAATTTTGATTTTTTAAGAATAAACAAACCTGCAACAAATACTAGAACATTAGCTATCAAAGCAACCGGATAAAAATTCCAGCCGTTTTTATCAAAGTATCTTAACAAACTGATGCATAGCACATAATATATAACCAGCGTGGCAATTGTCTGTAATAAAACACTACTCTTCAATGGAAACGTATGCTCTTTTCCTTCTTTTGAATCTTTGTATAAATTTCTCGCGATATCAAACGGTTTTCCTAAGCCGGAACATATTTCGTGCTCGCTTTTTTCAGCCATTTCTTCATTTTCGAACCATTCTTCATAGTCTTTAATTATACTATCACAGTCATCATCCCCAAAATAAAATGATAAGCTAATATAAAGTTTCTCCAAAAATTTCTTTTTTGAATTTTGCTTTTGCATTATAACACCCTCTCTACTGATTAACACTCTACTGTTTATTAGTCACTAGTTAAGTATAATATATTTCATATCTTGCATTTTGTCAATACAAAAATCATGGGACTACAATATATTGCAGTCCCATGATTCTAACTATATCTTATATTTTTGTTTGTAACTATTTAAGTCTTAAGTCACATTGAGAACAAGAAAATCTACAGCTCAATTGCAATCGTATATGACTTCTCAAATTTCTCACCCTGTGCCAGCGAATTACCATACTCCCTGTCCTTTAATTCTCCGGCAAAGCCTGCTCTGTCACATCGGCCGTACCACGGCTCAATACAGATAAACGGTGCTCCCATTCCTGCCGGTGACCACAGACCAAATAAAGGCGCATCAAATGACACCGTAAGGTATGGCTTCTTATCCGGTGTACACAGGCTCACCTTTGAAGCCTGTCTGTTTTCTATTATGAGCGCATCCTTATCAAACATATGCTCATCTATCTGACAGTATCCATCCGCATCCACCTTAAGCAGATTGTCATCCTTGTCTAAAAGTCCTCCGTCACAGATAAGTCCGTAGGTGATTGCTTTGTCTGTGTCAAGCTTTAGATAATAGTCTGACTGTTTTCCCTGCTCTGCGACCGGACACATAAATGCCGGATGACCACCTATTGAGAAAAGTAAATCCTTTTTCGCAGGATTAGTCACCCTCCAGGTCACTTTTATCTCACTGCCTGAGAGCTTATAGCCGATTTCGAGCACAAACTCAAACGGATATTTTGCAAGAGTCTCATCATTTGATTTAAGTAAAAACCATGCCTCATCCTTTGTCTGTGACACAAGCTCAAACTCCATATCCCTTGCAAAGCCGTGCTGTCCCATCGGATAATCTGTCCCATCAACGGTAAACTTCTTGTCCTTTAAGCTGCCGACAAACGGGAAAAGCACCGGTGCGCTTCTCTTCCAGTATTTCTCATCGGCATCCCACAGATACTGTGTACCAGTTTCCTTGCCGGTGATGCTTTTAAGCTCTGCTCCGAAGCTGTTTATCGTGAGCTCAAGTGATTCATTTTCCAATTTAATCTCCATCACATATCTCCTTTTATATTTTTTGTAGTCAGTTTTTTTACATCACAAGCAGTCCAATTACCCTTACAATAAATGCTGCCACCCATGCAATCGCACACTGCAAAAGCACCACGCTGACTGCCCACTTTGCACCAAGCTCTCTCTTTATGGATGCTATAGCAGCCACGCAAGGGCTGTAGAGCAGTGAGAACACCAGAAGAGATGCGGCTGAAAGTGTTGTGAGTGCTGTCGTGACCGTTCCGCCAAACAGTATCTCAAGTGTTGATACCACGCTCTCCTTTGCCATGAGTCCGCTGATAAGTGATGTGCATATGCGCCAGTCTCCGAGGCCCAGAGGCTTAAAGACAGGCACGATAACACTTGAAATAGCGGCAAGCATGCTGTCCTTTGAGTCTGTTACCATGTTAAAGTGTATGTCAAAGCTCTGTAAGAACCATATCAGCATTGTGGCAATAAGTATTACTGTAAATGCCTTCTGCAAAAAGTCCTTTGCCTTCTCCCAGAGGAGCTGGCACACATTCTTGGCGCCCGGCATCCTGTAGTTTGGCAGTTCCATGACAAACGGCACTGCGTCACCCCTGAACAAAGTCTTTCTGTAGATAAACGCGAAAAGTATTCCGACAATTATTCCAAGGAAGTACAGACCTCCCATGACAAGTCCGCCATGCTTCGGGAAAAATGCACTAACAAAGAATGCATAAATTGGCAATTTTGCCGAACAGCTCATAAACGGTGTGAGGAGTATAGTCATTCTACGGTCTCTCTCACTTGGCAGTGTACGTGTCGCCATGACAGCCGGCACCGTACAGCCGAAGCCTATGAGCATTGGTACTATGCTTCGTCCGGAAAGTCCTATCTTACGAAGGAGCTTGTCCATGAAGAATGCAACCCTCGCTATGTATCCGCTGTCCTCCATGAGGGATAAGAAAAAGAACAGTGTCACGATAATCGGCAAAAAGCTTAATACGCTTCCGACACCCTGAAAGATGCCGTCTATTACCAGTCCGTGCAGCACCTCATTCACGCCTGCCGCTGTGAGCGCCTTATCCGTAAGCGCGGTCAGTGCTCCTATGCCCTGCTCCAAAAGCCACTGAAGGCCTGCTCCGATTACGTTGAAGGTGAGATAAAATACAGCAAGCATTATCACTATAAAGCACGGTATTGCCGTGTATTTGCCTGTAAGAACACGGTCGATGCGCTCACTTCTGATACGCTCCCTGCTCTCCTTTGGTTTTACCACGGTGCTCTCGCATATTTTCTCAATAAATGTAAAGCGCATATCCGCAATTGCAGCGCTTCTGTCAAGGCCTCGCTCCTTCTCCATCTGGACAATCAGATGCTCTATTGCCTCTTTCTCATTCTCATCAAGATGAAGCTGCTCTAATATAAGTGCATCCCCCTCGATAATTTTGGTAGCAGCAAAGCGAATCGGAACTCCGGCGAGCTTTGCATGATCCTCAATCAGGTGACTTACCGCGTGTATACATCTGTGCACGGCACCGCCAAAATCATTCTCATCACAGAAATCCTGTCTGCCCGGGCGCTCCTGATACTTTGCAATGTGTATTGCATGGCGCACCAGCTCATCAACACCCTGATTCTTCGCGGCTGAAATCGGTACAACAGGCACTCCTAACAGTCCCTCGATTTTATTTACATCGATTGAGCCTGAGTTTGCCGTCACCTCATCCATCATATTTAGAGCGATAACCATCGGTATATCCATCTCAAGAAGCTGCATGGTCAGATACAGGTTTCTCTCGATATTTGTCGCATCTACGATATTTATTATGGCCTTTGGCTTGTTATCGAGCACAAAGTTTCTCGACACAATCTCCTCATTCGTATATGGGCTCATTGAGTAAATGCCCGGTAAATCTGTGATTGATGTATCCGGATGTTCTTTAATAGAGCCATCCTTTCTGTCCACCGTCACTCCCGGGAAATTGCCCACATGCTGGTTTGAGCCTGTAAGCTGGTTGAAAAGTGTTGTCTTGCCGCAGTTTTGGTTTCCCACAAGTGCGTATGTGAGCTTCTCACCATCTGGAAGGGGATTGCCACTGCCCTTCACATGGTATTTGCCCTCCTCACCAAGTCCGGGATGGGCTGTGTTGCTTATCTTTTTAGGACCCTCATGTTTTCTTGAACGGCTATCAATTAATTCTACCTCAATATGTGCCGCATCATCAAGCCTCAATGTGAGCTCATAGCCGTGCACCTGAAGCTCCATCGGGTCTCCCATCGGTGCAAATTTGATTACTGTCACTTCGGCCTTTGGGATTACTCCCATATCCAGGAAATGCTGACGCAGTGCGCCCTCACCGCCTACTGTAAGTATTCTGGCACTCTGTCCTATGCCAAGTTCTTTTAGTGTCATTTTATCGCTTCCTAGTGTATTTATTGATAATTTTTCTCAACTTATCACAGATATCTTACCACAAAGCGTGTGCCACTGCATTCATTTTTTTCATTTAATACATCTTTTTTACAATCCTCCACAAGGATATATCCATTGTCATGACGCACAATTGCTTCCGCGAGCGAAAGTCCTATGCCGATGCTGTCTGCCGGCTGTCCGCTGCCGCTGTAAAAACGCGTAAAAATATGCTTTTTGTCCTCATCACTTATGGCTTCTCCATCGTTTTGCACTGTTATCTCTGCATACATCTCATACCTGTAAAAGCCTATCTTTACCTCACTCTCTGCGTGCTCTACTGCATTTTTTACTATGTTTGTAATGGCCTCACACTGCCAGTATGCATCAGCATGTATACAGGCATCCTTATCAGAACCTTCATCTATGGACAGCCTTATGTCTCTCAAATCGCAAAGTGCCATAACATTGTCAGCTGCCTCAGACACAATTTCAGACAGCAGCGTATCCTTCTCATCAAACTCCACAACATCCGCTTCAAGCCTTGAGAGCTTTAAGATAGCCTGCACCATATGCGATATATTGTCCACATCACGCTTTGCCCTGCGCATTATCCTGCTTCTATTTTCAGATGCCATATCAGGATTTCCTTCCAGATTTTCCAGATTTATCGAAAGTGATGTGAGCGGTGTCTTAAGCTGATGCGATATGTCAGAAAGCGCATCCTTTAGCAAAAGCTTGTCTGCCTTTGCATTTTCCGCAGACTCCCTCAAATAGATTGCTGTCTTGTAAAGCTCTCCCTTTAGTATAGAAATCTCTCCCTCTGTGCTATCTGCCATAACAAGTCTGTAGTCTCCCTGATTTATGCGGCGCAGATAATCCGCAGCCTGTCTGACCTGTCTTTTAAAGCTAAATCTTATAAGCACAATGTAAAGGCAAAAGCCCCCTGCAAAAAGCACAACAAGAAATATGTCTAGCCAAAGCGCTCCTTTAAGCGCTTTTTCATTTGACAAAACCGCAGAATCCTTTTCCATATCAATGCCGTATTTTTTAAAGAGCGGCTCTGCGCTTTTTAAATTTGTATAATCGCTGCCTAAGCTGCTGTCATTTAGAATCGCGGCTATACTGCCATCTGATACATCGGGATATTTTTCATGAATAAGCGCACATAGCTTAGCCACTGTGATGTTATAGTTTTTCGTATATGCCCTGTACTGGAAAAAAACGGTAAAAGCCATAACCGTCACACATATACATGTATAAATTATCGCAAAATACACAAAATGTTTTCTGTTCTCTAAATTATATTTCTTCTTTCTCATGCTTTCCCCCGGGAACTGTCTCTGTCGGCCGATACTCTTTAAAGAGCTTCATCTGAATCAACACGATACCCGATTCCCTTCACAGTCTTTATCACATCCTCACCAAGCTTTGCCCTGATGCGCTTCATATAGACAGTCACTGTATGGTCATAGACATCGTTTCCTGTCGCCTCCCAGATGCAGTCAAGCACGGCATTTCTGGACACAGCCTTGTCGTGATTTGTAAAAAGCAGATCAAGTATGCGGTTTTCAAGACTTGAAAGAACAATCAACTGTCCAGCCCTTCTTGCTTCCTTTTTGTCCAAATCATAGCTTATGGTTCCTGCGTGTATGACAGATGAGCTGTCATCACTTTTCCTTCGTAAAAATACGCGGTTTACCCTCGCCACAAGCTCCCTTACGGAAAAAGGCTTTGTGATGTAATCCTCCGCTCCAAGCTCAAGTCCCTTTACTATATCATTTTCCTCATCCCTTGCGGTAAGAAAAATCACCGGTGTTTTTTCTTTTTCCAGCCTTTCGCTGTAAAAATCAAAGCCGTTCCCATCCGGAAGCGACACATCAAGCAACACAAGGCCGGGGTGCTCACTCAAAAGTGCCCCAGCCTCCTTTAAATTGCCTGCTGTCAAAAGCTCATATTCAGGTTCTGTAAATGTATCACACAGTCCCTCTGTTATTCCTTTATTGTCCTCTATGAGAAGTATTTTTTTCATATCAGCTCCCGCATTTCCTACAGATTTTCATTTTTGATTGTATCAATAATGTTATTGTGTCTAAGCTTCGTCATTGATAGTTTCATGATAGCATAAATCAGCATTATTACAACCAATATACACAATATAATTGCTTTATACGGCGGTTCATAAATGATTGCGCCATCCATCCTGTTCATAATGACACATAAGAGATAGCTTATTAAAATACCAAGCGGTACACCTATTACAAGTGCCTTTACAGATATAAACACACTCTCGAGCCTGACCATTCCCACAAACTGCTTATCTGTCATTCCAATGCTTCTTAATGTGGCAAACTCGCGGCTTCTAAGCTCCATTCCGGTACTTAAGGTATTGATGATATTTGTGATTCCTATTAAGGCAATGACCACAATAAGTCCGTATGCAAATACTCCAAGCAGTGTAAAGAGTGACTTTTCATCGCGCATCTCCTTATCCAGATTGCTGACATAAAAACTAATCTGCGAATACTCAGGATTTTCCTCCGTCTCCTTTTCGAATGTATCCTGATATTCATCTGCATTTTCTGCAACCACATATGCCGAATATATCGCATTCCCCGGTTTAATCTCATTACCGTTCTTACCGTCACCCCATAGGCTTTCAAAGCCTTTTTGGTTCATAAACAAAAGCGAGTTGCCGTAGCCCTTATAACATGTTGGTACCTTGTCTGTGACACCTGCAATAGTTACATCTACAGTCTTTCTGACTCCGTTATTTATTGTTTCCTCGTCAACGTATCCGCTGTTATCCTCTGTGCTGCTTTCAGTATCACCTTCCACTGCATTATCATCAGAAGAAGCATCATCATACACATTGTAGCCACACTCGATTATATCTCCTGCTTTATATTTGTACAGCTCCATCTCTTTTTTGACGTATTTTGAGCTTTTCTCATTATACACATCAAATGTGCATTTATTCACAAGAATTGCTCCTGCAGCTGCATTTTTTATGCCTGCGTCAGACGCATACTTATCATACGATTTATCATCCAAAACCGTGATTAAAAACATTTGCGAGACATCCTCACTGTCATCATAAAGCTGCCCGCAATACTCTCCATATTTCTTTGTATACTCTGGCTTATCTACATCAAAATAATAACCTGCTCCAACCAGATAATCCTTTGCTCCTTCAATGCCACTCAAAAGCTCAGAGAGCTTTTCAATATCAAGGTCCTTTTTACATGACATATTTATTCCAATATTGTAATCTGTTGATGCATATGACATCCCAACAACGCTAAAGGCCATAGACATAAAGTACGATATCACAATAAAGGTTACTGAGCAGATGACAATGGATGTCACTGTGGTTCTGTACTTTTTATTGTTCCTCTTTATATTCTTATATGAGATAACGCCTCCGATACCCCAGATTCTGCCTATAATCGCCGGTGTCTTAAGCTTTGCTGACTTTATTTTAATCTCCTTTGTGTTTCTTATTGCTTCAAGCGGTGTGACCCTTGCAGCCCTTCTTGCACTGCCTGTTGCGGAGAAATAAATGGTCGCTATACTCAGTATCACAGCAAGAATAAGTGCAGGCAGTGATGTGTGAAAGCTCAAAGCAAAGTTAAGCCAGCCTGCTGACAGCGCATTCACCACCTTAACAAGTACAAGCGATGCCAAAATACCGCTCATGGTACCCACCGGAATACCAACCACTCCAAGCATTGCTGCCTCTGTCTTAACACTGCTTTTTATCTGGCGTCTCGTAGCACCCACGCTTGCAAGCATGCCATACTGCCTGATTTTTTCAGTGATTGATATGTTGAAGCTGTTTTTGATACAGTACACTGATGTCAGTATGATTATCAAAGCCACAACAGTGGCCACTGTAAACAGTGCTTTAAATGTGCCGTCAATCGGGAAAACACACTCATAGCTTATAAGGTATCCATTCATATATATATCATATTTTGCATTTTCCATCTCTTTAAGAAACCTATCACTCTCCTCAGCAGACATTTCAACAGATGAATTATTCGCTTTCGCAAACAGCTTTTCATCCACACCAATTATATCTGCAGTCACAGCATCCTTGTTTCTTAAAGCCTTTTGAGTGTATCTGCTGTACACTGTGAGTGTAGTATCAGCTTCGCTTGCCTCACTCTTTGTGCCGTTATCAATTGCTGCCAGTTCATCAGAGTATGTGACAAATGTATATCCGGCGGCACTATAGTCCTCCATTCCATAGCCCGGTCTTTCCATGATGCCTACCACCTTGTAGTGCTTTGTCACAGTATCGGTAAGTGTCTCTGCCTCATTCTCATATGCGCTGTTTTCCGATATGACACTTTCTGTGTTTGAATCATATCGCTTTCCGACATCCAGTGTTATCTCATCTCCCACCTTTATGTCGATTCGTCCGTTTGTCTTTAAGTGCCTTGGAATGACTATCTCATCCTCATTTTTTGCCATGCGCCCCTCTATCAGTTTAAAGCAGCCTCTCTCAAAGCCGGCCTCATCTGTTGCCATGACATATGCATACGGCTTATCCTCATTCTTGCAGCCGTCCAGATTTGCAAAGCCCATTCCCATTGTCTCAAATGTGCTTTCAATATTTCTGTTGTTTTTAAACTCCGAAAGCTCAGACATTTTCACATTCGAAAATTTCACATGAAAGTCGCCGCCCTTTTGCTTCTGGTATTCAATCATACTGTACTGAAAGCTTGACACAAGTGTGACAAGCGCCGACAAAAGCGCTGTTGCAAGAATTATTCCGACTATCGTGACAATAGTTCTTTTCCTGTTGAGCTTTAAGTTTTTTAATGTGAGTGTCTTCATCAAATTCATCTGATTTTACCATCCTCTATCATTATTGTGCGGTCAGCCGCCTTTGCAAGCTCCATATTGTGTGTGATCATAATGATTGTCTGGTTGAGCTCACGGTTTGAGGTCTTTAAGAGATGCATAATCTCGTTGCTGGCTTTGGTATCCAGGTTTCCGGTCGGCTCATCCGCTAGCACTATAGATGGTCTCGTAATCAGGGCTCTTCCTATAGATGTGCGCTGCTGCTGTCCACCTGAGAGCTCATTTGGCAGATGAGTACGTCTCTCTGTAAGTCCAAGGCGCAAAAGCATGTCATCCATCTGTGCTTTTTCCACCTTTCTTCCATCAAGCTCCATCGGAATTGCCATGTTTTCCTCCACATTTAATATAGGTATCAGATTATAAAACTGATAAATGATGCCTACCTGTCTTCTTCTGAATATAGCAAGCTCATCATCATTCATTGCAAAAATATCAGTGCCGTTTATATACACCTTTCCGCTTGTTGGCCTGTCAACACCTCCGAGCAGATGAAGCAGTGTGGATTTTCCGGAGCCGCTCGCCCCGACAATTGCCACAAACTCTCCCTTTTCCACGCTCAATGACACATCGTCCAAAGCCTTGACCTGATTTTCTCCGGCTCCATATATTTTTGATAAGTGTTCTACTCTAAGCAGTTCCATTTAATTCTCCTTTTCTTCTCTATACATTTTTGAGTGCTGTGCGGTCTGTCCTTTAAAGTGCAGCCGCCCCGCGATACAAGTGTATAATACATTATGTAAAGTTACAGGTAGGTTACTTTTAAAAAATATTACAGCATAATATAAACTCCGGTCAGAACAAAAAGTTTTCTGTGCCGGAGCTTATATATTATATGTTTTATATCATATGTTTTATAATTATCTATGCCAATAATTATTTCTGCTTATATGAAGACAAAAAGTCTGCAAGCTTGCCTGTGGCATCCTTTAATATCTCTGTTCGAGGCAGATATACCACTCTGAAGTGATCCGGCTTATCCCAGTTGAAGCCGCCGCCGTGGATGATGAGTATCTTCTTCTCACGAAGCAGATCAAGTGCAAACTGTTCATCGTTTGTGATGTTGAACCTTGCAGTATCAATCTTTGGGAATATGTAAAATGCTGCCTTTGGCTTTACTGCCGAAATTCCCGGTATATCGTTTAATGCCTTGTAGACGTACTCTCTCTGCTCATAGATTCGTCCGCCCGGCACAATATACTCGCCTACACTCTGATATCCGCCTAATGCCGTCTGCACTATCGACTGCGCCGGAACATTCGAGCAAAGACGCATGTTTGAAAGCATGTTGAGACCCTCGATATAGTCCTTTCCGAGCGCCTTGTTGCCGCTTAAAACCATCCATCCGATACGATAGCCTGCTATCATATGTGACTTAGAAAGACCGCTGAAGGTCACACAGAAGAGATCCGGTGCAAGCGACGCAATAGACACATGCTCATAGTCATCCATCACAAGCCTGTCATATATCTCATCCGAAAAAATCATGAGCTCGTGCTCTCTTGCCACATCAACTATCTGCTGCAGCACCTCCCTTGGATAGAGCGCTCCCGTAGGGTTATTAGGGTTTATTATTACGATTGCCTTTGTCTTGTCTGTAATCTTCTTTTTGATATCCTCTATGTCCGGATACCACTCTGACTGCTCATCACAGATATAGTGCACTGCCGTACCTCCCGCAAGTGTAACGCAGGCTGTCCAAAGCGGATAGTCCGGTGCCGGCACCAGCACCTCATCACCATTGTCAAGAAGTGCTGACATGCTTAAGTTTATAAGCTCGCTGACTCCGTTTCCGGTGTAGATATCCTCAACCGTCACATTAGGAAGCTTTTTGAGCTGTGCATATTGCATGATTGCTTTTCTTGCAGAAAAAAGTCCCTTGGAGTTGGAATACCCCTCACAGTCCGTGAGCTGGCGAGACATATCATATATCACCTCATCAGGTGTCCTGAAGCCAAACGGCGCAGGATTTCCTATATTGAGCTTCAACACATTTGTGCCGTTTTCCTCCATGCGGGCCGCCTCATCCACCACCGGTCCTCTTACATCATAAAGCACATTATCTAATTTTCTGGATTTTCCAAATTCTCTCATCCTGACAATCTCCTTTTATTTTCGTAACAATTCCTGTATCCGTAATCATATCCTTCTAGCCTAAAAGCTCAAAAACAGCCTCAGCGTCAAATACCACCTGCTTTACCTTATCAACCTCTATCTGATAAAGTGCATTTGCTGCCAGATGCTCTGCAGCCTGCTCGAGATCTCTTATGCCCGATGTGTTCTCGTGAAGCTTAATCACTGCATCAAGTCCGTCCTCTGTGAGAACGCACTCCTCCTCCTTCATTCCCATTCGCTCAAATACCTTGCGCAGGGCAAATCTCTGGAAGATGACCTTCTTCTCTTCATCGGTATAGTCCGGAATATCAATCACTGCAAAACGTGACATAAGCGGTGCAGAAATCTGTGATTTATCATTGGCTGTTGCAATCGGATATACTCCGACGGTCGGCACCATACACTCCATATAGTTGTCTGTAAAGCCCAGATTGTCAAGCAGTGTCAAAAGCACATCTGCCGGATTTCCGTTGCCGTTTTTGCTTGAGGCCTTGTCGAGCTCATTGATGATAAATACAAGATTTGACTCTCCCGCCTGTGAAAATGCCTCCATAATGATTCCCGGCTTTGCGTTTGAATAGATTCTTGAGCTTCCTGTGAGCTGCTCTGCATCATTTATGGAGCTCATATCGAGTGTGGTCCATGGAAGCTTGAGTATACGTGCAACAGCATATGCAATCTGTGACTTTCCGGTTCCTGCCGGTCCACAGAGCAGCAGTCCGTAGGCAGGAAGTGTATGAGTCCTGTTTATCTGGATAATGGTCTCAATGATTCTCTGCTTCACGCTCTCCATGCCATAGAGCTCCTCATCGAGTATGCGCCTTGCCTCCACAGGGTCAATTGCCTCAAAATAATTTCCCTTCCACTGGATATTCATCATGATGGAAAGTGCTCTCTGCGCATGGCGTCTCTCCTCAGGTGATACCTCGCTTGAACGCGCAACTGCCAGATTTCTCCTGGCCCACAGCAGTATATTGTCAGGCAGTGTACGGCCTGCACAGGTCATGAAATCTGTGATGCTCTGTATACTGGTGAGCTTCATGCTGTCACCCTCTTCCTCGTAATCATCGAGGTCAGGTTCATCCTCAGGCATTGTGCTGGCAAAGAGCCTTTCCATCATATACTGCAGGAATCCGTCCTCTGCAGACAGCTTTGTGCCTCTGCCGAGAGACACCTCCCTCACCCTGTATACTGCGTATCCGTCAGGTGTATTGGCTCCTGAAAGCTGTACTTTTATGTGATTTTCGCCAAGCCACTTAAAAAGGCTAACGAAGCGGGAATCAATGCGCAGGATATCTGCACTGGTCACCCCATCACCATCCTCAAATTCAAAGGATGTACGCTTTATCGGATTTGTAAACATACCGAGCGCATGATGCGCCCATTCCTTTTGCTTATTGTCTATCACAACAATCGGTTTATCGGCCGATGCCTTGGTCTCTGTCGAATGAAATGTCTCATATGTACACTCCGGATGCTCGTTTGCTACCGGTGTATCGCTAAAATCAAATACTGGCATTTTTATTCCTCTCTTTTCGTAATTGTATTCTTCATCATACCCTGTCAAAGGCTATGTCCTGTACCACCTCGCCCGCTATTATAAGTCCTGCCACTGATGGTACAAATGCAAGGCTTCCGGGAATATCCCTGCGCTCTGTGCACTTGTGTTCGGCACCCGGCGGGCAGATGCAGTTAGTTCTGCAGCTTATAGACATATCCTCTATCGGTCTTGTAGGCTTCTCCTCAGAGTATACCACCTTAAGCTTTTTCACGCCACGTTTTTTAAGCTCACGGCGCATGACCTTTGCAAGAGGACACATGCTGGTCTTATATATATCAGCCACCTTAAATGCACTTGCATCCAACTTATTTCCCGCTCCCATACTGCTTATGATAGGGACATTTTTCTCCTGTGCCTTCATGACAAGCGCAATCTTTGCTGTGACCGTATCAACCGCGTCAACTATATAATCATACTCTTCAAACGGAAATTCATCAGCATTTTCCGGCAAAAAGAAGCACCTGTGTGTCACGACACTGACATCAGGATTAATATCATGAATCCTCTCCTCCATCACATCTGTCTTGTATTTTCCTATGGTCTTTCGGGTTGCGATTATCTGCCTGTTTAGGTTTGTAAGACACACCTTGTCATCATCGATAAGGTCAATCGCTCCCACGCCGCTTCTGACTAGTGCCTCGCAGACATATCCGCCCACTCCTCCTATTCCAAATACTGCGACTCTTGCGCCCTTTAGCCTATCCATCGCCTCTTTTCCAAGCAAAAGCTGTGTTCTTGAAAACTGATTTAACATTTATTTCTCCTTTTCATCCCTGACCACGCCGACACCGGCAGAAATCAGGAGTCTTACTGTATCCTTAAGCATGCTCCAGTCAGCCTTTGACAGCTCATCGGCAGCCTTTATCATCTCAATGAGCTGCTTAAATGACATCTGGTCAAGGTTCTCAAAATTGGAGTCCGATGCTATTGAAAAAAGCACATTTACAAACTGCTTTCGCTGCGCCTCATCCATGCTGCCTATCCAGTTTCTGAGTGTCTTGTCAAGGCGCACACTGTTTTTGTCCAGCCCATCCGCCTTTATGATACTTCCGCCCATTATCTCCCAGGAAAAAGCATCATGCTGCAGCGGCCCCGAATTACGGCTTCTTACCACCTCATAATTGTCCACATGCTCAAGCAATAAGCCAACAATAGACGACTGTGGCAGAAATGTCTCTATTCTGTCAAAAATTCTTTTGTAGCCTGCCGTATATATCATCTTGTGATTGAAGCCCGGCCCGTCAAAATTAAACACCTTAATAATGACATCCTGCACCTCTTTATCCACATGCATGGCGGCAAACACTGCCAGATTTCCACCCTTTGAGTGCCCGCCTATCCACAGCTTTCTTGTATTGATGCTTTTATTGTTGATATTTTCATCATCTAAAGCTTTATCATTTACGGCTTTTTCATTTATGCCCCTATCATCATTGCATATATATGCTGCCACCTGCTTTAAATATTTTTTCGCCTTGTTCTGTCCGGGTGTCTCATCGAGATAGCTTAGATTAAAGTTTTCCTTCCAGCCGACCACGGAATGGTCTGTACCACTGTAGGAAATGAAATATGTGCCGTCAGGCAGTTCTATCGTAACCGCAGAAAACTGCGACTCCTCTTTTTCACTAATATCGTATATATAATATCTCAAAATGCAGTCAGCATAGCGCCTTGAGTGCGCCAGCTTTTGAAGCAGCCTCGCGGAGTGGCGGAAAAGATTAGGCATCTGCTCAATCTCATCATCACTGTGGTCCGCGCAGTAAAGGCTTGAAAGCTGTTTTATCGTAAGGTATGATTTCTTTGCATCCGGCATATATGGCTTCATCTGCACATAAATAAGCTGTGAAAAAATCAGTCCGTCCACCTCATTTACATGCACCTCATCAAAGCCTATGTCTCCACGCCAGTCAATATAATCCATGATATCTGCCATACAATGCCCTCCTGAAATATATCTGTCTTATTCATCATAGTGATCTAGGAAGCTGTGCTTTATGCCATCCTTTTTATATGCTACAACCGTAGCCAGATTTACATTCTCCACGCTCTTAAATATATTTGCCTCGACAAAAGGATTCACCTTTTTAAGATTAGCGATGAGCTGCTTTATCTCAACACGCTTTGAGCGGTTTTCCTCATTATTGCAGGTGGTACAGGTATCTGTAAACTTGCAGGCACACTGTATAAAATGCAGACCGTTGTAATCACGCCATGCCTTGATATCGTCCTCCCTTACCAGGTAAAGAGGCCTGATAAGCTCCATGCCCTCAAAGTTTGTGCTGTGAAGCTTAGGCATCATGGTCTGTACCTGTGCACCATAGAGCATGCCCATGAGTATCGTCTCGATAACATCATCATAGTGATGTCCGAGCGCAATTTTGTTGCAGCCCAGCTCCTTTGCAAATGCATACAGATGTCCTCTTCTCATCCTCGCACATAAATAGCATGGCGATTTTTCTATATCATATACAGCATCAAATATATCTGACTCAAAAATAGTGGCAGGGATGCCAAGGTTCCTGCAGTTTTCCTCTATGACATGCCTGTTTGCCTCATTGTAGCCCGGGTCCATGACGAGAAACTTCACATCAAAATCAAACTTATTGTGATGCTTAAGCTCCTGAAACAGCTTTGCCATGAGCATGGAATCCTTACCTCCCGAGATACACACCGCAATCTTATCCCCCGGCTTTACAAGCTCATAGGTATTTATCGCCTTTGTAAACTTGCGCCAGATGGATTTCTTAAATTTCTTTCTGATGCTTTGCTCCACATCTGCCTTTATATCGCGCTCTGCCACCTCATCCTCTTTCATGGCATCAAGCAGCCAGCTTATATAGCCTCCCTTTAAGCTTGCCGCATCAAAACCTTTTTCTGTGAGATACTCTGCCACATCCACACTCGTCTTACCACGGCTGCAGACTATGACAAGCTTCTTATCATGTGGCACCCTCTCATCTAACTCTATTTCCTCTGCCTGAATATTGAGTGCTCCCTTTATGGCACCGTGCGCCACCTCTTCCTCACTTCTTATATCTATTATCTGATAGCTGTTACTATCCAGCTTTTTAACTTCTTCTATACTAAGCTGCATTTTATTTCTCCTATATTATTTCCGCAATGACTTTATTTCCTGAAATATCCTGTACTCATAATATGCCGACACCACAAGGATGAGCCCTATCATAATGAGGCTGTATACATCGCGGATTGCTATTCCAAACGCATCACACACGCATGGCACCAGAAGCCCCGCAGTAAAAACAAGCTTTACAAACGTCAAAAGCCTGAGTGAATACTTTCTGATATTGCCCACACACAGCTCCGCTGCTATGTGATTGAGCTTTTCCGGATAATGCTGCAGCCATGTGATTGCAATGTATACAAGCAAAAGCACAAGTATATTGGCCACAAACTTAAATACCTGTATGTGATAGCACACTCCATAATAAATCTGTAAGCCTATATACGCAAGAGCTAAAATAGCATCTATTGCCTCAAGCACCGCCGAAGCAAAGGTCATATCTCTTTTTCTCATATAAATCTACTACCTTTCATTAACACCTTAAACACGTAAAAATAAGGTAAAACGATATTGTTTCTCTTTAAACTATCTAATTTTATCATATTATGGACTATCTTTCTAGAAAAATTGTGATATAATAATCAGGTTAAAGGAATTTTATTTAAAAATTAATAATACAACGAGGTTTAATCGAAAATGAGCAAATTAACAATACCAAAGAACTATTCTTCGGCACTGAATCTTCACGATACACAGCTTGCCATCAAAACTGTTAAGGATTTCTTCCAGGGCATGCTCGCACAGCGTCTTTCCCTGACACGTGTTTCAGCACCGCTTTTCGTTGATCCTACCACAGGCTTAAACGATAACTTAAACGGATATGAAAGACCTGTTACCTTCGGCATCCTTGAGCAGGGTGACAAGGAGGCTGAGGTCGTTCACTCTCTTGCCAAGTGGAAGAGATATGCATTAAAGAAATACGGCTTCTCTCTCGGCGAGGGCATCTACACAGATATGAATGCCATAAGACGTGATGAGGAGACTGACAATATCCACTCTATATTTGTTGACCAGTGGGACTGGGAAAAGGTCATCCGCAAGGAGGACAGAAACTTAGACTTCCTTAAGGAAACAGTAAAGACAGTATACAAATGTCTGCGCAAGACCGAGCAGTACATGGCTATACAGTACGACTACATAGATTTGATTCTGCCAAAGGATATCACCTTTATCACCACATCAGAGCTTGAGGAAATGTTCCCGGACAATACTCCAAAGGAGCGCGAGTATTATTTTGCAAAGGCAAAGGGTGCAATCTGTGTAATGCAGATTGGTGACAAGCTTGCAAACGGAGAGCCTCACGACGGACGTGCCCCTGACTATGACGACTGGGCTTTAAACGCTGATATCATCGTATACTATCCTGTTCTTGATATCGCACTTGAGCTTTCATCAATGGGTATCCGTGTAGATGAAAAATCTCTGAAGGAGCAGCTTGACAAGGCCGGATGTCCTGAACGTGCTAAGCTTCCATTCCAGAAGGCTATCCTCAACAAGGAGCTTCCGTACACTATCGGAGGCGGAATCGGACAGTCACGAATCTGTATGTTCTTCCTCAGAAAGGCTCATATCGGTGAGGTACAAAGCTCACTGTGGCCTGATGAGACAATTAAGGAATGTGAGGAGCATGGTATTCAATTGCTATAATCTGTATACCATACTTTACTGTTTGTTATTAAAAACCTGCTGTGTCAGACAATCATGACACAGCAGGTTTTATATTTCTTATTTTTTAATTTTTCCATATGCATCACAAACATCAGCATAAATGCATGTGTTGCTGCTATTATCTACACAAACATCCTCCATGCAGCCCTGATCTGCGAACCCAGCCTCTCAAACTGCCAGTGGGTATTGCTCTTTATGATACTGTTTGGATCATTTATAGTAAAGCCCTCATCATCATAGCCTGTGATCACCATAAAATGTCCATTGTCTGTGAAATCTCCCGGACCGACATTTACAACTATCAGATTGCCCTCATCAAGCCTTTCTTTAAATGTATCCTCATCCTCCTTTATAGTCTTTGCATTTACCCCGTAGTGCCTGCAGCCCTTGCTCATAAGATTCCATGCACTTCCGGAGCCATCCACACTGTAGCCGGCCTCCTTTGCATACTCTGCCACCGCAAGAGGGGACGCCTGTGCATCATGTGTCAGATATAATACAACCATCGAAAGTGCAGTCGGACCGCAGCCACTCGCCGCAAAATAATTGCCGCTGTACTTTTCATAGCCCCATCTCTTATCCCACTGCTGCAATAGAGGTACTGTATCCTGCGAGGCCTCTGCAGTCAGATCAATATCATGCTCTTTCGAGTGCTCCTTAGGATACTCATATATGAAGTCAATTGCCTCATCATTTCTCTTGGCAAGCTCCTTTAGCTGCCCCGGATACTTTGCACTGTGAAGTATCTCATCAAGCTTCGTTTCCTTGTCAGGCTCGCTGTCTTGCTCCGCAGCGTTTACATCAGCCTCTGAGCTGTTTTGATTTTTTTCTGAATCCATTTTAGATGCGGTAAGTGAATTATTATTCTTCTGCACATCAACATCTCTTGATTGCGTCTTATTATCAGCACCTACCACTGCATCAGCTACGGGAACTAAAAGCTGCATGCCACACGCCAGAAATGTTGTTATGATCATCGCTGCACAAAGAACTATTGCGCCTATTTTCATGCGCCTGTCACTGTGCCTTGCACATTTTATGCTTTCCTGCCTTCTATCAGTTTTCTTATGTGTCTTTCCCATTGTTTTCCTCTTACTATTACAGCTTATCAACTTCATCCATCCAGATACGTCCACACGCATCAGAAGGCATCCTTAGGTCTCCTCTCGGTGAGACCGCCACTGTTCCTACCTTTGGTCCATCCGGCAGACATGAGCGCTTGAACTGCTGTGCGAAAAATCTGCGATAGAAGTTCTTTAGCCATTTGAGAATAAACTCATCATCATATTTTCCTTCAAATGCTATCCTTGCAAGGCGGTAAACCTTGGCAGGAGCATAGCCGCAGCGCAGCATATTGTAAAGGAAGAAGTCATGCAGCTCATAAGGGCCCACAAGATCCTCTGTCTTCTGTGAAATCTTACCGTTTTCAGGTGGTAAAAGCTCAGGAGAAACAGGTGTATCAAGCACATCAAGAAGTGTACTTTCCAGCAAATCGCTGCCGCAGGTATCTGCATAGTATTTTACCAGATGGCGCACCAGAGTCTTTGGAACCGAAGCATTTACCGCATACATGGACATATGGTCTCCGTTGTAGGTAGCCCAGCCGAGTGCCAGCTCCGACAAATCTCCTGTACCTATAACCATTCCGTTTTCCTTGTTTGCGATATCCATAAGTATCTGTGTGCGCTCGCGCGCCTGTCCATTCTCGTATGTGACATCATGCACAGACGGATTCTGACCGATATCCCTGAAATGTATATTTACAGCATCCTTTATATCCACCTCGATAAATGTAGCTCCAAGGCATTTAATGAGATTTACCGCATTGTCATATGTGCGGTCTGTTGTTCCAAAGCCCGGCATAGTAACTGCCGCTATATCCTTGTGATCCTTTCCCAAAAGGTCAAATGCTCTTACTGTGACAAGCAGTGCCAGTGTGGAGTCGAGTCCTCCTGAAATACCTATAACTGCTGTCTTGCAGTTGGTATGCTCTAATCTCTTTTTAAGCCCCATAGCCTGAATCATAAGAATCTCATCACAGCGTCTGTCCCTGTCTGTCTTATCTGCAGGAACAAAAGGAGCCGGATTTACATAGCGGCTAAGAATGGTATCCTTTACCTCAAGATCAAACTCAGCCCATCTGTGATCATCCTCGACAACAAATGTTGTCATCCTGCGCCTCTCAGTCTCTATTCTTTCCACATCAAACTCGCTGTATATAGTCTCATTTGTAAAGCGCTTTGACTCGGCAAGCACATTTCCGTTTTCACAGATGAGATTGTGTCCTGAGTAGACCACATCCTGTGTGGACTCACCGTCTCCCGCTGACGCATAAATATATCCACAGATTAATCTGGCAGACTGTCCGCTCACAAGCTCTCTCCTGTATATTGCCTTGCCTGTCACCTCATCTGATGCTGATAGATTTACAATCACAGTGGCACCCGACATCGCGTGTCTGATGCTCGGCGGGTTCGGAGTCCCAAGATCCTCACAAAGCTCCACCGCTATCTTAAGTTTTGGCAGCTGCTTGCAGCTAAAAATAAAATCAGTATCTACAGACACCTGCTGTCCATTTTTCAGTGTGACATATGTGCTAAGGTTTTCTCCCGATGCAAAATGCCTTGCCTCATAAAACTCATTGTAATTTGGCAGAAATGTCTTTGGCACCATGGCAAGCACCTCTCCGCGCGATACAACTGCCGCCATATTATAGAGCATGCCGTTTATCTCATATGGGAGCCCTATGAAAAATATGCCGTCAAGGCTCCTGCTGTAATCTGCTATCCCTATAAGCTCATCCTCTGCTGCAGCTATGAGCTTATCCTGCCAGAAAAGATCCTGACAGGTGTATCCGGTAATGCAAAGCTCCGGGAAAACAACCACCTTTGCCCCGTTATCAGTGCACTCCTTCATAAGAGCTTTAATAAGCTGTCCGTTGTATACAGTATCAGCTACCTTTACCTTTGGTGTCGCTGCAGCGACCTTTATATATCCGTCCTTCAATTAGCGCATCTCCTTCAACTCATCCACCGTAAACTCATATGCCTTATTACAGAACTGGCACTTTACCTCAATGCTCTCACCATCTGCGATAATGGAATCAAGATCCTTTTTGCTCAGAGTGGAAAGTGCTCTGCTCACACGCTCCTTTGAACAGTCACAGTGGAAGCGTGTCTCAGTCGTATCTGTGATTTCAAGCCCGAAATCCCCTAAAATTTCCTCAAGTATCTGCTCCGGAGTCAGCCCCCTGTCAAGCATCTGTGTCACAGAATCAATCTCTGTGATTTTCTTTTCAAGCCTGTCCACAACCTCATCCGGTGTAAACGGCATAAGCTGGATGATAAATCCACCGGCCTGCTTTACGCTCTGATCCTTATCCACAAGCACGCCAAGACCAACCGCCGACGGAATCTGCTCAGATGTGGCAAAATAATAGGTCAAATCCTCAGCTATCTCACCTGTTTTAAGCTCACACTGACCTGAATACGGTTCCTTTAAGCCCATATCCTTTATAACTGTGAGTATTCCAAGATCAAGCGCTCCGCCCACATCAAGCTTGCCTGCCGCATTGAGTGGCAGCTCAACCTGTGGATTTATGGCAAAGCCCTTTACATTGCCGTGCGAATCTGCTGTGACGGTAAGCCCCTTTGCAGGTCCGCTGCACTGTATCTGAAGAGTTATGATATCCTTATCGCCCTTCATCATAGCTCCCATCATGGCTCCCGCAGAAAGGAGTCTGCCAAGTGCCGCCGTCATGACAGGTGTTGTCATGTGATCCTCTCTGGCGGTCTCCACCATCTCCCTTGATGTTACAGCAAATGCTCTGATGTTGGCATCCGCCGCTGTTGCTCTTACTATATAATCTGACATAATTTACCTCTCATTATCTAATTCTATGCTTTATGTGCAATTACAGTGACCTTCTCACTGTCACACTTCACCTGATCGTCTGTGTACGCATCATACACCGCATCAAACACAAGTCCCGACTGCTCAAGAAGCTCCTTAAGCTCTGAAATCTCATAGCATCTCTGGAAATGAGTTTCCTCAAACTTCTTGTAGATGTCATCCTCATCCTCTGACTGCTCCTTTATAAAAAGTGTCAGGTCATACTCGTTTATTTTCTCATCGGCATCATAATAATTGTCCCATATAAAGCTGCCCTCATCACGGTTTTCAGCTATGGTATTATCAGCCATGAGCACCTCATATTTGTATGGAGTATTGATATCAAATATAAAAATGCCACCCTCTTTGAGACTTTCGCTCACGCAGAAAAAAACTGCCTGAAGATCCTCAGGCTCAAGAATGTAATTGATGCTGTCACATGCGCTTACGACGGCACTCACCTTTTCTCCCGGTTCAAACTCTCTCATATCCTGCATCAGATAAAGGATTCTGTCATCCTCTCTCTCAAGCGCCATATCAAGCATGTCAAAAGAATTGTCAATGCCTATCATATCATAGCCTGCATCTGCAAGAAGCGTGGTAAGCTTTCCCGTACCACAGCCTAAGTCCACGACATATCCACTGTCTATGCCATTTGCACGCAGTTTTTCGACAATATATCTGCTCCACACCTCATATGGCACATTGTCCATGAACATGTCATACACCCGGGCAAAACTCGTGTATGCTTCCATAATTACCTCATTTCGTGTTACAGAACCCCTGCTGCTTACATGCGAGCATGACGCATCAGCTTTTTTGTTCTCAGTGGTTCTGAATAGTTACTTAATAATTATATAATAACAATTAAATGTCTCAAAATCAAGGTTGATATAAGGCACAAAAACCATTATACTAAGCATATGATTGATAATTACGAACACTACATAACAAAAAACATCAAAGCATTTTACAAAAGGCGTCTTTTCTCCCCAATTGTATACATCATTCTGCTTACCGTGCTATGGTTTGCATTTTCACTCGGAGATATTTTATCGCCCATACATATTGACGATTCTGTCAGCTTTGAAGCTGCATACAAGGATTCGGACAGATATGTAAAAACCACCCTTAAAAAGCTTTACTTTACCGGCTACACCATGAAGGACGGCAACGATATCAAGGGCTATTACTACTACTGCATGCGCGATAAGCACTGCTCTATTGTACTGCTTGCACCATCCACCTGTGAGGAGGGTCTGCCCTCTATCGACAAACTCACGGTGGTCGGTAAAATCGTAAAGGGAAAGGGCACCTACACACAGTTTGTAAATAAACTGTCTAAGGATCTGAGTTGGGATTCCAAGGGACTCTCCGATACCATAACAGGCTGCTATCTTAATGAGCCTGAGTACCATTTGAAAACTACTATTTTTATGTTTGTTTTTTATTTTGGCACTCTTATCTATGCTGTTATCAGCCTGATATTCTACATCCTGTGCATCAGATTTCCTGTTTTAGCACCGGCATGTCAGAATCTTGTTGTATTCGGCAACCCACATAAGCTGCTTGCCGAGGCTGAGGAGGAGCTTGCGACACTGCCACAGCTTGCCACCGAGGACATGTTTATCACAGAGCACTATTTTATCATGACCTCGCCTTATGGCAATGCCATCGTGCCTATCAAAGAGATTTTATGGATTTACAAATACTCTACCCTGCACAAGATTCTGTGGTATCATTTCAGCATCTCATATACACTGCATATTTCCGCAAATAAGCATCTGTATATTCATTGTCCGAAGAACACGAAGTCTGATATCGATGGTATCATCGATTATCTGGCTGAGGCTAATCATGATATTCTGGTTGGTTTCAGTGAGGAAAACAGATTGAAGGTGCAGGCTGTTCAGGGGAAGCCGCTGCATATTGAGAGGCTTCTTGCGTGGAAGAAGAAATAAAGCGTTTTAAGTTTATTGGATTAAATGACAAAGCCTCGCAGGAGCACTTGCTGCAAAATACGCTCATACTAAGCGGATTTTACAGCAGTGTTCCTGCGAGGCTCCTGTTTGTTGCAGTGTCCAGAGATTTTTGCTATTTTTTAAAATCCCAAATAGATGCCTGTCCGCACCGCATATCTGCCACTAAACGAATACTGAATATTTACCAATTTCATTACCTGCTGCATTAACATTCATGGATTGAACCATAACAAGACCTAATGATAAAATTACTGAAAATATCCTCTTGCACATTTTTTTACTCATATAACTGCCTCCTTTGGTCTATTTTTTGCCTATCCCACACAAAACAAAACTCCTTAATTAAAAAACCTTTTTTTACTTCTACATATCCCATCACCTCATCATTCAAATAAAGTATCCATCTTTCATCCTGTTTCTTAATTATCAACTCCTGTAATTGACACATCTCATATGCATATTCATGTTTTTGGACAACCTCAAATAAAAAGCTCTCATTGATTTCCTTTCGTGTATAATATGTAGAAATATATGCCTCATCATTCTCTTCACTTCCCAATTCAACACAATCCCTATTATCACTTCCTAAAATGAAATAATACACTAATTTATCCATTGTAGAATTTACTTTCATCGCTGAACCCATCATCAGACAACCAATCAAAAAAATAATTGTCCAAAACAAATATATTCCCCAATAAGCAGCTTTGCTTTTGACAATATTCTTATCACGATGTCTCCCAAAGCACATAAGATGTGTTAATTGTCTTGGATAGAAAATAATCAAAAAAGCTGAAACAACTATATAACATATTTTCATTTTATTATCTCTCTCTTAATCAAAATTCCTAAATTGGATGTTTCCTGAAAAACACTTTATTCAGAACGATTTATTGTATCATTTGTAAACTCAACAATAATGTTCTTATTGGTGCTCAGTGTGATTCGGTGGTTGTTATTCATGGTAAAAGACTCCAATCTATAGGTTTTGTTACGTCTATTTTACCATATATTTTCTTCACCTGGTGGGTGAATAATGATATGAACAACAAAGTATCGCAAAAGCTTGAAATTATAGGATTTAAGGAGTCTGTGAAGAAATATACTACCATTTATTTCTTTATTTATTTTCTCTATTACATTTATGTTCTACCGGTCTTTTCGGTTGATGAAATATCCCCAAACAAAACGGAGGATCACCACTGGCTCTCTTAATCTCATTTCTTATCACCCTCTCCACAACCTTCAATACCTTTTTGTTAATTTTCTTCATTTCTCTTTACCTCCTGTTTTAATATTTTAGCTATCAGCAACAGAACCGCACATAATATAACAGCAACTGCCATATGGCAAACATACATCATATCGGCTCCGAGCAAAGTAAAAGTGTAAATAACACACACTTCAACTGCACACAAAATTCTTGCCGCCCTCTTTGATTCTGACAGTTCTACCGCATCCATATGTATGTTGGGATGATTAACAGTCCCTATAACTTCAACTATGCAAATTGCAACTAATAATAATCCAAAAACCAGCTGCGGATAGTCAACCAGAACCATACATAAACCTAAGACAAGCATATAAGTAACCACTGTACCCAAATAACATTGAAAAAAGGTATTCATATGATATCCGCCTGTTCTTTTTCTTAATGACAAAAAGAATAACAAAAAGAATGCTGTTGGAACTAATTTCTCAATCAGTACACTTATTAGCAAAATAGTTCCAATGGTTATAAATTTTTCCATTAACGAAACAAGCGTATAGACATAATATTCTTCCGCTTCCTTGTCAATCATTTTTTCCTCAGCCATTTGGTCAACCAACCCCATTGCCATCTTCTCAATCATATCAACGCCTCCTTCTACTGTAAGTATAACAATACACAATTTCTTAACAAGGTCTATTGCAGAAAGTGTACTTATTTTGCAGAAAACGACAAAAAAGTGATTTGTTCTCAGAAATCACTTTTCACTAGAGGAATCATAATGGAAAAATAAAACTCTCGTTCATCGTTTTGAATCACATAAGAGCCCCCGTACTTCCTTATTGTTTCAGCTATATTTTTTATTCCTATTCCATGTTCATCTGTATCCAGAATCTTTGTAGTCTGTATCTCTCCATTTTCATAAATAACAGCATTCTCATAAGTATTTTTCACCGATATAATCGCATTATTGTCCTCTATAACAATTTTCAATTTTATTATTTTATCCCCTCTGCACTTTTCACATGCTTCAATCGCATTGTTTAATAAATTGGACATAATAACCACAACATCCTCATCGCTAATATTCAAAGATGATAAATCATTAATTTTAAATACAAAAACAATACCTTTATCCCTTATTTCCTGATATTTAGTATTCAATACCGCATCCACAATCACATTATTTGTACAAATAAAATCCAATTCTTTACTAATTTGACCACTGATTTTATTTACAAAGCTTTCCAATGAATCATATTTCTTCTTTTTTATCAAAGAATCAATGCACATAATCTGATTTTTATATTCATGTGTCATTTTCTTTTGTTTATCAAAATTTTCAGAAATAGAACGATACATACCTATTTGGTTTTTAACCTGTATCCTATAAATACGTTCCTCCTGCAATTTATTTTCTCGTTTTAAAATATCATATATTAAATAAAATACAACTATGTTCATTCCCGCCAATCCACACGCTATAACAAAAAATAAATTCTCCTGGGCTTTATTTTTTATATCTTCAGACATTTTTATCATAGCTGTAATAACACATATTGTGAAAATAGGGAAAAAAATAAACCGAAGCCATTCTGTATCTGCCAGCATAGCCAAAGATTTTTTCTCCATATGATTTCTAATAATTAATACAGCAAAAAGTAACAATGCCTTTCCTAAAACAACGACCAATGAACCCTGTATAACATGTGATTCCCATACTTCTTCCATGTTATGAAAAATATAAATATTCATAAGTAACGCGAAATAATCCATCACGAGCAAAAGACTCTCAAATAATGCTGATAAAATCATCGCCTTACCAAAACTCAGTTTAAGATAAAGCAACATAAAGAATGTTATGAGAATAATTGAAAATACCTGCTTTACAATAAAATAGTCTCGAAAAATCATTGCAATAAAATAGCAAAGCACTGTCAATCCGATAACTATACTATAATTTTTCCAACAATTATTTTCCTCTCTTTTTATTCCAAATGCTTCAAAAAAAAATTTTGCAGCATAATATTTCCAACATCATAATCAAAAGACTCTGAATGTAAACAAACATTTATACTTCACCTCTATAAGCGATAAACTTTTCTTCTACATATTTATATCTCGCTCTAGCTATATCTAATAGAATTCCATTATTCAGCAATACTCTGTATCTGCTTATATTTTTAATGAATTTCATATTAACCAGAAAGCTCTGATGTATCCGCAGAAAATCATTTCCGGCAAACTTATCATCTATTTCATTTAGCGTCCCTTGTAATGTATATTTTTGCAGACAATCCTCCATTACATGAAACTCCAATTTATGTAATTTACTCTCAATATACAATATGCGATTCAATGAAACTTTCCTTGTACCTTCGCAGAAATCAAATTCAGCCCAAGTAATCTTATAATCCATTTTTTCATGAATTGCATCCATGCACTCATAAACACTGGCAACCAGATTTTTATTGTCCTTTAAAATATATCTTACTGCATCTACCTTATATCCTTCTATCGTATAGTTTACAAAGGCTGTAACAAAAACAATAAACATATCCTTGCTGTTTTCCCGGATCTTTTTTGCTGTCATAATTCCATCCAGTTCATCCATGTTGATATCCAGAAAAACAATCTTATATTTTACCATTTCAATTCCCAGTTCAACAAATTCTTTTCCTGAACTAAAAGTATCAATTTCAAGCATTATTCCTCTGTCAGTCATATAACGTATAAGTATTTCCTTTAGGTCATCTCTAAAAATCTTTTCATCATCGCATATAGCAATTCTAAACATACGTTTTTCCCCCCTCTCTAAATTTTGCATATTTCCTCGTTTGGTTGGTTGTGTTTTTTTAATTTTGTACATATTTTTATATTTTGGCACCTTCCAACAAAAACTTTATTTACTTCCATATAAACATAGCTTATTTTCCCTCGTTCAATTAGAATAATATAAAACCATTTTACAGTCATATATTACTATTTCTCACCCGAACAATCAAATAAAAGGCAGAAATCGACCTATATTTGTAGAAAATGACCAAAATCAACATTTTGAACAGCTTAATCTTTCTTCTATTACCAAATTTGCATTAACATATGCCGGCATTACTACTGTCTCCGAACTTAAAGAATATAATTATATCTCTTTAGCAAATGTTCTTCCTCTTTCTTTCCTTATACGCCGGATATTCTTACCAATAAATATCTCATCTTGCTTTATTTTCTGTTCCATCCCTTTTCACCATGCCTATGAACCCATTTTGGTTCTTTTTGCATTATTTTATGCAATATGCATGATGAAAAGGGACTTGTTCTAGTCCATCTTGTTTCTTCCCTATAATATTTTAAAAAAGAGATTCGAAAAAGGGGCTGTCATGCTAAATCGTTAAAGCGACAGTCCCTTTAAATAACAAATGTTATAACAGTAAACACCTATTATCATTAACACTTTCTGTTTTGGTCTTTTGACATATTCCTGTGCCTATTAAATTACATCACTGTTGCAAGAATACCCCATAGAAAAAATGCATAATTTTCTTTGATAGTCTGTTATATCAAACATTTACTTTTTTCAAATATTTCCAATATAGACATTTTACTGCTGTGAAAGTTTATCTTCAAGCATTGATTTAGACACCGAAAACTCGAATGTATCCATATTACTATATGTTGTTATTTTCTCTGGATTATCATTCTCAACAATAAATTCAGGTCTAATATAGCTATCTTTATTCAAAGTGTACCGTCCAAAGACTGAACAGTTAATTCGATAACTGTCACCCAGAATACTGCCTTCATTTGTTTTCAGAAATAGAATAACAGTATCTCCAACATTTGAATGTTCCGCACCCATAAAAGTATGGTTAATTAGCAAATTTTCCATTTCTTCTTCTGTGTATTGTGACAAATCGGCATGTGCTTCAATTTGTTCCTTTTCATCGCTCAGCCGAGTATATCCTCCATCCTCATACACAGTGATGGTTTCCTGCACCTCGCCTTTATATGCTCTCTCCACATCAACGGTAAGCACAGAATAAGAACATCCATCAATATACACATATTCTATTTCTATAATATTTCCTTTTACAATGACATCTGATGAGTCACTATCAATAAATTCATCAATATTATAGTAAAGATTTTTTAACGCAGCTTCACTATTTACATCTGTAAAAATTTCATAACTAGAAATATCACTATAAAATAGGGAATTTTTATTTGAATATTCATTATTATTTTCTGCCAAAGTGGTTTCACTTTCAACAATTGCATCTTTAGTATTGCTTAAATCCTGAACACTTGCACCTTCTATCCTTCCACAACCAACCATTGACAATAATGCCATACACCCTAATATTCTAATACCAATTTTTTTCATTTTACTTCCTCCTACTTATATAAATAATTTATTCCACCTAAATCATTAGTTTGTGCTCTCGAGGTACTACTTGAATTATAAGCAATATCTGCCCTCATCAAAACATTACTAAAGTCTGAATGTGCCAACCCCATAACATGCCCCATTTCATGAGCTATAACAGCCAATCTTTTATTTTCACTTAAATCCGAAAAATCCGCATCTAATTGTATTTTTCCCCAAGCCCAATTGCTACTGAATGGATCAACCTCTGTACTTCCATTATACATAGTTGTTAACCCCACCATTCATTAACAGTACTTACTTGATATATATCCATTCTACTACTTGATTGTGTTGTGGTTTTTGTATAAGAAATAGGGGTTGTTACTCCCATGCTACTAGTTGTATTTACCCATTCGCTCATTGCCGTATTAATATAAGATGCATAGCCGCTTGCACTTGATGTAATAAAGTAATGTTGTGTATCTTTTCCATAATTTCCCACACCATATGTCAATTTGTGCTGATTATATGTATTATACGCATACACAGTTGACACACTACACATGAACATAAAAAAGCTAAAACATAATGCAACTATAAATTTTTTTCTCATAAAACTTTCTCCGCTTAATTTTCTTAATACATACAATTATAAAGCAACAAAATACTACTAAAATTTTTTATCTCACCTCCGTATTTTTTGACAACTATAATTGACAACAATTCAAGGGTCAATTGGCTTTGTAAATGGTGCCTTTTTTTGTAAAACCCAAAACCTTTATCCTCTAAAAAAGTATCGTGTTTAACATGTTGCAAATGAACAAATCATTATTTACTTGCGAGAATGTCATCCTATTGATATTAAATCAGTAACTGTATGTGACTGTTATTGTTGCCGTTACCGTTGATGCAGGATATAGTTTATTGGGATCATAGGTTTTGCCTAAATTTTCAATTTGAAGATACCAATCTCCTTTGGGATTTTCACACACAAAATCGGTTACATAATATGTCCTTGACTTTGTAGAAGGTGTCAACCTTGCTACTGTTCCTTCTGGACTCTCAATATAAAGGTCAAACGGATCTGTACCACTTGCTACATTTAAGTATACTTTCACCTGAGTGATTTTAGGATTGGTTCCTAAAACACTTCCTGAAGAAACTTTTGCTATTTGAGATACCCCACCATCTATCGCATTTAACTTTACAGTGGTCTTCGAAAATGAATTTGAAGCTGCTAATACCGGCATTGAAAACATTAAACATGCCATAAAACATACTGCAATTGATGTTAAAGCTCTCTTCTTAATAATATTCATAAAAAATCCTCCTTAAGTCAAAACATAAATATTATCAAACAGAATGTTCTCCCGCAAAATGGATACTTTTTATATCATTCGTTCAAATGACTTTCTAATCAGTTGACTACCAGATTTTACTAATAAAGCATCAATGGATTTACTTGTAATTCTATCTAAAACTCCCGGCATGATAGGTTTTCCAGCCTCCCATTTAGGGTCTGCTACTTTTACGGCATCTGTGAATGCCTGCCAATACTGTCGCTCATACTCCTCTAATGTATACCCTGCTGCTAATCTGTCGTTTTTCTCAGTTTGCTGATACAACTTTTGATATATCTCTGATCTGTTTGTTGTATCGCCGTTATGCACCCCATTTTCCATATAAAATTCTTTTTTAGTGCTTTCAAACATCTCATCCATAATGCTTTCTGAAATTGAAACAATTCTATTTTTGCTAGCACAATTTTTATCTGTAACGAGTACCCCCGCCAATCCTGTGCGTGGATTAATCCAGTCTCCATCTTTATCATATCGGCTCATTCGTTTCTTAATGGCTGAGATTGTAGTATATCCACCGCCACCATCTCTGGACATCTCACTCATAACAGTTCGATATTGTTTACTATTTATATCTATTCCAGCCGCTTTAAGTCTTTCCTTTGTTTCGTTACTATTGATAGGCATTCCAGACATTTGCTGAAATCTATTGCTAAACTCTCTTACTATAAGCATAATTTTCTCTCCTTGATAAATTACTCTGAAATCCATTTTCTTCTTTAACAAACGATTATACTCTTGTCAAATTAAATATCACTTTCTTCTTTAAATATATCAAATAAATTGTATTGTTCAATTGTTCTTGCAGAAAGTGACTCCTAATTGCAGAAAATGACACTCCAAATATAAAATCTCCTTGAATCAAACCAAAGTTCAATTCAAGGGATATCTTTTTATCGTTTCTTTCCAACCATAACAGGCATAGATTTTGCTGTCATACTCTCATTCATTGCTTTTATAGTGTTATAGGTATCATCTCATATATTATAATGATTCAGCTATAATTTAATGGGGCTGTAAAATAAGTCCCTAATTAAGAAACGCCAACTCCGGCAAATGTCGGTTTTGTTGTTTCTTTGTATGAATTTTTCTATTTTTGAACAGGTCTGCATCTTTGGGTATAAAAAAATGGTGAATTTAATAAAGCTCAGCTAATCACGCTTGAGTTTTATTCAGCTTTCGTCTGTCGTTGCTTGTACATGGGAAATTTCATGTGTTTTTCCATGCCGTGTTCTTCGCAATAAAGATAATTATTGTAAGAACCGTATCCGGCATCAGCAACCTGATATTTCGGATAATGACCATATGTGCGATTGAATTTTTCCATCAAAGGTACAAAGCATTGGATCTATGTCAATACATTGGACACAAAAAGTATATACCGGATCAGAAATATCGATCAATTTTGCGATTTCTAATGGTAATTTCAGCTGCCTCATAGTATAATTACCATTAGTATAGTTTGTTAGTAGCATAATTAATTATACTAAAAAATCGCTCAGACCTCACGGCCTGGGCGATTTTTTTCTAGGGAAGTTTTTTTACAGCCCCATTGCTGTATCTTGACATAATTCCAACAGCTGCTAAGCCGCTTCGTACAGCGGATTTTGTAGCAAGTTCTCCTGCGAGGCTCCTGTTTTATGCAGTGTCCAGAGATTTTTGCTATTTATCTCCTGTTGTTGACTTCCCTATCAAAACATGTTTCCCGCAAAACGCAAACGCATATTTATGAATCTTTTCCTCCGGAATTCCTCTTGCCTCCAACGTTGCAGCATACTTCTTATATTCAATCTGCTCCAGCCCGGCTTTCACTGTATCTTCCAGATCTTTCTCTGTTTCCGAATCCTGAACCTTGAACTCAATAATAAATGCATCATCGCACTTATCTCTTGGCTCCAACATCACATCGTATCTTCCGAATCCACTCTCCCGGTTCGAAGTCACAATATAACAATCCTCCAGTTCTACAATCAGCCCCAGAACAAATGGTACAGACGTCAGATTTACTACTATTATCAATTTTTCTATCCTGCATCTCGTTTCAAAACTTTTTAGAACCAATCCAGAACCACGGTACTGTTATAGAACCAGAGTATTTTTAGTCTTTCAATCTGCTTAACAGCATCTGATAATGCCGCTGTCCGATATGTCGTCCGGCACGTTGCAGACCATCCACGCATTCTCTGACTTCATCCGATGTCAGTTCGTGTTCCTCATAGGCTGCCATAAGAATCCCTATCGTCCCCATGATTCTAAGTCCCATCTGAGCTGATACATTTCTTCCCTTTGCTTCATCCATCAATAACAGATCTGCTTTTAATTCATCTGACAGGACAATCGCTTCACTCTCGCCCTGGTCAAGACCTGCCGCTCTTTTTAATATACTTGCTGATTCCGGATTATTGACAGGCTTCACTACGATAAATTTCTTCTGCCTGATCTCATCGGCTTCCAGCCGAAATCGTTCATTAACTGTCAGCTCATCAAATACTGCCTGCGGAATCAAAACATCGCCAAACAGTTTTTCCAGCAAATCTATACGATTGATTTTAAGAAGTGATATCAGCGGTGTTGTATCTGATACAACAATCATACCGCAGCCTCCTTCTTTTTGAGTTCTCTGAAAGTATTCAGTTCATCATCCAGATCATCCATCGTCATATCAAAATAGGAATATCCCAGCTTATCATACAGATCAATCAACTCTGATTTTCTGATTCCCAGAATTTCAGCCGCACGACCATGAGATATCGTCTGATTCAGTATATATGGATACAGCAACAGTGCATTTCGAGTAAGCTCTGTTTCCGGATTCATAGTTACCAGATATTTTGACATTCCTACCGGAACTTTAATAGTTACAGATTCTGTTGTTACCATAATATCACGTCCTTTCTGTTAGAAATCTATGTTCGTCTCTTTTCCTATATTATTATATCCATTATTTGGATTTTCTACAACTGATTTTTATCTGCTTTTATTCAAGTAATCTTCCTCGTCAAAATTGTGCGTATTGGAACTATTCTGGACGTGCTATGTTTTACAATGCACTACAAAAGAATGGGTTAATTTAGAACTGTACATATCCCATTTGTTGCATTGTCCTAAAGATTTGCTATTTTTATCTTGTTTTAATTATCAATTGCTTCGACAACCTCCTGTATATCATCAGCAGTGAGTTTTGTCAGCTTATCATATAAGTCAGCTTCAAGCTCATCATCCATATCACCATTTTGAACTTTAATAATATACTCTCTGACTTCCATTCCAACCTTTACAAATTCATAATCTCCACAATTGTAAATTCTATCTAACCCATATATGATCCCACAATAATAAAACATCTGCGCAAAATTATCACTTTCCCTGCTTATTCCTTTAATATTATCCTGTAAAAATTTCTTTGCCTCCTGGAATTGTAAATCAATAGCTTCTTCGTCCAAAGAATTATTCTGCAGATTTTCTGCATATTTTGATGCAAGACTATAGCCTTCTGTTTCAGACTTAAAAGTCTGATATGCTATTTCCTGTTGTTCAGTACTAACTTTCATATTATTATCTTCTCTTGTATTTCCCAGGAAAAGAACTCCAGCCATAAAGTACATAATTATTATGATTATAAGAACAATTCCAAGAAAATACTTATTTATTTTCATTTTCCTCAACAATTTTTCCCTCCGCAATTTTTAATATCACATCACACACTTCCTTTAAATCTTCTTTATGATGAGTGGCTACAATAATCGTTGCTCCTCTTGACTTCTCCTCTCTTATTATTTTATATATAAGCTGCACTGCATCTTCATCCAATGCATTTGTCGGTTCATCAAGCAATATAATTTTCTGATTTTCAAAAATTGCCTGTGCAATATTTAATCGCTGTTTCATTCCCAATGAGAATTTTTTTACTTTTTTATCAGAGTCGGGATCCAGACCCACTCTTTCCAGAGAAAAGATTATATCTTTTCATCAGCAATATTTTTTATCTTTGCAAGCATCTGAAGATTTCTCTTTGCGGAACATTCCGGCAGCAATTCCATATTTTCTATAACAATACCGGTCTCAGGTGGAAACTCAATTTTATCATGCAGTTTTTCCCCATCAATGAAAATACTTCCACTATCCAGATTTATCAAACCACTTATAGCTCTTAGCAGCATAGTCTTTCCTGAACCATTTTGCCCATATAAACCATAAACAAAACCACTTTTAAACGTATACGATACATTATCCAATACCGTATTTTCCTTTATCCTCTTTGTTACATTTTGTAATTGTATCATACTATATCATCTCCTCAGTAAATGTCTGTTTTCTTATATTTTATTATTGAAATAATATTTAAAACTACTAATAATATAATCACATATATAATTGAAGTTTCATATCTCACATATATGTTTTTTTGATAAATTATCCCACTACGCGTTCCAAATAGCATATTGGGGAAAAGCATAACTCCAATCCGGCTTAAATCACGATTTATCAGTACGTTATTTCCAATTATCAGTGATACCACCAAAAAAATATTTACAAATATATTTGAAATACTGGCATCCATAAATAATTCAAGTAAAAATTGTAATTGTACCAATGCCCATACTCCAACAAAATATGTAACTATTACCTGTATTAATTTTATACTTGATAAATTATTCCATGTCCCATCACATATTAAAAAAATAATCGTCTGACCTATTACTATACAGGCTAATTTCGCTGCTGATAATATAGCATTTTTTAAGTATAACCTCTCTCTGCTATAAGATCTGATCAGCCAAAGCTTACCATATCCGGTTGTAATTTCTCTTGCATTACCCGAAAAGTAAAAAAGTACAAATGGCAATGGTATATATGCATATAAAATTTGCACTAAATTACTTGTTTGGTTGTCAAAAATAAAAAGTGTACTGGCAAACGGTAATTGATATACCTCATAGTCACTCATTTGTATTACAACTCTTTGCATAATAATCATGCATATGATCAATATTATGTTTAACCACTTATTTTTCATTTCTTAAAATATCCCTTTTTGCAAACGTTACTATTCCTGCTATGTACAGAACTATTGCCATTACTATATTTTTTGCAAGAATACCCAAACAGCTTACCGGCGATTTATTTCCTTCCAAAAAATCATATGCTGCAGCAACATCTAACCCAGGTATCCAAAACTTAACGAGCCAAAATTTTATCAAAAAGAATTGTACAAAATTAACTCCAAAAGCTCCTATAAGAGCAATAAGTTCATTTTGTAAACAATCTCTAAGTATTTTGTAAAAAAGACCTGTCGCGACAAAGAAAATCCAAATAACAACAAATTCCATAAGAGAATACAGCACAAATGGATATTTCTTAATTGTTGCACCATTAAAACTATACACCGTAAAAATATAATCAACTATCTGACGAACTGCCGAAAATATTGCCGCCATTACAATAATTATCCTGATCTGGCTATTATTATATTTTTCCCGCGTTTTATATCTAAGTAATATATATGTTTTTTCTTTATCTAATGCATAGTATATTCCCAATAAGACAGGAATTGTATCTACAACCAATATTTCTTTAATTCCACAGAAATTACTGCCTGAATTGTGGATATTCAGGAAAATTACATCCTCCGTTATCCCCATCTGCCCTATTGAATTAAGCATAGGTACATTTGAAAAATAACAATCTATACTACACAATCCCACATATATTAAAGCACATACTAAATATTTATACTTCAACAATTTTTTTCTCCCATATAATAGCTGTTATAATCACTAAAATGTAAAGCACTATACACCATATCGCCACTGGAACAACAACATTAAAACCATATTCCATAAACGGTTGAAAAATATGCATTGATGAATTTTTAAACAAAATAGGTATGAACCAAATTGCAAAGGTCAACGCATATACCATCTTTCTTTCGTGTATAGATATTGCCAACGCAGCTCCCATCATTCCCAAAACACCGGCAAATATTGCCGTTATAAGAATGTAGACTATATTCGTTGTCAATGGATGTGTATAGCTTATTTCAAAAAGAAATGTTTCTACCATGACAAAACTGTCATATTTCAATGGTTCTGCATCAAACGGTGTATTTGTTCCCCCATTAAATACTACTTGTGATAGTATAAGATTTAATCCCAGTCCTACAAATACAATTGTAAATGAGACGATAAAGGCTGATTTCATTTTTTGTAAAATATATTTATTTTTTCCCATTTTACATATCAATATATTCTTATATCCTGTAATATAATCAACAATACTCTCTTCTCCCACTATTACAAGCAAATATAATGGCAAAAACCACAGATAAATCATTTGAAATATGTGCCCTTGTGAATAGCATGATAAAAATGTGACATATAACGGATAGGGTTTCCCTATTTCTCCATTACACATAATAATATCCTGATAATAAATCTGTACAATATCCAAAATTGGAATTACGAGCATAAAAATTATCATTCCTATACTTTTTTTATCACTTATAATTCTGTTTAATTGCTGTCTCATATTTTCCTTTCCTTGTGTTTTTTACTACCGTATTGTTACCATAGACGTCTATGTTTATATAGTATCTCATATTTCTGAAAAATCGACTTAATTTGTTATGAAAATTTCTGAATTTTTCATTGTCATGTACATCCACACTTCAGATTTCTTCAGAATTTTTCAGATTTTATTAAGCACATATTGTGTTTTTATGTGCTATTATATTTATATCACTTTTGTTTTTACAATAAATCTTATTCATTTATATAAGGAGCAGCTTGTATGGATAAACTACTCATTATCGAGGATGACGAAACAATCAGAAATGCACTTAGAATTTTGCTTGAAAATCAAGGTTACTTCATCGAAGAAGCGCATGACGGTGAAGAAGGGCTTAAAAAATTTGACTCAACCTTTGATCTGCTGATTATTGACATAATGATGCCAAATATTTCCGGCATTGATGTATGCCGTAAAATCAGGGAAAAATCATATGTTCCTATTCTCTTTTTGACAGCTAAATCTCTTGAAACCGATAAAATGGAAGCCCTTTCCGCCGGAGGGGACGATTATCTTGTAAAACCATTCTCCTACGTGGAGCTGATAGCACGTATTCAGGCTCTTATCAGAAGATGTCGCGTCTACGACAATGCAGATGCATCAGACACCACCGCTTCATCCACTATTGAACGACGTGGCTTAACCTTATACACAAAATGCAACAATGTCAGTTACGATGGCAGACAGCTTGCTCTCACGGATAAAGAATATCAGATTCTCCTGCTGTTAATTTCTCATCCGACAAAGACATTTTCAACACAGAATATATTTGAAAGCGTCTGGAATGAACCGTATACACAGTTTTCCAATAACACCATTATGGTTCATATTAAAAATCTGCGCAATAAGCTTGAAGCCGGCTGTGGCTGTGCCCACCTGATTAAAACAGTGTGGGGAAAGGGATATAAATTTGAAGAATAAATTTAACGGATATAAGGAATACATAAGCAGCTTATTGATTTCATTTTTAATAGCTTTGTTGATTTCAATTGCTGTATTTACAGCTATATACCTTTGCGTGGAAAAAATAATAAATGAATATGTAAGCTCCGACAGCTATATTTACAATACACAGGCTCCATATATTACCAGCTTTCAAAAATATGTGTCTGACAATAAGGTTTCGTCAAACGATTTTAAAAGCATTGAAACATGGATTCAAAGAGAAAAGCCCGAATTTTTTCTCATATCCATTGATAATGAAACACATTACGTTTCAACAGAATTTTTATGTCTCAAAAAGCCCCAAAATCTATCATTATATAATCAGAAAATATCTGTTTACCTTAAAGATTTAAACTTTAATGACAGGACAGCTAAAATTTTTATATACAATAACTATCAGGAAAAATATCTCAAAGCTTTGCTTATTTGTGATGCTCTCTTCACTTTAATTACAGCAATAATGATTTTGTTCTTCATTTCCAGACACATTCTTACGCAAATACATGGCACTTTAAACGTTGTCGAGCAGTCTGAAAACGAATTGATCAATGAAAAAAATATGCTGATAAGAAGCATGGCACACGATATCCGCACTCCTCTCGCGGGGCTGCAATCATACGCTGAAATTATCAAAATGGAAAATGAAAAGGGTGCGATTCCCACTGAACACATAGATGTGATTTTCAATAAAATATGCGAAATAAAAGGCCTTACCGACCAGCTTTTTGACTATTCACTTGCCTGCAATGAAGAAGCTCTTGAGCTTGATGCTCCTTGCAATATGGAAAGTGCAATAGGTGACTATCTCTCTGAGATGGCTTTTATCCTCCGTGAAAACAGCTTTTCGCTTGATATAGAAAAGCTCATATGGAAGGATTTCAAAATCACTGTGAACTCAAACTTCCTTGGACGGATTTTTAACAATATAACAAACAATATATGCAAATATGCAGATAGCAAAGCTCCTGTCTGCGTAAGCTCCATCTACCGGAGTAAAGATGCAGGTATCGAGATAACAAACCATATCGCAGATAAAAGCTCTCTTTTTAATACCACCGGCATGGGTATCAGAAATATTACGATTATGATGAAGCAGATGAATGGTCGGGCTATTGTTTCCCATAATAATACCGAGTTTCGCATTACTCTTTGGTTTTCACGCGCATAAAAACAATCCGCTACACCAAAATCTGGCATAGCGGATTGATTTATATACATCTATCTATTTTTATTTATCAAGCAAATCTGTGTAGAAATCAGCGTAATGTGTCTCGCCTGACTTGATGTAGTCAATGGCTGCTGATGGATGCTGATTTAAGCGTCCTGTGAGCAGGTATGGAATATCGTAGCCCCATACAGCACCGCTCTCCTTGAGCGGAAGCATATGCTCTTCAATGAATTTGAGTACAGGGAATACGTTGTATTTTGGATTTTTGAGGAAGCTGAGTAAAAGCTCCATCGCACAGTTTCCTGCGCCTCGTCCCATGCCCATCATTGTTGCATCCAACAGGCTGACTCCCCGGGCTGCTGCCTCTATGGTGTTTGCAAATGCAAGCTGCTGATTATTGTGCGCATGCATTCCTACGAACTTCCCGTTTGCCTCAGCAATTTCTGTGTATTTATCGGCAGTGCGGCGAATCTGCTCCGGGTAGAGAGCACCGTAGCTGTCTACAATGTATATGCCGTCTGCAGAGCTCTTGGCAACCATGTCAAGTGCCTGATCAAGGTCTGATTCCTGTGTATTTGAGATTGCCATGATGTTGCAGGTTACCTCGTAGCCCTTTGACTTGGCATCCTCAATCATCTCGATTGCTGCTGGCATCTGATGTACATATGTAGCCACACGCACCATGTCAATCACACTGTCCTCGCGAGGGAGAATATCCTTCTTGTAGTCACATCTGCCGACATCCGCCATGACAGAAATCTTCATATCAGAGTTGTTGTCTCCGACTATCTCACGGATAGCTGCCTCATCACAGAACTTCCATTTACCGAATTTATTTACATCAAAAAGCTCCTTAGATGCTTTATAACCAAACTCCATATAGTCGATGCCTGCCTTTACGTTTGCACGATAAAGAGCATTGATAAAATCATCTGTAAACATAAAGTTGTTTACCAGTCCTCCATCCCTAATGGTAGCGTCAAGCACGCGGATATCAGGGCGTGCTGTCATTAAATCACCTTTCTGAGCCATTTTTGTTTCCTCCAAGTATAAATATTATTGTAACAAATATAGATATTACTGTAGCTTGATGTTACATTTTAAAGTTTTAATGCTTCAACGCTTTAAAGCATATAAGTATAATAACACAATTATTTAAAATTGCAAGTAAAACTTTACTTTTTTTTGTCAGACTAATATAATGAATGAGGTTGTAATACAATATCAAAGGAGGACTATATGATTTCTTATTTGACTTCGGCAGATATGTCGATAATAGCTTTCATCGGAGTGATTTTTGCATTCGCACTCACATGTATTGCTATTGCAAAATTAAATAAATTTTTACCAAAGGACCTCGGCAGACAGTTTGCTGTGGACGGAAAGCTTTCAGCCGGGAAGCCGAGAGGAGCCGGTATTATCTTTATATTCACATTTGTGATATCGGCAGTGCTTTTCTCACAAATCAATGCGGAGATCGCCATTTATCTTGTGCTTATAGTTATTGAGATGCTCACAGGCTACTTTGACGATGCGGCAGAAAAGCCATGGGGCGAGTATTTAAAGGGCGCACTTGATTTTGCGGTTGCCATTGTTGTGGCAGTTGTGTATCTGCATTTCAACTCAAGCACAATCACCTTTGCCATATTTGGCGGCTCTGTAAATATTCCACCTGTTGTGTTTGGAATACTTACAGTCATCTTAGTCTGGGTATCAATCAATGTCACAAACTGTTCAGACGGTGTTGATGGTCTTTCCGGAACACTTACCATCATTACCATAATGACTTTCTTCGTGCTTGATTCAGTGCTCAAAATAACTGACAGCTTCAACTATTGTATTTTATTATTTGCGGTATGTCTGCTCGGATATCTGTGGTACAATGCCACACCTAGCAAGCTTTTGATGGGTGATGCCGGCTCAAGAGCCATGGGTATATTCATAGCTATTTGTGCTCTTAAATCACAAAGCCCATTCATCTACATACTGGCAGGTCTCGTGCTTATCATCGACGGTGGACTTGGACTCGTAAAGGTTTCTCTTCTTAGATTTTTGAAGATACATATTTTAAAGAATACCACAACTCCTATCCATGACCACGTCAGAAAGAAGCTCGGCTGGTCAAATGCACAGGTCGTTTTCAGATTTGCAATTATCCAGATTGTTGTGTCACTCGCGACGGTTTATCTGGCGATGATTTAACAGTTTTAAAACTATATAAAGCAAAAGCCGGAGTCTGACAATTTGTCGGCTCCGGCTTTTACTTCTTTCGGCTCGTAACTGTGAATGTACCAAACAGTTACATACTTATATAATTTACTGTGTGGACTCCTTTAACACTACCTCATACGGCAGAAGTGTCCTGTTCTCAGTCTCTTCACCCTCTATCTGTCTGAGCAGATTCTTACAGGCTCTTGCTCCAAGCTCCTTTGAATCAAATGAAAGCGATGTAATGGACGGCACATTATTTTCCAGCACTGAGCTGTTGTAAAATGAAGCCACCTTCACCTGCTGCGGCACCTTTATATGCCTTTCGCGGAGCCGTCTCATGGCCTGCGCACAAACTGCATCATCCATACACAGCAGACAGTCGCAGCCTCTGTCAATTGCATCATCTACAGCCTTTTCGACATATGCTTTTCCTTCAAGGTTTAAAAATACAAGATTTTCATTTATTTTCTTTCCAAACTGCTCATGGGCATCCACTACGCCTGCGTATCTGGTCTGATTTACAACAATATCCTCGCTTCCACCGAGAAGCGCCATGTTTTTCATGCCACGCATGAGCATAATTGATGTCAGCTCCCTGCAGGCACTTCTATGGTCATGGTCAATCTGCTTTACATCCTTATATTTGCATGAGCCAGCTGTGACAAACGGTATCCTGCGCTCCTGCAAGAATATCACCTGTGGATCATCTACCATCGTGCGAAGCAGCACCACTCCATCCACCTTATGATTCTGTATGATACGCCTAAGCCCCGCCATATCATTGCCTGAGCCTATACAAAGCAAAAGGTCGTATTCCATCATACCTGCTATCTCCTGAATTCCCATTATAGCTTCCTGGAAAAATGGCAGATCGACAAGTGCATAATCCCCCGGCATCACCACACATATATTAAATGTCTTTGACTGTGCAAGCCCTCTGGCTATTACATTAGGTTTATAATCATGCTCCTGTATATATTCAAGCACTCTTTTTCTTGTTGCAGCGCCTATCCTGCCCTTTCCCGATATAGCCCTGCTTACTGTTGTCTTTGAAACGCCAAGTGCCTCTGCTACATCTGATATAGTGATATTGTTACTCATTCTGCCGCCTCTTTCATCTATATGTGATTAATCACTGAACAACTTTTATTTGTTGCGCAACTCTATTGTTTTCATTATAACCTATCTTCATACACTTGTCATCCCAGACATGCAATTTTTGCGCAACTGACTCATTCTTCCACGCATATTCGCTCAACATTTTGCTTTCTGATGGTTTAATGTTTACACCACTTACTTACTAACGTATATTTATAGTATAACTATTGGAGGTACATATAAATGAATTTTAACGAAATATTATATGGTGTGGCATATTACGACGAATATATGCCTTACGACCGCATAGAAACAGATTTTAAGATGATACGCGATGCCGGCATGAATGTTATCAGGATTGCCGAATCCACCTGGAGCACATGGGAGCCTAAGGAGGGAGTATTTGATTTTACACACCTGCACCGCATGCTTGACTGCGCAACAAAATATGAGCTGAAGGTCATTGTCGGAACACCTACATATGCTATTCCATCATGGCTTGCAAAAAAATATCCCGATATTCTCGCTGTAACACATAACGGCAAAGAGCTCTACGGCCACCGCCAGAACATGGATATCACAAACCCTGACTATCTGCACCATGCACAGATTATCATTGAAAAGCTCATGGAGCAGGTAAAGGACTACGACTGCGTGATCGGCTTCCAGCTCGACAATGAGACAAAGCCTTATGACACCTGTTCCAAATACGCTCAGGCTAAATTCGTAGAATATCTGAAAAATGAATTTCCTGACATTGACGAGTTTAACAGGGAGTTTGGACTTGATTACTGGAGCAACCGTGTGGATGACTGGGATGCCTTTCCTGATATCCGCGGCACTATAAATATGAGTCTTGATGCGGAATACAAAAAATTCCAGAGAAAGCTCGTGACAGACTTTTTTGCATGGCAGGCCGATATCGTCAAAAAATACAAGAGAGATGACCAGTTCATCACTCACAATTTCGACTTTGAATGGCACGATTACTCTTACGGCATGCAGCCGGAGGTCAATCAATACGAGGCTGCCAAGTGTATGGATATCGCAGGCTGCGATATATATCACCCTTCCCAGAGCAGTCTGAGCGGCCGCGAGATTACCGCCTGCGGCAATATTGCAAGGGGCATAAAAGGTGATAATTATCTGGTACTTGAGACCGAGGCTGCCGGAAATCACCCATGGCTTCCTTATCCGGGACAACTGCGCCTGCAGGCCATAAGCCACATTGCAAACGGTGCATGCATGGTTGAATACTGGCACTGGCATTCTATCCACAATGCCATAGAAAGCTACTGGAAGGGCGTGCTCTCCCACGACCTTAGACCGAACCGGCTTTATAAGGAGTGCAGTGTTATCGGAAACGAACTAAAAAAATACGGACACAGGCTGGTCAATTTAAAAAAGACAAACAAGTTTGCGGTTATTGCTGACAACGCTTCTCTTACAGGGCTTAATGAATTTAAGCTGAACAACGAAAGCGACTCCAATTACAATACCGTTTTCAGATGGCTTTGCGATGCCCTGTATCTGATGAACATTGAGTACGACGTGATTCCTGCCGATCCGGCACTTTTTGCTTCATATGAAAATATACTTGTGCCTGCACTCTATAGCGCAACAGATGAGGTGCTCAATGCCTTAAATGAATTTGTTGCAAACGGTGGCAATATGGTGGTGACGTTTAAATCTGCTTTTTCAGATGAACACCTTAAAATACGCCATGACGTACAGCCTTATATTATAAACAAGGCTCTCGGCATACAGTACGATGAGTTCACCCTGCCTGACGATATCACAGTAACCTGTGGCGGCAAATCGTCAAAAGCGCGTGACTGGATGGAGATGGTCGACTGTACCACTGCCACACCTGTTGCTATGTATGAGCACAAGCACTGGGGAGTACACGCAGCTATCACAGAAAACTCTTATGGCAAAGGACGCGCCATGTATCTTGCCACACTTTTTGGTGAGGACACTCTGATAGAAGCCCTAAAGCTTTTCTTCGGCGAGCCAAAAAATGAATTTGATGCTTCTTATCCCGTTGTCATAAAGCGCGGCACCAATATGCAGGGAGAAAAAATCATTTATCTGCTTAACTACTCGGATGATGAGCAGACTGTTACCTGCCATGCAGACGGTCTCAAGAAGCTTTGCGATGACAGTACAGTATCAGCAGGCGATTGTATAGCTCTTGCACCATGGGATTTTAGCATCCTTTATGCCGATTAGCCCACAGGTTATATCCTATGCTTTTTGCTGCAGATAAATATTTCACAAAAAGCTCATTATATAAGGTCTCAATTATTAATTTTTTCATAAAATTTATTAAGTCTTTTGTTTTGGTGTTGTTTGAATTATTTTTCAGTGTTATAATTTCATGCGGATTAAAAAGGTGGTTTTATGAAGAAAATACAGAATAAGCTTATAGAGCTTTTCAACCGCTACAAGCATGTGTGGATTTTATCATACTTTATCATATATCTGACCTGGTTTGGATATTTAGAACGCACTGTTACCACACATTATCACTTGATTCATCTTCCGATAGATGATTATATACCGTTTTGTGAATACTTTGTTATTCCTTATATCATGTGGTTTGGCTATGTGGCCTTTGGAATTGCTTTCACGGCATTACATGACAAAAAAGAATTTTACAGACTGTGTGCGTTTTTATACACCGGTATGACCGTATTTTTGGTTATATCAACGCTCTACCCAAATGGTCACAATTTAAGGCCTTATTATTTCACGCACCACAATATGTTTACAGCGCTTTGCGAGTGGCTTTACTCCACTGACACACCGACGAACCTGTTTCCGAGCATTCACGTATACAATTCGCTTGGCATTCATTTTGCGGTGATGCACAGCAGCTATTTCAAGGATAAAAAGCACGTTCAGCACGCATCCTTAGTGCTTTGTGTTCTGATTATACTGTCTACCATGTTTATCAAACAGCACTCAGTATTTGACGTTTCTACAGCCTTTATGCTTGCTTTCGTTATGTACAATGTGGTCTACATCAAAAACTGGATGCATCTGCCACAGAAGAGCGGAAGCTTCCAGGATGCGGCAAACCGCAAGGTTCGTGTTTGATTTAATGATTACAGCTTTCAACTCAAAAAGACATCATCCGGAATTTACACCGGTTGATGTCTTTTTATATTTCACTCATAAAAATGCATGACACTCAAAGTCTGCATATCTGTCCTGTTATCTTACTCTCTCCCTGCTGTAGTCGAGCACCTTGTCCACAGTTGATTTTATTTCTACTGAATTTTTCCTCTGAGTCGAAATTTCTGCGTATGCATCCTCTATCTGCAGCTTATTGCGCTCCTCAAACTTGATAATCTCCTCCTGTGTATTGCGGATTGACACAATCTGCTGTCTGCACGCTTCTATCATGTCAACTGAAATCTCGTCACACTGTGAAAACACATGATTGAGTTCCACACCCTGCTTCATGAGCTTTGTCGTGGCAACATTGTTGTCCTTTAGAAGCCCTACAAGGTGACTCACCTGCTCTTTAAGTGCACTAATCTCAGCTTTTGCCTCTGAAAGCTCCTGTTCAACAGCATCAATTGCACTGTCATATGAAACAGATGCCTCCCTTATGCTCTCAGCAGCCTCTACGAACAGCTTTCCCTGCTCTCCAAGCATGCCCGCCTCTATAGCAGCATTGAGTGAGAGAACACTCATCTGCTTATTCTGTTCCTTCATCTGCGCAGCTATATCCGCACAGCTATCCACATGCTCCTCAAGCCTGTCCGATGTCTCTGACAAGCTCTTAGCCGGAGCTGTAAAATGCTTATTGTTTTCGACAAGCACACATGTATCCTCATGCTGTGTGGCAATTGCCTTTGCCGCACTCTCAAGACTTGTAAGATTGTCCGCAGCCGCCTTTACACACTCTGTAAAGCTGTCGTTTAAGGCTGATATGGCATCCATGCTGTCCTTTGAAAATTCCACCACATTATTTGCATTATCATTCAGCTGCTTAAGGGATGACTCCTCAAGCTGTCTTGATTTCTCCAGCTCATCAAAATCAGCCTCTATAAGCTTTGACTTTGCATTTACATTCTCGAAAAATCCCCTGTCATTATCCAATTGTTCCTTCATATACGCTAATTCCTCAGCGGATATTTTTGCTCTGTTCCCAAACACTGATCTATTCTCCTTTACCGGTTACCTTTTTAGAATATAATATCACTTATAATACTGTATTTCAAACTGCAGTGACTCATTTTCCCTGAATACATTTATCTTTGGTGAATATACTACGGACAGCACTATATTATTAAACCTTCCTCTTTGTGCAGCTTCAAGCGCGTCCGAACCAAACCTTTGCCTGATATAGTCAAAAAAGCTTTCTATATCACCAAAATAAATTGCATTGATTGGCGTGCCATATGAGGATATCAAAGAAAGCCTAAGCACATTGTTGTTTTTACCAACTACCCACATGCGGCTCACACGTAGATTTTTGTCTGCAAAAACAGGCTTTGGATTGTCCTTTCCAAACGGTGCCAGTACTGAAAACTCAGACACCAGTCTCATTGATACATAATCCACCGGCATCGGCACATCTATATGTATTTTAGGCACGAGGTCATCGTCCGTAAGCGATGCATACTCATTTATTTTCTGACGGAATGGCTCAACGTTTTCTTGTGGCAGTGAAAGTCCTGCAGCCATCGGATGGCCACCAAACTTCGTGAACAGCTCACTGCATTTGCACATTTCCTCATACATGGAGTACTCCTCTATCGAGCGCCCTGAGCCCTTTACTCCGTCCTCACTCTTTGTGAGTATAAAGGTTGGCTTATTGTATCTCTCCCTGATACGGCCTGCTATGATTCCAGCTATGCTCTCATGCACATCCGGCAGATATATGACAAGCACCCTGTCTTTTTCGTAATTGTCCCTCTCATATATCTCAACTGCGGTTTCCACACCCTTTGCAGTCATTTCCTTCCTGTCATCATTGAGCGCTACAAGCTCTGATGCGATGCGCATGGTCTCCTCCTGCCTGTCACATAAAAACAGCTCAAGTGCTCTTTTGGCTGTATCCAGACGTCCTGTCGCATTGACACATGGTCCAAGAACAAATCCAAAATGATATGCATCTACATTTTCAGCCTCTATATTACAACATTCAAGCAGGGCTTTCATGCCGATATTTGTCGTATGATGAATACTCTTTAAACCGGCCTTTACGAGTATACGGTTTTCACCCGTCAGCGGCATGACATCACCGACTGTTGCAAATGCCACATTCTCTATAAAATCCATGGCCTCTTTCTCATCTATGCCGATTTTTCTATATAGTAATATGACAATTTTCCAGGCAACAGCTGCTCCGCAAAGCTCCTTGTACGGATAGCTGCACTCTATCTGATGCGGATTTACAACGGCATCTGCTTTGCTCTCCTTGTAAATCTTTATACCCTTTATATCTTCAAAAGGCACTGCATGGTGGTCTGTTACGAGAACTGTCATTCCAAGCTCCTTTGCATGTGCGATTTCCTCAATCGCTGCAATTCCGTTGTCACAGGTGACCACAGTGTCTATCCCGTCCTCATATGCCTTGTCAATCAGATGCACATTCAAACCATAGCCATCCTTCACTCTGTCGGGAATCATATAATCCACACATGCACCGGCTCTTTTAAGTGCCTTCACAAGAATATATGTAGACATCACTCCGTCTATGTCATAGTCGCCGATTATCCTGATTTTGGCCTTGTCAGCTATCTTTTGGGCAAGAATTTCAACCAGCCTCTGACCATCCTTTAAAAGAGCCGGGTCTGCAATGTCTGAGATTTTGCCGTTTAAAAATTCATTTACCGCGTCATCTCCTATAACACCTCTGTTTCTGATTATCCGCGCCGTCACCTGATCTATTCCAAACTTCGCTCCGATTGCCGCAAAATCAGCCTTCTTCGCACTAACATACCACTTTGCCATAATCTACCCTTTCCAGGCTCAGCCCACACGCCGGTGCTGTGTAGCCTGCCTGTGCCCTATCCTTTGAAGCTAAAATTCCCATCACAGCATCCGGATTTTCCCTTCCATCGCCCACCTCGATAAGCGTTCCTGTAATGATTCTTATCATATTCTGTAAAAATCCATCTCCGGTGTAGCTGATAACAATATCAGCGCCTGTTTTTTCTATATCAATAGAAAAAATCGTCCTGACCGTTGACTTTTTCATATGTCTATTGCCACAAAAGGCTTTAAAATCATGCTCTCCTAGAAGATACGCTGCTGCTTTTTTCATCCGGTCTGTGTCAAGCGGCTTATCATAGTCGTATACATATTTTCTCCTGAACACATCTGACACAATACCGGTGTGTATTGTATACATATATGTCTTTGAGACGGCATTGTACCTGGCATGAAATCTGTCAGGCACATTTGAAATATCTGTCACCGCAATATCTGCCGGCAGATGCTCATTCAGCCATATAAATATCTCATCCTTTGAAAAATGCTTCGGCATGTGAAAGCTTGCCACCTGCCCCACCGCATGCACTCCAGCATCCGTGCGCCCTGAGCCTATGACCTCAACCGGCTTTCCTGCCAGCGTGGAAATCACATGCTGAAGCTTTCCCTGTATTGTATCATCTGTGGATTTCTGCACCTGCCAGCCTTTGTAGCGTGTGCCGTCGTATGCCACAATTATCTTGTAATTTTGGGTTTCTGTATTCATAAAATTGTCTTTCTTTATCTAAAAAAATAGGGTTGTGAATAGTTACTTTTATTTTAGCTCCTTTAATCCAATTAAGCAAGCTCCGCAATACGTGTCACAGCGACATATATATTTGATATCTCATACCATGTATTGTAGTCCACCACACCTGATACCGGAAGTCCGAATACAGCCTGAAATTTTTCCACGGCCGCCTTTGTCTTTGGTCCGTATATTCCATCCGGCACAATAGACGGAATGGCCGGATATGCCTTTGCGATGCGGGCGAGCT